>ERZ779622.326-NODE-326-length-30245-cov-9.122292_pt1 | contig 30245 bp, 22 predicted proteins | sample MGYA00514188_ERZ779622 | MGnify/ENA primary metagenome ERZ779622 (study PRJEB29562, sample SAMEA4376702) | mouse gut metagenome | isolation source: Cecum | study: EMG produced TPA metagenomics assembly of the A DSS colitis mouse model was used to assess the... | reverse complement strand
GAGGGCACCATCCTCACCGTCTCCCGCCTGGCCGCCGCCCGGGCCGCCGGGCACGCCCGGGAGGACGACTCCTTCGAGGGCGTGCTGGAGGCCGCCATCCAGGAGGGCCAGGAGGCGCTGGCCCTCACCATCGACCAGAACCCAGTGCTGAAAAAGGCCGGGGTGGTGGACGCCGGCGGCAAGGGCTTCCTTGTCATCCTCCAGGGTATGCTGGACGAGGTCCGGGGCTTGCCCATGCCCGAGAACGCCGGGGAGGAGACCGCTCCCAACGACAAGGCCGACTTCGAGGCGGTCAACGCCGAGGATATCACCTTCGCCTTTGACACGGTGTTCATCGTGCGTAAATTCAAGGAGAACACCGATCTCGATCCCTTCCGGAAATATCTCAATTCCATCGGCGACAGCCTGGTCATCGGCGAGGACGACGAGGCCTTTAAGGTCCACGTCCACACCAACACCCCCGGCTCCGCCCTGAACGAGGCCCAGAAGTACGGCGTACTGGAACTGGCCAAGATTGAGAACATGCGCACCCAGGCCGAGGACCTGGCCGCGGGCAGGCACGTTCAGAGCACCGACGACCTGGACGCCGTGGAGGAGGAGCTGGAGAAGGGGACCGCCTCCGTCCACGCCGCCCCGGAGAAGAAGTTCGGCTATGTGGCCGTCTGCGCCGGGTCCGGACTGGAGGCCGTGTTCAGGGACCTGGGAGTGGATCAGCTGGTGGGAGGCGGTCAGACCATGAATCCCTCCACCCAGGACATCCTCAAGGCCATCGACGCCACTCCGGCTGGGGTCGTCTACGTCCTGCCCAACAACAAAAACATCATTATGGCCGCCCAGCAGACCATCCCCCTGTGTAAGGACAAGAAGGTGGTCGTCCTGCCCACCAAGACGGTGCCCCAGGGCATCTCCGCCATGCTGGCCGCCGACGCCGACGCCGACGAGGCGGACAACACCGCCGCCATGATGGAGGGCTTTGCCAACGTGCGCACCAGCGAGATCACCTACGCCGCCCGGGACTCCGACTTCGATGGCTTCGCCATCCGCCAGGGGGACTATCTGGCCCTGGCGGAGCACCAGCTCTTCGGCACCGACCAGAACCTGTCCGCCATGCTGGAGCGGCTGGCCAAGTCGGAGGCCCACCAAACAGCTGAGTTCATCTCCATCTTCTACGGGGAGGACGTCACCGAGGAACAGGCGCAGGAGGCGGAGAAAATCTTCGCCGCCGCCTGCCCCAATGCCGAGATTACCCTTCTGGCCGGGGGCCAGCCGGTATACTACTATATGATCTCCGCAGAATAATCCAAATCAGGAGACGGCCCGTTCCCTCTTGGGAACGGGCCGTCTGCGTGTTACCGTATCAGGCGGGCAGGTATTCAATGGAGATTACCTTGCCGCCGCTGAGCACAAAGTTCAGGGCAGTGTTCCCCTTGGTGTAGGGGAAGAAGGTGTCTGTGGCGCCGGCGCACTCGCCGTAGGCGGCGGTGATGTCGGCGGCGGCGGAGCCGATGTAGAGCCCCTCGGGGGTGGTGACGCTGTCGTCGGTGAGGGCGATGGAGTTCACAAAGTCCTTCTCCCCGTCGGGCCGGGTGGTGATGACAAAGCCGGAATAGGTATAGGTCTTGTCCATCCCCTCAAAGGCGCAGGACTCGGCCTCGAAATACTCCTTGGGCTCCCCCAGGGCGGAGAGCACCTCGGCCATGTCCTGATCGATAGACACAGTGGTATCTCCGGAGCGGAACACGTACTCGGCCACGTCGGCGCCGCCGGGCTGGGCGGACTGACCGGGCTGAGCCGGCTGACTGGTCTGGCCGGTCTGACCGCCGCCGGAGCTCTTCGACGGTTCCTTCCCCCCGCAGGCGGACAGAGCCAGGACCATAGCCAGGGCCAGCAGGCCGCAAAGCAGATTTCGTTTCATAGTATATTCCTCCTTTTCAGGCGGGGTTTTCCCCGCTCCATTCCGCCTCCAGCCGCTCCCTTCGGGCGGCGTAGGCGGCGCTTTTTTCGTTCCAGATGTCCGCGTACTCCTCCTGGCCCCGCCGGTCCTCCACCGGGCAGTTGGCCGTCAGCCACTGTCCGAACCACCGGGACAGCTTCTCCGCCCCGTAGAGATTCAGGTGCAGGCCGCTGTCGTAGGTGTCGGTCGTAAAATCCACCCCGATCTCATCGGTCAGCTCCAGGAAGTTGATGTAGCTCAGCCCCCGCCGGGCGGCGTAGTCCTCGATCTGCTCCTCCCACTGGTCGTACCAGAAGGGGTACAGGCTGGGGGCCTTGATGAGCACCAGGCGGACACCCTTTTCCTCACACAGTCCGGCCATTTTGTCCAGATAGTCCCAGCAAATCGGGGCGAAGCTGTAGTCTCCCAGGGGCCGGCCCGCGGGCACATTCTCCGCCGGGCGGACCTGTACGTTCATCAGGTAGCCGCTGTCGGACACAATGTCCCGGTGGGTGAGATAGCGCAGGTCCTCCCCCTTCAGCTCGTTCCAGCGGCTGTGGTAGCGCAGGAGGGGGAACAGGTAGCTGAGCAGGTTCTCCTCCTCCGTCATGGAGGCCCGGACGGCGGCCAGCTTCTGGGGGGACAGCCTCATCCCGTCCAGATTCAGCCGGTTGTAGGCCTCGCTCTGGGGCTCGTCGTACTTCATGGACAGGACGTTGAACACCATCACCTTGGGAGTCTCGTATTTCAGCGTCTCCTCCATCAGATAGTAGGACTGCCAGATCAGCTGCTGGGCGCTGCCCCGGATGTAGCTGGTGACGCCGTATTCCCGCCACAGCAGGTCGGGGGAGAAGTTCTCATAGACCTCACAGTCGCCGATAAAGACCACATCGTGGCCCGTCTCCTCCTTATAATACTCGGCAATCAGCGCCCCCTCGGGGATGTCGCTCATGTACTTGGGCATAAACAGGGCATTGAGCAGCCACAGGCCGCCGCAGAGGACAAACACCCAGAAAAGGGCGGTACGGATATTCTTTTTCATGCCGTCCGCCTCCTCAGAACTGGTTGTAGATAAACTGGGTGGCGTCGAAGCCGATACCGTACACCCCGAAGATCAGGGTGAGCCAAATCAGCGCCACGCAGCCGCCCCAGGCCAGGTGGGAGCTGTGCCGGGCCAGACGCTCCCGCACCGGCTCCCGCCGGCCCAGCAGGCTGCATACCAGCATGGCCCCGGCTCCGGCGGCGGCCGCCAGCCAGTCGCCCATCCCCACGCCCAGCTCCAGGAAGGACCCGTCCCACAGCGCCTGGGGCCGGAAAGCGGTGAACACCGATCCAAGCTGCCGGAAGGTGAGGGGCACGTCCCGGTACACGTCCAGCACCCGGATGGCTCCCATCAGCCAGAAGGTGCGCAGGACCTGAACCGCGTCCCAGCCCCGGCTGCCCCGGAGCCGGGGGAAGCGGGCGTGGAATCTGTCGTAGAGGGGCTCCAGCTCCTGGGAAATAATGATGACAATCCCGTTGAGCAGACCCCAGACGATGAAGTTCCAGCTTGCTCCGTGCCACAGGCCGGTGACAAACCAGAGAATGATGCTGCAGGTGTGGACCGAGACGCGCTTGCCGACGCCGCCGAAGCGGTTCCGGCATCTCTGGTGAAGCTTCAAAATGGGCTTGGACACCGACATGGGATAAAATAAGTAGTCCCGAAACCAGGTGCCCATGGTGATGTGCCAGCGCCGCCAGTACTCAGCGGCGTTTTTGGAGAAGAAGGGCCGCTGGAAGTTTTCCGTCACCCGGACGCCCAGCATCTGAGCCGCCCCGATGGTGATGTCGATGCCGCCGGTGAAGTCGGCGTAGAGCTGGACGGCGTAGAGAAAGATCACCGCCAGCACATACACGCCCCGGTACTGGTCCGGGTCGGACACCAGGGTCCGCAGAGGGATGGCCAGCCGGTCGGCCACAATCAGCTTCTTGGCCAGCCCCCACAGCACCCGCTCCGCCCCCATGGCGATCTGCCTGGAGTCCCACGGGTGCTCGGCGTACAGGGTCCGGCTCAGGTCGCCGAAGCGGCTGATGGGCCCTTGGATGAGCTGGGGAAAGAAGGTGACAAACAGGGCAAAGCGCCCCAGGCTCCGCTCGGCTGGGCACTTGCCCCAGTATACGTCGATCAGATAGCCCATAGCCTGAAAGGTGTAGAAGGAGATGCCCATGGGCAGCACCAGGGACAGGGTGGGCAGAGGCTGCCCCCCTCCCAGGGAGGCGGCCAGCCCGTTCAGGTTTCCGATGACGAAGTTTGTGTACTTCACCACCGCCAGAATGCCGAAATTCACCAGCAGGCAGCCCAGCAGCCACCGGAAGCGGCGGGATTTGCCCCTGGCCTTCCAGGCCTTGCGCTCCTCCTTGGACAGCCCGGCCTTGTGCTCCCGGAACCAGACGTCCTGTTCACGGGCCAGGTCCTCCATCCTCCGGGCCGCCAGCCAGGTGGTCGCTGCGGTGACGCCGATGTAAATCAGGCACCACCAGCCGGCGAACCAGTAGAAGAACAGGCTCCCGGCCAGCAGCAGCTTCCACTGCCACCGTCTGGGGACGGTATAGTACAGCAGGAGCAGCGCCCCGAAAAAGGCCAGAAATTGGGTGGTCGCAAAGCTCATACCTACCGCTTACTCCTCATCCAGCCGCTGGACCATCTCCCAAAGGGCCTTGGCGGAGTTGAAATTCTCCGGCGTCAGCTCCTCGGCGGGGACCTCCACGTCGAACTCGCTGCCGATCTCGGCCACCAGGGTCACGATGTCGATGGAGTCCAGAATCTTGTCGTCGATCAGGGTACTGCAGGTCTCAAAGTCCACCTCGGGGTGCAGCTCACGCAAAATGCTCAGCAGTTCTTCCATTGGTCATTCTCCTTTTTCTGTCAGACCCCCGCCGGAATCTGCCCGGCGGCCAGGGCCTTGCGGTCAATCTTTCCGTTTGGGGTGAGGGGGAGCCGCTCCAGCCGCTCCATGCGGTTGGGGATCATATACCGGGGCAGGCGCTCCTTTAAAAAGGCGGTCAGCTCTCCCGGCTCCACACCGCCGGCGTAGTACATCCCCAGGCGGTCCCTCTCTCTGTCGAACACCGCGCAGGCGGCGGCCACCGACGGGTGGGCGGAGGCGGCGGCCTCAATTTCCTGCAGCTCCACCCGGTGGCCCATATGCTTGATCTGATAGTCCTTCCGGGAGACGAACACCAGCTCCCCCCGGTCGTTGTACCGCCCCAGATCGCCGGTGCGGTAGATGAGCTCTGGGTAGGCGTCGTTCAGCGGATTCTGGACAAAGCACTCCGCCGTCTTTTCCGGCATCCGGTAGTAGCCCATGGTGAGGCAGGTGCCCCGGATGCAGATTTCCCCCGTCTCACCGGGACCGGCCGCCTCGTTCTTCTCGTTGAGCAGCAATATGCCCGTGTTGGGGAAGGGACGGCCGATGGGGATAGCCTCCCCCTCGGCAAACTCCCGGTCCACATGGTAGAAGCAGCTCATCCCTGTGGCCTCGGTGGGACCGTACAGGTTGGTGAATTTCGCCTGGGGGAGGGCCTCCCGCCACAGGTTGAACTGCCGGATGGGGAACACCTCGCTGCCAAAGGCGACGGTATGCAGATACCGAGGCGTTGTCTTTTTCAGCGCCCCCAGGCCGGAGATCATGGTCAGGGCGGACACCACCCAGCACACTGTGTTGATCCTGTGCTCATTCAGGTAGTCCACCAGCTTCACCGGGAACAAAAACAGCCCTTTGGGAATCAGATAGGTGGTGGCCCCGAATTTGACGGTGGGGTACAGCTCCTTCAGGCAGGCGTCGAAGTACAGCGGCGTCTGATTGCCGAACACCGTGTCCTCATTGAACCCCAGCGTGGCGGAAAGCTGCTCAATGTAGTCGATCACGGAGCGGTGGCAGGCCACCACCCCCTTGGGCACTCCGGTGGACCCGGAGGTAAAGACGATATACAGCGGGTCGGTATCCAGCTGCTCCGCCCGGATACGGTCCAGCAGCGCCTGGTCGGGCTGACAGGCGGCGGCCTCTTCATAGCCGTACAGCCCTCCGGTATAGCCCAGGTCCTCCGCCGCCTTCCGGGTCTTTTCATCGCACAGCACGGCCCTGGGCTTGAGGGTCCGGAAGATCAGCTCCACCCGGTACAGGGGCATTTCCTCGTCAATGGGCACATAGAAGCAGCCCGAGTAGACCACCCCGAAAAAAGCGGCCACCGACTTGGGGTGCTTCTCCATAAAGACTACCACCGGCTCCCGCTCCAGGCCCTTTTGGGCCAGAAAGGTGCCGATACCCCGGGCGGCCCGGGAGACCTGACCGAACGTGAGGCCCTCCGTTCCGTTGTGGAAGGCCACCTTCTCAGGCAGGCGGGGGGCTGTGGCCTCCAGATACTCCAAAACGTTACGCTGCAAGCTGGCCGCCCTCCTCTCCGCTCTGTTCAGACGGCTGCTGCTCTGTGGAAGCATCGCCGCCAGGGACCTCCTCCGCTCCGGACTGATCGGGCGGCGGGTCCGTGGGAGTCCCGCCCGGCCACTCTCCGGTGATGGGGTCCTGGGAGAGGACGGGGTTCTCGGTTCCAGGTCCCTGTGAGCCGGCGGGGTTCTCGGTCCCGGGCTCCTGTGAGCCGGCGGGGTTCTCGGTCCCAGGCTCCTGTGAGCCGGCGGGGTTCTCCGGCACCGCGGGTCCCTCCGGCGGCGTCACAGACTCCTCCGGGGTCTCCGCAGGCGGCGTCCAGCCCTCCGGCGGCATCCCCTCCACCTGCACGGGGCAGGCGTCATAGTCGTACACATAGTAATTCTGACGCGCCTTTTTCACCTGTTCCGTATAAGTACGGGCCTGAGTTTCGGTAAACATGAAGCCGGACATGGGATACCCCGTGGGGTGAGGACAGGCGTCAAAGTGATACCAGCCGTCTCCGGTGTTCACCAACTGCCAGTAGTGGCGGGATTTGCCGCCCACCCGCTCCAGGTCCACGTTGGGAATGCCCGCCCTGGTCAGCAGAGCCTTGGAGCAGGCGTAGTAGTTATAGCAGTCCCCCCGGCCCCGGGTGAGGCCCACATAGGCCCCGATCAGCCAGCTGGACTTGTCCGATTTTCCCACATATTTAATATGCCTGTTGACATAGTCGAAGATGGCTTTGGCCTTCTCCCGCTGGCTCATCCCAGAGTTGGTAATCTTCGCCAGAACCTCATCAGCCAGCCGGTCCAAATCCTCCTGGGTCACCTCGCCCGGAGAGGCTCCGCCGCCGGCTTCCTCGGGGGTCTCGTCCTCCGTCTGCTCGTCCTGGCCCTGGTCCACCGTAATAGTTTCCACCACCGTCACCGTGGCGGTCTGCTCCACCCGGTTCCCCGCCGCGTCCTGTGCGGAGTAAATGACCGGGTACTCCCCGGCGGCAGTCAAATCCACCGCCCCGGCGTCGATCTCCACGGCCACCGGGCCGTCCACGTCATCTACGGCGGACACGCCGTCCCGATAGTAGGCCACTCCGTTCATGGCCACGGTGAGGTCCTGAACCCCCAGCAGTTGAGGCGCGGTCACATCGGGAGCAGTCGCAGCGGATTTGTCACTTCCGGAACCGGCGTTTTGACCCGCACAGGAGGCCAGCGCCGCCACGGTCAGGCAGGCCGCCGCAGCCAGCCCCGCCACGGACCATATCCTGTGTTTTTTCGTCATTGAGCTCACTGCCTTTCTACGCTTCTTCCCGGCCTTTCCCAGAGGAACATGTAAAAATACCGCACTTACGCGCGGCACCCGTATTGCCGCGGGTAGTATACCACATAGGGTAGGGGAAGTCAATTCGTAAAGGAGACGGAAATGCGGGTTTTCCCATATTTTCTCTTATTTTCTCTGAAATACCGCCCCGCCCTTCCTTCCTGGCGCTTTCCCCTTCCGGGCCTTCTCCAGTTGGCCGGCGCCGTTCCCTCCTGACAATTTGAATGATACATTTAAAACAAGTTAAAAGACACAAAAGACGAGCAAACAGGATATAATGAAGCGAAAGCAAACAATAAATTGAATTCTTAATTTTTTATGAACGGCATATTTTCCTCTTGCCGAAGCGGGTCGAAACGGGTATACTTGAGCAGTAACGATATTTGGGGAGGGACCCCTTTGGAAGAGAGATATTTAAATACGTCCCGCCGTTCCCAGGGACGGCGGGCGGCCCCAGCTCAGAGCCAGCCGCCCCGCCGGCGCCGCGATGATGACTGGGACGACGACTGGGATGACAGGCCCCGAAAGACAGCTCAGCGGAGGCGCTCCGGCGTGGTCGGCGTACTCAAGGGGTTCTACATATTCCTTGTTGTGATCTCCGCTGTCATCGTGGCGGTATATATTGGCGCAAAGGTCATGATTAAGCCGCCGGAGCAGAGCGGGTTCACTCCGCCCAACCAGCAAGGCGGGAATACCACCCCCAGCAACGGAGGCGTAAGCACGGTGGACCCAGACGCTACACCCGCCGGTCTGGAGCGGGAAAAGGGCGTGTATACCATTTTCCTGGCCGCCACCGACAAGGCCGGTACCCTCACTGACGTGATGATGGTCATGCGCTACGACACCAACGCCCAGACAGTGGGCGTGATCTCCATTCCCCGGGACACCCTGGTGGCCCGGCAGAAGGGCAATCCCCATCTGGTCTATGGCGGGGGTGGGGTGGAGCAGCGGATCAAGGACGTATCCGATATGCTGGGCGTACCCATCGACTGCTATGTAAAGGTAAATATCAAGGGCTTTATCAGGCTGGTGGATTACCTGGATGGCGTGGACTTTTATGTCCCCTGCGATATGAACTATGACGACCCGGAGCAGGACCTGTCCATCCACTACACCGAGGGAACGCGACACCTCAACGGCCAGCAGGCCATGGAGGTGGCCCGGTTCCGGAAGAACAATGACGGCAGCGGCTACTCCGACGTGGGCCGTACCCAGACCCAGCAGAAGCTGCTGGTCGCTCTGGCCAAGAAGGTGCTGTCCTGGAACAACCTGACCCGGATCAACGGCTTTGTGGAGATATTCAACGATAATGTGGACACCGACCTGTCCCTGAACGAAATGCTCTACTTCGCCAGCCAGGCCGTCAACCTGGACCCCTCTACCGGCGTGGAGACGGCCACCCTCCCCGGCCGTGGAGACGGGGTCTACCGCGGCTACCGCTACTGCTACGAGCTGGACCCGGAGGAGACGCTGGAGCTGGTCAACCGGCTTATCAATCCTTACAGCCAGGACCTGACCCTGGATGACATGAATCTGGCCAAAGCGGACAAGTATATGTAAGACATCGCGGCCCCCGGAAAACCGGGGGCCGCGTACTCATTTGATCTTTTTGCCGTTGAGGACAGCCTCGGCCAGCCGGTCCCCCTCATAGCGCACCTTCAGGGAGAAAAAGGGGGCGTCCCGCCAGATCAGGTCCAGGAAGATGGCGTCCCCCTCCCAGTGGGGGATGCGCAGCAGCTGGTCTCGTGGCAGCCATTCCAGCACTCCCTCATCGCACTCCCTCAGCTCGCCGGTGAAGCCGTCGGCGGTGAACAGGTGCATATACTCGGTGGGCCAGCGGTCGGAGACGAAGGTGACGAGGCCCCGGTAGCGGTAGTCGGTGAGGACCAATCCGGTCTCCTCCTCCGCCTCCCGGAGCAGACAGTCCTCGGGACTCTCCTTGTCCAGAAACTTGCCCCCGATACCGATCCACTTATCCTTGTTCAGGTCGTTTTCCTTCTTTACCCGGTGGAGCATCAGGTACTCGTCCCCCCGCCGGATATAGCACAGGGTGGTGTTCATCATGGCTCTACCAGCTCCACATCCACGGTAAACTTCTCCCCGTCCCGCAGGCAGGTGAGAGTGACGGTATCCCCGGCGCCCAGGCCCAGCTTGAGGCGGGTCAGGGTCTCCAGGCCGGTAATGGGCATGCCGTTGGCCTCAAGGAGAATATCCCCGCCCCGCAGGCCCTTGGTCCAGGCGTCGCTGCCGCGCTCCACGCTCCGGAGCATGAAGCCTCCCCCCTCCTCGCGGGCGGTGGACACCATAAAGCCAAAGATGCCCGCCTTGATCTCCTCCCCGGCAATGAGGTGGTCGGCCACATATTTCACCCGCCGGGAGGGGATTGCGAAGCCCAAGCCCTCGGCGGAACCGTCCTCGGTGACGATCTTGATGGTGTTGATGCCCACCACCTGACCGTACTGGTTGAGCAGAGGGCCGCCGGAGTTGCCGTAGTTGATGGCGGCGGTGGTCTGGATCAGGCTCATGGTGATCCCCTCCACCTTCACCTCCCGGTCCAGGGCGGAGACGATGCCGTCGGTGAAGGTGGCCCGGTAGCCCAGGGAGTCCCCCAGGGCGGCCACCGGCTCACCGATGCGCAAGGTGTTGGAGTCGCCGAACCGGGCGGGGACGAGTCCGGCGGCGTCCACCTTCAGCACAGCCAGGTCCTCCGCCGCGTCGAAGCCAACCAGACTGGCGGACATGGTCCTGTTGCTGGGCAGCAGCACGCTGACCGCCCTGGCCCCGGCCACCACATGGGCGTTGGTAATGATATAGCCGTCCTGGGTGAGCACTACCCCGGTGCCGGCACTGTATCCATTGTCGTCCTCCGACTCGATGGATACTACCGAGGGAAGCGCGTATTCATATATCTGGATATAGTCCAGCGCCTTCCCCTGACTTGGCAGGAGAGAAACCGTCACCCCCGTCCCGGTGCCGGCCCGGGCGATGGAGGGGGGCTCGGTGCTGTGCTCCTCCTGCTGCTGGTAATGCCAGTCCTCCCCGGTGGAGGGGAAGGGGACCCGGATAAATGGACGGACGGAAAAATACCGGTCCAGCAGCACAACGGACAGGCAAAGCAGTCCGATCAGCGCGGCCAGTCCTAAAAACCAGGGCCACCTGCGCCGCTTTTTCCGTAAACGCAGCACGGGGCGGCGGGAGACCCTGGCCGCGGGCGGAATACGGACGGCGGGCGGGGCGGGAAACGCGGGGGAGGGCTGCTCCCAGGGACCGCCCTGCCACAGGCCGTCGTTTCGGTTGTCCATTGAGGCACCTCCCATTGAAAATAGACGTGTCGGGGGCGGCCTCCGCGCCGCCCCGCAGTAGGGGCCGCCGCCCTCGGCGGCCCGCTTCAAATGCGGGCGGGTTGTTGGGATACGCGGGCCGGCGAGGGCGCCGGCCCCTACAAAGATGTCACGCCAGGGTCAAGGTAAAATGGAACTGGGTCACCCCGTCCTCGCTGGTGACGGTGATATTCTCCTTCAGGTTGCCCAGAATAGTCTTGACGATATACAGTCCCAGGCCCACGCCCTCCCGGTCCATGGAGCGGGAGTAATCCGCCTTGTGGAACCGCTCGAAGAGCAGCGGCAGCTCGTCGGGCGGGATGGTGGCCCCCAGGTTACGGATGAGGGTATGGGCCTTTCCCTCCTTCTTGGTGATCTGAACGGTGATAGCGGTGCCCGGGGCAGCGAACTTGGCCGCATTGTCCAGCAGGTTGTAGCACACCTGGGTGATGGCGTCCGGGTCGCCCCACACCATCAGCTTGTCCTCGGGCATCTGCACGTCCACATCCAGCTGACGGTCGGTGATTTTAGTCTCCAGGCTGATAAGCACCTGAGACATGACCTCGGTGAGGTCGAAGGTCTCCTGAGCGGTGACAGTGCTCTCAGCCAGGGCGTTGAGCCGGCTCAAGTCCAGCATCCGCCGCACCAGACGGCTCAGCCGCCGGGTCTCCGACACCACGATCTGGAGGTACTCCTTCTCCCGCTCCGGGGGAATGGTGCCGTCCAAAATGCCCTCGGCAAAGCCGGCGATGGTGGTCATGGGAGTTTTCAGCTCGTGGGAGACATTGGCGATGAAATCCGCCCGCTGGCTCTCCACCTTCTCCAGGGAATTGGCCATGGAGTTAAAAGCCTCGGCCAAGGCGCTGACCTCGTCTCCCCGCTCCTCATAGCCGGTGACCCGGACGTCAAACTCCCCCTGGCCGAATTTTCGGGCGGCCTCGGCCATCTCGTTCAGGGGCCGGGTCTGGTAGGCGGAGGTGAGGGTGCTGGCGATGACGGAGATCAAAAACACCACCACGGCGGAGAAGAAAAAGATGGTGGCGGTGGCCGTCCACATCTCGGACAGGTTGGAGGCGTCGGCCGCCACCAGCACCATCCCCTGGGTAACGGTCACGGGGCCGATCTGATTGGTGACGGGCAAGGCGGACAGATACCGCTTTTCCGGGTAGAGCCCCCCCATGTTGGTCATGCCGTTGAAGGAACCCTCGTTGAGTACCTGGGCGGTTACGTTCTCCGGGAGGACGCTGTCCTTGTAGTCGTAGAACTGCCCATCGGCGGTGGCGTATAGAATCTTCCCGTCCGGCCCGGCCACGATGATATGCGAGTTGGATATCATGGCGATGGAGGCCACATAGCTGCTGTAAAACTCGTCCTGAAGGTCCAGGGTGAGGTAGCGGCGGTAGTAGGTGGAGGTAAAGCTGGACACATAGCCGGCGTTGCGCTCCACCGAGTCCCGGGTCTCGCCGATGATATAGCGGTAGGACAGCAGCATGAAAGCCCCGGCCAGCAAGGTAAAGGAGAGCAGCATGATGCTCACCATCATGGTCAGCTGACGGCGGTATAAAGAGCGCATGGTCAGCCCGCCGTTCCCAGCTCAAATTTATAGCCCACGCCCCAGACGGTTTTCAGCCGCCACTGGTCGCTGACCCCCTCCAGCTTCTCCCGCAGGCGCTTGATGTGCACATCCACCGTCCGGCTGTCGCCGAAGTAGTCGAAGCCCCACACCTCGTCAAGAAGCTGGTTCCGGGTGAACACCCGGTTGGGAGAGGAGGCCAGATGGAACAGCAGCTCCAGCTCCTTGGGAGGCGTGTCCACCCGCTGGCCGTCCACCAGCAGCTCGTAGGAGTCCAGATTGATGACCAGCTTGTCGAAGGACAGCCTCTTCTCCCCCTGCTCCTCCTCCACGCCGGTTCGGCGGAGGACGGCGTGGATACGGGCCAGCACCTCCTTCATCTCGAAGGGCTTGACGATATAGTCGTCCGCCCCCTGCTCCAGACCGGAGACCTTGTCCTCGGTCTCCCCTTTGGCGGTGAGCATGATGACCGGGGTCCCGCTCCCCTCCCGAATCTTTTTCAGCACCGACCAGCCGTCCATAATAGGCAGCATAATGTCCAGCAGCACCAGATCGGGCTGGAAGGAGCGGAACAGCTCGATCCCCTTGCCCCCGTCCTTGGCCACCTGGGTCTGGAAGCCCTCCTTCTCCAGATAGAGGTGGAGCAGCTCGGCGATATTGGCGTCGTCCTCGACAATCAGAACCTTCTTGGGCATGAAAAACACCCCGTTTTATATAGTATTCCTCTTTATTATAACGTCCCGGAGAAATCTTGGGTGAATAATCTGTGAATTACGGTGCTTTTTGTCCCTCCACATAGGAGTGATCCACCTGAATGACGGGGAAATAGCGGTCAGACAGCTTCTTCATCTTCTGGGTTAAGACGGCCCTCACCTCGCCGTCGGACAGGCGGAAGCCGTAGGGCACCACCACGTCGAACAGGATGTTGGTGTGAATGGGGCCGGCGGTGATGCGGAAGTCGTGGATGGTGAGAAGGGGGTCGATGTCCCGGGCCAGCTCCGCCACCTGCGTGCGCAAGGCCTCGGTGCGGCCGTCCCGCACCACCGGGTCCATGTGGATGGAGGTCTCAATGTGGTGCTTGGCTTTCAGCTCCCGCTCGATATGGTCGATCACATCGTGAATCTCCAGGAAATCGCCGTCGGCCGGCACCTCGGCGTGGAAGGACATCATGGCCCGGCCGGGGCCGTAGTCGTGATATACCAGGTCGTGGATACCCAGGATGTACGCATGGTTCAACACAAGCTGGTCAATGTCGGCGGCCAGCGCTCGGTCCATGGGCCGGCCCAGTAGGGGGTCCACGGTGTCCTTGGCCGCCCCCCAGCCCGCCCGCAGAATGAACAGCGCCACCGCCAGACCCAGCCAGCCGTCCAGGGGAAGCCGGAAGAAATGTCCGGCCAGCAGGCCCAGCAGCAAGGTGGCGGTGGCCACCGCATCGGACAGGGAGTCGGTGGCGGTGGCGGACAGCGCGGCCGACTGAATCGCCCGGGACAGCCCGCGGTTGAACCAGAACATCCCCAGCTTCACCCCCACCGAGACGGCTAGGATGACCGCCGACAGGAGGGAGAAATCCACCGGCTCCGGGTGAAGAATCTTCTGGAAGGAGGACTGGGCCAGCTCCACTCCCACCAGCAGGATAAGCATGGCCACCACCAGCCCGGCCAGATACTCCATCCGTCCGTGGCCGAAGGGATGTTCCTCGTCCGCCTCCTGGCCGGCCAGCCGGAAGCCGATGAGTGTGACCGCCGAGGAGGCCGCGTCGGTCAGGTTGTTGAAGGCGTCGGCGGTGATGGCGATGGAGGCCGTGGCCATCCCCGCCAGCAGCTTGCCCAGAAAAAGCAGCAGGTTCAGCCCGATGCCGGCTCCTCCGGACAGCACGCCGCACCGGCGGCGGGTCTCCGGGTTCTGGGGGTCGCCGCCTCTCAGGCAGAAGCGGAAAAACGCGTCCATGAAAAGAGCACCTCACAGTTGTCTTTCAATCTCTGAATTTTACCATAAACAGGCGGTTTTTACAAGTGAAATAAAAGTACGGGATACGCGGTAAAATGATGAGGTTTTTTCAGCGCGTATATTGCGCTTTTCACATATTCTGGTATAATGAAACATGGGATTAGTTTATGTTATGCCCGGCTTTGGCCGGGCTGCCGGCAACGGACAGAGGAGATTTTTATGCATACTCAGAGCAAAACCTGGCAGAATGTGCTGTATATCGGTATCCTGCTGGCGGCTATCTGCCTGCTGTTCCAATGGTATTCCACGTCCAACAAACAGAGGATCGAGCATCAGAACCTGAATTACGCCATGGATTCCGCCGCTCAGACGTCCCAGCGGATTGAGAGCGAGTTCAGCAACGCCCTCCTGCGGATCCGCAACTACGCCTATCTGCTGGGCGTGGGGCAAACCCGGACAGAGATCACCACCGAGCTGCTGGAGGGAATGGAGGAGCACGCCTCCTTCGACGCCATCACCTTTACCAATACCGAAGGGATCAATCTGGCCTCCAGCGGACAGACCACCGACAGCCGCGGCCGGAACTACTTTATCAGCGGAATGCGGGGGAAGAGTGGATTGGAGGTGCTCACATCCGAGCTGACAGGCCAGATCATGGCGATGTTCTATGCCCCTGTGGAGCATGACGGCCAGACCATCGGGGTGCTGCTGGGAATCTACTTTGCGGAGGACTATCTTCGGGATATGCTGAGCGCCGACTACTTCGGCGAACCGGCGGACGCGTTTCTGTGCACACGGGACGGGGCCGTCATCGCCAGCTCCAGCGGCGGCAGCTACGACCGGCCCTTGCCTGACGCGCTGCGCGCCGCGGGCAGCATCGACGCCGAGACCGCCGGTCTGGTTCGTGAGGCCTTTCAGGAGGACGCGGAGGACGCGGGCTTCATCTGCGCGCCGGGAAGCCTGACGGACAACCTGTGTGTGTTCCATATCCCCAACAGCGAGTACATTCTGGTCCAGACCTTCCCCAAAAGCGTGACCCAGGCCATGATCCGAAACGCCAACCACGCCGGCATGGTGCTGCAGATCATCCTCATCGTCCTGTTTGCCATTTATATCCTTGTCCTGCTGATTCGGGGCCGGGCGCAGCGCAAGACGCTGGAGAAGCAGAATACCCAGTTCGGCTATGTCCTGGACGGCCTGAACACCCTTTTTTCCTCCCGCTACCTTACGGCGGACCTGGAAAACAACACCTACTCCTATATGCGGGGGATCCAGCCCCTGAGCGGCGGTCTGGCAACGGAGGGCGCCTATAACGACATTATCGCGGCCCACTCCAGGGATATCATCGGGGAGGATGAGCAGGAGCTGTTTCAGCAGATTCTCAGCGTCTCCTCCGTCGCCGAGCTCCTCTCCGAGGAGAATACCTTCACCTACGAATGTCATGTAAACCGGGACGGAACCGAACAGTGGGAGCGCCTCACCGCGGTGTGCCTCCAGCGAAAGGAGGGGCGGGTGGTCCGGGTCCTGTACGTCCGGCAGAACATCACCGCCGAGGTACAGCAGCAGCGGGAGCAGACCCAGGCCCTTCAGGACGCGCTGATGCAGGCCCAGCGGGCCAGCAATGCCAAGACCACCTTCCTGTCCAATATGTCCCACGATATCCGCACCCCTATGAACGCCATCATCGGCTTCACCACCCTCGCCGTCAGCCATATTGACAACAGGAACCAGGTAAAGGACTGCCTGCAGAAGGTCCTCTCCTCCAGCAACCACCTGCTCAGCCTGATTAATGACATTCTGGACATGAGCCGCATTGAGAGCGGAAAGGTCCAGATTAAGGAGCAAGAGTGCAATATCTCTGAGCTGACCCACAACCTGGTGAATATTATCCAGCCTCAGGTGAAGGCCAAGCAGCTGGAGCTGTTTATTGACACCTTCGACATCAACAACGAGGATGTCATCGCCGACTCGCTGAAGCTGAGTCAGGTCTTTGTCAATTTGCTGAGCAACGCCGTCAAGTACACCCCGGCAGGGGGAACGGTGAGCTTCCGAATCCAGCAGCAGACCACCTTCCATCGGGGCTACGGGGACTATGTGTTTATTGTCAAGGACAATGGGATCGGTATGGCCCCGGACTTTGTGGAGCACATCTTCGAGCCCTTTGAGCGGGAGGCCAGCACCACCAAGACAGGCATCCAGGGCACCGGACTGGGTATGGCCATCACCAAGAACATCGTGGATATGATGGGGGGCACCATCACTGTCCAGAGCGAGAAGGGCAAGGGCAGCGAGTTCCGGGTGGAGCTGAGCCTGAAGCTCCAGGACATGGAGAAAAACGCGGCCCAGATCAAGGAGCTGGAGGGCTTGCGAGCCATTGTGGTAGACGACGACTGCGACAGTTGTGAGAGCGTGACCCGTATGCTTAAGCAGATCGGGATGCGGGCGGAGTGGACCACCTCCGGCAAGGAGGCGGTCTACCGGGCCAAGAGCGCCCATAACGAGGGAGACCCCTATCACACCTATATTCTGGACTGGCAGATGCCCGAGTTAAGCGGCATCGAGACCTGCCGCCGTATCCGTGCGGCCGTTGGTCAGGACGCTCCCATCATTATCCTGACGGCTTACGACTGGACCGATATTGAGGAGGATGCCCGGTCGGCCGGCGTCACTGTTTTCTGCGCCAAACCGCTGTTTATGTCCGACCTGAAATCCGCCTTGCTGGCGGCCAATAATCTGGAAGGACCGAAGCCGGCCCAGCCGGCCTGGACCCAGGCGGACTTTACCGGCAGGCGGATTCTGCTGGTGGAGGACAACGAGCTCAACCGTGAGATTGCCGAGACTATCCTGACGGAGAGCGGATTTGCCGTGGAAACCGCGCCGGACGGCACCGACGCGGTGAATATGGTCCGTCAGGCGGAGGAATACTATTACGACGCGGTCCTCATGGATGTGCAGATGCCGGTGATGGACGGCTATGAGGCCACCCGCACCATCCGCGCTTTGCCCAGAAAAGACGTAAAGGGCCTCCCCATTATCGCCATGACGGCCAACGCCATGGAGGAGGATAAGGAGACCGCCTTGAAAAGCGGTATGAACGCCCATCTGGCCAAACCGCTGAATATTGATTTGTTCTTGAAAACACTGGGCAAATACCTGAACTGACTTTATCACAAACAGCCCCGTCTCCTATTTTGGAGGCGGGATTTTATATCAAACTTATGGCAGTGCGGACTGTGGAGGTTTTAACATTTTTATAAATTTGGTATTCTTTCTAAAATACGAAAATCCTCCAATCTCTTGCAGCGCAATGGATTGGAGGATTTTTACAGACATTCGGCAGACAGAGGGGCGCGGATCGGAATCAGCCGCTTTCCCGCTCCGCCAGCTGCCAGGGAACGGTCTCAGATTGGCACTCCTCCCCGCGGAGAAGGCGGAGCATCAAGTTGGCGGCCAGCTCCCCCAAGTTCCGGGGGCCGTGGGAGAGAGAGGTCAGATGCACCGGAGCCAGTTCGCTGTACTGGCTGTTGTCAAAGCTGACCACAGCCATGTCCTCGGGGACTCGGACTCCCCGCTTCTGCAGCTGGGATACCACCCGGATGGCCACCTCGTCGTTGTAGCACACCACGGCAGAACAGCCCTGGAACCCCTCTAAAACGGAATCCACGAAGGATTCGGACAGAAAAGCTCTCCGCTGCTCCGTATTGTACCAGCGGACATGTTCGTCCTCAAAGGGGAGGCCCAGGTCCCGCAGCGCCTCCGCGTAACCGGCGTAGCGCAGCATGCCTTGCATGTCATCGACCTTGAAAATACCTGCGATATTCTGATGACCTCGCCGGTGGAGATGCTCCGTCAGCATCCGTCCTCCGCCGCGGTTATCTGCCAGCACAGAGGGAATGTGAGCCAATTCCGGATAAATTCCGTTGATAAAAACCAGACGGACTCCCCGGTCGATCAGCTTTTGGTACAGGTCCAGATTGGGGTTTGGCAATGCCGTCTTGGTGCCCTCCACCAGTACGCCGTCCAGCTCTTTCATCGTCAGCAAGGTTTGGAGAATCTTCCGCTCCACCGACAGCTGGTTCTGGGTGGCAAAGAGGAGCGGGGCGCTGCTGTTGGCGGACAGAACCGTTTCCATGCCCCGCAGGATACTGGGAAAGATATAGTCGCTGATATAAGTAGTAACCACCGCGATGGCACAATTCAGGAGGGCCTCCGGCTCCGTGCGCTCCCGCAGACGGGAGCCGCTGCCTTGCCGGCGGGTGATAAGGCCCTCGTTCTCCAACAGGGCCAGAGCCCGGCGGACGGTCTGCCGGCTGATCCGGAAGCGCTGGCAGAGCAGCTGCTCTGTGGGCAGCAGCTGCTGATTGCTGTACTGACCGCTTTCAATCTCCTGTCGCAAGGAGTCGGCGACAGATTGGTATTTCGGTACCATAGGGCGGACCTCCCTGATGAAAATATCAATTTAGCCCAATTATACCATAGCGGCAGAATTTGTACAACAGGAAAATAATTTGTCTTGTTGAATTTACAAAAAATTAAAAAGAATTGTACAAATTGTTGACCGAAAACGATACAAGTGATATACTTTTATTAAATTGGGTATTGGGTCCCAATCCCGGGCGGACCTTTTACTGAGGAAAAGGGGGAAACAACATGTTAGAATCACTCAAACAAAACGTTCTGGAGGCCAACCTTCTCCTGCCCAAGTACAACCTGGTCACCTTTACCTGGGGCAACGTGTCTGCGATTGACCGGGACAGGGGACTCATGGTCATCAAACCCTCCGGAGTGGAGTACGAGGGGATGGCTGCCGAGGATATGGTGGTAATCAGCCTGGAGACCGGCGAACGGGTGGAGGGCAGGTGGAAGCCCTCCAGCGACACCAAGACCCATCTGGAGCTGTACAGAGCTTTTCCGGGGATCAACGGCATCGTCCATACCCACAGTCCCCACGCAGTAGCCTGGGCTCAGGCCGGGGAGGACATTCCCTGTTTCGGCACCACTCACGCCGACTACTTCTATGGCTCCATTCCCTGTGCCCGCCACCTGACCCAGGGGGAGCTGGAAGAGGACTACGAGAAAAACACCGGCAAAATCATTGTGGAGACCTTCCGGGATCGGTGCATTGAGCCCACCGCTGTCCCTGGCGTGATCTGTGCCAGCCACGGCCCCTTCACCTGGGGCAAGGACGCCGGCCAGGCAGTCTATCACGCGGTGGTGTTGGAGGAGGTGGCCAAAATGGCCATTCTTACCCGGCAGATTCGGCCCTCCGCGGGAGCAGCTCCCCAGCGCTATCAGGACAAGCACTACTTCCGCAAGCACGGTCCAGGCGCCTACTACGGCCAGGGCTGAAACTGTTCTCCGGATATTTATTCTCCGCAGCCTCGCCTCCGGAGGCACAGCCGCGTGTGAAGCGGCTGTGAGAGCGGACCGGAATATAAACGTCGGGCGCCATCCTCAGGGATGGCGCCCGATGTTGTTCAGCAAGATTGCGAATACCCGCATCCGCCCCGCTTATAGGGAGCATATCACGGTGTCCAGAAGATATACAAAGACACCGCTGGTGGAGTGCATCTAAATAAGTTCTATATGTTGTCTGCATATACCGGCTCCATTCTGATGTACATATAGTCAGCTGTCTATAAAATCCGCAATGCCAAGCCCAAAGTATTTCTCAAAAAACACTTTGAATTTCTCAATAATGCCCTGTTTCTTTTTTGACCGATTTCCTCCACCAAAGCGGGAAACAGGGGGCATCAGCTTATCGATATCGGTGCCGGTGGTTTTAACAGCCCCGTCACGGAACGCGTTTTCCATGAATTTCCTTGTTTCCTCCGGCTTGAGCTTTTCAGCTGCTATAATTTCTGCCAAATCAGATTTTTCCTGCTCCGAGACATACCGCCGCCAATCGCTTTGGACAGAACTCTCCACGTTGACCCGGCTGATAAACTGTTCGATCAGTTCCTTTTTACTGCGGAGTTGGATGCTGGCGTCAACAGCTTTGCGGATCGCAGACAATATCTCTTTATCCTCACAGTTCCCATCGTGGTACTTCTCCACCAACATCAGGATATAGTCGATATTGACTTCTACTTGCTTGATCAGCTCGATTTCAAAGATGATATCATCATTGATATTCTCTTTGTCACCGCTATCTTTTCTGCGGAATTTGTCATACAGGTCGATATACCGGCTTTGATAATCCTGCAAGTCCCGTGCGGCAAAAGTCTGCATTTCTTCAAACTGATCAAACGAAGACAGGATATTCCGCAGAGACAAAATACTGCCAAAAAGTCGGATGAAGTCCTTTTCCGCCTGTTCTCCAACAATTTTTTTGTCCAGAGGGAATTCCGATTCCAGCTTTGCGATCAAGTCCACATAGCCAGGGTGATGTCTGCCGTTGTCATCCTCATAGCCGTTATAATAGTCCGCAAAGCTTCTGAGCAGCACGATGCCATTGGCGTTTTTATCCCCAAACAAGGCGATGGCGTCATCGGTAGCCTGCTGCAAGTCCCGGAAACAGACGATATTGCCATAGGTTTTTACGGAATTGAGGATACGGTTCGTCCGGGAATACGCCTGGATCAATCCGTGCATTTTCAGATTCTTGTCCACCCACAGGGTGTTTAGTGTGGTGGCGTCAAAGCCGGTTAGGAACATATTGACCACGATCAGCAAATCAACTTCCCGGTTTTTCACCCGCATGGACAGATCTTTATAATAATTCTGGAATTTATCGGCGGAGGTATCGAAGTTGGTGTTAAATGCCGCATTGTAATCCCTGATTGCACTGTCCAGAAAATCACGGGAGGTCTGGTCAAGGGCGTCGGTGTCAAAGCCCTCTTCACCCAACACATCATCCGGATCGTCCTCGTTGGCGGCATAGCTGAAAATTGCGGCTATGGTAAGGCGGCGGCCCTGCTCATCCAATTGCCGTTTGAACTCCGTATAATATTTCATCGCCATGGGGATGGAGCTGACCGCAAAAATGGAGTTGAACCCTGCCATCCGCTGACCCTTTAGGGAATAGTAATTACTGCGCTTGGTTTTCTGATCAAAGTGCGCCAGGATATACGTCACGATCTCCTGTACCCGCTCCGGGGCGCCCATCGCCCGCTCGATGTCGATGGCCCGGACATCTTTATCCTTGATGTCGGCCTTCTTTTTTACCGTATCCACATAGTCAATGCGGAAGGGCAGGACATTCCCATCGTTGATGGCGTCCACAATGGTGTATGTGTGGAGCTGGTCGCCGAAGGTCTGCGGGGTGGTGAGCAGTTGCAGGTGCTTGCCCTTTGCGGCGTTTTTGGCAAAAATCGGCGTGCCAGTAAACCCAAACAGATGGTACTGCTTAAACGCTTTGACAATTTTGGCGTGCATATCCCCGAACTGGCTGCGGTGGCACTCGTCAAAGATAATGACGCAGTGCTTGCCATACACGGCATGGCCCTTGTTTTTCGTGATAAAGTTGTCCAGTTTCTGGATAGTCGTAATGATAATACGTGCCTTTGTGTCCTCCAGCTGCCTTTGCAGAACCGCCGTTGATTTGTTGCTGTTGGCCGCGCCTTTCTCAAAACGGTCATACTCCTTCATGGTCTGGTAGTCCAGATCCTTACGATCTACCACAAAAAGCACCTTGTCAATGTAGGGAAGCTGGGAGGCCAGCTGCGCTGTCTTGAAGGAGGTCAGCGTCTTGCCGCTGCCGGTGGTGTGCCAGATGTAGCCGCCTGCCTCAATACTCCCCATCTTCTTATAGTTGGCGGAAACCTCAATACGGCTCAAGATCCGCTCAGTAGCCGCGATCTGGTAGGGCCGCATGACCATCAGCATATCTTCCGAGGTAAACACACAATACCGAACCAGTACATTCAAGATGGTGTGCTTGGCAAGGAAGGTCTTCGTAAAGTCAATCAAATCGGCAATGACCCTGTTGTTTCCATCCGCCCAAAAAGAGGTAAATTCAAAGCTGTTGCTGGTCTTTTTGGACCTCCGCCGTCCCGCCTCGTTCATCTCTTTCACATGGCTGGAACGGGTGGTGTTAGAGTAATACTTGGTATGTGTGCCATTGGAGATTACAAAAATCTGCACATACTCAAACAATCCGCATCCGGCCCAGAAGCTGTCCCGCTGATATCGTTTGATTTGGTTGAACGCCTCTCGGATGGCAACGCCCCGGCGTTTCAATTCTGCGTGGATCAGGGGCAGTCCGTTCACTAAAATGGTCACGTCATAGCGGTTGTCGCGGTTTGCGCCGTCCGCCGTGCCCACTTCATACTGATTGATAACCTGCAGACAGTTGTTGTGAATGTTTTTCTTGTCAATGAGAGAGATATTTTTGGTCATGCCGTTATCCCGATGAAGCACCTGGACATGATCTGTTTGAATTTTTCGAGTTTTCTCTACGATGCCTTCATTATTGTTAGCAATGCAATCTGAAAAAAACTGTTCCCACTCACTATCCGTAAATACATACTTGTTAAGCCGTTCTATCTGTTTGCGAAGATTGGCTGCTAAATCAGTTTCCGTATGAATTTCCAGATATTCATAACCTTGCGCGGCTAAAATTCGAATGAATTCCCGTTCCAATTCCGCCTCGCTCTGGTAAGCGTCGGAGCGGGCAGATTCGGGAGTATATTCAGCAACTACTGTGCTTTCGTTGCTGGCAGCAACGATATTAAAAAATGCCATGGTTTCACCTCATCAGTCCAGCTATTGATAAAGGCCTTGCGCTTCCCTTTCCTCACGGATATCGCGCAGCTTTTTCCCCTGATAGGTCCAGTGGCCGGGACCTTGAAGCGGATAAGATGTCTGCAATATTTTCTGCGCAAGAGAGGATAGGGAATACGTCTGTCCCCCATACTTGATCTGGCGGTCGTCACTTACCGTAGCGACAATATCAGAACGGCCAACCAGAACAATCTCGGCTCCAGGTTCAATTCCGCATTTAAAAAAAGAAAATGGGGCCTTTCGCTCTTTTGCCTCAGCCTGAACCTCGGCGGCCACTTCCTCATCCAAAACCTCGTGTCCCTCCGGCGTTAGCCGCCGCAGCTTATCTATGGTGCCGCTGAGCTTGGCGATGCTCTCCAAAAGCGCGTAGGCGTCCTCAGCGGACATAGCGTAAAATTCCTTTGTTCTGGTTTTTCCATCAAAAGTATCAATGGCCCTCAGTTCCGGGTTCAGGCGGTCGATCAAGCTATGCAGTTCTCTGTCTTGCAGTGGGGCCGATACCTCATAAATCGCATAGACCCGGAATGCAAAAGGGATGCACTCGCTTCGATTGAGCTGTGCCAATCTCTTTTCAATGTCTGTCGCATAGCCTATCTTCACATAATCCGGGAAGGACGGATTTGTCAGAATATAGATTACCCCAGCTTTTTTCTCTTTTCCCATGTTCATGTCCTTTCCTGAAAGGTCAGCAGTCTGTCCCGGTAGTACTCATACTGTTTTTTCCGCGCCGCAATCTCGGCGGGCAGGCCGGAGGTCAGATCGTTGCAGAGATCATAAAAATAGTCGAGAATAGCAACGATTCGATTTTGCTCTGCAAGCGAAGGTATCTGTATTTTAATACCTTTCAAAACGGCAACGGATGCTACATTTTTAATGGCTCCACCTCTTGCCGCAGAGTTCATCCGTGCCGCTATTGTATCTTCAAAACAATACTTTAAGTATTTATTGCTTATTCCAGTTTTTGGCGTCAATTTTAATAATGCCTGATTGATTATTCCATTTGGAGCGTCATCTGGAATGATTGCAATTCTACCCATAGTACCAGAGCAACTCATAATCAGATCGCCAGGTTTTACAAAAAATCTCTGCATTACATCGTATTTTGCTTTATCGACAAAATATCTGAATTTGAAATCACCATAGATTGCGTGCTGTTGCTCATAAACGGCATATCCTTCTTTAGAAAAGTTTTCTTTTTTTAGACTTCCTCCAAAAGGCCCCCGTACAAAATCACAAATTTCTCCAAGTGTTTTTTCAGTTGTTGTGTTGCTTGAGCGAAGTATCGCACTTCTATAATACTCGTATTGTTTCCTTCTCGCTGTAAGCTCCGCTGTAAGCTCCGCTGTAAGCTCCGTGAAATTGTCAAGAATCTTGACAATTTCACTCTGCACTTGCAGAGGGGGGATGGGGACGATTACTGAGTTTAAGGTATCCGGCGTAACTTCCATTACCTTCGTGCCATGGGCAAGTCTCCTCTTTTGTGTAGCAAACATTTGAGTATGAAAGTAGTAGGTCAGGTATTTGGCGTTCTGGCTATGATGAATAATAGCTGTGTGTCCGCTGACTGCAATCGTGCTTTCACCTAACCAAGCCACGCATTTGCATATATCCTCGATATTTTCACTCGTAACAGCCATAACAATGTCATTGGGATATGCTATCTTTTGCTTTTTGGCGCAGTCCTCGCTAATAAAAGTGAAAGTCCTATCGGCAAACAGTCCGTATCTTGTATAGATTTGTCCATAGTGAATGCAAGGAACGCCTTCTGCACAGAAGTCTTTCTTTTGCAGATTACCGCCTCTTGAAATGGCCGCAATATCACCCAGTTTTTTATACTCCACCCCGTTAGGGCAAAGCTCTGCAATCAATTCCTCCAGCCTGCTCATGTTCCTACCTCAATTTCTGCAATAATCCTTGCAATCTCATCCCGCAAAACCTGCTCCCGCGCTACGATTTCTTCAATCTCAGCGTTGAGCTTCACAATGTCGATTTTCTCCCGGGTGTCCTCCGCCTCCACATAGGCAGACACGGACAGATTGTAGTTATTCTCCACGATTTCCACATACTCTGCCAAATGAGAGAAGTGCTTGATTTCTTCCCGCCCGGCAAATACAGACATGATGCGCTGGATGTTCTCCGCCGTCAGCCGGTTGTTGTTCGTCACCTTGACGCACTCGCCGGAGGCATCAATAAACAACACTTTGTTGTCCGTCTTGCCCTTTTTCAGCACCATAATACAGGTGGCGATGCTTGTCCCGAAGAACAGGTTGGCCGGGAGCTGTATCACGCAGTCGATGAAGTTGTTGTCCACCAGATACTTGCGAATTTTCTGCTCCGCGCCGCCCCGGTACATGATGCCGGGGAAGCAGACGATAGCCGCCGTCCCATTGGAGGCCAGCCAAGACAGGGAGTGCATGATAAAAGCCAGATCAGCCTTTGACTTTGGCGCCAGCACCCCGGCGGGAGAAAAACGAGGGTCATTGATCAGAATGGGGTCATCATCCCCCGCCCATTTGATGGAGTACGGAGGATTGGAGACAATCAGCTCAAAGGGCTCGTCATCCCAGTGCTGGGGTGCGGTCAGAGTGTCTTCACAGGCGATATCAAATTTATCAAAACCCACATCGTGGAGGAACATATTGATGCGGCAGAGGTTGTAAGTCGTGATATTAATTTCCTGCCCATAGAAACCGTTTCGGATAGCATCCCGCCCCAGCACCTTTTCCGCCTTCAGCAGCAGGGAGCCGGAACCGCAGGCGGGATCATAGACCTTGTTGATCTCCGTTTTGCCCACGGTTCCAAGGCGGGTCAGCAGCTCGGACACATCAGCGGGAGTGAAGAACTCGCCGCCGGATTTTCCCGCGTTGGAGGCATACATAGTCATGAGATATTCATAGGCGTCGCCAAATGCATCAATATCGTGATCTTTTACCTCGCCCAGATTCATCTCCGCCACGCCGTTTAACAGCTTGACCAGCTTTTCGTTCCGTTTGGCCACTGTTGCGCCCAGCTTGTTGCTGTTGACGTCATAGTCATCAAACAGCCCCGCAAAACTGCTCTCGGACTGGCTGCCCTTGGCAGATTCCTCAATATGGCGGAAAACTGTCTCCAGGGTCTCGTTCAGGTTTTCATCCTGGGGCGCGTTCTTTCTGACATTGCAGAATAACTCGTTGGGCAGAATGAAAAAGCCCTTTTCCTCCACCAGTCCGGCCCGCGCCTCCTCTGCCTCGGCGTCAGGCATATCCGCATACCGGAAATCTGTGTTTCCCGCATCCCACTCGCCGCAATTGATGTAGCTCTCCAAATTTTCCGATATATAGCGGTAGAACATCGTCCCCAAGACATAGTTCTTAAAATCCCAACCGTCCACCGCACCTCGCAGCTCATCAGCAATCGCCCAGATTGCCCGGTGGAGCTCGTCGCGTTCCTGTTCTTTCTTCATGTCAGCCATGATTATCCCTCCATCCGTGCGGTTTCACCATAGTTCCCTCTAAGCATACATTATTTTTGTGGCTTCCGCAACGAAAATTTTCCAGACCATTGGCTGTCATGCTATCAAAAATGCGCTGATGTGCGAGTTCAAATATTCAAATGCGGTTTGGACATTTTGGGCCAGTGTGGCGATTAGCCTATGAGTCGCCAACCTTTCATATTAACATTTCACAGGGCCGGATTGCACCGGGCGGACTGCCCATCCCAAATGCAAAGATGCTCATGGCTTTGACAAAATCCCAAGTTTTCAGAGTCAACCGGTCCAGTGACCGTCTGTATTTCTTTTATATTACACCTCTCGAAAAGCCCCCGGGTGGGCTCGTTGACAATGACGATCTCCGGTTCCGGGGCCAGACAGGCGGAAAGCATTACCTTTTATCCGGGTATCTTTCACACTAAAAGCTGCCCCAATATTTTTTGCCGCTTTGCCAGTTGAAATCAAGGACATAAAATGCTATAATACCTCCGAATTTATGGGAGGAATGGTAAACTATGATGAGACGGCTTTTCCTTTTCGTGTTATCCGCCTGTTTATTGCTCCTGCCGTCTGCCTGTGGAAAGCAGAAGCAGCTCCCCAAGGACAGCCCGCCGGCAGATAAGACCATTGCTCTGACGGTGTGGGGCGCGGAGGAGGATGAGGCATTGCTTCAGGAGATTTTTGCTTCATTTCAGGCCCATTACGCCGGCCAGGCCAGCTTCCAGATTACCTACCAGCCCCAGAGTGAGTCCAACTGCAAGGACGCTCTGCTGGGCGATCTGGAGGGGGGCGCGGACGTGTTCGCCTTCGCTGATGACCAGGTATCCGCGCTGGCCGCCGCCGGCGGACTGGACCCGATCGCCGACAGCGCGGCCATTCAAAGCGCCTCCCTCCCCGCAGCGGTGGAGGCGGCCAGTGTGGAGAACACGCTCTACGCCTATCCCCTTACCGCGGATAACGGCTATTTCCTGTACTACAACAAATCCTATTTCACAGAGGCGGACGTCCAGCGTCTGGATCGGATATTGGAGACGGCCGCCCAGGCCGGACGAATGGTGTCTATGGACTGGTCCTCCGCGTGGTATGTCTACGCCTTCTTCGGCAACACCGGATTGGAAGTCGGGCTGAACGAGGACGGTCTGACCAACTACTGCACCTGGAACAGCACAGACGGTCCCATCTGCGGGGTGGATGTGGCCCAGGCCATGCTGGACATCGCGGCCAGCCCGGCCTTCTCCAACCGGACGGACACGGCGTTCCTCACCGGCGTGCAGGACGGCTCTGTCATCGCCGGCGTCAGTGGTGTGTGGAATGCAGTGGCTGTGAAGGAGGCATGGGGAGACGACATGGGGGCGGCCAAGCTGCCCACCTACACCTGCGCGGGACAGCAGGTGCAGATGGCCTCCTTCTCCGGCTGCAAGCTCATCGGCGTGAACGCCTACTCCCGTCACCCGGACTGGGCGGCGCGGCTGGCGGAGTGGATCGTCAGCGAGGAGAACCAGCGCCTGCGCTTTGAGTTGCGGGGCCAGGGGCCGGCCAACATCAATGCGGCCAACTCCCCAGAGGTCCAGGCGTCCCCAGCCATTGCTGCTCTGCTGGAGCAATCCAATCACTCTCAGCTCCAGCGGGTGGGCGGAAAATTCTGGGACCCTGTAGCCGAGTTTTCCGGCAGTATGGCCCAGGGGAACCCCTCTGGCGCCTCCCTTCAGATCCAGCTGGACCGGCTGGCCGAGAGCGTGTGCGAGCGGTAAAACAAACATCAATATGGGAGGAAATGGTATGAAAGGCAGGCTTACACTACAGCAGCGCCTGGCCCTACCCATTGTTCTGCTGGGCTTGATCGCGCTGTTATCCAATATTTTGGCAGTATTCAGCATCAACAATGTCCACGCCAACGCAGGGACCATTGTGGATGAGTACATGGTCAGTGAGGAGCATCTGGAGGATATCCGGCAGTCCGTCATGAACATACACCGTCTGGCCCTGTCCCACATTGTGGCGGCAGACCATGCTACCATGATCCGGCTGGTACAGGAGATCAAGGCGGAGGAGGCTGCCCTGGACGAAAAGCTGAGCGCCTATGAAAGCTTTGTCTCTCCGGGGGACGAGGGCTCCTACCAGTCTCTGCTGAGCGCCTACACGGAATTGAAGCACGCTCTGGTCCATCTGGTCTGCGCCAGCGCCGACAGTAAAACCCAGGATGCCTACGCCACAGCCAACGGAGATGTGGCCAGCTGGGGCGGCGCGGCGGAGGCGGCGATTGACACGCTCTCCGCGTCTGTCAGCAGCCGGGCGGAGGCGGCCCGCGGAAAGCTCACTCTGGTTTACATCATTTCCCTCATCACCAGCGCCTTCACTCTGGCTGTCGGTATTTTCCTGGTAGCGGCTGCTTTTCGGATCATCCGCAAATATGTGCTCACCCCCATTCGGGACGCCATGGGCACCCTCAAGGACAGCTCTGAGCGCATCAGCGGCGTTGTGGGAGAGGTGCGCCAGCGGACCCAGACCTCCAACGGCAGCGTCCGGAATCTCTCCGGCCTCACGGAGCAGCTCTCTGCCGCCCTGGAGGAGATCGCGGGCAGCACCTCCGCCATCAGCACCAACGCCGCCGGCACCCAGGGGGACACCCAGAGCATGGCGGAGGAATGCTCCGCCATCACGGCGTATTCTGCGGAAATGCGGGGGCGGGCCGAGGAGATGGAGCGCTCTGCCCATAGTGAGACGGAGCTGATTCGCTCCAAGACGGCAGATATCATGGCCATGCTGGATCAGGCCATTGAGAAGAGCCGGAATGTGGAGCAGATCCGCTCCCTGACCAAGGACATTCTTGATATCTCATCCTCCACCAACCTCATTGCCGTCAACGCTTCCATCGAAGCGGCCCGGGCCGGTGCGGCGGGAGCTGGATTTTCCATTGTGGCCCAGGAGGTGCACAAGCTGGCCGACTCCTGCGCCGAAACCGCCAGCAACATCCAGGAGGTCAGCGGCGTGGTTACGGGGGCGGTGGAATATCTGGCCAGCAGCGCCCGGGAGCTGGCCGATTATCTGAGTCAGGCCGTCATAGACCAGCTGGAGCGGACTGTCCAGGCCGGCAAGCAGTACCGGGAGGATTCCGCCTATATTGGTCACGCCATGGAGGAGTTCAACGACAGGGCGGGGCGGCTGAAAACCGCCATGGACGAAATTGCCGCCTCCATCTCCAGCATCTCCGGAGCTATTGATGGCGCGGCCTCCGGCCTCACCGGCGCGGCCGGCAGCACCCGCATGCTGGTGGACGATATGGCCGGTATCACCGCACGAATGGATACAAATCAAGAGATTGTGGGCGAGCTGCAAAAGCAGATGGACGTGTTTGCCAATCTGTAGAGGCCGTGGAATAAAGCCGCCGCAAGCGGCGGTGCTACGCACTGATATGCTCCCTCTAAAGTAGACAGTGAAAAAACAAAACTGTCGAAATGGGGGAGCAATTATCATGAGCTTAAAAGGGAAAATAGGACCAGAGGAAAAAATACAGGCAGTGGAAGATTATCTGGAAATGCGAAAGGGCAGCACACAG
>ERZ779622.325-NODE-325-length-30362-cov-4.518923_pt1 | contig 30362 bp, 29 predicted proteins | sample MGYA00514188_ERZ779622 | MGnify/ENA primary metagenome ERZ779622 (study PRJEB29562, sample SAMEA4376702) | mouse gut metagenome | isolation source: Cecum | study: EMG produced TPA metagenomics assembly of the A DSS colitis mouse model was used to assess the... | reverse complement strand
GGTAAAGATAAAAACCGCTGTACTGATATTCTGGGTGTGGGTTTTATCCATAATCAGTGTGCTGATAGAGGTATAAATTACGCAGTAAATCACTACCGTAATATCAAACAACAGGGCACAGGCGCCGTAAATAGCCAGGTTCACCGCCAGCGCCAGCCTTCCCACGCTGAAATCCTGATATTTTTTCGTAAAGTAAATGCCCAGGATATCCAGACCGCCGCTGGACCCGCGGCATCTGAGAGCAAGACCTATCCCCGAGCCGGCAATGATGCCTCCGATGAGACTGGCCGTCAGGGTGTCCTCCACAAGAGGAACGGCAGGGATGGGGATCACCGTCAAGAAAAACGTCTGGCTGAACACGCAGACCAGGGTACGGAAAAAGAATCCCTTGCTGATGGAATGGTAAGCCAGGAAAAACAGCGGAATATTTAAATCCAGGTTGATAATACCCGCCACATCTATGCCCCGTAAATTTAAGTTTCCGTACCGGATTAGCAGGGTCCGGATAATCTGGCTGATTCCCAGCACACCCCCGTTGTAAAGCTCTGCCGGAACCACAAAGACATTGATTCCGACGGAAAAAATCAGCATTCCCAGCACCGCAGTCAAAAGCCTGCTCCAGTCCCTTTTCTCAAACTCCTGTAAAATGGTATTCATCTTGCACCTGCCTTGCCTGAAACAGCCACGGAACTATCCGTCTGCTTCTTTTAACAGTGAATCTTCCCGTTTTCCATTCCCCGGATCCGGGCCTGGGCGTACACATGGATCCCCTGGCTCTCCAGCTTCTCCCGTCCGGGCTGGAAACATTTCTCTATCAGTACTCCCACACCCGCCAGTGTAGCATGGGCTTTCCGGATCAGACGGACGGCGCCCGTAGCTGCCTCCCCGTTTGCCAGGAAATCATCCACAACCAGCACGTGATCCCTGTCGGAAAGGTAATCTCTAGCCAATGTCAGATCATAAGAAATATCTTTCGTATAGGAGACTACTTCCGTCTGCCACACCTCTGTCCGAAGATTCTTAGCTGCCTGCTTTTTCAGAACCACCAGAGGAACCTCCAGATGTTTGGCCGTAAACACTGCCGGGGCAATCCCGGAGGATTCTATGGTCATCACCTTCGTAACTCCCTGATTCCGAAAATGCTCCGCCATATCCCGGCCCAGGGCCTCCATCAGCGGAATGTCAATCTGGTGATTCAGGAATCCGTCTACCTTTAGAATATCCCCTTCCAGTACGATTCCCTCCTCTAAAATCTTATCTTCCAGTAATTTCATAATCCTGTCCTCTTCCTTCCGGTCTTATCCGTAAACCTGCAAAAGGGATCAAGCCCTCCGCTCGATCCCTTTTTCTTTTCCTTCTAAGCCTCTTTTCCCTCCGGCCACACAATCTTGGGCAGGGCCGTCTTCACTTCCTCATGAAGGGCTACATCCGCCTTCTCATCCAGATAATGCTCCTGGGCATGAATGATAATCACCCGGCTGCCCTCAAAATACTTCACATAGCCTTCACACAGGCCGGAATTCATAGGCGTACCCAAAAGCAGCAGCGTGTCCGCACGCGTCACCTCTTCTACCGCCTTCGTCATCAGCTGATTGTCCACCTGCTCTCCAAAGAGAAGCACCTTAGGACGCACGGGAATCATACATTTTTCACAAAGGGGAATCTTTTTGGAATCCCGGATATACTCCATGGGATACCGCTTCCCGCAGCGGGGGCACTCGTTGTCAAAGATGGTTCCGTGCAGGTTCAGAACCTTCTTGCAGCCGGCCCTTCCCGGAAGGTTATGTACATTATTCGCAATGGTACACTGAAGCTTTCCCCGCTTCTCCAGCTCTGCCAGGGCATAAAAGCCTTGGCTCGGCTCCAGCGGCGGTTTCAGCATCTCCTCCCGATAGTACTTAAAAAAGGTTTCCTTCCGATTGGTATAAAATACGGAGGCAAAAATTTCCTCCGGGGAATAGCCATACTCCTTCTCCACCCGATAGGCGATTTCAGGCGCGCGCAGGCTTGGCATTCCCGATTCCTTCATCATTTCTGTGCCGCACATGGCAACCGTGTAGCTGCTGTTTTCCAGAATATCCCGGATTACCTCATACTTATTCATCTCGAACCCTCCCGTACTACATTATCACCTGGTTCTATTTTGCCATTACTTGACATTTTTGTCAATATTCCCGACGATTCTTTTCTAAGATTATGGCATTTGCACAAGATCTACAGCAACGCCTCCTCCCACTCCTTCTCCCGGAATCCCACCAGAATCTTCTCCCCGATCAAGAGCGGGCGCTTCACCAGCATCCCGTCCGAGGCCAGAAGCCGGATCTGCTCCTCCTGGCTCATTTCCGGCAGCTTCTCCTTCAATCCCAGATCCCGGTATTTCATGCCGCTGGTATTAAAGAATCGCTTCACGGGATACCCGCTTCTCTCAATCCATTCTTTTAACTCTTCCTCTCCGGGCCGGTTCTCCACAATATGCCGGTCCTCAAAGGAAATCTTGTTAGCCTCCAGCCATTTTTTTGCCTTCTGGCAGGTACTGCATTTGGGGTACTCAATCAGTAACATTTGTGTCTCCTTCCATGGTTTGTTTTACAATATTTTCCATTATTTCTCCTGTAAGGCTTCCCGTCGCATACCCGTAGACATTCCCCCGGGCATCAATGAGAAACGTAGTGGGGAACGCCTGGATCCCGTAGGCGGCAAAGAACTCCCCTGTAGTATCCATAACCACCGGATAATCATAGCCGTTTTCTTCCATAAAAGCGGCAATCTCTTCCTGGCTCACATCGCTGTTGTGAGGAGCATCCTCCGTCTTGGGATTGGCCACCCCAAGCACAATCAAATCCCCTTCGTTCTTTCCGTAATCCTCATAGAGCTTCTGGATATCCGGCATTTCCTTGCGGCAGGGTCCGCACCAGGTGGCCCAGAAGTTCAGAAAAACAGTCTTGCCCTGATACTCCGAGAGTGTATGGGTGTTTCCAAACTGGTCCGCCAGGGTAAAATCGGGAGCCGGAACCTCCGGGCGCTCCTCTCCCGGCACACCGTCCTCCCCGGCTTCTGCACCGCCTTCCTCCTTCTCTGCTTCTCCCTCCGGCGTGCCGCTGCCTTCCTCTGTCCGGGCACTCCCCCCGTCAAAAGAAGACAGATACCCGGTGAGCCCGTTCATCCAGCCGGTCAGCGTCATCACGCCCATAAGAATCAGAAGCGCGCCGCCTATGCGGGTGGTATAGCGGATCACCTTTCCGTAGCGCCGGAATGCCGACAGCACTTGTCCGGTAAAAAGCCCAACTGCCAGAAAGGGCAGCACAAAGCCCAGGATATAGACCCCGATCAGCAGAAGGCCGGAGCCCAGGTTTCCCGAAGAGGACACCATCAAAAGCACCCCCGCCAGAGCCGGACCCACACAGGGCGTCCAGGCAAAGCTGAATCCAAAGCCCAGAATCAGGGCCGTAACCGGATTCATGGCAAAGCGGTCCGCGCGCAGGGGAAGACGGCGCTCCTTCTCCACCAGAGCCGACTGTCCCAGCACGCCCAGCTGGTAGAGCCCGAAGAGAATCATCAGAATCCCGCCCAGGCGTGCCAGAAGCATCCGGTTTCTTCCAAAAAACCGGCCCAGGGCAGAAAAACCAAAGCCCAGGGCCAGAAAGGCAAAACTGATCCCCAGGATAAAAAACAGGGTATTGCACAAAATTTTCTTCCGCGGATAGCAGGGATTTCCTTCCTCATCCACCGTCTGCGCCCCGCCTGCCAAATACCCCATATACAAAGGAATCAGCGGAAGGACACAGGGAGAGAAAAAGCTTAAGAGCCCCTGGAAAAATACGGTCAATACCGGAACACTCGTTTCAACAGATAAATTCATGTCACTCCTCCGTTTTTGTCATAAGATAAAAAGAATCAGCGAAATTATGGAAAGGATTTTTCTTATGCAGCAGCAATACGATGGCATTGATGTAAGCGTCTATCAAGGAACCGTCAATTTTCAAGCCGTATCCCAGGCAGGCATTGAAATCGTCTACATCCGCGCAGGCACAAGCCCTGACCGTATAGATACCAAGTTTGAAGTCAACGCCCGGAAGGCACTGGACGCCGGGCTGCACACGGGATTTTATTACTACCTGAGAGCCCGTACCACGGAGGAAGCCGCCTCCCAGGCCCGCCGCTTCCACAGCCTCATTGCCGGCAAAACCTTTGACTGCCGCCCGGCCATGGACTATGAAACCTTCCCCGGCCTGACCCGGGAACAAATCAACGAAAATGCGGCCGCTTTTCTGAAAACCCTGCAGGGGCTGCTTGGCTATGCTCCCCTTCTCTACAGTGACGCCTACCGGGTACGCACCCTCTGGAATTCCTCCCTGAACGCCTATCCTCTGTGGATTGCCGAATACGGCGTGGATCGTCCCAAAACCACAGGGGCCTGGGAAGCCTGGAGCGGTTTCCAGTATTCCGATGCCGGAACAATCCCCGGAATCCAGGGCCGCGTAGATCTGGATCACTTCCGGTCATCCGTCTTTATCCAGGATCCCACTCCGGAACAGGCACCTGACCGCTACACCGTACAGCCCGGCGACACCCTCTGGGGCATTGCCAAAGCCCACAATACCACCGTAACCGCCCTGGCGGAACTGAATGGAATCGTAAACCCCAGCTTGATTTATCCCGGCCAGCAGCTTCTCATCCCCTCCGGCGGACAGGGCAGCTACTTCTTGTACCGGGTGCAGAAAGGAGACACTCTCTCCGAAATTGCCCTCCGTCACAACACCACCGTAGAAATCCTGGTAGATTTAAATCAAATCGCGGATCCAAACCGTATCTATCCCGGAGAGATCCTTAAGATTCCCAGAGCCTGACTCTTGTGGGGACGTAAAACCACTTATCCGGCTTCCTCTGCTTCTTAGCAGGGGAAGCCTTTGTCTTACCCCCGCCGCAGCCCTTTCGGGTAGTGATTTTTCAAAATTCCGCCGCTCTGCTTCCCCCATCCCAGAGGAAATCCGTCTGCAAGAACCAGAGTCCAGCCCTTCTCTCCCTCTGCCTCCAAAGCCTCCCCCTTAAGCCAGGCCCGGACACTCGCCCCGTCTCCCTTAAAGGAAATGCTCCGCAGGGCGTCCCCGGCCTTTAAGGAAAGGGCCAGGGCATGGGAAGGTTCCAGGCGTCCTTTCTTCACTGTCCCCACATGAAGGCCTGCCCGCAGAATTTTAAGGCCCTTTAAGGGAAAAGCGCAGGGCAGCAGATAGAGCTGATCTCCGAACAGTACCGGAATCCCGGAAGGTTTCCTGTGAAGATTTTCCGCCGCAAACCTTTCATACAGTCCGAGCACCTGCTTATCTGCCGGCGGCAGCTTCCACGCCGGTTCCATCCCCTGTGCCCTGCCCTCCCTCTGAAGGACTGCCAGGTAATGTCCCTCGCCTTCCAAGCGGTGAGGCCAGAGCCGGAAAGTTCTCTCCGTCCCGGCCCCGGAGCCGCTCCACTCCGGGCGGCCCGGGGAGAAGCCCGCGTAGGCAGATACCTCTTTCACAGAAAAATCCGGGCGGCTGTCAAGGAAAGCGCCGATGCTGCCCTCATTTTCTTCCGGGGCAAAGGTACAGGTAGAATACACCAGAATCCCTCCCGGGCGCAGCATCTTGGCAGCCTCCAAAAGAATTTCCCGCTGCCTGGCCGCACAGCGCTCCACATTCTCCGGGCTCCACTGGCCGAGCGCCTGCTCATCCTTTCGGAACATTCCCTCCCCGGAGCAGGGGGCATCTACCACAATCCGGTCAAAAAAACCGGGAAACCTCTCTGAGAGCCCCTTGGGTGTCTCGTTGGTTACCACTGCATGTGCAATCCCCATGCGCTCCACGTTGGAAGCAAGGATTTTCGCTCTGGCAGGGTGAATCTCATTGGATACCAGAAGGCCCTGCCCTTCCATCAGAGCCGCCAGATGGGTCGTCTTTCCCCCGGGAGCCGCACAGAGATCCAGCACCCGTTCCCCGGGTCTGGGCGCCGCAAGCTCCGCCGCGGCCATAGCGCTTGGCTCCTGGATATAGTATACTCCGGCCTCATGCCAGGGATGCTTTCCAGGCCGATCCGCCCGGCCGTAGAAAAACCCCGACGGGCACCAGGGAACCGGGGACAGGGAAAAAGGGCTCCGGCTTTCAAAATCCGCCGCTGACATTTTCAGCGTATTTACCCGGAGCGCCCGGAAAGGCTCCCGCTCATAGCTTTCCAAAAAAGCTTCGTATTCATTCCCCAAAAGACCCTTCATTTTCTCCCGGAATTCCCGGGGCAGCGCTGCGGCAGACGGATTTCCCTGCTCCATGTCACTTCTCCTCACAAACCTGGAAAATATAAAATTTCAGATAATAGGACTCCTCCGCTGCCCACAAAACCGGATGATCCGGCGCCTGTGTCCGGTACTCTACCTGGCGGAGACGCTTATGGACGCTCCGGGCTGCCTGGGAAAGGGTCCGGGTAAAGAGCTCATAAGTCATAAAGCGGGAGCAGGAGCAGGTGGCAAGATAGCCTCCGTCCCGGCAGAGCTTCATGCCCCGCATATTGATCTCCCGGTAGCCCTTCACCGCATTCTTTACGGAACTGCGGGATTTGGTGAAAGCCGGCGGATCCAGAATCACTACGTCAAAGGTTTCTCCTGCCCGTTCCAGCTCCGGCAGCAGTTCAAACACATCCCGGCAGAGAAACCGCACCCGGTCCGAAAGGCCGTTCAGCTCCGCATTTTTCCCGGCCTGCAAAACCCCAGTCTTTGAGGCATCCACTCCCAGCACTTCCCTGGCCCCCGCGATCCCCGCATTCAGGGCAAAAGACCCCGTATGGGTAAAGCAGTCCAGCACCCGGGCATCCCGGCAGAGCCTCTGCACGGCCAGCCGGTTGTACTTTTGATCCAGGAAAAATCCGGTCTTCTGCCCCTCCTTTACATCCACCAGATACCGGACCCCGTTCTCCGTAATCTCCACCTGGGTGTCAAAAGGCTGTCCCAGAAATCCTTTGCGCCGCTCCATGCCCTCTTTCTCCCGCTCTTTGGCATCACTGCGCTCGTAAACGCCGCGGATTTGGATCCCGTCCCGGGCAAGAGTCTCCTTCAGGATCTCCACCAGTTCCTCTTTGAACCGATCCATTCCCAGGGCCAGGGACTGAATGACCAGCACGTCCCCGAATTTGTCGGCTACAAACCCGGGAAGAAAATCCGCCTCCCCGAAAATCACCCGGCAGCTTTCGGTATTCACAGTTTGTTTCCGGTACTCCCAGGCATTTCTTACGCGCATTTCAAAAAATTCCCGGTTGATCTCCTGGGCCGGGTTCCGGGTAAGCATCCGCACCCGGATTTTAGAATTCCGGTTTATAAAACCCGTTCCCAGTCCGTAGCCGTCAAAATCCCGGACCATAACCAGATCCCCGTTTTCCGGATTCCCCTCAGCCGAAGCAATCTCATTGTCAAAAATCCAGGCCCCTCCGCTTTTGAGGGCCCGTCCCTCTCCCTTTTTCAGGGTGACTGTCTCCATCTCTTTTATACTCCCTTTTTCCCGCAGACATCCTGCAGGCAGCATTTGTCACAGTGGGGCTTTGTCCTTGCCGTACACACCTCCCGGCCGTGGTACACCAGGCGGTGGCAGAAATCGCTGCCCTCCTGGGGGGGGATGATTTTCCACAAAGCCATTTCCACCTTCTTGGGCTCCTTCAAGTCTTCTACCAATCCCATGCGGTTTGTCAGGCGGATGCAGTGAGTATCCGTGACGATAGCAGGTTTTCCGAATACATCCCCCATAATCAGGTTGGCGCTTTTGCGGCCCACCCCGGGCAGCTTCAAGAGCTCTTCAAAAGTGGAGGGCACCTTCCCGCCGTACTGCTCCTTCAGGATTTTCATGCAGGCGCTGATATCCTTGGCCTTGCTGTGTCCCAGGCCGCAGGGCTTTACAATAGCCTCAATCTCTTCCACAGAGGCTGACGCCAGAGCCTCCACATCCGGATATTTCTCATACAGCTTCTCAACCACCACGTTCACCCTGGCATCCGTACATTGGGCCGCCAGGCGCACGCTGACCAAAAGCTTCCACGCCTGGTCGTAGTCCAGGGTGCAGCCTGCATCCGGGTACTCCTTTTTCAGGCGTTCTATGATTTCCAAGGCTAATTCTTTCTTTGTCATTGGTATTCTCCTTCTTTTGCTGTCTGTTATTCTATCACATCAGGCCCTCCCCGTCAAAGCCGGGAATAAAGCTCTCCCCGGCCGTCTCTCCCTCCTGGAAAAACCCCTGCTCCACCCCCAGGGCAAGGGCATAGTCCAGCAGGCGGTTGTATTCCCGCTTTGTCACCCGCCGGTTGAGATTGGGATATTCCCGGATGCGGGAGATCGGCGTATACTGGTTCATAAGGCTTAGATACACCTGGTTTCCGTAAGTTCCAAAGACATATTCCACCACGGCTTCTGCGTTTTTCACATGGCCGGGCAGCAGGAGGTGGCGGACGATCACGCCCCGCTCCATCCGCCCGTCCGGCAGGAAAAGGGGCTCCCCCTGCTGGCGCACCATCTCCGCCAGGGCCTCTTTCGCGGCATCCGGGTAATCAGCCGCCCGGGAATAGTTCCGGGCCGTCTCCTCCTCCATATATTTAAAATCCGTCAGGTAAATATCCACTGTGCCTTTGAGGCTTTCCAAGGTCTCCCTCTTCTCATAGCCGCTGCAGTTGTAGACCACAGGCAGGCCAAGTCCCTTTTTCCGCGCTTTGCCCACAGCCCGGATGATTTCCGGCGTGTAATGGGTGGGCGTCACCAGGTTGATGTTGGCTGCACCTTGATCCGAAAGCCTCAGAAAAATTTCCGAAAGCTCCTCAACGGAAACCCTTATCCCGCTCCCGCCCCTGGAAATCTCCTGGTTCTGGCAATAAATACAGCCTAAAGGACAGCCGGAGAAAAACACCGCGCCGGACCCGCAGGTCCCGGAGATACAAGGCTCCTCCCAGAAATGCAGGGCTGCCCTGGCAGCCAGAATCCCTTCCCCGGATGTGCGGCAGGCACCTTTTTGCCCCTCCCGGCGGAAAACTCCGCATTCCCTGGGGCAGAGGACACAGCCTTCCTCTTTATGTTTCATTTGCAGCCGCATCCGGCAATTCCTCCCCATCCGTAAACCGTATCACCAGGCGGTTCGGGAGACACACAATAGGGGCCGCTGAATCAAGCCAGCCCATGTCCACACAGATCTGATCCGGGCAGTCCGCCTCCAGCACCCGTATGCGGCCGTCTTTGATTTCGATCAAGTTATAGCTCCCTGCGTATTCCACCCGGATCACCCGTTCTTTTTCCCGTTCCAAAGAAAAGGTATACAAAACCCTTCCGTCCTGCATCACTTCCGCATTCCCGCTTCCCGGCCTGTAAAAAAAATACAGAAACCCGGCCAGGAAAAATAAAATCCCCAGGACGGCAAAAGCCGCCTTTCCCTTTTTTCTTGTCTGTTGTCTTTTTGCCGCTTCTCTGGTTTTCATAGTTAGATTGTATCATGAAGGCGGAATTTTTCAACAAGAGATTCTCCTTGATTTTCCTTCTCTCATCCCTTATACTATATACTACATATGTAATAATTAAGGAGCCGTACCATGAAAAAATCCCCTGTCAAAAAACTGCCCCAGATCTCCGAGGCAGAATACGAGGTTATGAAAATCGTTTGGAAAAGCGCACCCATCAGCACCACTGAAATCACAAAACGCCTGCTGGCTGTCACCGACTGGAGCCCCAAAACCATTCAGACTCTAATCAAACGGCTGGTCAACAAAGGCGCCCTTTCCTATGAGAAGCAGAGCCGTGTGTTCGTCTACCGTCCCCTGGTGGAAGAGAGAGAATACCGAAACCAGGAAAGCCGGTCCTTCCTGGACCGTTTTTACGGCGGCCATTTAAGCTCTATGGTCTGCTCCTACCTGGAGCAGGACAATCTCTCCCGGGAGGAGCTGGACGCTTTGAAGTCCCTTCTTCTTAAACAAACAGAGAAGGGAGGCGGCTGACTTGTCTCTCTTTTTCCTGCGCTTATTTCTGGGCAGCCTTATTCTCTGTCCGGCCGTCGGCATCCTCCTTCTCTCCCGGCATCTTTTCCGAAATCTTATGTCTCCCCGGATACGGTACCGGCTGTGGTTTCTGCTTCTGGCCCTTCTGCCCCTCCCGGTGCTGCCCCTTGGGCTGGCCAGACGGCTGCAGCTCTTTTCCCTCAGCCGTTTATTAGAAATTTCTCCCTCTTATGGGGAAATCCTGCATCCGGGACCAGCCATTTCAGACCCTTTCTTTCCTTCCTCCCATTGGAAGAACGATTTTTTCCTTCCCTCCGGCGAAGCTTCCCTTTCCCCTTTGCTGCTTTTTGCAGGAATTTTATGGCTGTCCGGCGTGTGCTTCCTGGCCTTTTGCATGGTCCGAACAGCCCTGCGCCTCCGGGCCGTAAAGCATTCTGCGCTGCCTCTGAAAAACCGGGAAATCCGGGAAATCTACGAAAACTGCCTGGCCCAAGCCGGAATCAAGAAACGGATTCCCCTCTATACCACGGCTTTTCTGAAATCCCCCATATTTACGGGTATCCTGCGCCCCCGCATCTACCTGCCCCTCTTTGTGGTTTCCGCATATTCCCAAAAAGAGACCGGCGCAGGCACGTCCGCACCTGCCCGGGAACTGCGCTGCCTTCTGCTTCATGAACTGCAGCATTACCGGCAGAAAGATGCCTTTGCCTGTCTCCTTATGAACCTGGCCGGGCTTTTCTACTGGTTTCATCCCCTGGTGCGCTTTGCCTTAAAAGAAATGGCCTCTGACCGGGAGCTGTCCTGCGACGCCGGAGTCCTGGACCTTCTGGACGAGACGGAATATGAGGCCTACGGACATACCCTCCTGCGATTCGCGGAACAGGCTTCCCGGAATCTTCTTCCCTTTTCGCCTGGTATCAGCGGCAGCTTCCGGCAGATTCGAAGGCGCATCCTGCTCATCGGCTCCTACCGGAAGCCATCCGGGCGCAGAGTCCTCCAAAGCCTTGGGATTTTCTGTCTGACCAGCCTGCTCCTTCTCCCCTTTGTCCCCGCTCTCCCGGCCTATGCCCTGGACGGCAATTTCTATCCCTGGAATTTCAGCAAAGAATCCATTGTCTCCCTGGATCTGGCCTCTTACTTTGAAGGCTGCAAGGGCAGCTTCGTCCTCTACGATTCCGCAACGGATACCTGGCAGATCTACAACCAAACGCAGGCCCAGACCAGGGTTTCGCCAAACTCCACTTACAAAATCTACGATGCCCTCCTGGGTCTGGAGAAAGGCGTCATCACCCCGGAGCATTCCCTCCTGCCCTGGGACGGTTCCCTCTATCCCTTCTCTTCCTGGAACCGGGATCAGAATCTGGCCTCCGCCATGGAATCTTCCGTTAACTGGTATTTCCAATCCATTGACCGGGCCCTTGGAAAGGACACCATCCGGCAGTATTTCCGGGAAATCGGCTATGGAAACGGAAATGTATCCGGCTCCCTGTCTTCCTACTGGAGGGAAGATTCCCTGAAAATCTCGCCGGTGGAACAAGTACTGCTCCTCCGCAGGCTCTGGGAGGACGGCCTTGGCTTTGACCCGGAACACGTCCGGTTCCTGAAGGATGCCCTGGTCCTGGAAAGCTTCCGGGACGGAACCCTCTACGGAAAGACAGGAACCGGACAGACGGAAAATCAGACATACAGCGGCTGGTTCGTGGGCTGTCTGGAGCGCCCGGAGGGAACGTGTTTCTTCGCCCTCTACCTGCAGGGAGACTCCAAAGCTTCGGGAAGCCGGGCGGCGCAGACGGTGCTGGAGCTTCTTTCCTACGGCTCCCCGTAGATTTCCTCCCACTCCTCCTCCGTCAGCCGTGCCTTGTACCAGGAAGGATCCGCCGGCTCCTCCCTAGACAGCACCCGGTTGGACACATATTGAAAGCCGCCGTTGTCCAAGGGCCGCACCACCGTCTCATGGGTAAAGGCGGCTGCTTTATGCTCCCCGGGATCCACGGCCCGAACGGTAAGCGTAATGGTTCCGTCCTTATTTTCCCGGCCGGCCGTGACCTCCGGGAAAAGATCGGTCTGGTGGCAGTCGTACAATCCCCGGGGGCGGTACTCATAGGTAGGATTCTCCGGAAAATACCCGGCCTTCTCCCGCAGGGTTTCTCTGTCAATAGAAAGGTGCGATTGAATGACGGCCTCAAACTCCTCCGCCGGAATCCGGTAAACAGCCCCCACATTGCAGTTTTCGTCTGCCGGATAGGGGAAAGGCCTCTGATACACAAAGGGATACCAGGCGTCAAAGAGATCGGAAAAGTCAATTTTTCCGTAATCCTCCTCGTCCCAATCCTCCAAAAACAGGTTATTTTTCCCATAGCCGGTAGGCCTAAGATACCTCCGGCTCCACTCCAGGCACTCTTTCTCAAGAGGTTCCACCCTAAGAGCCGTACACCCGGAAGGCCCGTCATAGCCGGACATATAAGCGGGTCCGAAAAAGAGATACCCGTCCGTATATTCCCAAAAGCCGGCTTCGTATTCCACCCGGCTCTGCTCCTTAAAGCCCCCTCCTTTTGCCTGCCCTTCCCGGGTAAAATAGCACTCCTTGACCTCTGCCTTTTTGCCCCGGGTCCGGCACTCGTATTTGGTAAATGCCTCCCTGTTGGAAACCGTATCTTTCGAAAGCACGGCCAGGGTCATCCCCGCCGCCTCCCCCGCTTCCATCTTCCGGCAAAATTCCTCCACTTGAGCCGCTCCCGCAAGATTTCCCAGGTTTTCCCCATCCGCCGTCACATATCCCCGGTTTCCCCAAAGAAGCCCAAATTCCGGCCCGGTCTCTCCCCGGCATCCCCACAGCCCGGCCAGGCAAAAAGCCGCCAGGAAACCCAGCTTTCTAGGAAGCCGGAACTTTTGCAAACCATTTATCCAAAACTTCCTTATCTCTTTCCAGAACATAGCCGCTTCCTCCTCTCTCCTTTACATCCTCCACCATACTCACCAGCAGAACCGGCCGTTCAGCCGTCTTCTCCGCCGTGAAAACGGCAAACCAGCCAAGCTCCGTACCGTCTGTATCATTCTGGGACGCCTTAATCTCCGCCGTCCCGGTCTTTCCGGCCAGCACTGCATCCTCCCGGCGGGCCCTATAGCCGGTTCCCCTGGGATCATTTACTACCTGCTTCATGCCTTCCAGCACCTGCACAGCCGTTTCTGGTGAGAATGCTCGTCCAATCCAGATCTCCCTCTCCCCGTCCGGCTCAAGAATGAGACGGGGACGCAGCACATTCCCCTCGTTGCAGAAAGCCGTATACAGGCAGGCCATATGCAGGGGATTGACCAAAATCTCTCCCTGTCCGTAGCCGCTGTCCGCCAGCTGGATTTCTGTCCCGATCTCCTCGCCGTTGGCATACTGGGACGGCGTCATAGAGATTTCAAAAGGCAGTTTCTCTCCAAATCCGAGATTTTCCAGTTCTTCTTCCAGTCTTCCGGCTCCAATCCGAAGGGCTGCTTTGGCAAAATAAATGTTATCGGAATACATCAGGGCATTTTCCAAAACCACCGGCTCATAAGCATGAAGGGTCGTCACATGGTACGCACCCCAGGAAGTATCCTTCTGCCAGCTTAATCCCTCATTTCCGTAGTCTTCCCCCGGGTCAATGGCTCCGGTTTCCAGTCCCACAGCCGCAAGCACGGGTTTCCAAGTGGAGCCGGGGCAAAAACTCTGCCGGAACCGGTTCAAAAGAGGCCTGCGTCCGTCCTCATTGAGAGCCGCCCAGGTTTCCTTAGACATGCCGAAGATAAAATCGTTGGTATCGTAGGAAGGCGTACTCACCAGGGCAAGCACCTCTCCCGTACAGGGATTGAGTGCTGCGGAACAGCCTGCATCCTCCCGGAATACCTGATAAAGAGCCTCCTGCAGTCCGGCATCAATGGTCAGACGTACCGTCTGCCCGTCTTCCACCGGACGGTTTGCCAGCTCTGCTTTCTCCTCTCCGGCCGCATCGATAATAGAAATCCGGCAGCCCTTCCGCCCCCGCAGCTTCTCTTCATAGAGACCCTCCAGACCGCTCCTCCCAATCACACTGTCCGCCGTATAGCCCTCCTCCGCATGTTCTTCCAGATCCTCTGCCGTAACATTCTGCACATAGCCCACCAGATGGGCCGCCGCCTCTCCCAGAGGATAGGTCCGCACCGTTATTTCCATCCGGCGGACCCCCGGTATCTCCAAAAGGCGGTCCTGCCGCTCCTTCTCCCGGAGCAGTTCCTCTCCCGGATCCGGGGACATCAGGAGAACTTCCTCCACCCTGGGCAGGGTCTTTACCGGAACGAAGTAATCCTCACGCACCCATTTGGCTTCCAGCTTCTTCTCTATTTCCTCCGGATCCATGCAGAGAAGTCCGGCAATCGTTTCCACCGCCTCCGCCCGGCTCTCTGCGTCCTCTCCCAGTTCCCCGGGCACAATCCCGAAGGAGGCGGCAGCCCCCGGACCTGCCAGCATGCGGCCGTTCCGATCCAGGATTTCCCCCCGGACGGCCTGGGTCTCCTGCACCCGGACCTTATCCTCCGGCCCCAATTCGGGGAAGATAAGGGAATCCTTCCAGGCCAGAAGCCAGCCCTCCTCCCCCTTTACAAATTCCGCCTGGTTTTCAAAGCTCACGGTCCCCGCTGCCGTATCAAACTTCATCCGGTAACGCACCCGGCTTTCTTCCGGATCCCAATTAAGGATCTCCGTCTCCATGTCCTGTATCTCAATTCCCTCATAAATAGCTGCGTTGCGCTTCTGAAAAGCCTCCCTGGAAATTCCGCCGGAGGCTTCCGGATCCAGCATGTCATACATCCGGCCGTATTCCTCTGCCGGAATACAGGCCATATATTCCTCCAGAAGCCCGCACGGCTCCTTTACTTGTTCCTGTTTTCCCGGATCTGCTTTCCCGGGCAGCAGCGCATACAAAAGCGCCCCGGCCAGACAGAAGCCTGCCAAAAGCAATATAAATCCCCGCCGCAGAAAGCGTCTGTTTTTTCTTCTTTGCTTGTGTCTTCTTTTCGTCCTCATAGTATCCCTCCGGTTTAAATATTACACTTGTAGGATTTAAAAGTCAAGGGAACAAGTTATTATGGCTAATTTTTTTAAGTTGTGATAAACTGTAGTAAGAGTAAATAACATTCATATGAAACAAAAATAATTAGGGAGAAATGATTATGTGCCAGATAGCATTCAGCATACCGGACGAGGTTCTTTTTGATACAAAAATGAGTCATGAGCAGGCAGAACAGTTTGCAAGGAGAGCTGTAGCACTTGGATATTATACCCAAAGCGGCATATCCATCGGATACTGTGCTCAAATTGCAGGGATGACTGAAGAAGAGTTTATAAAATACTTAGGACAAAATCACATATCCATTTTCCAATTTGACAATAAAGAAGAATTTCTGGAGGAATTGGCGCATGCGTAAAGTAATTGTTAATTCTACTCCTTTAATTATACTTTGCGGGATTGGAAAACTGCATATTTTAAAAGAAATGTATCAAGAAATTTACATTCCCCCTGCCGTATTCCAGGAAGTGACGGCAAAAGAGGATTCGGCCTGCCAGCAGATTCGCTCTGCCGAAGACTGGATTCATATAGAAGAGATAAAAGATCTGAGCGAAAAGAAAATGTATAAGGCTAAGCTGCACGATGGAGAAGTAGAAGTAATGATTCTCGCCCAAGAAAAGAAAGCAGATTTAATCCTTTTAGATGACAGCGCTGCAAAAAAGACCGCAAAATATCTCGGACTCACAGTCACAGGAACATTGGGAGTTCTGATAAAAGCGAAGCAGCAAGGTATCATACAAGAAATCCGGCCGCTATTGTCGGAGATGCGGCTAAATGGTTTTTATATTAACAGTGTTGTAGAACGCATGGTATTAGATCTGGCAGAGGAATAAACCCTTACAAGCGACAGGACTTTTTCGCCCTGCCGCTTGTAAAAAAACGGATCCATGCAGCCTTGTGCCGCTGCCACCATTGCCTGTCCTCTATAGGTCAAAATACATCTGGAACTCTGCCGGATTGGGAATCTGCTCCAGCCTCTTAAGTTCTGCCCGCTTCCGGGCCACCCACACATCAATCAGACGCTTAGGGAAGACACCGCCCCTGGTCAGGTACTCATGGTCCTCCTCCAGGGCATCCAAAGCCTCTCCCAGAGATTTCGGCAGACCTTTGATCTTTTTCTGCTCCTCCTGGGAAAGGGTGTAAAGATTAAAATCGTAGGGCCCCCAGCCGTTTTCAGCCGGATCAATCTCGTGTTCAATGCCGTCCAAGCCGGCCATCAGAATAGCTGCATAGGCGTAGTAGGGATTGGCCGTGGCGTCGGGATTGCGAAGCTCAAAGCGCTTCGTTTCCGGGGACTTGGCATAAGCCGGAATACGGATAACCGCACTCCGGTTGGAGGTGGCATAGCCGATGGTCACAGGCGCCTCATACCCCGGCACCAGACGCTTAAAAGAGTTGGTGGACGGATTGGTAAAAGCGCACAGGGAGGCGATATGTTTCAAAAGGCCGCCCATAAAATAGTGGGCCGTCCGGCTCAGGCCCGAGTAGCCGTTTTCATCGTAAAAAAGAGGTTTTCCGTCTTTCTCCAGCAGCATATGCACGTGCATCCCGCTGCCTGCCTCCCGGTAAACAGGCTTGGGCAGGAAGGTAGCTGTCTTGCCCTCCCGGGCCGCCATATTCTTGATAATGTACTTGATGATCATGGTGTTGTCTGCCATCTGAGGCATATCCGCCAGCTCCACTTCAATCTCCATCTGCCCGGGACCGCCTACCTCGTGGTGATGATATTTTACCCGGATCCCCCAATCTTCCATCATCATGCACATGCGGCTGCGCAGATCGTAGCCCACATCCTGGGGAGCCGCTACATGATAGCCTCCCTGATAGGGAACCTCATAGCCGTTGTTGCCGGGTGTGCCCAGGTTGCAGTTCCACTCTGCCTGCTTCGTGTCGATCCAGTATCCGCTTCTCTGTGGAGTGACCTCAAACCGGGCATTGTCAAAGAGATAAAATTCAAATTCCGGCCCGATGATCATCCGGTCTGCAATTCCCTTTTCCTTCATGTACTCCACCGCCCGCAGGCTCACGTTCTTGGGATACTGGTCAAAGGGCTTGTTCTCCCCCTTCCCAATGGTGCACACATTGCCGCACATGGTCAGCGTTGGAACTTCTGCGAAGGGATCCACATAAGCCGTTTCCGGATCCGGCAGAAACACCATATCACTCTTCTCAATCGCTGCATACCCGTAATTGGACCCGTCAAACCCGATTCCGTAGACGAAAATATTCTCGTCAAAACGCTCCAGCGGAATGGTAATGTGACGCCACCGCCCGTCAATATCCGTCATCTTAAAATCGATCATGCGGATCCCCTGCTCCTGTCACAGCTTTTTGATTTCCTCGCTCTTCATAAGTCTTCTCCTTTCCGCGGCGCCGGTTCTCTGCCTCCCCTGCTGGCAGCCCGGCGCTCCTTTCGTGCTTTTATAGTATCATAAAAACAGCCGGAGGTATATCACTCTCCGGCTATTTTGACAAAATCAGCAAAAAAATTTCTAACACCTGGGAAGCATTTTCACCGCAAAGGTAAACCTTTCCTCCCTCAGCTGGTATTTTTCCAAAAGGGCCGGGCCGCAGCTGTCGGATCCAATCCCGGCCTGCCGGTAATCCAGACAAACCACTATGCTTTTGCAGGGAACCAGCTCGTAATTATGGGCCGTGCGCTCCAAGGTCTCCTGGGTATAGCGGGATACGTTAAAGCTGAACTCCTCCCCTCCCGGAATCACCTGAAGACCTGCTCCTTCCTGGCTTCCCACATTGAGATATTTCACAAACCAGTGGCTTCCGTTCTCCTGGGGGCGCCCATAGTCCGCAAACAGCTCAGCCGCATCCGTTTCAAAGAGAGCCTTGTAGCAGGAACGGTGCTTATCAATATAACTCTCATAGGGCCCGTATCCGAAATAAACTACCTTCCGGGCTTCCCTCTTAAGGAACAGCCGGATCCCGAATCTGGGCAGAGGCACAAAGTCCGTCTGCCGCTCCACCTCGCACCGAAGCTCTACGGCCCCATCCGGGCTTACGGTCCAGACAGAACAGGCTGTAAGGACATTTGCCCGGTAAACCGCCGCCATGCCGAAGCGCACCCGGATCTCCACACAGCCGTCCTTCTCTTCCACGGCCGTATCCTTTTCATAAACCCTGGTCACCGCATCGTAATAGCCGATCTCTTTCCAATCCCGGTATGCCATCCCGAATCCCCGGTCATTGTCTGTAGGAGCCCGGGAAATGTTGTACTCTATGGGCGCATCCAAAAGCTCCTTTCCGTTTATCTGCATCCAGCAAAAAGTCCCCAGCTTTTTATCAAAGGTATAGGAAAATTCCCCCCGGGAAGATCTTCCGCGGATCACGGCCATGCGATCCGTCTCATGGAGCTCCAGTCCTTCCAGGGCTGTCTCCGGCACATACCAGGGATTCTCTTCCGGCGCCGGGGTCTCAAGGGCCAGCTGATCCGTCCCCAGGACAAAGCCTTCCGGCACGGCAGGATTGGCCTTCTTATTCCGGTAAAACAGGGTCAGATAGCATTCCCCCGACGGGGGCAGCTTCAAATCCAGCGGCAGCTCCGCCTCGCAGCCCGGCCCGCAGGAGGGCAGCTCAAACCGGCCTTCCCCGAATTTCCTTCCGTTGCGGCTGACTTCATAGGTAACGTACAGCTCCTCCCGGAAATCCACCACATTCAGCATATTGCGCAGGGCAAGCCTCTCATTTACCCGGCTCCAGCGGGCACGGACCGGACGCAGCACATTTTTGTACTCCAGCAGGCTGGTGTGGGGCCTGCGGTCCGGGAACGTCATGCCGTCCATGCAGAAATTTCCGTCCGCCGGAAATTCGCCGGAATCCCCGCCGTACTGGTACATGGGTTTTCCCAAGCGGTCGTCTCCCACGTATTTTGCATGATCCGCCCACTCCCAGACAAAGCCTCCCGCAAAGCGCTCGTACCGCTCCATCAATTCAAAATAGTCCTCCGCATCCCCCACGCTGTTTCCCATAGCATGAATATACTCACACAGCAGGAAGGGATGGTCCTTCATAAATTCCTTATAATAGTTCTCCGTGTACGCATCGCTGTTGCTGATCAATTCCTCGGAACCGTCATAATCCGGCCGGTCTCCATATTTCTCCTCAATCCACATGGTGCTGGGATACATGCGGCTCATCACATCCAGACAGGAGTAATCCGGCTTCCGGTCCTGGCCGGGAAAAAGACTCTCATAGTGCAGAAGACGGGTAGGATCGTACTCCTTGATCCAGCGCCCGGCAATCTCCTGGTTTCTTCCCCATCCCGATTCATTGCCCAGAGACCAGAAGATCACGCTGCACTGGTTTTTCTCCCGGATGGGATTCTTTGTCATCCGGTCCACCGCCGCTTTCTCATACTGCGGATTGTCATTGATCCGGGGACAATAGTAACGGAAGCCGCCTCCCCCCTTCTCATCATCCTTAAGCTTCTTGGCAATGGGAGCCAGATCCCCGCCGGAATAGGCAAGCCCGTGAAGCTCATGGTCCGCCTCGCTCATAACATACAGGCCCAGCTCATTGCAAAGCTCCGTTACCAGGGGACTGTTCTGATAGTGGGCCGTGCGGACGGCATTGATGTTATTCTGCTTCATCAGGATCAGATCCCGGCGTATGTGTTCCCGGCTCACGGTGTAACCTGTCACCGGATCCGTGTCATGCCGGTTTACGCCTTTGATGCGGATGGGATGGCCATTGATCCGAAGGATTCCGTTTTCTGCCGTAATCCGGCGAAAGCCGATTTTTTGGGCAATGACTTCCCCCGGCAGCCGGCAGACCATAGTGTAGAGCACCGGTTCTTCCGCCGACCAAAGCTTAGGAGCCGCAACTTCCAGCTCTGCCTGCGCCCCTGCTTCTATGGCCGTTTCCGTCTCGCCCGCCGGTTCTCCCTCCGGCCCGTACAGACGGATCTTTATCACTCCGCCCCGGCCCCGGAAGGTAAAATCCGTTTTCAGCAGGGCAGAAGAACCATCCGCCGCAATCTCCGGATGCACATAGAAATCCTCCAGACGCACCACAGGCCTCTTTAAAAGATAGACATCCCGGAAAATTCCCGTCATCCGCCATTTATCCTGAACCTCAAAATAAGTACCCGTACACCATTTCAGATTCAGGACAGCCAGACGGTTCGTTCCCTCCTTCAAAAGGCCAGAAATGTCAAACATGCTGGCTGCATGGGAAACCTGGCTGTAGCCTGCAAACGCTCCGTTCACCCATACATAAAAACAGGAATCCACACCCTCAAACACCAGCTCTGTCACCGGAACTTGCGGATCTTTGGAAAATCTGAATTCCGTAATATACGTCCCGCAGGGATTGTCTGCCGGCACAAAGGGCGGATCCGCCGGAATAATATGCCTGTTGCAGACATAATGGTACTTATCATAGCCCTGGGTCTGCCAGCATCCCGGAACATCGATGTTCCCAAGCTCACAGGGATCGTAGCCTTCCGTGTAAAAATCCTGGGGAACCGCGTCCAGGCAGGGATACCATGCAAATTTCCAGCTTCCGTTTAAAAGCTGCATGCGGCCGGATTCTTCCCGCAGGCTTTTCCTGGCCTTCTCCTCACTTTCAAAGGGAATATAATAAGCCCGGTCCGGCAGGGTGTTGACATGGGGCGTAGATATGTCCTCGTAATAATTTGCAACTTTCACCATAAACCTCCTGATTTCAGTACTGTAAAAAGCACAGCCTTTTTACTGTACGGCTGTCTCTATCCTGTATATCGTCCGTCTCCCTTCCTCCGTTCAGCTCTTCTTAAGATTTTTTCACAAAAAATTAAAAATTTTCTTTTCTTTTTCTGCTATAATAGGACAAAATACCATAAAAGAAACGGAGTATTTACATATATGAAAGCCGATATTTTAGTTGTAGACGACGAAAAAGAAATCGCGGATCTGATTGAACTCTACCTGGCCAACGAATCCTATACGGTTCACAAATTTTACAACGGCAGGGATGCCCTGGCTTATCTGGAAGCCGAAACCCCGGCCCTGGCTGTCCTGGACGTAATGCTGCCGGACATGAACGGCTTCTCCATCTGCCAGAAAATCCGGGAAACCCATAATTTCCCCATTATCATGCTGACAGCCAAAGACGAGGAGATCGACAAAATCACCGGGCTGACCCTGGGCGCAGACGATTATATGACCAAGCCTTTCCGCCCTCTGGAGCTGATCGCCCGGGTAAAAGCCCAGCTCCGCCGTTTTACCATGTATAACAACGCTCCGGTCCAGGAGGAAGATCCAAACACCATCTCGGTCTCCGGCCTGGTGATCAACAAACTGAACCACACCTGCACCTTGAATGAAAAATCCCTCTCCCTGACGCCCACAGAATTTTCTATTCTCTGGAGCCTGTGCAAAAACCGGGGAGAGGTAGTCAGTTCCGATCGTCTCTTTTTTGACGTGTGGGGCGAAAAATACTACAGCAACAATAACAACACCATTATGGTGCATATCCGGCATCTGCGGGAGAAGATGAACGACTCCAGCGAAAAGCCCAAATACATCAAAACCGTCTGGGGAGTGGGGTATAAAATTGAGTAAAAAAAACGTAAGAAAAAGCAGCTATGTGGCCTTTGAGCGGAAAATGACCCGCAAAATGCTCTCCATGATGCTTATAGCCGTGGGGATCGTCTTTCTTTTGCGGGAGCTGATCCGGGGACGCTTCGGGGACGCCGTGGTGGATTTCCTGGGCAGAACCTTCTTTCTGGACTATAAGGACGCTCTCTACATCTACCAGGCCACTTTCCGCAATCATCTGGGAACCATTATCTGTATCGCCATTATCATTGCCCTGCTGGCCGTATTCCGCTATTCTATCCGCTGGGTGACGGAATACTTCGACGAGATCTCTGCAGGCTGCGACGCCCTGCTGGACGAGAAATCGGAGCTTATTACGCTCTCCCCGGAGATGGGATTTCTGGAACTGAAGCTGAACGAGTGCAAAAACATTCTGGAGAAACGGGATCGGGATGCCAGACAGGCAGAACAGCGCAAAAACGACCTGGTAGTCTATCTGGCCCACGATATCCGCACCCCCCTCACCTCCGTGATCGGCTATCTGGAGCTCATGGGGGAAGCCCCGGATCTCCCGGTAGAACAAAGGGCCAAGTATCTCTGCATCACTCTGGACAAGGCTTACCGCCTGGAACAGCTCATCAACGAATTTTTCGAGATCACCCGCTTCAACCTCCAGTCCATTCCCTTAAACCGGGAGTCCATCCGTCTGGCCCATATGCTCTGTCAGATGGTGGAGGAATTTTATCCCATTCTGGCCCCTGCCGGGAAAGCAGCCCAGATGGAGGTTCCGGAAGATCTGATTCTCCCCGGAGATCCGGACAAGCTGGCCCGGGTTTTCAACAACATTCTCAAAAACGCAGCCGCCTATAGCTATGAGAACACGGTCATCCAAATCCGTGCCTGGCAGGAAGACGCATGGATCCACATCACTTTTTCCAACCAGGGCCCCGTAATTCCGCCGGAAAATTTAAACGCCATCTTCGAAAAATTCTACCGGCTGGACAGCGCCCGCTCTTCCGGCACCGGAGGCGCAGGGCTTGGGCTGGCCATTGCCAAAGAAATTGTAAATGCCCACCGAGGCAGCATCTCGGCCGCAAGCAGCCCGGAAGGTACGGTCTTCTCCGTCTCCCTGCCTGCCGAAAGCACAAAAACTTCATAAAAAACAAACCTCATGCTAAGATTTTCTTAAGGCCTCTATCACAAAATCTATAGGTATTTCCCCGCCGGATCCGATACAATGCAGCTATCGGATCCGGTTTTGCGTGTCCCGTTCTTGAAAAAGGCTTCATGGCATATGACAAAATTGTCACCGGGAAGTCACGTCCCTGTCACCGGATCCCTTTATACTAAAATCCATGTAATACCTTCGGGTATTCCTGTATGAAAGGAGTTTTTGCTATGAATCATAAAACAGCTCTTGCAATCCTTTTCGGAGGCTGCTCCACGGAGTACGAAGTCTCCCTTCAATCCGCCTACTCGGTGATCTCCCACCTGGACCAGACCAAGTATGAGATTCATCTCATCGGCATTACCCGGGAGGGTTCCTGGCTTTATTACGAGGGCGATATGGATCAGATTCCCACGGATCACTGGGCTTCTGCCTCCTGTTTACCCGTGTTCCTCTCCCCCAACCGGACGGATCACGGCCTTTACCTTATGCGCGGGGGCGGAATGGAGCTTATCCGCCTGGATGCCGTCTTTCCCGTTCTCCACGGAAAAAACGGAGAAGACGGAACCGTCCAGGGACTCTGCGAGCTGGCCGGGATCCCTGTCGTCGGCTGCGGCATGAAAAGCGCCGTCCTGGGGATGGATAACCATCTGGCCCATACCCTGGTGAGCCTGGCCGGCATCGAAGTGCCAAAATCCGTCCTCTACCGGCGCATGCCCACCCAGGATGAACAATTTTCCATGACAGAACACATGACTTACCCGCTGTTTGTAAAACCCGTAAAAGCCGGCTCCTCCTTCGGGATTACCAAAATCGACAATCCCTGCCGCCTGGAGGAGGCCATCCTCCTGGCCTTCACTCACGATGACTGCGTGATTGTGGAGGAAGCCGTTCCCGGTTTCGAAGTAGGCTGCGCCGTACTGGGCAATGAAAACCTAATCCTGGGCGAAGTGGACGAAATTGAGCTGTCCCAGGGGTTCTTTGACTACACGGAAAAATATACCCTTAAAACCTCCCGCATCCATATGCCGGCCCGCATTGACCAGGAAACGGCGGACCGCATCCGGGAGACGGCCGGACGCATCTACCGTATTCTCTCCTGCAGAGGCTTTGCCCGTGTGGACATGTTTCTCACCCCGGAGGGACGGATTGTCTTCAATGAGGTCAACACCATCCCCGGATTTACCTCCCACAGCCGTTATCCCAATATGCTGAAAGGCATCGGCATGACCTTTTCAGACATCCTGGAGACCCTGATCCGATTGGCGGTGGAACCATGAGAAGCGTAACCCTTACCCGGGAGACAACACAGCAGGGAAACTTAATCCTGGTAAACAAAGAACATCCCCTGGCAGTCCGGCCGGAATCCGGGCAGCTGCGCACCTTCGGCTCCACCGGGATTCCTCTGGAGAAAAAGACGGCCCTGGTGCTGGAAAACCTTTTTGGCGCCCTGGGCTGCCATTCCTCCCTGCTTTTGGTCAGCGGCTACCGGACGAAAGCCGGCCAGGAGGAAATCTATTCCTCTTCCCTCAAGGAAAACGGCCCGGACTTTACCCGGAAATACGTGGCCCTGCCGGACTGCAGCGAGCACCAGACCGGTCTGGCCGCAGACCTGGCCTTAAACCGCAGGCCTGTAGACTTTCTCCGCCCTTACTTTCCCAGGGAAGGAATCTGCCAAAGCTTCCGGGCAAAAATGGCCTCCTACGGCTTTATTGAGCGCTACCCGGAGGGAAAGGAGCAGATCACGGGAATCGCACCGGAACCGTGGCACTTCCGCTATGTCGGAATGCCCCATGCCTCACTGATGGAGCAGCACGGCTTCTGCCTGGAGGAATATCTGGAGTATTTAACCGGCTTTCCCGCAGAAGGGAAACATTTGAACATCCAAATCCAAAACCAGGCCTTTGAAATCTTCTGGCAGAAATTAGAGGAAGAACCCCTGCAGGTCCAGCTTCCCGCAGACGCCCCCTTCCTCGTCTCCGGAACCAACACCGGCGGCTGTATTTTTACCCTTTGGAGGTGAAAGCAATGAAGGAAACGCACATCTATTCCTGCATCAACAAGTGGAAGCTTTTATCCGCGCTTCTGGTCATTGCCATCCACACCTCTCCCCTGGAGTCCGTTTCCCCGGAAGGGGATTTTATCCTCACCCGGATTCTGGCACGCACCGCCGTCCCCTTCTTTTTTATGGTAACCGGATATTTTGTCCTTCCAAAGGCCCTGGAGGAGGGCCGCAGGGCTCTCCTCTATCTGAAGCGCATCGGGATGATTTACCTGGCCTCTGTGATTCTCTATATACCTGTAGGCATCTATGCGGAACATTTCAAGGATGCCGGGATTGCGTCCGTCCTGAAAATGCTCCTTCTGGACGGAACCTTCTACCATCTGTGGTACCTTCCGGCCCTGCTCCTTGGTTTTGCCCTGACCCTTCTCTTCCTGCGCTCCATGCCTCTGCCCGCCGCCGGCGCCCTTACCGGCATTCTCTATCTGGCCGGGCTCTTCGGAGACAGCTATTACGGCTTCCTCCCGGATCCTTCCCTGGCTCACACCTGCTACGAAGGAATTTTCCGCGTTTTTGAATATACGCGAAACGGCCTTTTCTATGCCCCTGCCTTCCTGCTGCTGGGGTGGGTACTGGCTTCCCGCAGACGCCCTGCCCTTTCCCTCTCCCTGGCAGGCTTAGGCATCTCCTATGCCTTGATTCTGGCGGAAGGAATCACCCTGCACCTTCTGGAAGTGCAGCGCCATGACAGCATGTATCTGTCTCTGGTGCCTCTGATGTACTTCCTCTTTTCCGTCCTTCTGGATATAGAGCCTCCCGATCTGACGGAACATTTTCCCAAAGCTCTGCCCCTGCTTATCTATCTCCTGCACCCCCTCTTTATTGTTCTGGTGCGGGCCGGGGCAAAAATCACCGGGCTTCTCTTTTTTATAGACAACAGCCTGCTGCATTTTCTGGCAGTCACCCTTTCTACTTTTATGTTCTCCTGGTTTCTGCTGGTTTTAAAGGAAAAATTTGCCGAAAGGAAAAAGAAATGATCACGAAAATCAATTCGGACGCTATGATTTTCCGGCTTCTCCCGGAGCGGAGAGCCTGGAAAGAACTGAACTTTGAAAATCTCAGATGGAATGTGCACCTTTTAAAAAGCCGGCTTCCCGAAGGCTGCCAGTTTATGGCCGTCGTGAAAGCAGACGCCTACGGGCACGGGGCCATCCCTGTTTCTTCTTATTTAAACAAGATTGGCGTCACCGCCTTTGCCGTCGCCACGGCAAGGGAAGGTATGGAACTGCGCCGTCACGGCATTGAGGGAGAAATCCTGGTTCTGGGCTATACGCCGCCTCAGGAGGCCAGCCTGTTAACAGCCTACAATCTCATTCAGACGGCCGCTGACTGTTCCCACGCTCAGGCTTTAAACGACGCTGCCATGGTCCCCGTGCGCATCCACCTGAAGCTGGACACCGGCATGCACCGTCTGGGAGAACGCCCGGAGCATATCGAAGATCTGGCCCGGCTTTTCTCCCTTCCCCGGCTGCGTATCTGCGGCATGTTTTCCCATCTCTGCGCGGCAGACAGCCGGGACCCGGAGGATGCCGCCTTTACCCGGCAGCAGATCCGGATCTTTTTTGACACGGCGCAAAAGCTGCGCAGCCTGGGCTGTGATCCGGGAAAGCTTCACCTCCAGAGCAGCTACGGGGTCTTAAACTATCCGGGGCTTCCGCTTTCCTACGCCCGGTTCGGCATCGCCATGTACGGCGCATTCAGCCAGCCGGAGCCGGAGCTTCTGGAAACCTGCCCCCTGCGCCCGGTGCTCTCTCTCCATGCCGGCATTTCCCTGATCAAGGAACTAAACCCCGGGGAAAGCGTCAGCTACGGGCGGAACTTCCGGGCGGATCGCCCCATGCGCATAGCCGCCGTCACCATCGGCTATGCGGACGGACTGCCCCGCAGCCTCTCCAACCGGAATGCTCCTGTGCTGGTACGCCAAAAGGAAACCCGGATTCTGGGAAATATCTGTATGGATCAGCTCCTCATCGACGTCACCCATATCCCGGAGGCCAGGCCGGGAGACCCGGTCACCATTCTGGGAACGGAAGGCACCTGCACTCTGCGGGCAGAAGATCTGGCCTTTCGAGCCGGAACCATCGCCAACGAACTGCTCTGCCGCCTGAGCCTGCGGGAGGGATAGCCAAGGTTCCTATTTTCTCTTATACTTTTCTTCGCAGTATTTACAGCGGTAAACTTCTTTTTTCTCATCCGTCAGCAGGAACACCTGATCCAGTTCCTGCTCGATGGAGGTGATGCAGCGGGGATTCCTGCACCGGACAATGTTCCGGATCTCCTTGGGAAGCCGCAAGGGCTTTTTCTCCACAATCTCCTCATCTTTCACAATATTGACCGTAATGTTGTGGTCAATAAAACCCACCACATCCAAATCAATAGAATCGATGGGGCACTCGATCTTCATAATATCTTTTTTGCCCATTTTCCCACTGCGGGCATTTTTGATAATTGCTACTGTACAATCCAGTTTATCCAAGCTGAGATACCGGTAAATTTCCATGCTTCTTCCGGCTTCAATGTGGTCCAGCACAAAGCCCTCGGCAATCCGCCCGACATTTAAAATACTTGCCATTATACTTCCACCTCCAGCAATGTGAGAATCAGGGCCATACGCACATAGACGCCGTACTGTACCTGTTTGAAATAAGCGGCCCTGGGGTCGCTGTCCACCTCCACGGAAATCTCGTTGACCCTGGGAAGGGGATGAAGCACCAGCATATCCTTTCCTGCCAGGCTCATTTTCTTTTTATCCAGTATGTAGAAATCCTTCAGACGCACATAGTCCTCTTCATTGAAGAACCGCTCTCTCTGCACACGGGTCATATACAAAAGATCCAGCCCTCCGATGACATCCTCCAGACGCTCCACTTCCTGGTAGGAAACGCCTTTGGCATCCAGCACATCCTCCCGGATATAGTCGGGAATCCGAAGCTCCTCCGGGGAAATAAATACAAAAGAAATGCCGGAATACCGCACCAGGGCGTTGATCAGGGAATGCACCGTACGCCCGAATTTCAGATCTCCGCAGAGACCGATGGTCAGGTGATCGAGGCGGCCTTTCAAGGAACGTATGGTCATTAGATCGGTGAGGGTCTGGGTGGGATGCTGATGTCCGCCGTCGCCTGCGTTGATGACAGGAATAGAAGAGACGGCCGTAGCCACAGTGGGGGCTCCCTCCTTGGGATGCCGCATGGCACAGATATCAGCGTAACAGGAAATCATGCGAATGGTGTCGGAAACGCTTTCTCCTTTGGCTGCGGAACTGGACGCCGCACTGGAAAAACCAAGTACCTGGCCTCCCAGGTGAATCATGGCCGATTCAAAACTCAGCCTCGTCCTGGTGCTGGGTTCGTAAAACAACGTGGCCAGAACTTTTCCGTCACAGGCGTGTGCATATTTTGCAGGATTTTTCTCAATGCCGGCAGCCAGATCCAAAAGCTTGTCCAGCTCTTCCACCGAAAAATCCAGCGGACTTATTACATGTCTCATTCTATACCTCCCATTTGTTTTCCTGCGTATTCCCCGCAGGTGCTTCCTTTTATTCCTGTACTATACTACATCAAAATCCTTCCCATTTCAAATAGTTTTTGCAAAATCAGGGTTTTTCTAGTATACTCATTTTAAAGTACTTTTTTACAAGGAGAACTGCCATGGAATTTAAAGAGAAAAAAAGATGGGTCTTTCTGGGACTTCCCCTCACCTTTACTACCTACACCATAAAAGAGGAGGTCCTGACCATCAACGAAGGTTTCCTCAACCAAAGAGAAAACGACTGCTACATGTACAAAATCCAGGATGTCACCCTGAATTCCAGCCTGATGGAGCGCATCTTCGGCCTGGGCACCATTGTGTGCAGCACCGGAGACGTAACCCACCCGCGCCTGGAGCTTCTGCATATTAAAAACGCCCGGGCCATCAAGGAATTTATCCTGGAACAGTCCGAGGAGCAGCGCCTGAAACGGCGGACCTTGAACACCCAGAATATCGGAGCCGCGCCGGAGTTTGATCCGGACGACGACGCGGATTAAAAAGACGGGCTGCCGCCGGATAAGCGGAAGCCCGTCTTTCATAAGCAAGGCGGTAAGCCGGGTTATGTCGTGAATGTTCATCTATCTGGTTCTGCCGTCGCCGGCAGACTCAAGCGACCTACCTGAAACAGCCGGGCCGGCTTATGTTTCGTTTCGGTCTTGCTCCGGATGGGGTTTACATGTGCCCCGCCTGTTGCCAGGCGGGCGGTAGTCTCTTACACTGCCCTTCCACCCTTACCAGTTTCCTGGCGGTACATTTCTGTTGCACTTTCCTTGGAGTCGCCTCCACCGGACGTTATCCGGCATCCTGCCCTATGGAGCCCGGACTTTCCTCACCTGACACCTTTCGGCCTGTCAGCCGCGAACATTTACCTTACTTACAGATAGTTATTTTACCACGTTCTTTTTGGAGGAGCAACTGTTTTTGTTTTATGCTTTACGAAGGCCTTGGCTTGTATTATACTGTACAAAAGCGAGGTATTATTTATGACAAAACAAGATTTTCAGCAACGCATGGAACAAGGCATTCTCCTTCTGGACGGGGCCACCGGCTCCAATCTGCTCAAAGCCGGAATGCCCAGGGGCGTCTGCACGGAACAGTGGATTGCAGAGCACCCAAAGCCCCTGATAGAACTTCAGAAAGCCTATGTGGAAGCCGGATCGGATGTGATTTACGCTCCCACTTTCCTGGCTAACCCCATCAGCCTGAAAAGCCACGGCCTGGAGGCAGAAACCTGCCGGCTCAACGAAACTCTGGTACACATCTCCAGGGAAGCCGCAAGAGGGCGCGCCCTGGTAGCCGGGGATTTGACCACCACCGGAAAGCTCATGGAGCCCTTGGGGGAAATGTCCTATGAGGCTCTCTACGACGCCTACCGGGAGCAGATCGCCTGCCTGGCCCGCTCCGGTGTGGACCTTCTGGTGGCAGAAACCATGATGGCAGCGGACGAAACCATGGTTATTCTGGATGCCGCCGCCTCCGTCTGCGATCTCCCTGTCCTCTGCAGCCTGACCATAGAAGCGGACGGCAGCCTTTTCTTCGGAGGCTCTATTTACGAGGCAGCGGAAATACTGGAAGCTGCCGGAGCCGACGCCGTAGGCTGCAACTGCTCCGTCGGCCCGGATCAGCTGGAAGCCGTGATCGCCGGAATCAAAGACCGGGTATCGATCCCCGTGATCGCCAAGCCCAATGCCGGAATGCCGCGAATCACAGAGACCGGCGAAGCCGTCTATAGCATGAACGCCTCTGATTTCGGCCTCCACATGCGTACCCTGGCCCAGGCCGGCGCCCGCATCCTGGGCGGATGCTGCGGGACGGATCCCAGCTATATCCGGGCATTCAAAAAAGCCGTTGCATCGCTCTGATGCTCCGGCTTTTATTTATGAAATTCGGACCGGGTCCGGCACCGCTACTTCTTCGTAATCCGGCCAAAGACCAAATCGTATCCGTCATTCCCGTAATTCAGGGAACGGTTCACCCGGCTGATGGTAGCTGTAGATGGCCCTGTCCTCTCGGCACTC
>ERZ779622.323-NODE-323-length-30437-cov-6.542788_pt1 | contig 30437 bp, 18 predicted proteins | sample MGYA00514188_ERZ779622 | MGnify/ENA primary metagenome ERZ779622 (study PRJEB29562, sample SAMEA4376702) | mouse gut metagenome | isolation source: Cecum | study: EMG produced TPA metagenomics assembly of the A DSS colitis mouse model was used to assess the... | reverse complement strand
TATGATGCTTCTTTCTTCCGTATCAAGCAGATTCAGTTGGGTTATACTTTGCCGAAATCATTGTTGAAGAAAGTGTTTATCAATAACATGCGCCTTTATTGTTCACTCGATGATTTTATCACTTTCACTAAATATCCCGGTTTCGACCCAGAATCTTCAGCTAACGCTACTACAGGCATGGGTATTGATATGGGCGGTTATCCTGCTTCCAAGAAAGTGGTGCTTGGCTTCAATATAGAATTCTAACTTTTAAATTTAATGTATAAAACAATGAAAGCAACACATTATATATATGTACTTTTTGCAGCCTTGTTCACTTTGGTATGTGCCGGTTGTGAAGATCGCTTGAATATTGAAAAGCATGGTAGTTTGGGAGGTCCTGAAAATTACTACCAAACTGACGAGGAAGCTGAGGCTGCCGTGGCTTCTATGCTTATCTCTTGGCGTGATATGTATTCTAACTGGTTTTATGTAAAAAACTGTCTTTCTGACGATGCCTATACGGGCGGTGGCTCTCGTGGTGATAATGCTATGATGGAGCAGTTGAATGAATTTACGTTCTTTACGGATAACGGTTTGATTTCTGGTTTGTATTCCGGGCTTTATGCTGTGGTTTATAAAGCCAATCTGATTATAGAGAATGTCACAGGAGATTCATCGGTCATGAGACGTGCCGTAGCTGAGGCAAAATTCTATCGTGCATGGGCTTATTTTGAGTTGGTGACTTTGTGGGGGAATGCGCCTTTGGTGGATCACTTATTGGCTCCGTCTGAGTATCATGTAAGCAACAGCACGCCTGAAGCTTTGTGGGCTTTTGTGGAACAGAATCTTGAAGAGGCTATTTCTTCAGGGGCTTTGCCTTCCAAAGCTAATGTGGACGATGCGGATGCTACTTCACGTGTTACGCTTGAAACTGCTAAAGCTTATCTTGGCAAAGCTTATCTTTTCCAAGGTAAATATTCTGATGCTGCTACTGTTTTGGACGAAGTCATTGATTCTAAGAAATATGAGTTATATCAAGGCAGCTTTGACATGTTGGGACATGCTGTGACCAACAATTGTAGTGAATCTATGCTTGAAGTGCAACGTCGCAAAAACAGCGAACAAGCTTGGAATCAGTTCGTTCAATTCTATATCATGTTGGGCTGGCGTACAAGTCACATGTCATACGGCCCCAAGGCATTGTTTGAAGAAGGCATTGCAATGGGTACTTATGGATTTTTCAATCCTACTAAGTCATTGTATGACGCTTTTGTTGAAAGAGAAGGCGTGGACTGTTATCGTCTGAAAAGTACGATGCGTACTTACGAACAAATGAATGAAGTGGAAATGGCTATCAATCCGGGTCTTTATTTAGTTGGTAACGAAGGTTATTTCTTTTGGAAAACCCGTCTTTTGGGCTCAGACAACATTATCGACCAAAGTTGGTTCCAAAGTCTTCAATATACTAACCTGCGTGTGATGCGTTATGCCGAAGTATTACTCATGGCCGCTGAGGCTCATGTAATGGGTGGTGGCTCTGCCGACAAGGCTGTGAAGTATATTAATGAAATCCGTACTCGTGCCAAGCTTGCCCCACTTTCTTCCGTGACATTGGATGATGTGAAGAAGGAGAAACGTCTGGAACTCTGTTTGGAGAGTGTCCGATTCCAAGATTTGGTTCGTTGGGGGGATGCAAAAGCTGTGTTGGGTGAGCAAGGTAAGTTTATTCCGGCTTATGGATATTTCCCGAAAATTGATCCTTCCACAGGTGAAGTGATGAAGGATGCTCAAGGTAATCCGATATTTGAATTTAAATTGGAACCGGAAAATACCAAAAATTCTGTATATGGCTTCCAAGACAAACACATGCTGTTGCCTATTCCTTACACAGAATTGAATGTGAATCCCAATATCAAGCAAAATACAGGTTGGTAATTCTAATAAAACATGAAAAGATTCTTAACTCCCCTTTTCACCTTTTGCGTGGCGCTGGCTGTGAATGCACAGCCGGTGCCCGCCACCGGTTCGCCCGTGCTGCGTGCCGACAACATTGACGAAGTGGTCAGTGCCCTGACCCTCGAAGAGAAGGTGCACCTCGTCATCGGTTGCGGCATGTCGATGGGCAGTGACTCCAAGTTCCCCGGTACTGCCGGACGTACCTACGACATTCCCCGCCTGGGCATCCCATCGGCTTTCCTTGCCGACGGACCGCACCGCCTGGCGATGGCTTCCAAACGGGAATTCGACAGCCGCACCTATCACGCCACCGAATTCCCCTCGAGCACCACGGTGGCAGCTACGTTCGATCCCGATGCCGCCTACCGTGTAGGCCAGGCTCTGGGCACCGAAGTGAAAGACTACGGTATGGACGTGCTCCTCGCCCCCGGTGTCAACCTGATGCGTAACGCCCTCTGCGGACGAAACCACGAGTATTATGCCGAAGACCCCGTGCTGGTGGGCAAGATAGCCGCCGCCTACATCAACGGCATCCAGAGCGAAGGTACCGGCACCTGCCTGAAGCACTTCGCCGTGAACAACCAGGAAACCAACCGCAACAACAACGACTCCCGACTGACGCAGCGCCCCTTGCGCGAGCTTTATCTGAAATGCTTCGAGATAGCCGTCAAGGAGGCTCAGCCCTGGAGCGTGATGACCGCCTACAACAAGGTGAACGGCAAATACACCTGCGAAGACCGCGAACTGACCGAAGATATCCTCCGCAATGAATGGGGATTCAAGGGACTGGTGATGTCCGACTGGAATGCCGGAAAAGATGCCGTGACTTCCATCGCGGCAGGTAATGACATGTTGCAGCCGGGGCAGGAACGCCAGTACAACGCCATTCTGGAAGCCGTGAAGAACGGCACGCTGGATGAGGCGCTCCTCAACCTCAGCGTGAAGCGTGTGCTGGAGTTTGTGGTGAAGAGCCACACCTTCTCCGGTTACAATTATCCCAACGAGACCGACCTCAAAGCCCATGCGCAAGTGGACCGCCGGGTAGGTGCCGAGGGCATCGTGCTGCTGGATAACAAGAATGCGCTGCCTATGGCTGCCGGCATCAGGAAGGTAGCCCTTTACGGCACTACTTCCTACGACATGGTTCCTGCCGGTATGGGATTCGGCAGTACGGGCTTCGGCTACTACACGGTGTCTATGGTAGAAGGCTTGCGCAATGCGGGCTATACGGTAGATAAGGATTTGTTGAACCGCTACAAGAAGCACATGGCCGACGAGCAGAAACGCCTCTTCCCCCACGGTCGCCCTCCTTTCGCGTTTACTCCGCTGCCCCGTGCCGAAGAGTTCCTGCCCACTGCCGAGGAACTGGCCGCGCAAGTGAAAGCCAACGACATCGCCGTGCTTACGCTGGGACGTGTCAGTGGTGAAGGCTGCGACCGCCGTGTGGAAGATTTCCTCTTGAAGGAGAACGAACTGGCTCTGATAAAGCAAGTGTCTGCCGCCTATCGTGCCGCAGGCAAGAAGCTGGTGGTGGTTCTCAACATCTGCAGCCCCGTGGAGACCGCTTCATGGAAAGAACTGGCAGATGCCTTGGTATGCGCTTTCCAGCCCGGGCAGGAAGTGGGCAACTGCATTGCCGACGTGTTGACGGGTAAGGTGAACCCCAGCGGCAAGCTGCCCATGACGTTTGCCGTGAAGTATGGCGACGCGCCGTCGGATGCCAATTTCCCCTTCGACTATGAGTTCAAGATGCCGTCGTTCGCCATGGGTACCGGCATGAACTTCAAGTCCGACAAGAAAGAGGAGAAGCCGAAAGAGCCGGAACGCAACGTCGATTTCACCCTCTACGAGGAGGGCATCTACGTGGGTTACCGTTACTTCGATACCTTCGGTAAAGAGGTATCTTACCCCTTCGGCCACGGGCTGAGCTATACCACCTTTGAATATGCGGTGGAAGAGGCTGCCATCGACGGTGACCGCTGCCGCATGAAGGTGAGCGTGAAGAACACCGGCAAGGTGGCAGGCCGTGAAGCCGTGCAGCTCTATGTCAAGGCTCCCGAGGGCGGCATGGACAAGCCCGCCAAGGAACTGAAAGCCTTCGGCAAGACCCGCCTGCTGAAACCCGGTGAGAGCCAGACCCTGACATTGGAGTGGAACGTGATGGACATGGCCTCCTTCAACGAGAAAAGCAGCTCTTGGGAGTTGGCCAAGGGTGAATATCAATGGATGGCTGCCGCCTCTTCGGCCGACGTGCGTTGCACCACGGTGCAGAAGGTGGCAAAGGCACGCAAGCAGAAAGTGCACGATGCCATGCGGGCACAAGTGCCGGTGGCTGTGCATCCCATGGTGAAGAGATGAGGTGTGCATATACATCACCTGAAAAAACTGATATATATCAATCCGTTTTAGAATGGAAAGCACTTATTTTGTAGTACATTTTTAAAATCTATGCCATGAAAAGATTGATACTTTCTCTTTTTGCCGTCTGCTCGTTGTGGATGGCAAATGCACAGAATCCTGCATGGGGACCACAAAGCAAGGTCGTGACCGACAGCATCTACAGCACGGTGCTGAAGACGCACCGCGCCTATACCATCTATCTGCCTCAGAGCTATGACAAGGAGGCAGACAGGAAGTATCCCATTCTCTACCTGCTGCACGGCATGTCGGGGGTGAATACCAGCTGGTTTACGGACCAGCGTGTGAAGGACGTGATGGACCAGTTGACGGCATCGGGCGAGGCGTGCGAGATGATTATCGTCAGCCCCAACGCCGGAGGCAATCCGGCCACGTGCTGGAACGGCTACTTCAACATGCCGGGATGGGCTTACGAGGATTTCTTCTACAAGGAGTTCATGCCCTATATCGAGAAGACCTACCGTGTGGTGGGCGACCGTCAGCATCGTGCCGTTGCGGGCCTTTCGATGGGTGGAGGCGGAACCACGAGCTACGCGCAGCGCTATCCCGACCTCTATTGTGCGGCATACGCCATGAGTGCCTTGATGAACATCCCCGTCAGTGGTGAGGCGGCGGGAAAAGACCCCGACCCCACAAACAAGATGGCTGTGCTGACCCGTTCGGTGCAGGAGCATAGTTGCATCAAGTATGTGCTGGAGGCTGATGAGGCCCGTAAAGCTGCTCTGCGCACCGTGCAGTGGTTTGTGGATTGCGGTGACGATGATTTCCTGCTCGACCGTAACATCGAGTTCTTCCAGGCGATGCGCAATGCCGGCATTCCTTGCCAGTTCCGCGTGCGCGACGGAGGGCACACCAGTGAATACTGGCATTCGGCATTGTATATGTGTTTGCCTTTTGTGAGCCGGTGCTTTGAGAAATGAGATTTGATTCCCTTCAACTTTCTCCAACTCCTTAAACAATTAAAATGATTATGAAGAAATTTACACTTTTATTTACTTTGTTGCTGATGTGTGCAATGAGCTTTGCGCAACAAGCCTTGTGGGGCGGTGCTCCGGTAGTTTCGCCGGAGATTCACGATGACAATACGGTCACTTTCCGCCTGAAGGCGCCGAAAGCCGTGAAGGTGCAGTTGACGGGTGACTTCCTGCCGCCGCACACCATCCAGACACCGAGGGGCGAGTATGACGCTCCGGGCATCGTCGATATGAAGGAGGGCAAGGACGGCGTGTGGGAATATACCACTGCCGAACCGCTGAAACCCGAACTTTATGGCTATGCTTTCTTTGTGGACGGGCTGAAAATAATGGATCCCGGCAACGTCTATATGATTCGTGATGTGGCAACTGTGACGAATGTGTTCATCATCGGCGGTGACCGTGCCGACCTCTACAAGGTGAACAAAGTGCCTCACGGAACAGTGAGACGTATGTGGTACAATAGTCCCACGCTGGGCATGGACCGCCGCCTGACGGTTTATACACCCGCCGGCTACGAGAACGGCAAGAAGCGTTATCCCGTCTTCTACCTGCTGCATGGCGCCGGAGGTGACGAAGAGGCATGGATTGCCTTGGGCCGTACTTCACAAATCCTGGATAACCTGATAGCGCAGGGCAAGGCAGAACCGATGATTGTAGTGATGACCAACGGCAATGCCTGGCAGGATGCCGCTCCCGGTGAATCGCCCAAAGGTTTCACTGTCCCTTCCATGAGTCCGAAGGAACGTGCTTCCGCTCCGGAAGGAGGCTTCGAACTTTCTTTCCCGGAAATCGTGAAATTCGTGGAGAAGAACTTCCGCACATTGCCGGACAAGAAGCACCGTGCCATTGCGGGCCTCTCGATGGGTGGCTTCCACTCTTGCAGCATCTCGAAGTACTATCCGGATATGTTCGATTATGTAGGCTTGTTCTCGGGTACTGCTTCCAGGAACGATAAGTCCACTTGTCCGGTCTATACCGACTTCGAGGGTAAACTGAAGACGCAGTTTGCCAAGAAACCGGCACTCTATTTCATCGCTTGCGGCAACCGTGACTTTGTCTTCAAGAGCGTGACGGACTTCCGCAAACTGCTCGATGACAACGGTTGCAAGTACGAGTATCTGGAAACGGGCGAGGGACATATCTGGAGGAACTGGCGCATCTATCTGACGGAGTTCGCGCCGAAGTTGTTCAAGTGACTTCGTGCCGATTGATTCACCCTGCACTTCGCCAATCCGAAGTGCAGGATTATAGACTATCTGTTTAATAACAAAATAACAAACTCATTATGAAAAGAATTTCTATTTTATCAGCTCTGTTGCTGATGTGTGCGATGACTTTCGCGCAACAAGCTCTCTGGGGCGGTGCCCCCGTGGTATCACCTGAGATACACGACAACAATACAGTAACTTTCCGCTTGAAGGCGCCGAAAGCCGTAAAGGTGCAAGTAACCGGCGACTTCCTGCCTACGCAGAAAATCAAGACTCCTTTTGGTGAGTTTGATGGTCCGGGTGTGGCAGATTTGAAAGAGAACAAGGACGGTGTGTGGGAATTCACTACTCCCGAACCGCTGAAACCAGAACTCTACAGCTACACTTTCCTGGTAGACGGACTGAAGATTAACGACCCTGCCAACGTCTATATGATTCGCGACGTGGCAAGCGTGACGAACGTGTTCATCATCGGCGGTGACGAGCGCATCGACCTCTACAAGGTGAATAAGGTTCCCCACGGAACGGTATCTAAGGTATGGTACAACAGCCCCACGCTGGGTATGGACCGCCGCCTGACTGTCTATACGCCTGCCGGATATGAGACAAGCGGCAAGCGCTACCCCGTCTTCTACCTGCTGCACGGCATGGGTGGCGACGAGAACGCATGGAGCGAACTGGGACGTACGGCACAGATTCTGGATAACCTCATCGCCCAAGGCAAGGCCAAGCCGATGATTGTAGTGATGACCAACGGCAACGCCGCATTGGAAGCAGCTCCGGGTGAATCTTCACTGGGCTTTGCCGCTCCCAACATGAATCTGCCCAAGACGATGGAAGGCTCTTTCGAAACAGCTTTCCCCGACGTGGTGAAATTCATTGATAAGACTTACCGTACACAGGCCAACAAGAAGGGGCGTGCCATTGCTGGTCTCTCTATGGGAGGTTTCCACTCCATGCACATCTCCAAGCAATATCCGGACATGTTCGACTATGTAGGGCTGTTCTCGGCTGCCATCATGCCCAACAAAGATGTGAAGTCTCCGATTTATGACAACCTTGAAGTCAAACTGAAAACCCAGTTTGCCAAGAAACCGGCACTCTATTACATCGCTATCGGTAATAAAGACTTCTTGTTCCAGGCCAATAACGACTACCGCAAGATGTTGGACGAGAAGGGTTACAAATATGAATATTATGAAACCGGAGAAGGTCATATCTGGAAGAACTGGCGTATCTATCTGACAGAATTCGCACCGAAGATATTTAAATAAGATTATGAAGAAGAATATCATATCCATGGCAGCAGCAATGGCTGTCTTGTCGGCTTGCGGACCGGGTGTGCCGCAGCTTGGAAAGTCCTCTTTGGATGAAGTGATTGGTGCCATGACGCTGGAAGAAAAGGCACATCTGGTAGTAGGTACTGGTATGGCAGGTTTCTCGGGTGACAGTGCCGTAATCGGTGCGACGAAAAAGCTGGTGCCGGGCGCGGCAGGAACCACCTACCCGATCGAGCGTCTCGGCATTCCCGCCGTGGTGCTGGCCGATGGTCCCGCCGGACTGCGTATCGACCCCAAGCGTGAGGGGGATTCGGCTACATACTATTGTACTCATTTCCCTATCGGGACTTTGCTCGCCTCTACCTGGGACCAGGAATTGGTGGAAAGTGTAGGCCGGTCCATCGGTAACGAAGTGCTGGAATACGGTGCGGACGTGCTGTTGGCTCCGGCGCTGAACATTCACCGTAACCCGCTTTGCGGACGTAACTTCGAGTATTATTCCGAAGACCCGTTGGTGTCGGGTAAGATTGCCGCCGCCTACGTACGTGGTGTGCAGAGCAACGGTGTGGGTACCAGTATCAAGCACTTTGCTGTGAACAACCAGGAAACCAACCGTATGGCTACGGATGCGCATGTATCTCCACGCGCCTTGCGCGAAATCTACTTGAAAGGGTTCGAGATTGCCGTGAAGGAATCCGCTCCTTGGACCGTGATGTCCTCATACAACTACCTGAACGGTGTCTACACTTCGGAAAACAAGGAGTTGCAGACAACGATGTTGCGCGACGAATGGGGCTTCAAGGGCATGGTGATGACCGACTGGTTTGGCGGCAAGGATGCCGTGGCACAGATGGTGGCAGGCAACGACATGTTGCAGCCCGGTCTGCCCAAGCAGTACGAAGCCATCGTGAAGGGTGTGCAGGACGGAGCGTTGGACGAAGCCATCCTCAATCAGAATGTGAAGCGTATTCTGGAGATGATTCTCCAGACTCCCCACTTCAAGGGATATAAATACTCCAACAAGCCTGATTTGAAGGCGCATGCTGCCGTTACTCGCCAGTCGGCAACGGAAGGCATGGTATTGCTGAAGAACGATAACGGTGCTCTGCCGCTGGCTGCCGACGTGAAGAACGTGGCACTCTTCGGTTGCACTTCCTACGATTTCATTGCAGGCGGTACAGGTTCGGGCAACGTGAACCGCGCTTATACCGTTTCGCTATTGGACGGCTTGAAGAATGCCGGCTATGTGGTGGATGAAGCGCTGAAGAATAGCTATGAAGCTTACCTGAAAGCCGAGAAAGAACGTCTGTCCAAAGATAAGAAAGAGTGGTTCATGCCCGATACCCGTCCGGCTGAGATGGCTGTTTCCGCACAAGTCATCCGCGAGCAGGCTGCCAAGGCCGATGTGGCACTGGTGACGCTGGGACGTACCTCCGGTGAGTTCCTTGACCGTATGGTAGCCGACTTCAACCTCACCAAAGAGGAACAGAACATGTTGAAAGCTGTGTCCGATGTTTTCCACGCTGCCGGAAAGAAGGTAGTGGTGGTGCTCAATATCGGTGGTGTGATTGAAACCGCTTCTTGGAAATCTGCTCCCGATGCCATTCTTTGTGCATGGCAGGCAGGCCAGGAGGGAGGAAACAGTGTGGCTGACGTGCTGAGTGGCAAGGCTTCTCCTTCGGGCAAGCTGACAATGACCTTCCCGGTGAAGTTTGAAGATGCCGCTTCTTCCGCCAACTTCCCGATAGACATGCGCGTAAGCACCGACCTCGTGAATAAGGGCGAGAAGAAGAACGATGTGAAGAACGTGGACTATACCGATTACGAAGAGGACATCTACGTAGGTTACCGCTACTTCGACACCTTCGGCAAGCAGGTTTCCTATCCTTTCGGCTATGGTTTGAGTTATGCTACTTTCGCTTACGACAAGGCTGCTGTCAAGGCAGACAACGGTGTCTATACCGTATCTGTAGAAGTGAAGAACACCGGCAAGGTGGCAGGTAAGGAAGTGGTTCAGCTTTATGTATCTGCTCCCGATGCCGCTACTGCCAACAAGCCCGAAAAGGAACTGAAGGCTTTTGCCAAGACCAAGGAGCTGAAACCGGGCGAAGCGGTTGTGGTGACGCTGAAAGTGAATGCTGATGACCTGGCTTCCTACGATGAGGCTGCATCGGCATGGGTGGTAACTCCCGGAAACTACAAGTTCCTCGTCGGGGCTTCCTCACGCGACATCAAGGCTACGCTGGAGGCTGAAGTAGCTGCCGCAACGCAGAAGACGAACAACATCTTGAAACTTCAGGAACCGATGAGCCTCTTGAAGAGATGAGAGTAGGATTGTCTGAAAAGATAACAAATCATACCCTAAAAAACATCCTGTTGTACCCTTTGGTATGGCAGGATGTTCTTATCTTTGTACCTCGTATAAACAGATAGTGCAACTATTATAAACCAATATCACAACCATGAGTAAAAAGTTAATCTTATCTTTAGCCCTATCAGGGTTAGTACTTACTTCTACGGCGCAGACCACTGTTGCGCCTGCCATTCCAAGAGACGAGAAAATAGAACAGCAGATTGAGACTTTGCTGAAGAAGATGACGCTTGACGAGAAAGTCGGTCAGATGTGCGAACTCACCATAGACCTCCTGCAGAAACGCGCCAATCCCTTTGCCGGCCTCGACCCGAAGAACATCACGGTGAAGGACCTGCAAAAAATCATCAAGAGATACAAGCTTGAAAAGGAATTCAAGCTGGGCAAGGAGATGCCTTCGCAGGATGTGATGATGAAGCTCTATATGCGTATCCAAGGCATTGAGAATGCCAAGGGCTTCCAGTTGGACGAGGCGATGCTCGACTCTGTCATCGGAAAATACAAAGTAGGCTCCATCTTGAACGTGCCCAACGGTGTGGCACAGAGCGTGGAGAAGTGGCAGGAAATCATCAAACGCATTCAGGAGAAATCCATGGAGGTGATGGGTATTCCTTGTGTGTACGGTGTAGACCAGATACACGGAACTACCTATACGCTGGGTGGTACTTTCTTCCCGCAAGGCGTCAATATGGGAGCTACCTTCAACCGTGAACTGACACGTGAAGGTGCACGCATCTCCGCTTATGAAACAAAGGCGGGAAGCATTCCCTGGACGTATGCCCCGGTGACCGACCTCGGACGTGACCCGCGCTGGCCTCGTATGTGGGAAAACTATGGTGAAGACGCCTACGTCAATGCCGAAATGGGACGTGAAGCAGTTATCGGTTTCCAGGGCGAGAACCCCAACCTGATTGGCGGGAACAACGTTGCCGCTTGTATGAAGCACTATATGGGTTATGGTGTTCCCGTTTCCGGTAAGGACCGTACGCCGTCTTCCATCACCGAGCAGGATATGCGTGAGAAGCATTTCGCTCCTTATCTGGAAATGGTGAAAGCAGGTGCCCTCTCCGTGATGGTGAACTCCGCCATGAACAACGGTCTGCCTTTCCATGCCAACTATGAGCTGCTGACCAAGTGGCTGAAAGAAGACCTCAACTGGGACGGTATGATTGTGACTGACTGGGCGGACATCAACAACCTTTATAGCCGCGACCACATTGCCAAGGACAAGAAGGAAGCCATCAAGCTCGCCATCAATGTCGGTATCGACATGTCTATGGACCCGTACGACTGGAAGTTCTGTACACTCTTGAAGGAGCTGGTGGAAGAAGGTGAAGTTCCCATGAGCCGTATAGACGATGCTGTACGTCGTGTGCTGCGTTTGAAGTACCGTCTCAACCTATTTGAAAAGCCCTATTATGACTTGAAAGACTTCCCGTTGTTCGGTAGTGCGGAACATGCCGCTGCTGCATTGCAGGCTGCCGAAGAGTCTTTGGTACTCCTGAAGAATACAGACGGTATATTGCCGTTGGCAAAAGGCAAGAAACTGCTGGTTACCGGTCCGAATGCCAATTCCATGCGTTGCCTCAACGGTGGCTGGTCCTATTCATGGCAGGGCGACAAGGCCGACGAGCATGCAAGCCAATACAATACGATTCTTGAAGCCTTCACCAATAAATTCGGTGCGGACAATATCATTTACGAAGCCGGTGTCACTTATAAGCAAGGTGGCAACTGGTGGGAAGAAAACACTCCGGAGATAGAGAAAGCTGTAGCTGCCGCTGCCGGTGCCGACTACATCGTTGCCTGCATCGGTGAGAACTCTTACTGCGAGACTCCGGGTAACCTGACGAACCTCTTCCTCTCCCAGAACCAGCTCGATTTGGTGAAGGCTCTTGCCAAGACCGGGAAGCCCATCATTCTGGTGTTGAACGAAGGTCGTCCTCGCCTGATTGCTGACATCGAGCCTTTGGCTAAGGCTGTTGTCAATACTATGCTTCCGGGCAACTACGGCGGTGATGCGTTGGCAAACCTCATTGCCGGTGACGCCAACTTCAGCGGAAAGATGCCTTTCACTTATCCGAAGGAAATCAACTCTCTGATTACGTACGACTACAAACCGTGCGAACACATCGGCAAGCAGATGGAAGGTGCTTATAACTACGATGCGCAAGTGTCCGTACAGTGGGCGTTCGGTTATGGATTGAGCTATACCACTTTTGCATACAGCAACCTCAAGGTGGATAAGTCGGACTTTACCGCTGATGATGTGCTTACTTTCACCGTTGATGTGAAGAATACCGGCAACCGCATTGGTAAGGAAAGCGTGCTGCTCTTCAGCAGCGACCTCGTTGCCTCCCTTACTCCCGATACCCGCCGTCTTCGCGCTTTCGAAAAGGTGGAACTGAAACCGGGCGAGACAAAGACCGTGACACTGAAACTGAAAGGCTCCGACCTTGCTTTTGTAGGCTATGACGGCAAGTGGATTCTGGAGAAAGGTGACTTCCGCATCCAGACGGGTGACCAGACAGTGAACGTGGTTTGTACGGATACCAAGAAGTGGGAGACTCCGAATAAGTGATACGACAAGGTCTTTTAGACCTTTAGAACCATAGTAAAAGGGCCGATAGCATGAAACAAGCTATCGGCCTTTTATTTTTCCGCGTTGTCTTTCAACAGTATCTTCTTTCCGCTTGTACCTCCTTACTTCTTTTCTTGAAACAATAGAGATTGTATGCATGAGATGTACATCTCATGTTGTTTGAGATGTGCATCTCGTTGTGCTTGACATGTGCATCTCATGTAGTATGGAACGTGATAATTCATTTCATAAAGTATAAGCTTCTGTCTCATAAGATTATATGTTTTACCCCTTATCTTGAAGTGTTGAAAGGGCTTGTCTGTAATATAATTCCCGTTTGAACCGTTAAATCAATCTTTTTTTCTCTAATATTTTGTAGTCGAACAGATTATTTATATCTTTGCAACCGAAAATGGATGAAAGGTGGAGGGGCGATTAAGCTCCTCTTTTTTGTTCCTAATGGTTAATCTATGATAGAAAAGAAAACTGTTTGTCAGATTGTTGACGAGTGGCTGGCAGGAAAGGACTACTTCCTCGTGGAGGTGACAATCAGCCCGGATGACAAGATTTTGGTGGAAATAGACCACAAAGAAGGTGTTTGGATTGAGGACTGCGTAGAGCTGAGCCGCTACATCGAGTCCAAGTTGAACCGTGAGGATGAGGATTATGAGTTGGAAGTCGGTTCGGCCGGCATCGGACAGCCCTTCAAGGTACTGCAGCAGTACATTAACCACATCGGCAAGGAAGTGGAAGTGCTGGCAAAGGACGGCCGCAAGCTCAGCGGCGTGTTGAAGGAAGCCGACGAACAGCATTTCGTCGTGACCATTCAGAAGAAAGTGAAAGAGGAAGGTGCCAAGCGTCCCAAGCTGGTGGACGAGGACTTGACCTTTACGTATGAAGAGATAAAATACACTAAATACTTAATCAGTTTTAAATAAGACTATGGCCAAAAAAGTAGAAACTGTCAGCTTGATAGATACATTTTCGGAATTTAAGGAACTGAAGAATATCGACAGAACCACGATGGTAAGCGTACTCGAGGAGTCGTTCCGTAGTGTGATTGCGAAAATGTTCGGTACCGATGAGAATTACGACGTAATTGTAAACCCGGACAAGGGTGACTTCGAAATATGGCGTAACCGTGAGGTAGTGGCAGACGAGGATTTGGAAAACCCGAACCTGCAGATTGCATTGTCCGAAGCACAAAAGATTGATGCTTCTTATGAAGTGGGCGAGGAAGTGACGGATGAAGTTATCTTCGCGAACTTCGGTCGCCGTGCCATCTTGAACTTGCGCCAGACACTGGCCTCCAAGATATTGGAACTGGAGAAAGATAGTATTTACAACAAATACATTGATAAAGTGGGTACCATCATCAATGCGGAAGTCTACCAGATTTGGAAGAAGGAGATGTTGCTGCTCGATGATGAAGGCAACGAACTGTTGCTGCCCAAGACCGAACAGATACCGAGTGACTTCTACCGCAAGGGCGAGACCGCCCGCGCCGTAGTGGCACGTGTGGACAACAAGAACAATAATCCGAAGATTATCCTGAGCCGTACGTCGCCCGTCTTCCTGCAACGTCTGTTCGAAATGGAAGTACCCGAAATCAATGACGGACTGATTACCATCAAGAAGATTGCCCGCATCCCCGGCGAGCGTGCCAAGATTGCCGTTGAGAGCTACGATGACCGTATCGACCCGGTAGGTGCCTGCGTGGGTGTGAAGGGTAGCCGTATTCATGGTATTGTCCGCGAGCTTCGCAACGAGAATATCGACGTTATCAACTATACGTCCAATATCCAGTTGTTTATACAGCGTGCCTTGAGCCCTGCCAAAATTTCTTCCATCCGCTTGAACGAGGAAGAACGCAAGGCTGAAGTGTTCTTGAAACCCGAAGAGGTGTCGCTGGCTATCGGTAAAGGAGGTTTGAATATCAAGCTTGCCAGTATGTTGACTGAGTACACCATCGACGTGTTCCGCGAGTTGGATGAGGCCATAGAGGATGAAGACATCTACTTGGACGAATTCCGTGATGAAATAGACGGTTGGGTTATCGATGCCATCAAGGCTATCGGTATCGATACGGCTAAGGCTGTGTTGAACGCTCCCCGTGAGATGTTGATTGAGAAGACGGACCTCGAAGAAGAGACGGTGGACGAGGTATTGCGCATTTTGAAACAGGAGTTTGAAGAGGAGAATGAATGATTTACGATTTTACGATTTACGATTTACGATTAGAGTTTGATTGTAAATGTAAGTCGTTCCGCTCCGAGTATTATCAATCGTAAATCGTAAATGGTTAAATCGTAAATAGAAAAAATTGATGACGATAAGGTTAAACAAAGTAACAAGAGATTTAAATGTAGGGATTACGACGGCTGTCGAGTTCCTGCAAAAGAAGGGATTTACCGTTGAGGCAAATCCGAACACAAAAATTACGGATGAACAGTTCGAACTGCTCAAAAAGGAGTTTAGTACAGATAAGGACCTTAAGATAAAGTCGGAGCGTTTCAGCCAGGAACGTCAGAGCAAGGACCGCAACAAGGCGTCCGTGTCTATTGACGGCTATAGGGAAACGCAGGAGAAAGCGAAGCCCGAAGAGATTAAGACGGTTGTTCCGGAAGACGCACGTCCGAAGTTCAAGCCGGTAGGCAAGATTGATTTGGACAAACTGAACCGTAGACCTGCTCCTGCTCAGGAAAAAGAGAAAGAAGCGGAAAAAGCGGTAGAGGAGAAGAAGGTGGAGGAACCGGCAGTTGTAGAAACGCCGAAACCGGAACCTGCTCCTGCTCCCCAACCGGAACCACAGCCGCAACCGGAGGTACAGCCGGCATCTGAGCCCGAGCCGCAGCCCGTTTCGGAACCGCAGCCACAACCCGTTGTCAAGGAAGAGCCTGCTCCGGTTGTAGAGGCTCAACAAGAATCTAAAAAGGAAGAAATGATAGAAGCGCCTGCTCCCGCACCGGCAGCTGAAGAAGCACCGGTTGAAAAAGAGGGGAAAGAAGAAGGAGAAGAAATCTTCAAGATACATCAGCCTGAGTTTGTTTCGAAGATTAATGTTATCGGACAGATAGACTTGGCGGCCCTGAACCAATCCACACGCCCGAAGAAGAAATCGAAAGAGGAGAAACGCAAGGAGCGTGAAGAGAAGGAAAAGATTCGTCAGGATCAGAAGAAGCAGATGAAGGAAGCTATCATCAAGGAAATCCGCCGTGATGACAGCAAGTTGAAGGATACCGCTGCCGGCGATGCCAACGGCAAGAAGAAACGTGTCCGTATCAATAAGGAGAAAGTGGACATCAACAATGCTTCCAACTTCCAGCGTGGTGGCAACGATCGTGGACACGCAGGTGCCCAGCAAGGTCAGGGGGCCCGCCCGCAAGGTGGAAACCAGCCTGGTGGAAACAATGCCAATAATAACCGCAACCGCAATAAGGACCGCTTCAAGAAGCCGGTCATCAAGCAGGAGGTTAGCGAGGAAGATGTAGCAAAGCAGGTAAAGGAAACTTTGGCACGCCTCACTTCCAAAGGAAAGAACAAAGGTGCCAAGTATCGTAAGGAGAAACGTGACATGGCTTCCAGCCGTATGCAGGAATTGGAAGACATGGAAATGGCAGAAAGCAAGGTACTGAAGATTACGGAATTCGTGACGGCCAACGAGTTGGCAAGCATGATGGATGTTTCTGTTACTCAGGTCATCGCCACTTGTATGAGCATTGGTATGATGGTATCCATCAACCAGCGTCTGGATGCCGAGACCATCAACCTGGTGGCTGAGGAATTCGGCTTCAAGACAGAATATGTAAGTGCAGAAGTGGCGCAGGCCATCGTAGAGGAAGAGGATGATGAGGAAGATTTGGAACCTCGCGCTCCGATTGTAACGGTGATGGGTCACGTAGACCACGGTAAGACTTCATTGCTCGACTATATCCGTAAGGCGAATGTGATTGCCGGTGAAGCGGGTGGTATCACACAGCACATTGGTGCCTACCACGTGTCGCTGGACGACGGACGTAAGATTACATTCCTCGATACTCCGGGCCACGAGGCGTTTACCGCCATGCGTGCCCGTGGTGCCAAAGCTACGGATATTGCCATCATCATTGTGGCTGCTGACGACAACGTGATGCCGCAGACAAAGGAAGCCATCAACCATGCCATGGCTGCGGGTGTTCCTATTGTATTTGCAATCAATAAGATTGATAAACCGACTGCCAATCCCGACAAGATTAAGGAAGAGCTGGCTGCCATGAACTTCTTGGTGGAAGAGTGGGGCGGTAAGTATCAGTCGCAAGATATCTCTGCCAAAAAGGGTATCGGTGTACCCGAGTTGATGGAGAAAGTGCTGCTCGAAGCAGAAATGCTGGAGCTGAAAGCAAACCCGAACCGCCGTGCTACCGGTTCCATTATCGAGTCCTCATTGGATAAGGGTCGTGGCTATGTGGCTACGGTACTTGTTTCCAACGGTACCTTGAAAATGGGCGACATCGTGCTGGCGGGTACCAGCTACGGTAAGGTGAAGGCTATGTTCAATGAGCGTAACCAACGCATGCAGGAGGCTGGTCCTTCTACACCTGCCCTGATATTGGGCTTGAACGGTGCACCTGCTGCTGGCGACACGTTCCACGTAATCGAAACGGAGCAGGAAGCACGCGAGATTGCCAACAAACGCGAACAGTTGCAGCGTGAACAAGGTCTGCGTACGCAGAAGATGCTGACGCTCGACGAAGTGGGCCGCCGTCTGGCGCTGGGTGACTTCCATGAGCTGAACGTGATTGTGAAGGGTGACGTGGACGGTTCTGTGGAAGCGTTGAGCGACTCTTTAATCAAGCTGTCTACGGAGCAGGTGCAGGTAAACGTAATCCACAAGGGTGTCGGTCAGATTTCCGAATCGGATGTCTCGCTGGCTGCCGCTTCGGATGCGATTATCGTCGGTTTCCAGGTACGTCCTTCGGGTGCTGCCGCCAAGATGGCAGAGCAGGAGGGTGTGGATATCCGCAAGTACTCCGTCATCTACGATGCCATCGAAGAGGTGAAGGCTGCCATGGAAGGTATGCTGGCACCGACATTGAAGGAGCAGATAACGGCAACCATCGAGGTGCGCGAAGTGTTCAACATCACGAAGGTGGGACTGGTGGCAGGTGCCATGGTCAAGACCGGAAAGGTGAAACGCAGCGACAAGGCCCGCTTGATACGCGACGGTATCGTAATCTTTACGGGTGCCATCAATGCCCTGAAGCGCTTCAAGGACGACGTGAAAGAGGTAGGTACCAACTTCGAGTGCGGTATCAGCCTGACAAACTGCAACGATATCAAGGTGGGCGATATTATCGAATCTTACGAAGAAATAGAAGTGAAGCAAACATTATAATTGAATAATGTGCAAATATGCTAATGTGCCAATTGGCTGCGCGTACAGAAAATGCCGCAGGGCAATTGGCACATTTTGCATATCAGCCATTTGCTCATTAGCATATTGGCACATTACCACATTATCACATTAATCTATGGCAATTATAGATATCATCATATTGGCTGCTTTCGGCTTGGGCGCAATCATTGGCTTCATGAAAGGTTTTGTGAAGCAATTGGCCTCTTTGCTGGGGCTGATTGTCGGTCTGCTGGCGGCAAAGGCTTTGTATGCCTCGTTGGCAGTGAAGCTGTGCCCCACGTTGACAGACTCTATGACAGTGGCGCAAGTACTGGCATTTGTCCTCATCTGGCTGGCTGTTCCTTTGCTCTTCTCCCTGGTGGCTTCTCTGCTGACCCGGGCAATGGAGGCCGTCTCGCTGGGCTGGCTCAATCATTGGTTGGGGGCTGGTCTAGGGGCTTTGAAGTACCTCCTGCTGACGAGCCTGCTGATTGGTGTCATCGAATTTATAGACGGAGACAATACGCTGATTAGCAAAACAAAAAAGAAAGAATCAGTGTTATATTATCCTATGGAAGAGTTTGCCGGGATATTCTTTCCCGCAGCAAAGGCGGTTACGGAGCAGATTGTAAACGGAGACTTTGACTGATACCGTGAACCGTGATTTTGTAATTCATAATTTGTAATTATAGAAGTGATGCAACAAGAAGAACCCAATAAATATGTAAAGGAACTCACTCAGGAGAAGTATAAGTACGGTTTCACGACCGACGTGCATACAGACATCATTGAGCGCGGGCTGAATGAAGATGTAGTGCGGCTTATCTCTGAGAAGAAGGGAGAACCGGAATGGTTGCTGGAGTTCCGCCTGAAGGCATATCGCCACTGGCTGACATTGGAGATGCCTACATGGGCACATCTCCGCATTCCCGAAATAGATTATCAGGCCATATCCTACTATGCCGACCCTACGAAGAAGAAGGAAGGACCGAAAAGCATGGATGAGGTAGACCCTGAGTTGATAAAGACTTTCAATAAGCTGGGCATTCCGCTGGAAGAGCAGATGGCGTTAAGCGGTATGGCTGTGGATGCCGTTATGGACTCGGTGTCTGTAAAGACTACCTTCAAGGAGACGCTGATGGAGAAAGGAATCATCTTCTGCTCGTTCAGCGAGGCTGTACGCGAGCATCCCGACTTGGTACAGAAATATCTCGGTTCGGTGGTGCCTTATCGTGACAACTTCTTTGCGGCACTGAACTCGGCGGTGTTCTCCGACGGTTCTTTTGTCTATATCCCGAAGGGGGTACGTTGTCCGATGGAGTTGTCCACCTATTTCCGCATCAATGCCCGCAATACGGGGCAGTTCGAAAGAACCTTGATTGTGGCGGATGATGATTCGTACGTTTCTTATCTGGAAGGGTGTACGGCTCCGATGCGTGACGAGAACCAGTTGCACGCGGCCATTGTGGAAATTGTGGTGCACGACCGTGCAGAAGTGAAATACAGCACCGTGCAGAACTGGTATCCCGGTGATGCCGAGGGCCGGGGTGGTGTCTATAACTTTGTGACGAAGCGTGGCCATTGTAAAGGGGTGGACAGTAAACTGTCTTGGACACAAGTGGAAACAGGTTCGGCCATTACCTGGAAGTATCCGTCTTGCATCCTTTCCGGCGACAATTCGACAGCGGAGTTCTATAGTGTGGCAGTAACCAATAACCATCAGCAGGCAGACACGGGAACAAAGATGATTCATCTGGGCAAGAATACCCGGAGCACCATTGTGAGCAAAGGCATTTCTGCCGGAAAGAGCGAAAACTCTTACCGCGGCTTGGTGCGCGTGGCACAGAAAGCGGACAATGCTCGTAATTACAGCCAGTGCGACTCCTTGCTACTTGGTGACAAATGCGGCGCGCATACTTTCCCCTACATGGATATTCACAATGAAACGGCCATCGTGGAGCATGAGGCCACTACCAGCAAAATCAGTGAGGACCAGATATTCTACTGCAATCAGCGCGGTATTTCTACGGAAGATGCCGTGGGGCTGATTGTGAACGGTTATGCCAAAGAGGTTTTGAATAAACTTCCGATGGAGTTTGCCGTAGAAGCGCAGAAATTGCTTGCCATTTCGCTGGAAGGAAGCGTGGGGTGATTTATAAATAGTAAATTGTAAATAGTCAAATAGTAAATATAAAGATGTTAGAGATAAAAGACCTGCATGCCAGCATCAATGGCAAAGAAATATTGAAAGGCATCAACTTGACCATACGTGATGGAGAAGTACATGCACTGATGGGACAGAACGGTGCTGGTAAAAGTACGTTGAGTAATGTGTTGGTTGGCCATCCTGCTTACGAAGTGACGCGCGGCTCAATTACCTTTAATGGCAAGGACTTGCTTGCCATGAGTCCTGAGGACCGTGCACATGAAGGAATCTTTCTTTCTTTCCAGGCTCCGGTAGAGATTCCGGGCGTGTCGATGGTGAACTTCATGCGTGCGGCTGTGAATGAGCAACGCAAGTACCGCCATCTGCCTGCTTTGTCGGCCAGTGAGTTCCTGAAGCTGATGCGCGAGAAGCGTGCCATTGTGGAGTTGGACAACAAGCTGGCCAACCGTAGCGTGAACGAAGGTTTCAGCGGCGGTGAAAAGAAGCGTAACGAGATATTCCAGATGGCGATGTTGGAACCGACTTTTGCTATTTTGGACGAGACGGATTCCGGATTGGATGTGGATGCTTTGCGTATTGTGGCCGACGGTTTCAACAAACTCAAGACTGCGGAAACCAGTGCTATGGTCATTACCCACTACCAGCGGTTGTTGGACTATATCAAACCCGATACGGTACATGTACTGCTGGGTGGACGTATCGTAAAGACCGGTGGACCGGAATTGGCGAAGGAGATTGAAACACGTGGCTTCGATTGGATAAGGAAAGAAGCAGGTGAATTATAAACTCATAATCTGAAAACATGAGTGTAGAGCAACAATACATAGACCTTTTCTCCCAAACGGAGGCGATGATATGCCGGCATAGTGCCGAGGTGCTGAATGCGCCGCGTGCCGCTGCTTTTGCTGACTTTGAGCGCTTGGGCTTTCCCACCCGTAAGGAGGAGAAATACAAATATACGGATATCAGCAAGTTCTTTGAGCCGGATTATGGCTTGAACTTGAACCGGTTGGAAATTCCGGTGAATCCTTATGAAGTGTTCAAGTGCGATGTTCCCAATATGAGCACTGCTCTTTATTTTGTGGTGAACGATGCTTTTTATGGCAGGGCTTTGCCTAAGTCCCATCTGCCTGAAGGGGTTATCTTCGGCAGCCTGAAGGAGGTGGCCGAGAAACATCCCGATTTGGTGAAGAAATATTATGGCAAGTTGGCTGATACGGCAGAGGATGGGGTGACGGCGTTCAACACCGCTTTTGCACAAGACGGCGTTCTGTTTTATGTTCCTAAGAACGTGGTGGTAGAGAAACCTATTCAGCTGGTGAATATCCTGCGTGGTGACGTCAATTTTATGGTGAACCGCCGTGTGCTGATTATTCTGGAGGAGGGTGCACAAGCCCGCTTGTTGGTGTGTGACCATGCGATGGACGGCGTGAACTTCCTGGCAACGCAGGTGATAGAAATCTTTGCCGGTGAGAATGCCATTTTCGATTTTTATGAACTCGAAGAGACACACACCAGTACGGTACGTATCAGCAATATGTATGTAAGGCAGGAAGCCAATAGTAATGTATTGCTGAATGGTATGACCTTGCACAACGGAACTACACGGAATACAACCCGTGTGACGCTTGCCGGTGAACATGCGGAGCTGAATCTGTGCGGTATGGCCATTGCAGACAAGAATCAGCATGTGGACAATCATACGACAATCGACCATGCCGTGCCCAACTGTACCAGCAATGAGCTTTATAAGTATGTCCTTGACGAGCAGGCTGTAGGTGCCTTTGCCGGTCTGGTTTTAGTGCGCCCTGACGCACAGCACACCAGTTCGCAACAGACCAACCGCAATCTTTGTGCCACCCGAGATGCACATATGTACACCCAGCCTCAGCTGGAGATTTATGCAGATGACGTGAAGTGCAGTCACGGCGCTACGGTGGGGCAGCTCGATGAAAGCGCTCTCTTCTATATGCGGCAGCGTGGTATTCCGGTGCGCGAGGCGCGCCTGCTGCTGATGTTCGCTTTTGTCAACGAAGTTATCGACACCATCCGTTTGGATGCTTTGAAAGACCGTCTGCATCTGCTGGTAGAGAAGCGTTTCCGGGGGGAACTGAACAAATGCCAGGGGTGCGCCATCTGCAAGTGATAGCTTATAATTTCGATTCATTATGAACAACGATATAAATAAGAGTAGTATCTTGGCTCCCCTCCCTATGGGAGAGGGGCTGGGGGAGAGGCTTCGAGCTGATTTCCCTATCCTTTCCCGTGAGGTATATGGCAAGCCGTTGGTCTATCTGGACAACGGCGCGACTACGCAGAAACCTCGCCAGGTAGTAAATGCCATTACGGACGAATATTATTCGGTGAATGCCAATGTGCATCGCGGAGTGCACTTCCTGTCGCAGCAGGCTACAGAGCTGCACGAGGCCTCGCGTGAGACGGTGAGACGTTTCATCAATGCCCGCAGCACGAATGAGATTGTCTTCACCCGTGGTACGACGGAGAGTATCAACCTGCTTGTCTCCAGCTTCGGTGAGGAATTCATGCAGGAGGGGGATGAGGTGATTCTTTCTGTGATGGAACACCATAGCAACATTGTTCCCTGGCAGCTGCTTGCCGCCAAGCGTGGAATTACCATCAAGGTGATTCCGATGAATGACAAGGGCGAACTCTTGTTGGACGAATATAGGCAGTTGTTCTCCGAACGTACCAGGATTGTCAGTGTGGCGCATGTTTCCAATGTGCTGGGTACGGTCAATCCCGTCAAGGAGATGATTGCTTTTGCCCATGAGCAGGGTGTTCCGGTGCTTGTGGACGGTGCCCAGTCCATTCCCCACATGCCGGTAGATGTGCAGGATCTGGATGCCGATTTCTTCGTTTTCTCCGCGCACAAGGTGTATGGTCCTACGGGGGTAGGGGTGCTTTATGGTAAAGAGGAGTGGCTGGATAGGATACCTCCCTATCAGGGCGGTGGAGAGATGATTCAGCATGTATCTTTCGAGAAAACTACTTTCAACGAGCTGCCGTTCAAGTTTGAAGCCGGTACACCGGATTATATCGGTACCACCGGGCTTGCCAAAGCTTTGGACTATGTTTCGCTGGTCGGGATGGACAAGATTGCCGCCTATGAACATGAATTGACCCAGTATGCTATGCAACGGCTGAAAGAGATTCCCGGCATGCGCATTTTCGGAGAGGCAGAAGAAAAAGGCAGTGTCATATCGTTTCTGGTAGGTGATATCCATCATTTCGATATGGGGACGTTGCTCGACCGTCTTGGCATTGCCGTACGTACGGTGCATAACTGTGCCAAACCTCTGATGCAGCGTCTAGGCATAGAGTGAACGGTGCGTGCGTCTTTCGGACTTTACAATACCCGGGAGGAAATAGATGTACTGGTGGCAGGTATAGAGCGTGTCAGCCGGATGTTCTGACAATTTTTTCACTCTTCGTTGCAACTTTCCCTTATATGCCAGCGTCTAACTATATAAGTAACTTTAAAAAAACAGATTATGTTAGTAACAACAACTCCGACTATTGAGGGTGGACGCATCACCCGCTATTATGGCATCGTTTCCGGTGAAACAATTATCGGTGCCAATGTATTCCGCGATTTCTTTGCCAGTATTCGCGACGTGGTGGGTGGGCGAAGCGGTTCTTATGAAGAAGTGCTACGCGAAGCCAAGGAGACTGCTTTGCGCGAGATGCAGGATAATGCCCGAGCCATGGGAGCCAATGCCGTGATTGGCGTTGACCTTGATTATGAAACAGTAGGAGGCAGCGGCAGTATGCTGATGGTTACAGCCTGCGGTACGGCAGTAACGGTGGAATAAGCTTGCTTTAAGTATTCAATATAGGAAGATACAAGAAATGGCAGCCTGATGAATGGCTGCCATTTCTTTATAAATAGTTTCTTTTATCGGTTATTTGTACCAGTCCTTATAATTTGCTCCATTGGAATTGACCCAATCCATAAAATGTTCAAAGCTCTTGTCTATCGGATGGCTTTCAGGAGTATTGAAGCTTGTTGCTCCGCTTAAATGGATAGCAAAAGGATAATTGCCGTTGGCTATATAATAGCTTGTCGGTACAGAAGATAAATCCTCTCCAGTATGGAACAAAGTCATGTCTGCCTTTTCGGTCGGAGGATAATTCACCAGATGCACTTCTGTGCGTGGTTTTCCCAATCCGTCGTGTACCATGATGAACGGATTGTAAGGAGGAACTCCAAGCGTCTCATGGGGCAATGGGCTCTTGAAGGTGTTTTTTATCTTATATGTGGCGGTTTTTCTATTTCCTTCTGTTACATTGACTGCGCTTAGGAATACATTGACGGTTGCTTTGGAAAGGTCTGCATCCAGTCCTTGTCCGTTGAATGTTGTGGAGGTTGCCAGCATTTCGGTTGAGGTATTGCTGCGTTCTGTATTCAGTTGGTAAGCGAAACCATTTTTGAAGGTGGCGCCGGACCAAAGCAACTCATAGGTATCTTCTGTAGAAAGAACCTGATTGTTGCTATTAAAATTCAATACGGACTGGTATCTTACAATGACATCATTCAAATCATAGTCACCCTTGTTGGGCCAGCAGTCTTCGAAAGCGACGATTCCTTTGTATTCCAGACTGTATTTCTTATCCTCATCACCACTGCCAGGCTTAAGATCAGGAATATCCGGATTGGTGATGGCTTCTATGGGATTAGACCATACATTGAACTGGCTATCGTTGTAATCCTCGTCTGTCCAGTCCTCGAATGATAACACAATAAAATCATCGATACGGAATGCGGCTGTATGTGTACGGTTGTCTTCATTCAGCTCTGTAGTAGAGTAGAAGGGGGTACTGTTTCCGCCATAGAAACTGTCGTTCAATAGGAACCATCCGATTTTTACTCCATTGGGAAACACGGTACCTTGGTCCACTCCGTTGGAGTCTATGTAGTGAAGCTTTACACTTTCACCGCCTTTTAGTCCGGAAGCTCTTTTATTGTAATAATCATCCATCAGAGTATTTGGGAAAACAATACATTTGGGAGCTTTTTTGATTTCACTTAAAGATGCACCTGTCTTGTAGCAATAATAACCGAAGGCACTTGCTGCACCGCTGCCCCCTCCAATCATCCGGACATACACTTCTGCATCACGTCCTTGCGGGTCATTGATTTCGAAATCTATACTTTGCCGGTATTGTTCCGGGCATGTGCCTCCTTCTGTCAAGGTCTTGTTGATAATTGTCAATACATCACCGGGAATTGTAATATTATTGTTTTTATCTAAATAATTAGGATATCCTCTTATGCTCCATGTTCCCAATGTATGGTATCCTTTGGGTGCCTGCCAACCTGCCCGTGTTTGCGGACTGTCATCGGCTGTATCCCATTTTATATAGGCAGTGATGGCATTTTCTGCAATAACTGTCTTGAAGATGTTGGGCACACCTATATAGGAAGTATAGATATATGCTTCGTCTCCATAATCCGAACTGATGATTTCCTTGCCGTTATATGCACCGTTGCCGTCCGTCATGCGTCTGATGACCGGTTTCAAGTCTGTGCGTTTCATTATCTGACCGTTTTTGTCGATGGTGAACGGGTTTTCAAGATAGATTTCAAAAAGTACTTTATAACCTTCGGGGACATCGTACTTTACATTGACTTGGATGGAAGATGTTGTGGAAAAATCAAAAGAGTTGGGAGTCTTTTCATCGTCTTTCCCATTATTGGGATTGTAGACGTCGCGTTCGCATCCCATGAATAGGAATGCCATCATAATGCTGCATAATGTACAAACCATCATTTTGCATGTAAGCTTAGAGCTGATAAGTTTCATAATCCCTTTGTATTTAGCTTGTTAATCCGTTACAAAGGTATTATAAAACTTGTAATATTTATCTATTTCATGCTCTATTTTTTTCATTAAATACAAAAAAACAAGAAAAAGGGCTGCCTATTTGCTTATTTCGTTTCAAATCAATACTTTTAGGCTTTCGTTCAACCTTTTAATACGAATCATGCTATGGACCAATTACTTTTCTGGCTGGTTCCGGCCGCTTCCGTTCTGGCACTTTGCTTTGCCTGGTATTTCCACCATGAAATGATGAAAGAGAGTGAGGGTACTCCTCAGATGATTAAGATTGCTGCTGCTGTGCGCAAAGGTGCCATGTCCTACCTTCGCCAACAATACAAGATTGTGGGTTGGGTGTTTCTGGGACTGGTTATCCTTTTCTCTGTTATGGCATACGGATTCGGGGTGCAGAACTCCTGGGTGCCGATTGCTTTCCTTACCGGAGGATTCTTCTCCGGACTCTCCGGCTTTCTGGGCATGAAGACGGCTACATACGCTTCGGCGCGTACTGCCAATGCAGCCCGCAGTTCGCTGAATGCCGGATTGCGAGTGGCTTTCCGCAGCGGTGCGGTGATGGGACTGGTCGTGGTTGGCCTTGGTCTGCTTGATATATCTTTCTGGTATTTGTTGCTGAATGCAGTGATTCCGGAGGATGTGATGACACCCACCCATAAACTCTGCATCATTACCACTACCATGCTGACTTTCGGTATGGGCGCTTCCACGCAGGCACTGTTTGCACGTGTGGGTGGAGGCATCTATACAAAAGCCGCCGACGTGGGTGCCGACCTTGTGGGCAAGGTGGAAGCCGGTATCCCCGAAGACGACCCGCGCAACCCTGCCACGATTGCAGATAATGTAGGCGACAATGTAGGCGACGTGGCAGGTATGGGCGCCGATTTGTACGAAAGTTATTGCGGTTCTATCCTTGCTACGGCTGCCCTCGGTGCTGCCGCTTTTATACACTCGGGTGATACGCTGATGCAGTTCAAGGCCGTCATCGCTCCGATGCTGATTGCAGCCGTCGGAATATTGCTTTCCATTATCGGTATCTTTTCCGTGCGCACCAAAGAGAATGCAAAGATGAAGGACTTGCTGAACTCGCTGGCTCTCGGTACCAATCTCAGTTCTGTACTGATAGTCGTTGCGACTTTCTTTATCCTTTGGCTGCTGAAGCTGGACAACTGGCTGTGGATTTCCTGTTCCGTGATAGTGGGCCTGATAGTGGGTATCATCATCGGGCGTTCTACGGAGTACTATACTTCCCAATCCTACCGTCCTACCCAAAAGCTGAGTGAAAGTGGGAAGACCGGTCCGGCAACCGTCATTATTTCCGGCATCGGCTTGGGAATGCTCTCCACGGCCATTCCGGTGATTGCTGTGGTGGTGGGCATCATTGCTTCCTACCTCTTTGCTTCCGGTTTCGACTTTTCCAATGTAGGCTTGGGGCTTTATGGTATCGGTATTGCGGCGGTAGGAATGCTTTCCACATTGGGCATCACGCTTGCCACAGATGCTTACGGACCGATAGCCGACAACGCGGGTGGCAATGCGGAGATGTCCGGTCTGGGTGAGGAGGTGCGCAAGCGTACCGATGCGCTCGACTCCTTGGGCAACACTACAGCCGCTACGGGCAAAGGCTTTGCCATCGGTTCCGCCGCTTTGACGGGATTGGCTTTGCTTGCATCATACGTCGAGGAAATCCGTATCGGGCTGACCCGCCTCGGGACAACCGAACTGTCGCTTCCTCATGGCGATGCCGTGTCTCTTCAAAATGCCACTTTCTTTGACTTTATGCACCACTATGACGTGACGCTGATGAATCCGAAGGTTCTTTCCGGCATGTTCCTGGGTTCGATGATGGCATTTCTTTTCTGTGGATTGACGATGAATGCGGTAGGGCGTGCAGCGGCCCATATGGTAGACGAAGTGCGCCGCCAGTTCCGCGAAATCAAGGGAATCCTTACGGGAGAGACGGAACCTGATTATGAGCGTTGTGTGGCAATCTCGACGAAAGGGGCGCAACGCGAGATGGTGATTCCGTCACTGATAGCTATCATTGCTCCGATTGCGACGGGACTTATTTTCGGTGTTCCCGGTGTGCTCGGCCTGCTGATTGGCGGATTGAGCAGTGGTTTCGTGCTTGCCATCTTCATGGCAAATGCCGGTGGTGCATGGGATAATGCCAAAAAGTATGTGGAAGAAGGCAACTTTGGCGGCAAAGGCAGTGAAGTCCACAAGGCTACAGTCGTGGGTGACACCGTAGGAGACCCGTTCAAGGACACATCCGGTCCGAGCTTGAATATCCTAATCAAGCTGATGAGCATGGTAGCCATTGTGATGGCAGGGCTTACGGTTGCGTGGAGTCTGTTCTAGAAAGAGTTTTTCCCCGTATCCCACCAAAGGCGGGTGGCGCCGTTATCTGCGCCACCCAGTTTTTCCGTGAGGGTGGCGTATTGTGCCGGGTCGGCAGTGGCGGCGTCCGTCGAGAACGGAAGGCGGCGGATCATGATATCCGTATCAATCACTTTTCCGGTGTTGTTTTGGACCTTGAAAAGTTTGGGGTATCCGGTACGGCGTTGCTCAGCCCATGCCTCATAACTTTCGGGCCAGCATGCCAGCCACTTCTGGGTAATAATCTTTTCGAGTTTCGTCTCTATGTCTGCATCTTCTTCCCATTTGGGGGATATGGTAATCAAGGCTTTCATGTCCTTGCCTACCTTACCGCCCGAGACTACATCTTTATAATCGGCAGGGGTTTTGTCGCTTTCCAGATATTCGGAGGCACCAGCACAGTCCCACTGTGTAAATGAAGTACTTACCCCGTATTCATAGCATGTGCGGGGATTCTCTTTGGTATAGCCGCGGAGGGCTGCTTCGGCCCTGAGCAGCCAGACTTCCGCCGCACTCATCAATACGGCTCCGGTCTTTTCGCCGATGGTACTTGTGTTGAGGGAAGAGCAAAAACTGTAAATGTTGGCGTCACCGTCTTTCATGGGTAAGCCGATGGGAATGCCTAACAACTGTTTTTGATAACCTTCGAGAAGGGCGGTGTTATACCATTTCTTGCCACGCGGGTCCTCATAACCGTTGACAATGGATTCCATCGAGGCATTCATGTAGACTTCACCCCAACCGGCAACGGCACACAAAGGATTGATATAGTTCTTGCCCATTACAGCGATGGTTTCCCTTGCACCTTCCAGTACACCTTGATTGTCATTCAGTGCTTTGGTTGCTTGGTCTTTGGCAAGTGTTGCATCTACATTGGAGATGCGCATGGCAAGGCGCAAACGTAGTGAGTTGGCAAACTTTAACCACTCCTTCAAGGTCTTGCCGTTGGTCAGCATATCATACTCTTTGAATTTGTTGTTGTCACCGCCCTCGTCCAGGTATTCCCTTATCAATTGCTGCCCTTCGTCCAGGTCTGCAAAGAAGCGTGTATAGGCTTCTTGCTGTCCGTAAACCCGGGGTGTCTCACCCAGTTGATGGTAGACCAGCGGACCGTATGTATCGGCAATGCGGTGCATCAGTTCCACTTTCAAAATTTCGGTAATGCCGAGGTAGCCTTTCAAGTTGTCATTGCCATAAAAGTTCTTTTCTGCCTTCTGCACCTCCGTGTAGACATATCCGTAAGTACATTGCCATGCGGCATTGGTCCAGCCTGAGTTCAGGTTGTAGCAGGCGTTGGATTTCATGAATTTAGGAATAGGGTCCATGAAGTAGCCGGAGAACATGTCATGGTTCAGGGATTGTGTCATCTGCCATACCCAATTTAAGCCTACAGAACCTATATTGAAGTAGATGCCCGACTGTATGGGTTCGAATGGAGCAGTTAGGTTCTGGAAATCTATTTCCTTTTTGTCGTCCGAGAAACCTCCCTTGATTTCGTTGTCGTTCTCAAAACCGCCGGTGCAAGCTGCAAGCAGCAATATGCTATGGCAGAAAAGGAATATGATGCACTTGTTTTTCATAAGGTATTCATTTTAAAAGGTTAATCTTAGGTTAAAGCCGATATTCCGGGTAGTAGGCATGCCAAACACGTCTACTCCTTGATTGTTGTTGCCTACGGACATTACTGCATCGGGGTCGAACGGTGCTTCCTTCTTTAAGAAACACAAGTTGCGCGCTGCCAATGATACGTCGATTCCCTTTATGAATCTACTGTTTTCCAGTATCGTTTTCGGGAAAGAATAGCTCAGTGATACTTCACGGAGTCTGATGCAGGTTGCGTCGTACATATAATATTCGGAGATGGCATTTCTGCCGCCTACTGCGCTGTA
>ERZ779622.321-NODE-321-length-30488-cov-38.556534_pt1 | contig 30488 bp, 41 predicted proteins | sample MGYA00514188_ERZ779622 | MGnify/ENA primary metagenome ERZ779622 (study PRJEB29562, sample SAMEA4376702) | mouse gut metagenome | isolation source: Cecum | study: EMG produced TPA metagenomics assembly of the A DSS colitis mouse model was used to assess the... | reverse complement strand
TACGGCAATGCATGGGTTTACGGCAATGCAAAGGTCTACGGCGATGCAAAGGTCTACGGCGATGCAGAGGTTTGCGGCAATGCAGAGATTAGAGGCGATGGACATCTGATAACAATCGGCGCTATCGGAAGCCGGAATTCGTACACGACTTTTTTCAGGGACAAAAGCGGTGGAATATCAGTAAAATGCGGGTGCTTTTGTGGAAATATAGACGAATTTCTGGAAAAGGTGTCAGATACACACAGGGACAACCATCACGCGAAAACATATAGGGCGGCGGCAGAACTTGCAAGAATACATATAGGACCAGAAGAGAGCGGGGGAGAGTTGTGAAAGCAGTAATAGAAATTAGCGAGGTAACACTGGACAAATTAGCGAAAGTACTGAATATTGATCCGCTTTATGACTCGGATTACGGGTTAGGGCAGCAGGACTTATACAGCTGGAATGCAAACCCGTGGGTCTGGGTAATAGGGTTTGAGAGATGTGAAAAGCCGGAGACGTAAATGGCACACAGCAGGAATGATGACACTACCTCAATTAGTATATCACGGTAACAGTAAACGCGGCAGCAGGCGGGGCAGCAGTCCCCGCCGGAAAGGGGGATGAAAACCGATATGATCGATCGTGACGCATGGCGCATAGTAGAAATCATTATTCGGAGATATCCATCATCCAAACAAGAATATAAAGAGTACATAGATCAGGTAATGGCATCATCCTCGAATCCGGCTACGGGAGTGAGTTTATCGGAAGATTATAGCAAGCCGCAATCAGTTACAGAGGCAAAAGCCTTTAAAATGACATCGAAACGGGCAGAAAGACTAAAGAAAGAGATCGAGGCTGTGGAGCTGGTTTACAGGAATTTAAATGCAGAGGAGCAGAAAGTAATGAAGACACGCTTCTGGTCGGATCGGCGCCGGAACATGCCTTATACCAAAATAGATAAGGTTGCATATTCCGAGCGGCAGATGAAGAGGATTGTAAAGAAGATCATATCAAAAGTCGGGGTATATCTGGGAGAAATCTAGTAGGGGAGGGGAGAGCATGAGAAAGAATTTAAAGGAAGCCAGAGCGGCAGCAGGACTTACACAGCAGCAAATGGCGGATAAGTTGGGATTAACATTGGGACATTATCAAAAGATCGAATACAACAAGCTTAACGGTTCTTTTGAGGTTTGGGACGCCTTGGAGGACATGTTAGGGATACATCAACGGAAACTCCGAGAGATTTCAGATAGTCGTCCCGCTCCAAAAGAAAATCAATCGGAACATCAAAAAAATCAGCAATAGAGACTATGAGAGATAAATGTGGTTCTCTCACTCCGGCTTCATAGTTTTGATAAGTTCTTAAAGGAATATCAAGACTATCGGCGGTTTTCTGCAATGTATATCCTCGGTTGATTCTCGTTGCACGAAGTCTGTCATGGAACATGTTTTTCTCCTTCAATAAAAAAACTCTTGACTTATACCCAAATTGTACGTAGAATAATAAAAAAATAAACACCCAATTTGGGCATAAAACGGAGGAAAGAGGATTATGATGGACAATTTACAAGTAATCGAAGTAAAAGGGCAGAGGGTGTTAACGACAAGACAGATTGCAAAAAGGAGGGGAGAAATTCTCCCCTAGTTAAAAAAGAGGTTGACTTTATGGGCTACATAAATTATATTGGATTTATGGGCTACAAGAAATGGAGGTGAAAAAATGAGCCCTAGAACTGGAAGACCGAAATCTGATAATCCTAAAACGGATCCGATTCATGTACGCCTTGACAAAGAAACGAAGGAAATACTTGAAACTTATTGTGAACAGGAAAAAGTGGCAAAGACAGAAGGAATACGGAGAGGAATACACAGATTGAAGTCAGATATAACAAAATAAACGGACATTCGCCATACCCTAAGAAAGTAATTACGAATGTCCATCCCCTAAAATAGAGGCATAAATATTATAACACTGTACCTCTGTTTTGGCAAATTTAAGATGGAGGAGAAGATAATGCAGGATTTACAAGTAATCAAAGTAAAGGGGCAGAGGGTTTTAACGACAAAGCAGATTGCGGAGTTATATGGAGCAGATGTGGGTACCATTCAGCACAATTTCAGATATAGTAAAAAGAATTATCAGTTAGGGAAACATTACATAGAACTATCGGGGAAAGACTTGCAAGAGTTCAAAGACGACCCTAAAATGTATGAGCAGATAAAATATGCGAAACATCTTTACCTCTGGACAGAAAAAGGCGCCCTTCTCCACGCAAAGAGCCTCAACACCGATAAAGCATGGGAAGTATACGACCATCTGGTAGACTTCTACTTCCGTGCGAAAGAGGAAAAGCCGGAGACAGCGCAGGGGCAGCAGGCGTCAGAAAAAAAGGCGGTAATACCAGTAAATACTCGGATTGAGAAGGTGCCAGAGGGGATCGAAGCAAAGACCAGGACGATTCCTGTGTTTGGGTTGAATCAGGCGAAGGGGATGGTGGTGGATATTCCCAAAAATAAAGAGGCATTACAGCTGATCGGGGAGATGCGCAAGTATCTGACGGGGATGGATGCGGTGCTTGATACATACTGTATGTATCTGAAGGAAGAGGAATTTAAGAAAATAGCGTATGCGGTGCAGCAAATGGCGAGCAAAATATCGAATACAGCGCTTGACTTGTATACATTCAAGCCGCACATTGTTGAGGAGTATCTGTAAATTTCCTTGGAAAAATAGGAAAAAGCCTTGACATATGGTTAACCATATGATATCATATACTTAGAAGGAGGTGAGAGACAGGTGAGCAAAAATCAAAAGTCCGACAGTACATATAAGAGCTGGCTACTCGGTGCACTGACGGACTTGGTTATCGGAATCATCCTACTGATTCTCGATAAGCTGTTAAGCTGACAGGAGGGCGAAAGCCCTTCCTGTTACCTAAACTATACCACGGGAGCTCATCTGTGTAAATATGTTATTAAAATTAGCAATCTTTTTTATCGCGATTGGGATAGTAAAATTGGTTTATGCGGGTATTGTGAAAAGGAGGGAGAGTCATGCCGAGAGGTAATCCGTCCAGACAGACGATAGCCAGTGAGAAGTACCAGAAGAAAGCGGGCTACATGACGAAGGGCTTTAAACTGAAACGGGATATTGTGGAGCAGTTTAAGGAGGCTTGTGATAGGGCAGGAAAGCCGCAGGCTGAGGTAATCCGAGAGTTTATGGAGGAGTTTGTACAGCAAAACGGGGAGAATGATAATGAAACAAAATGAACATGTGACATTTTGTAAATGTGGATGCGGAAGTGGAGTCGTTTTAAAGTTTGACAATAAGGACAATGCGTTTTCGTTACAGCTTGTAAGCGATAGTTTTTATTTTAGGCAGGATAAAGGGAAAATGTCATTAAAAGAAAAACTTAAACGTATTTGGTATATCATCAGGGGTAAAGAATATTGTTACTTCGATATTCTAATTGATAAAAATGAGCTACAGGAATTTAAACAATTTGTGGCAAGAATGTAAGGGGAAAAAATTAAATAATAAAAAGATGGCATGATTTTGCATTACTACATGTGATATTATAGTAGCATGATATAGTGAAGCAAGGGAACAAGCCACAGAAAACATCAGAGAAATCTGGTGTTTTTGTTTGCTCGCACAGAAAAGGAGGGTCATATGAGAGCAGTAGCAAAGAGACGATTCAAGGACAAGTACACAGACGAGGTGTATGAGGCTGGAAGTGAGCTGGAGATTACGCCTGAGAGGTATGCAGAGATCAGGGCGACAGATGCGACGCTGATCGTGGCAGTAGCCGAGGAGCCGGAGCAGGCGGCAGGGCAGCAGAGCACAGAAGAAGCCGAGACTGACGAGCAGGCGGCAGGGCAGCAGAGCACAGAAGAAGCCGAGACTGACGAGCAGGCGGCAGGGCAGCAGGACACAGCAGAGACTGAGCCGGAGCAGGCGGCAGAGGCAGCAGGACTGACCAAGCCCAAGCGTGCCAAGAAGCAAGCTAAACAGGATGAATAATGGCGAGGGAGTTTGCCCGTGCATTCTACAACAGTACAGCGTGGAAGAAATGCAGGGAGTCATACAAGGCTAAGAGGAGAGCCATAGATGGTGGCATGTGTGAAGTGTGCGGCATGGAACCGGGCAGGATCGTACACCATAAGATATGGCTGACGCCGGAGAACATAAGCAACCCTGACGTGGCATTGAACCATGACAACCTGCGGCTGGACTGCTGGAGCTGTCATGAGAAAGAACAGGACGGGGAAGACGATGGTATGAACCACTATGTATTCGGAGCAGACGGACAGATTCGTCCTTTATAGACAGGGAGGAGAACAGGGAGCAGCGGGGAGGCAGACCGAGCCCCCCTAAACGAGAGACGGGGACACGATTTCCGGCACCGTGCTTCCCTCCTCCATTTAACGCACAGGCTTCGCGCGTGACCCCCCTCCCCCTGTTTTCGTGTAAAAAGGTGGTGATTTTTTGGAGAAGGAAGAGAAAGAAAGGCTGATAAAAGAAGAAACAGACAAATTAAAGACACAGTGCACGAAACTTGACTGCAAGAGGAAACAGATTGCCCATCGGCTGTGTGCAAAGGCGGCGTATCTCAAGGTGAGTCTGGAAGAAATGCAGGAGGACATCAATGAGAACGGCTACTATGAGAAATTTTCCCAAGGGAAAGATCAGGAGCCTTATGACAGGATACGTCCTGTCGTGAACACGTTCAACTCTTTCACATCATGTTATCAGAAATACATGAAACAGATTACCGATATGATGCCGAAGCAGGTCGCAAAAACCAAAGGGAAGGACGGATTCGAGGATTTTGTCTATGGCAGGGAAGATTGAATATCCAAAAGACTACAATCCGATACTGGAATATTGGAAGGAGATTGAAAGCGGCGCCGCTACGGTAAGCCAGAAAGTATATAAAACTTATAAGAAGCTGGTCTGGGATGTGGAACATCCGGATCAGTATTATTTTTCCTCAAAACGGGCAAATCATATCCTCGAATTTATTGAAAACTACTGCCGACAGTCAAAAGCAAAGTTCGGCGGCAAGCTCGTGCGGCTGGAACTGTGGGAGAAGGCAATGCTGGCGGCGGTTTTTGGCTTTATTGATATAAACGGCATCCGAAAGTATCAGGAAGTCATGCTGATTGTAGGGAAAAAGAACGGAAAGTCACTGATTGCTTCAACGGTCGGCTTGTACATGATGGTGGCTGACGGGGAGCCGGGACCAGAGTGCTACGCAGCGGCTACAACAAGGGAGCAGGCAAAAATCGTATGGCTGGAAGCAAAGAAGATGGTGCAGAAGTCCCCGACGCTTCTCAAACGGATTTCGCCAAAAGTCGGCGAAATGGTAAGCGAATTTAATGACGGCATATTCAGACCGCTGGCATCCGATTCAAACACTCTTGATGGGCTGAATATCCACGCGGGGATCATGGATGAGATTCACCAGTGGCAGAACGGGCGGGCGCTGTACGACATCATCGCTGACGGAACAACGGCGAGAGAACAGCCGCTCATCCTGCTCACTTCCACGGCGGGAACTATCCGCGAAGACCTGTATGATGAGAAATATGAGTATGCCGAGACTGTTATCAACGGCTATTTTGATGAAAACGGGTACCACGATGAGCATTTCCTGGCATTCATCTACGAATTAGATGCGAAAGCGGAATGGCAGACGGAAAAGTGCTGGTATAAGGCAAATCCGGGGCTTGGCACAATCAAGAATCTGGATGCGCTGAGGAATAAAGTCAAAAAGGCGCAGAGCAACCCGAGCATGGTGAAGAATCTGGTATGCAAGGAGTTCAACATCCGGGAGACTTCCACGCAGGCATGGCTTGACTTTGCCCAGCTTAACAACGAGGAAACCTTTGACGTGAAGGAACTAAAGCCGCGGTATGGCGTAGGCGGGGCTGACCTTTCCAGCACCACGGATCTGACAGCGGCAAAAGTGCTGTTCATGCTGCCGGGCGATCCGCAGATCTATGTCCTTTCTATGTACTGGATGCCAGAGGAGCTGGTGGAGGATCGGGTGCGGGAAGATAAGATACCCTATGATTTCTGGATTGAGCAGGGGTACATGAGAACTTGCCCGGGGAATAAGAACCATGCAAAATACATCACAGAGTGGTATCTGGAAATACAGCAGGAACTTGACATATACATCTACAAAGTGGGGTATGACGCGTGGTCTGCAAAATACTGGGTGGAGGAAATGCAGCAGAATTTCGGGAAGGAATCCATGGTACCTGTACAGCAGACTATGAAGATTCTTTCCGATCCAATGAAAAAGCTGGGTGCAGACCTGACAAGTAAGCTGGTTAATTACAACAACAATCCAATTGACAAGTGGTGCCTGGCAAACACGTCTTACATAGAGGACAAAAACGGGAATATCAAGCCTTGCAAGACAACAAAGCGCACAAGAAGGATAGATGGAACCGCAGCGCTTCTGGACGGGTACGTCGTTTTGCAGGACAACATGGAGGAGTACCAGAGTCTGATCTGAACAAGGGATGATTACAAGCCGCGTTGATATGCGGTTTTTTATATGGCGGGATTTCCGCCGGAAAGGGAGTGGGAGTGCGTGGGGATCGTGAGAACGATCAAAAATTTTTTTACTGGCAAGCCGGACACGGTAGGACGCATACAGATGGTAACGGAGACAGGGGAAGGAATCTACGTCTGGGATGGGAAGATGTACAAGTCGGACATCATAAGGGCATGTATCCGTCCGAAAACGCAGGCGGTTGGGAAGATCGTGGGAAAGCATATCCGGGAGACGGTAACAAGTGAGGGAAAGACCATAAGTGTCAACCCGGAGCCTTATATCAAGTATCTTTTGTTGGAGCCAAATCCCTATATGACCGGGCAGATGTTACAGGAGAAGCTGGCGAACCAGCTGGCGCTCAATGGAAACGCCTTTGCACTTCTGATTCGGGATGATAACGGTTATGTGCAGGAGATATACCCCATACCGGCGGTGTCGGCGGAAGCAAAATACAGCAAAGAGGGCGAGCTGTTCATAGAGTTCCAGTATATGAACGGGAAGAACAACACATTCCGCTATACGGATATCCTGCATCTGCGCAGGGACTATTACGACAGGGATATTTTTGGAAGCAGCCAGATCGAGCCGATCAAGGACGTTATGACCACCATAGGAACCATAGACCGGGGGATTAGGAAAGCCATTAAAAACAGTGGGATCGTCAAGTGGCTCCTGCAGTCCCAGAGTTCCATGCGCCCGGAGGACTTGAAACAGCATGTGAAGAATTTTGTGGACAATTACCTGAGTATCGAAACGGAAACCTTTGGCGCGGCAGGCGTGGATCAGAAATTCGCAGCGACGCAGATCAAGCCGCAGGATTACGTGCCGAACTTCCAGATATCACAGCAGCAGATGAACAGGGTCAAGGCGTTTTTCAACACCAACGACAAGATCATCAATTCGGATTACTCGGAGGATGAGTGGAACGCTTACTACGAGGCGGAGGTAGAGCCGTTGGTGCTCCAGTTTTCACAGGTCTGGACAAAGGCGCTGTTTACCAGAAGGGAGCAGTCCTGCGGGAACCGAATCCAGTTTGAGGCGGCTAATCTGCAGTGTGCATCCATCAACACGAAGCTGGCGCTGGTGGCAATGGTAGACCGTGGAGCTATGACGCCAAACGAGTGGCGGGCAACCTTAAATCTTGCGCCGCTCCAGGGCGGAGATGAGCCGATCCGCCGACTGGACACGCAGGTGGTGGATATGGCAAGGATGCTGCTTGACAAGATGGATGGTACAAATTATCCGGAGATTTGTAAGACGGTGCGGGAACTGATAGGAACTATAGAGAAAAGGGATGAAAACGGGGAGGAGGTGAGGGGACATGCCGCGGATTGATGTGAGGGGCGTCATTGTCCCAAACGATGACAAGGAGTTCTATGAGTATTTCGGCTACGAGGCGACGACACCACGGGATGTGCGTGCCGTGCTGGAGGCAGCAGGCGGCGAGACCGTGGACGTTTATATCAATTCGCCGGGCGGGGAGATCGCGTCCGGCTCAGAGATTTATGCCGCCCTGCAGGAGTACGGAAATGTGAAGATACATATCACGGGACATGCCTGCTCCGCAGCGTCGGTGATCGCGATGGCGGGATGGAGTGAAATGGCACCAACCGCGCTTCTGATGATCCACTGTGTATCAACTTACGGAGGCGGGAACCATGCGGAATTTGCCCATATAGCGGAAATGCTGCAGGCGGCGGACGAAGCAATGAGCAGCGCTTACACGGCAAAGACAGGACGCAGCCGGGAGGAATTTCTCCAGATGATGGAGCAGGAGACATGGATCACGGCGGAGAAAGCGCTGGAGCTTAAAATGATAGACAAGATCATGGAGCCGCAGAAACAGGCGGTGCAGATGGCGGCGGGGGCGGTACCGCTCTTGTCAGATGCGCAGAAGGAGACCGCGAGGGGGATGCTGGAAGCCAGGAAGCGGGAGGAGAGACAGAGGGTAACAAAAGCGGAGGCAAGGCTGAAACTTTTAAATTTAAAAAAGGCAAGGAGGAGAATGCAACATGAAGTATGAGGAGTATCTGAGACAGAGACAGGAATTGTCCGATAAGGCGCAGAACCTTATCAACGAGGGAAAGACCGAGGAGGCGGAGGCGGTGATGAACGATATCACAGCCTTGGACCAGAGGTATGAAGAGGCGTGCAGACAGCAGGCGAACTTGGAAGCCTTAAACGGAAACGTAAAGAGCCGCGCCCATAACATGCTCGGCAGCACCGGGGAGCAGACGATGCAGGACGGGGACGGTCAGGTGCAGGAGCCGGAAATGGTGGACTTTAAGAGCGAGGCATATCTCAACGCATGGGTAAACAAGATGCAGGGACGCAAGCTCACCCAGAATGAGGCGGATACCATCAGGATGGTAAACGAGGCGTTCACCCATACCACAGGCAATACGGGAGAAGTGATCCCGGAGACGGTGACGAAGGGGATCTGGAAAGAAGTGGAGGACATGTACCCGTTTTACGCGGACGTGGCGAAAACGAACGTGACGGGTACCCTTACCATGGTGATCGGTGATACCAGCACGGATGCGAAGTGGTACGAGGAGGCGGCGGTGACCGAGGACGGGAAAGAGACCTTCACGACGCTTACTTTGAACGGCTGCGAGCTGGCAAGGGCGATCACGGTATCATGGAAATTAAAAAAGATGGCGCGTGCGGAGTTCCTGCCCTATATCCAGCGGCGGATGGCGGAGAAGATGGGCGCGGCGTGCGGCTATGGCGTGACCCATGGTGCGGGAGTGGTTACCGGCAAGCCTTCCGAGCCGAAGGGTATCGTGACGGCTATCGAGGCGGAGAAAGATACGCCCCGTGTGGTGAAGTATAAGACGGGAGCGCTCGCATGGAAAAACCTGACGGATGCCCGCAAGAAGATTAAGAGCGGCTATACAGCCGGACTTGCAGTCTATGCAAACTCCAACACCATCTGGGGTGAGATTGCGTCCTGCGTGGACGGCATGGGACGTCCCCTGTTTATGGCTGGAACGACGGCGGGCAGTGTGGGGCACATCACCGGGCTTGCCGTGAAGGAAGACGGTTCCATGAAGGACGGGGAAATCCTGATCGGTAATGCAAACAGAGGCTATACAGTAAACGTGAATGAGGGAATCAGCATGCAGACGGAGGATCACGTCAAGGATAGGACCACGGATTATGCTGCTTACGCGATTCTCGACGGCGCGCCGGTTACGCTCAATGCGTTTGCGTTGCTTAAGGCGGAAGCAGCTGAGGTAACGGCGTAAGCCGGGAGGGAAACAATGACGCTGATTGACACCGTGAGACAGGCGCTGCGGATTAAGTCTACGGCGCTCGACAATGAAATAATGGTGCTGATAGAGGCATGTAAGGTGGATATGGCTATGGCAGGCGTATCCAGAATAGACGAGGGTGATCCCTCGTTTACGGCAGCGTGTATTCAGTACTGCAAGGCGAATTTCGGGCAGGACAGCGAGGGGAGCACAAGGGAGCGCTGGGAGAAGTGTTATAAGGCGCTCCGCGACTCCATGTCCATGTCGAGGGAATATGGATGCCTGCAGAATTCGGAAGAAAAAGCGGAAATTGCACCGGTGCAACCGCAGGAACCCGCGGAAGAAACGGAGGGCAGTGCTGATGTTGTATAAGGATGAGATCACGCTGGCATCCGTTTCCACGAAACGGGACAAAGCCGGTTTCCCGGAGGCTGATGTGCAGCTCACGGAAGTTTTTGCGGACGTGCAGTCTGCAAAGCGCAGGGAATTTTATGAGGCGCTTCGCGCCGGTGTCGCAATGGAGATCACGTGCAGGGTCAGAAGCATCGATTATGGCAGACAGAAGTATGTCAGATGGGAAGGCATGTGGTACAGGGTTGTGAGGGCATACCGGGTGGAGGACTGGACGGAGCTAAGCTGCGAGGAGATAAAATCCTTGAAAAAGTGGATGACGGAGGCAGATGCGGATGCAGACCATCAATGAAATGCTGATTGGGGCATTGCAGGAAATTGCGCCCACCTGTTATTGGGAACTGGACGAGGAGGACGGGGACGAACGTCCACTGCGGAGGATTCTCTTTAACTACAATACGGTGCCGGATATATTCGGTGATAATGCACCTGTGTTTGAGAAGTATCTCGTTCAGGTGCATTATTTCTGCCCGAAGGGTGAGAACAGTCTGGAAACAAGGCGGAAGATCAAAATGGCGGTTTTTGCCCTGGCGGAAGAATGGGCTGATGAGACGTTGGTGCAGCGGGTAAGCAAAAAAGAGCCGGAAGAACAGCATTATTGTTTCGAGTTTGATTATCTGATTCCGATTGAATGGGGGAGTGAGAATGGCGAGGCTATCGACTAACGGTATCGCGGAACTTTGCGCAAATCTTACGGGGCTCGGCGATTCTGCCGGAGAGCTGCTTGAGGAAATGCTGAATGCGGAGGCTGAGATCGTGCAGGAAGCTCAGAGAAAGACTGCAAAGAGCATGGGCGTTTACGACGAGAGCGGCCGCAATATAGGCGGGCATATGGCGGACAGCATAACCGTGGGAAACAGGGTCTACAAGAGCGCGGACGGAGCCGTGCAGTATGTCTATCCAAAGGGCAGCAGGCGCCGGAAGAACTCTGCCTCGTCCAATGCGGAGATCGCATTTATCAATGAGTTCGGGAAACATGGACAGCCGCCGAGGCCGTTTATCCGCACGGCAAATGAAGCAAGCGCGGAGAAGGCGGCAGAAGCGGCAGAAAAAGTATACGATAACTTTTTAAGGTCAAAAAATTTATAGGAGGAGAAAGCATATGAAGTATGGAGCAGCGAGAGGAACATGGGCGCCGATGGTGTCGGAGGGAACCGAATCCGTAAAGCCGACTTACGGGGAGGCTATGGCATTTGACGCGCTGAACGAGTTTGACGAGACGCTGAACTTCGCGACGGGTTCGGCGTACGGGGACAATCAGGAGAAAATTTTTATTTCCGAGTTTGCAAATGGGGAGGGGACGGTAAAAGCGGTCTATATCCCCGCAAAGCTGTATCATGCGATTCTCGGAACGCAGGGGGACGACGAAGGGGGCGCTTACAGAATCGACGACAATCAGCCTCTTGGCGCATACGGATTTTACAGGACGCTGATGGATTCCAAAAAGAATAAGTATTTTGAGGTGAATTTCTACCCGAAGGTACAGGGCTCTGTCGAGGGCTCAAATTCAAAGAGCAAGGAGGACGGCGTCACCCTGGAATACGACGCGATCAAGTTCCGCATCTTCGCATGTAACAAGGGAGAATACAAGATCGACAAGCGGTTCACCAGCGAGGCGGAGGCGATCGCTTATCTGGACGGGCTTTTTGCAGGTACATCGACATGGGCGAACGACAGGAAGGAGCCGGAGACACCCGGACAGGGAGGCAGTTCCGGGGAAGAAAATACAGGCGGCGGTTCAGAAGAAAACGGAGAGGAGAACAAAGAACAGGAGCCGGAGGTGACGGCGTAAATGCAGAAATGTATCAAGACAGAGGTGGCAGGGATGACCTGTCACCTTATTTATAACAATCAGGCAATGTTTGAGATCGCGGAGGCATTCCCGGATCAGGAAGAGCCGTTGGATGCCATATCCGGCGAGGAGAGGGAACATTACGAGGCGACAATCAGGGTCTTCATGATCATGGCACAGCAGGCAGAGCTGGTGCGGAGTTATTATGGCTATCCTCGGACACAGATCCCGGATCAGGACATTGTCAGCAGGATCGCGGACGTGGGGGACTGGCTGAAAATGAAAAATGCCATTTATTCGGCGATCGTGCTGGGGACAGAGCATCATGTGGAGCCGTCTGAGGACATAGATGTCACGCTGATGGAATTGCAGAATGAAAAAAACGGAAAAAGCCCGCAGGCGTAAAACGGATTGAATATATCGACGTCGGGCTCAGGATAGGGATGGACCGTAGAGACATCCTGATTCTTACGACTCCGGGCGAACTGCATGATCTGTTGCAGTTAAGAAGTAACAGGGAGAGCGAAAAAAGGGAGGGTACAAGGAATGAATAGTTTTAACTTTGGACGAAAAGTAGAGATTTGCGGAGAGATTTACTACTTAAGTAAAGATATGGGGAAGGTTGCGGAAGCCATGAAACAGTGTTCGGAGACGATGCTTAAGCTGGCTAAAGACCAGAGCCTTTCGGCTGAGGAAATAATGGAGAAAGTCAGGAAACATTCAAAGGATACGATAGACACGGCACTTGGTAATGGAGCTTTTGACAGGATTTTCGCAGAGGAAGAGGCGGATTTATTGAATCTGACTTCTCTGGTTAATTTTATCACGGAGGAGATCAATCTGTGGAAAACAGAACTTGCAGCAAAAGGAATGGCGGCGAAAGCGATGCTTAAAAAGGGATAAAGGCTGACGGGGTGACTTCATGGCAACAAGAACGATATCGACAAAATTAGCGGTAGAAGGAGAGTCACAGTATAAGCAGGCGATAAAAAGCATCAGCTCGGAGCTGACTACGCTGGATTCCCGACTTAAGCTGGTACAGTCTGAGTATGCCGGGCAGCAGAACTCCATGGAGGCTCTGCGGGCGAAAGCAAAAGCACTGTCGGAAGTACAGGCGGCGCAGTCGGAAAAGGTCAGGACGCTGAAAGAAGCATATAATAACGCAAAATCGGCGCTGGAGGAGTACGCTTCGAAGAGCGAGCGCCTAAAGGAGGCGCTTACCCAGAATGAGGATGCGCTGTCCGGACTGTCTGACGAGACAAAAAGCGCGGGCTCGCAGTGGAATGACTACAGGCAGAAGCTGGCAGAGACGGAAAATAAGCTGAAAGAGCTGAAAAGCGCCACGGGAGATACGGCAGATGAGCAGGATGCGCTGGAGAAGGAGATCGCGGAAACCAAGGCGGCAATGGCGAAGCTGGAGCAGGAGACGGACGGCGCAGCGTCGGCAGCGGGGGAGCTTCTGCGGGAAAATAAGGAGCTAAACAGCGAACTCCAGACAAATGAGGCTTATCTGGATTCGGCGAACCGGGCGACAAACAACTGGGAAAAGCAGTTAAACAATGCCCAGATCAGACTCAACCAGACCAATGCGGAGATCGAGAAGAACGAGAAATATCTCGATGAGGCAGCCAGATCAGCGGACGGGTGCGCCACTTCCATCGATGAGATGGGGAAGGAAGCCAAGGAAGCAGGAGATACAGGTGCGAAGGCTTTTGAGGATATGTATCAGGCTGTCACAGCATTGGGACTGCTGGAGGGAGTAAAGAAGCTGGCGGAAGGGATGAAATCCTGTGTGGATGCGGCTGCGGAGTTTGAGTACCAGATGGCAACGGTGAAATCCCTCTCGGGAGCCACGGGCAGCGAGTTTGACCAGCTGTCGGCACGTGCAAAGACGCTGGGGGCGACCACTTCTTTCACGGCAACGCAGGCAGGGGAAGCCATGGAGTACATGGCACTTGCCGGATGGAAATCCAAGGAGATGCTGGAAGGCGTGGACGGTATCATGGCACTGGCGGCGGCTGCCACCATGGATCTGGGGACGGCTTCGGACATTGTCACAGACAATCTGACGGCATTCAACCTGACGGCGAAAGATTCCAACAGATTCGCGGATCAGCTGGCATATGCCATGTCTAAGAGTAACACCAATGTGGAACTGCTCGGGGAGTCCTATAAATACTGCGCGGCCACGTCCACACAGCTTGGCTACTCGCTTGAAGATACCACGGCGGCGCTGATGGTGATGGCAAATGCAGGTATTAAGGGCAGTTCATCCGGAACGGCGCTTTCTTCAATCATGACCAGACTCGGGAATAACGTGTCTGACTGCCGGAAGATGCTGGAAGGTTATGGCATACAGGTCTATGACACCACAGGCAGCGTGCGCGCGCTGTCGGCTATTCTGGATGACATGAAGGGGATATGGGGTGGTCTGACGGACGAGGAAAAATCCCATTTATCCTATATAGTGGCAGGAAAGACGGCACAGGCACAGCTTATGACTGTGCTGGGAGAATCAACCGGGGCGTTTGAAACATACGCGGAAGGTCTGAGGAACTGCAACGGCGCAGCAAAAGAGATGCAAGATATCAAACTTGATACCTTCACAGGGCAGATTCAACTTTTAGAGTCCGCGTATGATGGTCTGCGGGTCAGTATTGGAGAGGACCTGATGCCGGTATCGGGAATGCTGGTGGAAGGGCTTACAGCTGTGCTCACAGCGGCAAACGGGCTTGTAGAGGAGAACCCGGCTGTCACGGCGGCTATTGTAGGTGTAACAACAGCACTTGCGGCATTGGCAATCGGGGCGGTTGCCACAAGCTCGGTGGTGACGGGGACACTGATCCCTGCGCTGATGGCGGCTTTTTCTAACCCGGTTATTCTTGCAGTTGCGGCAATCGGTGCGTTGGTGGCAGCGCTTGTGACCCTGCGGCAGAATATGCAGGACACGGATGCCGAGGGGCAGATGTGGGCAGCAACCAGACAGATGCGGGAGGAGGCGGAAGAGCTTACAGCGGCAATCCGGCAGGAGCAGCAGGCATTTGAGGAACTTGCGGAAGGACTGGAAAAGACAGCCAGATCGGGAAGTTCCATGGTGGATGAGCTGGACGGGCTGCGAAAGAAGACAGAGCTTACCGCATCAGAGCAGGAGCGGATGCTCTATATCGTGGAAAAATTAAACGAGGACTTCCCGGAGCTTGGTCTTGCCTATGACGATGCGGCTGAATCACTCAATATGTCCACAGAGGCGGTCAGGAAGTTCGTGGAGGCGTCTGCGGAGGAGTCTCTGGCATCTGAGATGGCAGCGCGGTACAACGAGGTGTTGGATGAGCGTGCAGAAATCGCGGATAAGCTGACAGAGGCGGAAACTGCTTTAACAGAGTCGCAGGAGTTATTGGCGGAGGCACAGGCAGAGGCGGAAGGAAAGCTTTTTGTCTGGAACAATTCTGTACATGATGCAGAGATTGCCTGCCGGAGCGCGCAGGCGGCTGTGGATGAGCTGGCAGCTGCGGACAGCGATCTGGCAATCGAAGAGGATGGTCTGCGGGAGAGCATTGATGCCTCTAACGCGAAGATTGGTGAGATTGACGGTGTGTCTCAGGCTGCTTGTGGTGCGATAGATGTGATGATTGCCCAGATGGAGACGCTGAATCAGGCATATCTGGATGAATATGACGCAGCTTATAAGTCTGTCAATGGTCAGTTCAACCTCTGGGATCAGCTGGATGCGGTGGTGGCGGCGTCTGCGGAGGATATCAAGGCGGCACTGGAATCCCAGACGGAATACTGGACAAATTATGCGGAAAACTTGTCAAATCTGAACGGAAGGAATATCGAAGGACTCAATGCCTTTGTCGCGGCGGTAGATGACGGTTCAACGAATGCGGCGGCGTACATAGCAGGTCTTGCAGATATGTCAGATGCGGAACTCAGGGTGCTCGTAGAGCAGACATACCCAGATCTGATTGATGCGCAGAGCAGGGCGGCGGAAGGGTCCGCAGAAATGGCAACATCCTATACAAAAAACATCAGCGCGATGGCGGCGGACACAGCGGAAGCCATAAAAGCGATGAATCTGTCTGATGAAGCAAAGAAGGCTGCGGTTGACACCATGCAGGGCTACGCAAATGGGCTGGATAACAGTTTCGTAACCTCGAAAATGGAAGAAACAGCAAAGCAGGCGACGGAGAGGTTTAAGAGCCAGTTAGGAGTGCACAGCCCTTCCACCGTATTTGAGGAGATCGGCAATAATACCATGCAGGGTTACGCGCAGGGTATCAGCAGTAACCAGAGCCTTGTGATCACAGAGATGGAGACTGTAGCAAAGCAGCTGACGGAGAAAGCAAGAACAACGCTTGGCGAACCGGCGTTTCAGGAAATCGGAAAAATAACCATGTTGAGTATTGCGGACGGCATAACGGCATACAAGGAAGATACAGTCAGAACGATGGGCACGGCTGCAGACGAAACACTGAATCAGGCAAAAACCATCCTGAAAACGCAGACTTTTCAGGAAATCGGAAGAGGGACTATGACAGGACTGCAATCCGGGATAGATGCCGGACGCCCCGGTGCGGTGAACGCCATGCAGTCCGCCGCAAATGCAGTCTATAATGCGGCCAAGTCCGCCCTGTCAGCGGATAAATTCCGGGCTATTGGCACAGGCATGATCGACGGGATGAAGGCGGGGATCGAAGACGGCATACCAAGTCTGGTGGAAACGGCGAAGAAAGCGGCAAGGGCAGCATATGAGGCGGCGAAAAAGGAACTGGATATCAATTCCCCGTCAAAAAAGTTCGAATATCTGGCGGAGATGAGTGTGAAAGGATATGCAGGAGGATGGCGGAAGCATACAGGGGACATTGACAGACTGATCGAGCGGGAGTTATCGGTGGACAGCAGGATGGGTACCGTACAGAACCGGGAGACAAACGGGCAGCGGGAGGAACAAATCATTCCGAGGATAATTAACCAGACAATACATATCCATTCGAAGACAGACAGCATCATAGAAGTGGCAAGGCAGTTTGAGGCGGCACAGGAGGAGGCAGCGATGGCATGGTAACGGACAGGAGAATTACAGTATTAAGGGCGGGAGGGATATTAACGCTGACAAAGCCTCCGTTTTCGGTGGAAGAAATAAAGGGATTTGACAGTCTGGATGTTAATGTGGTAACGACGCAGGGGTTTGACCAAGACGGATCGACACCGGTAAATGTTTATACGGATGACAGACCGATGGAGGTCAAGGGGAAGATATACGCGGAAAGCACAAGGAAAATGCAGGAACTAAGGGACAGGCTGTTAAATATATTTCTGCCGAAGGCGGAAATTGAGATCAGGCATTATTATGGAGGAGAAGAAAGAAGCATAAAGGCGTATGCAGAGAAGACCCCTGTGTTTTCACTTACAAAGGTTTCAAAACTGCAGGAATACCGGGTAAAGCTGAAAGCGACGGACCCTTACTGGCGCGGTGACAGGGACACCATGGTAGAAATGGCAGGGACAAAGGGACGGTTTCACTTTCCGCTGGTGATTCCAAAGGCAAAAGGCGTGATCTTCGGCGTGAAGTCGACATCGAAGATAGCGTCCGTGCCAAACAGATCGGAGATCAGGACAGGAATGACGATCATCTTTACGGCAAGGGGAAATGTCACGAACCCGTATGTGATCAATATATATACGCGTGAGTGCATCCAGATAAACTGCGAAATGGTAAGCGGGCAGACAATCACGGTTAAAACCGGGGAAGAGAAAACGATTACGAGCAGGGCGAACGGTGTATCGACGGATTACATTGGCCGTGTGGATCTGGAGGGCGGTAACTGCGATTTCTTGGAACTTGCCCCGGGAGACAATGTACTGCGTTATGGGGCAGAAGATGGTGAAAATTATCTGGCTGTTAAATTTGTCTATGAAACAAAATACGCAGGGGTTTAATTATGGAGATGTATGTACTTGACAAAGAACTGAATCTGGTGGGAGTCCTGTCAGGGTATGAGGCCATCATATGGAGGGATATGCTGGCAGAACCGGGAAAATTTGAGGCAGAGTTTCTGTTTACGGAAAAGATAAACGGAATATTACAGAGAACCAACATCCTGTACAAAAAGGATGAGATGCAGGCGGGAATAATCAGCTATAAACACATCAAGCTGGATAAGCAGGGACGGACAAAGATCAGGATCAAGGGAAATATGGCAAGCGTTTACCTGCGAAGGCGGATCGTGTGGGAAAAAATGGTCCTGTCGGGGACGTCTGAGGAGGTCATGCGAAAGCTTGTGGAAAAACAAGTCATTGACCCGGCGGATCAGGAACGGAGAATGCGGAAGATCAGGCTTGGGCAGATGTGTGGTATAGATGACTACATTGAAAAGCAGGCAACATACTCAAACTTGCAAGAAACACTGACTGACATAGCGGCGGCAGCAGGGCTTGGCTATAGGCTGCGCCTTGATTTAAACGAAAAAGCATTTTACTTCGACGTGATAAAGGGGGCAGACAGGACACTTGGGGCAGAGAAACCCTGTATTTTCAGCAGGGATTTCCACAATGTGTATACGGAAGAATACTATGAAGATGACAGTAATTTCAGAAATGTATGCCTCGTGTGCGGAACCGGGGAAGATGAAAACAGGGTAACGGAGACTGTGGGAGAGGCGTCAGGAATAGACAGATACGAAATGTCATACAGCGCTTCTTTTTTGAAGGACGAAGGGCAGACAGACGAAGTCTACAGGGAGCAGCTGCGGCAGAAAGGGAATGAAAAGCTGAAAGATTATTACCTGGTTGAATCGTTTACATCAAAGGTCAGGAAGGACAAGCTGAAAGAATGCGCGCTTGGCGATCTGGTAACATGCAACGACAAAAAATGGGGCATTCGTATAGATACCCAGATCAAGGTGATTGAAAAGAATCTGTCAAAAGATGAACAGGAAGTATATTTTACGTTCGGCAACTCACGCCCCATGCTGGCTAACCTGATTAAAGCGGCAATCAAATGAGAGGAGATAAAATATGGCTATGGAGGCAACAGAATACGCATTCCCATTTGATGCGGAAGAGTGTGAAGAGGGGTATGACAGGGAGTATTTAGCAGATGATTTTGCAAGGTATTTCCGTGCGTTTATTACGTCTGGGATTATAGCTGATGGCGGAAACATTGCGGAGAATCTGCAGGTGGTGGCAAACGATGATATGACGACAACCTTAAGAAAAGGGAATCTGATGATTGACGGGTACCGCTACGAGCTTATGGAAGATATGATTTTCCAGCACACAGCGGCGGACGGTGTGTTGGATCGGATCGACAGGATTTCGGTCACACTGGACACAGCGGCGCGGGAAATTCATGCGATCGTGAGGGAAGGAGAATACTCATATAAGCCCGTTGCGCCACAGTGCCGCAGGACTTCTGAGCATCTGGATTATGTGGTGGCTGATGTAAGAGTGGTGGCAGGCGCAATTAAGATTGCACAGGCAAATATTACGGATACAAGGCTGAGCACGGAACTGTGCGGAATTGCATTTCCTTTCTGGAGATTAGATACACAACCATTTTTCGCACAGTTAAATTCATTTTACAGTGAGTTTGTTGCAAAGTCAGATCGGTCATACAGGCAGTTTCAGGAATGGCAGGAAGAGAAAAAAACAGAGATCGGGGTCTGGCAGGAGAGGGAAGCAAAGCAGACTGATGACTGGCAGAAAAAGGAAACAGAGGATTTTGATGCATGGGGGCAGGACTTCGTAAACAGATGGGAGTCATGGCTTCTCGGAGAGACAAAGGGATGGCAGGAGGAAATCATTGACTGGTTCAATAATTTGCGTGAGATGCTTACAGAGAACGCGGCGGTGAGCCTGCAGGAGCAGATCGGAAACCTGAACAAACTTGAGACAAAGGACAAAGATAATCTTGTCTCCGCAATTAACAGTATTCCGCTCACATATGCCGAGACAATGGCAATACTGGAAGAAAATAATGATGGAGGAGAGGAGGGAGAGGCGTGAAAACGGCAGAAGAAATGGTAAAGGCGATAAGGGACTGGGTGAATAGGCTGATTAAAAAGTCCGGCGAAGAAATGGGGAAGCAAATTGAAACACTGGTAAAAGAAGTTGACCCGGACACGATATTAAGAAAAACAGGGGATGCAAGTAAGGTAATAACCACTTTTTCCATGCATAGATCAATGGTACTTCCGGAGAGTGGGGAAAGTCTTGATATTACAATCGGAAAAATAATGAAGTGGCTTGATGTTTTAGACGGCGGGGTAGCTGTATCGGGAAGTTATAAGGATTTATGGGACAGACCTGTGAAAGCGGAGTTTAAAGCGGATATTAAAGCGATAGATGCGGCAGAAGTAATTCCGTTGGTTGATTTTGCAGGATCGGAAATTCTTGCTGAAAGAGTTTTGAGTGATATAGCGCTAATATATGGAGCAGGGGGGCTTGTCACAGCGGCAAAAGAAGGAACAACAGATTTTGTAAGAATTTATCTGGCGTATAGAAAAGAGCCGGATTCGGCAACAAATGTTGGTGGAGGGTGGACATTAGTCCAGCTTGGCAGCCTTGGTTCAACTGCGAGGTGGAGTCTGGCTGTTAAATTAACAACAGCATCTTCTTATAGGCAAAGTGTGACACTTAACGTACCGAAAGGATCATGGGCAGAGGTAAATATATTAAGTTTGCCACGGTATGAATTTGAAAATTGAAATGGAGGGTATTAAAGTGACGCAATATAAAAAAGTTGTATACAAAGATGGGGTATGTGCTGACATAAGGGGGTATTCCATCAGAGAAAAACTCGTATCGCTGCATTATCACAATCCAACGGAAAACTTAAGCGGGTTTTCGATTTGTGATGAGTCAGGTCGTATAATGAGAGACTGCTCGGATTTTGTTTACAGATGGGACACGGTTGATCAGAAGCCGGATGAAATCTGGTATACGAACGATAAAAATTACAGACAGACTGAACCGTGGTCGGATTTAAGCAGCATTATGGCGCAGGAAGAACCGCTCAGTAATGAGGAGCTGACAGAGGCAGTCGCTGATCTCATGTACGAGGTCAGCATGGCACAGCTTGGGCTGTAGAGGGGAGGTGAGAACATGGCATACAGGATTATGAAAAGTCTGATTTCGAATAGTACGAAGAAAAACAGCGAACTGTCAGACATGGCAGATGTTTACTACGGTTCCGGCAGACTGACGGACGAGCAGTACGCAGAAATCGCAGAGCTGATCGGGCGGAGGGAGGAGACAGAGCGGTGATATCAATTATTACAGCAATTATATCAGCGGCGGCAACCTTGATCGTGTGTTTGATCAACAACAGGTATCAGAGAAAGCATGATGAGAGCGCGAGGGAAAAGGAAAAAGAACAGCAGCAGGCGGACTTAACAGCCCATCTGGAAGAGATTATTGCAAATCAGGATGATTCAACAAACCAGATACGCAGCGAGATCGAAATGGTAAAGTACCAGCTTTCAGAACTGGCGAAGCATGTTGACAAGCATAACAACGTAATTGAACGTACATATGAGCTGGAGAAGCGCACGGAGCTGCAGGAGGAAAAGATCAAGGTCGCAAATCATCGGCTGAATGATCTGGAAAAGGCGGTGGCTCAATGAGAAAGCTGATCAAAAACCGCGGATACACGGACAAATTGTACTTTTTTAACTTCTGCACAGTTCATGCGATTATTGTGGCGATTCTTGTTATCACAGCGCTGGGCGGAGTGCTCGGGCTTACAGACCTGTCTCCGCTGACAGATATCCCGCAGTGGGCATATGGGGAGCTTGGAATACATACAGGGTTTATTGTATGGAAAGCAAAAGCGGAGAACCAGCGGAAGTACAGGTTTGGAAGGGATGGACAAAGTTACAAAGAGAATGAAGTTGCACCGGTGCAACCGGTAGAAATGGAGGACGAGTTATGACAGTAACAGCATTTTTAGTGATTTTAGGAGCATGTGCGGCGGTAACGTCGCTGTTCACAGAGGCAGTAAAGAAACTGCTTAATGAGCAGAAAGTACAGTATTCAGCGAATATCCTTGTGCTTATCTTAGCGCTGCTTATCGGATGCGGGACGACGGCGCTTTATTACGTCAATTACAATGTGCCGTTTACGGCTTTGAATAGTGTATATCTCGCACTGCTGGGAGTGGCAAACTGGCTCGGGGCAACACTTGGATATGACAAGGTACGGCAGACGATCGCACAGATCGGGGCGAAGGAGGTCTAATGGGATGGGGGTTACACAGAAACAAGTAAAGGATTTTATCGCTATGATCGCGCCGATCGCGCAGGAAAAGGCGAAAGGCAGGAGACAATGGTCCCTTCCGTCTGTCTGTATCGCACAGTGCTGCTGTGAAAGTGCATACGGAACAAGTCAGAAGATGAAAAGGGCGAACGCAATTCTCGGCATTAAAGTTGGAAAGAGCAGGGTACACTTCGGAAAGGCGTGGAAGGACAAGGCGTACAGTACAAGGACAAAAGAATGCTACGACGGCAAGACGTACGTCAATATCACAGACATGTTCCGTGCATATGACAGCGTTGCGGACGCGATCGAGGATTATTACGATATGCTCGCATCATGTTCCCGGTACAGAGGGTGCCTTAACCAGCCAGACCCGCAGAAGTGCATCACGGCGATTAAAAACGGCGGCTACGCGACAGACCCACAGTATATCACAACGATCATGTCTATCATCAAAAAGAACAATCTCACGCAGTACGATAGAGCAGTGACGGGGATCACAAGCGTGGTACAGGTAAAAAGGAAAACGCTTAAGTTCGGAAGCAAAGGGTCAGATGTTACATATCTTCAGAAGCGCCTCGTTGCAAAGGGCTACTATGTCGGGAAAATTGACAGTGACTTCGGCAGCAAGACTGAGAATGCAGTCAAGGCGTTCCAGGCGGAGCACAATCTTGTGATTGATGGTATCGTCGGGGTGAAGACATGGACTGCGCTGGAAGAATGATGGCAGTGCTGGCTGTACCGATTGGCATATTAGTGACTGTATATGTGATTGGTGCGGCTGTCATAACCGTGGCGATTAATGAGGCATATGATTAATGAGGCATATGAGTCATATAAGTAACAGATAAATTAGGAGTAGTAAACAGCGTACTCAACCGAAAAATCTCCCTGCCCACCCGAAAAGGCAGCCGCGGTGGAACCGAAGTCAATGCTCTGGTCGATGGAAAGGTCGTTTGCGGGGTCGATGTCGTTCTTCTTTAAAATGTACTCGAATACCATTTCAGGCATACCGCCGGCACGGCCGCCCAGCACGTCTTTGCCGATCAGCATATCCCAGGTGAAGTTTTCAATGGGTTCCCTTGACACGAGGAAATTGCCGGCGCGCTGGGTGAGCTGCGCGAAGTTCACCGCATAGTCGGACGCGCCTTCCTTGTAGGTATAGATCGTGCTCTCGCTGCCCATAAAGCCAATATCTGCCTCTCCCGTTAAGAGCGCGGTCATTGTCTTGTCGGCGCCAAAGCCGGTAATCAGGGTTAAGTCGATGCCCTCATCGGCGAAATATCCCTCCTCGATTGCTACATACATGGGTGCGTAGAAGATGGAGTGCGCCACCTCGTTCAATACCACGGGCGTTTTGTCGGAAGATTTGCCGGAAGAGGCGGGAGCGCTTTCACCGGGTTTGCTGCCACAGCCCCAGAGGACGCCCATAAGCAGAAGCGCCGCAAGTAATATGCTGCCTGTTTTTTTCATGTTCCTCCTCGGATTGCCACTTTTTACGGCAATCCATAAAAGACATTTTACTATAGTCTATGCGGAAGTGAAAAAAGTGCTTTTCTTTTTGGCGATAAAATGGTATACTGATTAAGTCATAAGTTTGCAGGCGTAGTTCATCGGTAGAATACAAGCTTCCCAAGCTTGGGAGGGGGGTTCGATTCCCCTCGCCTGCTTATTTTAGAGATAAGGAAAACCACAATATGCATGGTTTTCTTTTTTTGCGCGCATAAGCAGAGTCAGAAGTGACTGGCGACACGCTCATGCTTGCATGGAAGCATGTTGCCAGTCGCTTATGGCGAGCAACGCGAACGAGAAACGCGAAGCGTTTCGAGTCTGCTTATGGAAGTGAGCAGAGCCGGAAGGCGGGAGGGTACGAAAGAGATGTGGATCTGGCTGGTTTTATTGTATGGCGTCCTAAAGGGCGTGCGGGAGATCGTCAAGAAAAAGGCTCTGGAGAAAAACTCTACCATAGAGGTATTGTTTATGTATACTTTCCTGTCTTTTGCGATGGTTCTGCCGTCCGCCGGGGTGTCAATGGGCGTGGAGCCGCGCTTTTATTTTTACATTGCAATGAAGTCTTTCGTCATTTTCCTGGCGTGGATGTGCAGTTTCCGCGCTATCAAAAGGATGCCGATCAGTCTGTACGGCGTGCTTGACCTGTCGCGGGTGCTCTTTGCGACCATGCTGGGCGTCATTGTGCTGCAGGAGGCGCTGGGCACATTTCAGGTGGTTGGGCTGCTCTTCGTGTCGGCGGGGCTGCTTCTGTTAAAATATCACCCGAAGAGTGTGCGTGAGGCGGCAGGGAGCGCTGGAGAGTCCGTGGAGATCAGATATGTGGTGATGGCTTTTGCATCCTGCCTGTTAAACGCGGTTTCTGGTCTGCTCGACAAAATTCTGATGAAAGATATTACCAGCTCCCAGCTCCAGTTCTGGTATCTGCTGTTCCTGACTTTGTTCTACTTGCTTTTTATTTTCATTTCCCGCACGCCCGTGAACTGGAAGAGGGCAGTCTGCAACAAGTGGGTGTGGCTTTTAAGCATGCTGATCGTCATTGCGGACAGGGCGCTCTTTGTGGCAAACGGCATGGAGGGAAGCAGGGTTACCGTGATGACGCTCCTAAAGCAGGCGGGCTGTGTAGTGACGATTCTTGCCGGCCGTTTTCTGTTTAGGGAAAAGAATACAGCGCACAAGCTGGTCTGTGCCGCCATTATCATCGCCGGAATCGTGATCGGGGTGAGATAGCGGAGACGGAACGGCGCCCCGGATTACAGCCGGCTTTGCATGTCGATGTCCTGTAATAACTTTATGTAAACTGAAATTGTGCAAAGTATGCCATAAAAACGACAATGTATGCCACAACGGCTGTAGACGCGCATACGGGTATTGTCGTCGTGCGAGCCGATATGATATACTAAGCCATCATGGTTTTGTATTTTTATACATACATAATAATACGCACGTACGGGAGGGCGGAAGATGGAAAACAGCGGTGCATTTAGCGGGGCAAAGGCAATGAACAAGATAGCGATCGCCTGCCATACGGTGATCGTGGCGGTGTTGGAGGCCGCGTATCTGCTTGAAGTGCTGAAAGGGAGCAGGACCATAGGATATTATGCGGTGTTTTCTATGATTGCGGTTCTGCCGGTGGCGGTTGAATTTTTCCTTTACTGGCGAAAACCGGAGGATATGCGCCTGAAATATGTGATAGGCGTGATGTACAGTCTGTTTTATGTTTTCGTGGTGTTTACCACGGTGAGTATGGTGGCGTTCACTTATATCATACCGCTCTATATGGTGCTGGTTCTCTATTCGGACGTGAAGCTTTGCGCGTGGGTGTCAGGCTTCGGTCTTGTTTCTAATCTGGTGTTTCTGGGATGGCAGGGAGCGATGGGGGCCCTTGCAGGGGCGGATATGGCAAGCTATGAGATCCGGGTGGCGCTTCTGTTGCTTGTGGCGGTTTTTCTCTGCCTTTCCACAAAGACGCTGGAAAAAATCAATACCGGAAAGTTGGAGGAACTGGATCGGGAGAAGGATAATGTTTCCGACCTGCTCGACAGGGTGATGCGGATCTCGGGACAGATGTCCGACGGCATTCTGGACGTGGCGGGACAGATGCGGGAACTTGGGAGCGCGGTATCGGAGACGAGAAACGCGATGCAGGAAGTTTCTTCCGGCACCAATGAGACGGCAGAGTCCGTTCAGAACCAGCTTGGGAAGACGGAAGAGATTCAGAACCACATCGGTCAGATGGCGGATGTGATGGAGACGATCACGCAGCGCATGGCGGAGACGAAGGACAGCGTGCGGCTCGGCAGGGAAAATCTGCAGACGCTGACCAGGCAGATGGAGCATTCCGAGAAGGCGGGAACCCGTGCTGTGGAGGAAATGAAGGAACTGGCGGAACATACCGCCAATATGCAGGCCATTATAGATATGATTACAAACGTGGCAAGCCAGACCAGCCTGCTTTCTTTAAATGCCAGTATTGAGGCGGCGCGCGCCGGGGAAGCAGGAAGAGGCTTTGCGGTGGTGGCATCAGAGATTTCCAATCTGGCGAACCAGACCCAGAGTGCCACGGTGGATATTACAGACGTCATCCGCAGCGTTTCGGATAAATTGAAGGTCGCTGCCGGCACGGTGGAAGAACTGATGGAGAGTAACCGCCGGCAGAGCGAATCGGCGGTGCAGGCGGCTGACAGCTTTGAAAAGATCGCGGCGGATACAGAGCAGGTGGACGAACAGAGCAGGCGGCTTGACAGCTCCGTGAAACAGCTGGCGGAGGCTAACCGGGTGATCGTGGAGAGCATTCAGACGATCTCGGCGATTATGCAGGAAGTGTCCGCGCATTCGCAGGAGACATTCCGGGTGAGCGAGAACAATACAAAGATTGTGGGAGAAGTAGACAGACTGGTGGAAGGCTTGAGCGGTCAGGCAAAGCAGCTTAACCAGAACAGAAATTGAAGTGTAACATTTTCCAACCCGTTACTTGTTCCCACGTAATTTGAAACAAGTGCAAAGTCCTGAACTGTTACATTGAAACTTCAGGGAATTTAAGATATACTAGAAATACTGATAAGATTTGATGATAGAAAAAGGCGGAGGGTAAAATGGGATTTTTAAAGAATCAGTTTTCAAGTGTTATCGAGTGGAATGAGAACGGTGCGGGCGTTTTGTTTTATAAGTTTCAGAACCAGGAGATCAAGAAGGGATCCCGGCTGATTATCCGTCCGGGGCAGGATGCGATTTTCCTGTATAACGGCAGGGTGGAAGGTATTTTCGCGGAGGACGGCGATTACGATATCGAGTCCGACATCATCCCCTTCCTCACTACATTAAAGAGTTTCAAATTCGGTTTCAGCACGCCGCTTCGCGCGGAGGTGCTCTTCATCAACACGAAGGAGCTCTTGGTGAAATGGGGCACGAAAAACGCGATCAATCTGCCAGCGCCCGGGCTTCCCGGCGGTATGCCGATCCGCGCTTTCGGTGCGTTTAACTGCCGCGTGGCGGCGCATGACGTGCTGATTGAAAAGCTTGCAGGCATCCGGCAGACATATACCGTGGCGGATGTGAAAGAGCGCATCATTGCGAGTCTTGACCAGCTTCTCATGAGCTGGATCAGCAAAGAGGGCAGGGACATGTTCAACCTGCAGGCGGATGCGAGAAACATCGCCAAGGGCATTGAAGGTGAACTGGACTCGGATATGCGGACGCTCGGCATCGCGATTTCGGGCTTTACGATTGAGAGCTTCTCATACCCGGAAGAGATTCGGAAAATGCAGGAGAAGGCTGCGGCGCAGTCCATGGTGGGCGACATGAACAAGTACACCCAGATGGCTGCGGCGGATTCCATGGGCAAAGGCGGCGGAGGCGGCGCGGGCATGGCATCAGACATGGTCGGTCTGCAGATGGGCATGGCGATCGGTCAGCAGATGGTGAACCAGATGAATATGGGCGGTCAGAATGGGGCGCCTCGGATGCAGGGACAGCCTGCGGCACAGGGCGGACAGGGACCGAAATTCTGCCCGAACTGCGGCACGCCGACTACGGGCAGTAAGTTTTGCGGCAACTGCGGCACGCAGCTTTTATGAGTCTGTAAAGAGATATTTTCAGCCGCTGGCGGTGGATGAGACAGGATTGTGCATGATATGTTTCCGGCTGCAGGAAAGACATAGGATATAAAGTCGGATAAACATATGGAGAGATTGAGAAGTTGAGGACAATATAGAGTATGAGTATATACGATACTTTGAACGAGAGGCAGCGGCAGGCGGTCATGCAGACCGAAGGCCCTGTCCTGATTTTGGCGGGTGCGGGTTCCGGTAAGACAAGGGTTTTGACGCATAGGGTGGCATACCTGATTGACAGGGCGGGTGTGGCGCCCTATCACATTTTGGCGATCACCTTCACCAACAAGGCGGCGGGAGAGATGCGGGAACGTGTGGATAAGATTGTGGGTTTTGGCGCGGAGCAGATCTGGGTGTCCACTTTCCACTCCACCTGTGTGCGTATTCTGCGCCGCTACATAGACCGCCTCGGGTACGACAATCATTTTACGATTTATGATACCGACGACCAGAAGGGCATTATGAAGGAAGTCTGCAAGAAACTGCAGATCGACACGAAGATGCTAAAGGAGCGCACCATTATGAGTGCCATCTCTTCCGCAAAGGATGAGCTGATAGACCCGCAGGAGTACGAGATGCAGAACGGGTTCGACTACAACGGTGGCAAGATTGCCAAAGCCTACCGGGAGTATCAGGCGACTTTAAAGAAAAATAATGCGTTGGATTTTGATGATCTCATTATGAAGACGGTGGAGCTTTTCAAGGCGGATGCCGAGGTGCTGAAATCTTATCAGGACAGGTTCCGCTATATTATGGTGGACGAGTATCAGGACACCAACACCGCCCAGTTTGAGCTGATCAGACTTCTGGCGGCGGGGCACAGGAATCTGTGTGTGGTGGGCGACGACGATCAGTCTATCTATAAGTTCAGGGGAGCCAATATCCGCAACATTCTGGATTTTGAGAAAGTTTACCCGGACGCCTTTGTGGTCAGGCTGGAACAGAATTATCGTTCCACCCAGATGGTGCTTGACGCCGCCAACGCGGTGATAAAAAATAACACGAGGCGCAAGGAAAAGGCGCTCTGGACGGATCAGGGGGAGGGCGCGCGCATCGGTTTCCGGCAGTTTGACACTGCCTATGAGGAGGCGGAATACATCGCTGGGGACGTGGCGAGAAAGAAGAGAAAGGGACAATTCTCTTACGGAGAATGCGCCGTGCTCTACCGCACCAACGCGCAGGCACGTCTTTTGGAAGAGCGTTTTATCATGGAGGGTATTCCCTACGATGTGGTCGGCGGCACGAACTTTTATTCCAGACGGGAGATCAAGGATGTGCTCGCTTACCTGAAAACCATCGACAACGGTAGGGATGACGTGGCGGTGAAGCGCATTATCAACGTGCCAAGACGCGGCATCGGCGCGGCTACCATTGTGCGGGTGCAGGAATACGCTGATGAGAGAAATATCAGTTTCTTTGATGCGCTCACGGAGGCGGACCAAATCGTGACGATCGGCAGAAGTGCGGGAAAACTCAAGCCCTTCGTGACCATGATACAGAGCTTCCGCAGCAAACAGGAGTTTTACAGTCTGGAAGAGCTGGTGAAGGATGTGCTTGACCTGACGGGATATTTGAAGGAGCTGGAGGAGTCCGACGAGGAGGACGCGGCGGAACGCGTGGAGAATATCGAGGAACTGGTCAGCAAAGTGGTGGCATATGAGGAAGAAAGCGACGAGCCTTCGCTGAGCGGATTTCTGGAAGAAGTTGCTTTGGTGGCGGATATCGACCGGGTGGATGGTGACGGCGACCGGGTGCTTTTGATGACCCTGCACAGCGCGAAGGGGCTCGAGTTTGGGCATGTCTATCTGGCGGGCATGGAGGACGGCGTATTTCCAAGCTACATGACGATCACCTCGGACGATCCCATGGAGATCGAGGAGGAAAGACGGCTTGCCTATGTAGGGATCACCAGAGCCAAGGAGGAGCTGACGCTCACATACGCGAAGCAGCGCATGATCAGAGGCGAGACACAGTACAATCCTGTCAGCCGTTTTGTGCGGGAAATTCCGCCTATGCTCCTGGATGGCACGCCCGCACCTGTAAAGAAACGGATGGATGAAGTCTATGAGGAGGACTCCCAGGAGAGAAGCCTTCTGCGGACGAAACCATACGGGGCGGCAAAGTCTTACGCGGAGCCGGTAAAGCCTTATGGTGCGGCGGGAAAGCCTTACATGGAACCGGTCAAGCCCTATGCGTCAGCGCCGGGGGCGTACACTGAGAGAAAGAAGGCTTACGCGGCGCCGAAGAAGCGCGGTGCAGTGAAAGCGCCGGTTACGGTGGGCGGCAATCCCTTTGGATCGGGGAACGCTTCATCTGGCAAAGCGGCAGAGCCCGCGGTTCCCGGGAGGATCGGTTACGGGGAAGGGGACAGAGTGCGCCATGCACGCTATGGTGAGGGCACGGTCTTAAAAATTGAACCCGGACCAAGAGACTCTCAGGTGACGGTGGTTTTCGACGAGGCGGGACAGAAGATCATGTACGCGGGATTTGCCAAGCTGCAGAAGGTCTGAACCCGGCGGTTCTTGTCAGGACGTCGTAAATGAAAAAGTATTTTAATCCCCCATCTGAGATGGGGAGAATGGAATAAGCC
>ERZ779622.316-NODE-316-length-30801-cov-4.991934_pt1 | contig 30801 bp, 27 predicted proteins | sample MGYA00514188_ERZ779622 | MGnify/ENA primary metagenome ERZ779622 (study PRJEB29562, sample SAMEA4376702) | mouse gut metagenome | isolation source: Cecum | study: EMG produced TPA metagenomics assembly of the A DSS colitis mouse model was used to assess the... | reverse complement strand
CTTTTAACGGGGTGTGAAATATGGAAAATATATATGGAAAAAACGGACTTCAAAAAGTAATCAACGCCTCCGGGCGTATGACAAAACTCGGCGTGTCCACGATCTCAAAGGGAGTTGGCGAGACGTTGGTGGATGCTGCCAGCAACTATATACTGATCGACAGTCTCTACGAGTTTGCCGGGAAGAAGATCGGCGGGATGATCGGCTGCGAGGACGCCTGCGTGACGTCTAGCGCATCGGCGGGAATCGCCCTCTCCGTGGCGTCCCTGCTCTGCAAAGACAATCTCTCCATGGTGCACCACCTTTTCGATGAGCTCCCGCAAATTTCCAGGCGGGAAGTGGTTCTCTTAAAGGGGCACAACGTGGACTTCGGCGCGCCTGTCGCGGAGATGATCCAGTTGGGCGGCGGCAAAGTCGTGGAAGTCGGCTATGCGAACGGTTCCAGGCTGGAAGATATCGAGCATGCGGTCAATGAGAATACGCTGGCGGTCTTCTTTGTGAAATCCCACCACTGTGTGCAGAAAGACATGGTGGATGTGCAGGATGTGGTGAAGCTGGCGAACCGGCTGCACGTGCCCTGCATCATCAACGCGGCGGCGGAGGAAGACCTAAGCCGTTATATGGCGATGGGCGCCGATATGGTCTGCTACAGCGGCGCGAAGGCTATCGAAGGTCCTACCAGCGGTTTTGTGGCATGTAAGACCACGGAGCTTGCCTCGTTAATACAGGATGAAGCGGGAAGGGAGATCTACCGGGCAAAAATCACATTCCATAAGGAGACTTACGGGTACTCCGCAAAGGAGATGATCTCCAGACTTCAGGAAGGAGAATATGCGGTCTACACCAGAGATTATCAGGCAAATATTGGCTCTCTTGCCATCGATCCCAGACCGCTCAACAGCCTGGATGAACTGGAATATATTTATAAGCGGATCAGCGAGATCGGAAAGGAGCATGCATAATATGGAAGGATTAAAATTTTATAAGGACAGTGTCTGTTTAAACTGCCTGACCAATTCCATCGAAAATGCAAAAGAACTCTATGAAGTTACGGAAGGACATGTCGCTCTGGGACTTTTGTCCGCGGACTATCCGAATGTGGAAAGCGCCATCGAGGATATGAAAAAATATCAGGGAGAGGTGGACAACAGCATTTCCGTAGGGCTTGGCGCAGGAAATCCCGGACAGTGGAAAGCGGTAGCTGAAATTTCCGCGGCAATCAGACCGAAACACATCAACCAGACTTTTACGGCAGGCGGCTACACGAGAGCGCTGACCGGAGAGGGGCCTTTTATGAATTCCATGGTGGCGCCCTGCGGAAAGCCGGACTACGTGAAGGTATCCACGGGACCACTCGCGAAAGAGCTGGAACCTGCTGTGGTGCCTGTGGAAACGGCCATCGCCATGGCGAAAGAACAGGGAGCAGATTCGTTGAAATACTTCCCGATGGGCGGCCTGAAATACAGAGAGGAGTTTGAGGCAGTGGCGAAAGCCTGCGCCGAAAACGATTTCCATCTGGAGCCCACGGGCGGAATCGACCTGGACAATTTCAAAGAGATCCTGAGCATCGCGGTGAACGCCGGCGTCAAAAAGGTGATCCCCCATGTGTACTCTTCGATTATCGACAAGGAGAGCGGCGCGACGAAAGTGGAGGATGTGAAGGCGCTCTATGAAATGATCAAAGAAGTTGTGGGATAAGTGAATTTGCATGAATAAAATAGCGGGGCCGGATTCTGACAGAAAGGGATCCGGCTCCTGCTGCGAGGTTGTCATTTGTCAACCAAATTCTCATTTCACTCATAAAACCTCTCCCCGCTCTCCAGGCACATGCACGCCAGCCTTCCGTCCGCAAACCCGCAGCCGCAGTCCATCATATAAACATTGCCCTTTTCGTTGCGCCAAACGGACGAGTTTTCTTCATCGAGGTATCGCCCCGGAAACACGGCAAAATCACTTGTATTGCTGTGGCCGCAAAATGAGATATACCCCGGGAAACCATCCCTCGCAAACCGCTCATAGTCCTGTCCGCCCATCAGATAATGATCCTTCTTTTTCCACTTCCCGGGCGGAAACGTCATGGCGTGGGCAAACAGATAGCTCCTTCCCTCCAGTTCCAGTTTCTCCTGAAGAGGAAACCCGCTTACAAAATCCGCAAGCTGCAGCAGATCCACAGGCGTGAGCCTTCGCTGCAACATTGCAAAAGATTCATACACATAAGGCCAGCAGCTTCCCTGCTTCCGCTCCGGAAGCCCCATAAAATATCTGATATAATCCGCCAGCCACTGATCATGGTTGCCCCGCACGACCGTACAGCGCTCTTCAAGCCCCAGAACCGTATGGTAAACGCCAACCGGATTTGCATTCTCCCCACCCCTGTCAAAGAGATCACCCAGCAGATAGAGGTGGTCGTTTTCTCCAAAGGAAATCTTTTTTAACATATTCTGCAGTTTTCTGTTTTCATTGTGGATATCGCCGATTACATAATGCATTTCCATCATCCTTCACTCTTTCCATATTTGCGGTTCTTGCCAAAATCATACCCTCCAACCGTTCTAACATATTCAGAATTGCTTTTCCTTCCAGATTTCGCACTTTCATTTTCAGGATGTCTTCCATTTTGCTTTCATCGATCGCCTTACCGTCTATAATATTGACCGGCATGTACTCATAGTCTCCGCCGCCATTGACCGTAATCCTCTCACAAAAAGGTTCCAGCATAAAATATTCTACAAACACCCTGAAGGAACCAAAATGTCCAAGCCATTCTTTCATATGCGTACTGTCGTCTTCATACAGATCATACAGTATATCTGACTTTCCATACTCCTCATAATTGCCCCTGTTCCCGACCGTACAATCCAGCGCATGTTTTACTTCCAACAATGTCAGATCCACTCTGTCCTCCAGATAATTTCCCACTCCGCGCCGCAAATTATAAGTGCAATTATATGGGAATATCCTGTCTTTCCTTTTTAGCGGATGCACCGGCCATAAAAAAGAGCCGCCGACTGTTCGAGTATTTTTTACATATTTTGTGATTTTTTTGATCATTTCTTCCTGTTTTGCCCCACTTTTTCCCTGACAGGAATAAACCAGATTCGCAAGGGGATATTTCTCCTGCTTTTTCTCATATATTCTGTCTGAGGCACTGAACCCAAACTGATCAGATGTCAGACAAAATAACTGCTCTTTTTCCTGCATGACAGTCATTTTTTTCTCATCCATCAGTTTTTCCATATCCCCATGCCCCTCATCTGTATACTTCTCCAGCCATTTATACGTTTCGGGCGCATGCAAAGGCGGCAGGAAAAAATAACTGTTTTTCAGTTCTCTTTCCAGTTCTTTCTCCCGACTGTTCAAAAAATTTGTCAGATCATTATAAAAACTCGTTTCCGTGACATCCTCTACGGCATCCGGGTCAATATAGGAACAGCATCTTCTTTCTTTCCCCGATAACCTGTCCCTCAGAAAATCACTGTAATTTGTTTCAAAGCATGGCGGTTCATAATATTTCGGCATATATCGTCTCCTTCCTTTCTCAATGTCCTTCTGTGTAAAATTCCTCGCCCGTGTCCAGGCAGATCGCCGCAAGCCTGACGCACGGGTGATACGAGCCGCAGTCGATGGCGATATGATGATTCTTTTTAAAGATGAAACCCGGTCTGGGATTTCCTAAAATATACTGCGTGGGTGTATGTCCCGTAACGATATACTTATCTTCAAAATACTGTACTTCATAGTCCTGTCTCTCCCACACCAACTCATCCAGTGTGTACTCATCCAGTTCCTTCTCCGGCGAAAAGTTCCCCAGCCCGGCATGGACTAAAAGATACTCCTTCCCGTTCACGGTCAGCTCCTCACAGATCAAAAACTCTCTGATATAATCTATGACCTTTTTCTGCATCCCGCGATCCAGTTTGCAAAACCCTTCGATCGTTGTCATGCTCCCGTTCATCATCCAGCAGGACAACTCTTCCGCCATCCCCGCCTCGATCCCAGCGATCGTCTCCTCTGTAATTTCCTTACAGAGGAAATCCAGACAGGTTATCGCCATAACTTCATGATTGCCCACGATCGGAATCACGTTCGGCATCTCCATCAGCTTACAGATCACCCTGATCGGATCCGGCCCCCTGTCCAGAACATCGCCCAGGATATATAACGTGTCCGTCTCTTTTAACCCGATCCGGTCGAGCAGTTCCATAAACTTGTCATATTCGCCATGAATATCTGAGATCACATAAACCGCCATATCTCTGCCTCCCATCCTTTCCCATCACTGCCTGTCATACTTACGCCCACCTGATCGGCACACCGTCCTTCGATGTCAGAAAAATATCCCCAAACTCGCCGAACTCCATGTCGAAATTGTAGAAATCCATCCTCCTGACAAGTCTTATAACAGTTTGTTGTTATCTTACTGTTTTTTCCCATAAAAAATCCTCCATGATATCTCTGTGTCTCTTTTTCTGTTACACTGATATTATGGAAGATTCTATCTTTAACATGTTTAAGATCAGTAGATTTCCTCGTTCCTGCCGGTCACTCCCCATATTTTTCCTGCAGCCTGCCAATCTCTCCTCTGATCTTCTCCCGTATTTCCTCATCCATGATCTCCACAATCCCCGCGTACTGCATCGCCCAGTGGACGATCATGGCGGGCGATGTCACGATGTCCACATAATCAAATCCCTCTTCGCAGGGTACACGGAGTTTTCTGTAGTGATCGCCGAACCAGTCGTGCAGTACGGTATACTGATCTTTCGGAATCTTTATTCTGATATGCTTTGGCTTATCGTAACCCATATAGAGATGTTCGCTCATATATTTCACGGGATTCCATGTCCCGCCCATCTCTCTTACACCCTCAAGCTTTGCCATGGGCGTGCGCTTCACATGCTCTCCCATATCGTCTGTGAGCACTCTGATCTCCGACATCAGGTCGATCCGGTAATGGCTCAGATTCTCCATCCCCGGCCTGTTCCCGATCAGATAGTACATATCATGGTACACAACGATGTGATACGGGTTCAGTTCATATTCCAATTTCCGCGGGACAAGATTTTTGTCCGCGTCATAGTCGTTAAACCGGAAACCGATGCGGACTCCATCGTTGATCGCTTTCTGGATAAAGGACACCTGCCTGCCCGAATCCGCCCCCTTTTCTTTCGCCTCTCTCTCCGGTGTGCGGTACGTTCTCGCAAATATGCCTCTGAGGTTAAATTTCAGTTTTCTTTTTTTCCTGTCATAAAACGGAGTTTCATAATGAATGCTTGCCGTGTCTGTGATCTTTCCTATCAGATTTGTCTTTTCTTCCGCTGAAATGCAGTCCGAAAACGAGATGATCCGGATCATCTGATCCATCTCCTCGTCCGTGAAATCATGGATATACCGCAGATCTGTGATGGAGGGCGCCTTGGCGGGAAGCACTGACCGTCTTTCTTCGATCTTCCTCCTGTCGGCGCCTTTTCTGCGGGCTTCCTTCTTCAATTCTTTTATTTCTTCCTTTACATCCAGAAGATTTTCCCGATACCCTCTGTACTTGATCCTGTACTGTGCCTCATTTTCTTTCGTGTACTCCACGGGGTTGATCTGGCGCAGGATCTCATCGACGGTGTGGGACAGCACCGCCGGAATATCCGTCGCGGCGTCCCCCGTCTCCCTCATCGCCTCGAGAAGCTCCGCCTGGGTCACGGCGTGGGATTCATCGGATATCTTTTTTAAGACTTCCAGCACCTGGACTGCCTTACTTCCTGCCATCCGCCAGCTCCTCCAGCTTTCTCTTCCCGCTCTGAAGCGCGCGCTTCACTTCCAGTTCCCTCATACCGAGCTCCCTTGCGATCTTCCCCGCGTTGGCGCATCTCTCACACCCGATGCCATATGCCATATACAGCACCTTCTTTTCGTTCTCCGTGAGAAGCCGCAAGTCCTCGCGCAGCTGTTCCGCGCTTTCCCTCTCCTCACGCTCCGCGTCTGAAAGAAAAAACGCTTCCACAGAAATCTTCCGGATAACGCTATCCTCACCGTCGATGAAAACGCTGTCCGCCAAAACGGCGCCATTCTTTCCTGTCACACCGCTCCGGTCCATCTGAAAAATCGCCTCTCTTCTGATTCCCTCCGCCACGGCCCTGTAGGCATAAGTAGTGAATTTTGCACCTTTCTCCGCCTCATACCTGCCCGCCGCCTCGATCAGCTCGAGCCAGCCTCTCTGGCGGAGGTCCTCCTCGGAAAGTTTTGCGCCGTGGAACATACCGACAATCCTTCTCACGATACTCTCGATATATTTTTGATACTCATCTGTATTTATCATATCTGTTTTCTATCATACACTGCCGCTCTTCGGATTCCCGTCCTGTTTCACTTCCCGCGTTTCGCGATCGTCGCGATATCTACCAACGTCAGCCTGCTCCCCTGCCTCTCCTTATTCTCCAGACTGGTCACAAGCGCCCGCGCCGTGTCCATGGCCGTAATACAGTTCACGCCGGTCTCGATGGCGGTCCGGCGGATCAGGAAGCCGTCTCTCGACTTATCCCGCCCCTGTGTCGGCGTATCGATTACCAGATCGATCTTATGCCCTAAAATCAGGTCCATCACCGTCGGAGATTCCTGAGAGATCTTGTTGACCTTCCTCGCCTTCACGCCGGCCTCATTTAAAGCCGCGGCGGTGCTTCTCGTAGCGTAGATGATATATCCCAGCTTCTCAAAGCGGCGCCCGATCTCGATGGCCTCGCCCTTGTCCGCGTCTTTCACGGTGATGATCATCTGCTTGTACTTCGGCAGATCCACGCCCGCTCCCAAAAACGCCTTGTAGAGGGCCTCGTCGAAGCTGTCCGCGATACCGAGGCATTCCCCGGTGGACTTCATCTCCGGCCCCAGGGAGATCTCGGCTCCCCTGATCTTCTCGAAGGAGAACACCGGCATCTTGATCGCCACATAGTCCGCCGCCCGCTGCAGCCCCGGCCCGTAGCCCAGATCTTTGATCTTCTTTCCGAGGATCACCTCCGTCGCCAGATCCACGATCGGAATACCTGTCACCTTGCTGATATAGGGCACCGTGCGGGAGGATCTGGGATTCACCTCGATCACATAGACCTCGTCCCCCACCGCGATAAACTGGATGTTGATCAGACCAATGACATGCAGCGCTTTCGCCAGCCGCCTGGAATACTCCGCGATCGTCTCCTTCACCTTCTCGCTGACCGTGAAAGCCGGGTAGACCGAGATGGAATCGCCGGAATGCACGCCGGTCCGCTCGATATGTTCCATGATCCCCGGGATCAGGATATCCGTGCCGTCGCAGACAGCGTCCACCTCCAGTTCCTTCCCCTGTAAATACTTATCGACCAAAATCGGATGCTCCTGAGAGTAGCGGTTGATGACCGCCATAAACTCCTCGATCTCCGCGTCTGAGATGGCGATCTGCATGCCCTGGCCGCCCAGCACATAAGAGGGCCGCACCAGAACCGGGTAGCCCAGCCTGTTCGCTACCTTCTTCGCCTCCTCGGCGGTGAACACCGTGCCGCCCGCCGCTCTGGGAATCTCCGTCTCCTGTAAGATCCGGTCAAACAGCTCCCTGTCCTCCGCGGCGTCCACATCCTCCGCCTGCGTGCCCAGGATCGGTACTCCCATCTTCATCAGATCCTCTGTCAGTTTGATGGCGGTCTGACCGCCGAACTGTACCACCGCGCCGTCGGGCTTCTCCAGACGCACGATGTTCTCCACATCCTCCGGCGTCAGCGGCTCGAAATACAGCTTGTCCGCTATGTCAAAGTCCGTGGACACCGTCTCCGGATTGTTGTTGATAATGATCGTCTCAAAACCGGCTTTGGCAAACGCCCAGGTGGCATGGACGGAACAATAGTCAAACTCGATGCCCTGCCCGATGCGGATCGGCCCGGAGCCCAGCACCAGCACTTTCTTTCTGTCTTTCGTCTCCACAGCCTCGTTCTCGCCTCCGTAGACGGAATAGTAGTAGGGCGTCTGCGCCTCGAACTCCGCCGCGCAGGTGTCCACCATCTTGTAGGCGGCGACGATGCCGTTCTCATAGCGGCGCTCTCTGATCTGCGCCTCAGTCAATCCGGTGAGCCTTGCGATCACATTGTCCGGGAACTCCATCCGCTTCGCCTCCCGCAGCGTCTCGACGGTCAAACCGGCTGCCTCTCTCTCCAGCGTCTCTTCCATCTCCGTCAGGATGGCGATCTTGTCGATGAACCATCTGTCCACCATGGTGACAGCAAAGATCGTATCGTAGTCGATCCCCCTGCGGACAGCCTCCGCGATCAGGAACACTCTCTGATCGTCCACCTTCTTCATCCGCTCGATCAGATCCTCCTTAGAAAGCGCCGAAAAATCATAGCTCCGCAGACAGTCCACATGCTGCTCCAGGGAACGCAGCGCCTTCATAAACGCCCCCTCAAAGCTGTCACAGATGCTCATCACCTCGCCGGTTGCCTTCATCTGCGTGGTCAGCGTGCGCTTCGCGGTCAGAAACTTGTCAAAGGGCAGTCTCGGGATCTTCACGACACAGTAGTCCACCGCCGGCTCAAAGCTGGCGTAAGTCTTGCCGGTGATCGCGTTCCTGATCTCGTCAAGCGTATAGCCGAGCGCAAGCTTCGACGCCACTTTGGCAATCGGATACCCGGTGGCCTTGGATGCGAGCGCCGAGGAACGGCTCACCCTCGGGTTCACCTCGATCACACAGTATTCGAAACTCTCGGGGTGCAGAGCAAACTGCACGTTGCAGCCGCCCGTGATCTCCAACGCAGTGATAATATTGAGGGCTGCGCTGCGCAGCATCTGAAACTCTTTATCCCCCAGCGTCTGAGCCGGAGCCACCACGATGGAATCCCCGGTATGAACGCCCACCGGATCGACATTTTCCATGCTGCAGATGGTGATGCAGTTCCCGGCGCAGTCCCGCATCGCCTCGTATTCTATCTCTTTCCACCCGGCGATACAGCGCTCCACCAACACCTGCCCCACTCTGGAAAGTCTGAGGCCGTTCTCCAGTATCTCCTCGAGCTGCGCCTGATTATGGGCGATACCGCCGCCGGAGCCGCCCAGCGTGTAGGCGGGACGCAGCACCACCGGATAGCCGATCTTCGCCGCGAAATCCACGCCATCCTGAATGTTTTCCACCACCAGAGAGGGCGCGCAGGGCTCCCCGATCTTCTCCATGGTCTCCTTGAATTCCAGGCGATCCTCCGCCTTTTTGATGGTCTGCGCCGTAGTCCCGATCAGCCGCACATGATGCGCCGCCAGAAAACCGGATTCCTCCAGTTCCATACCCAGGTTTAAGCCTGCCTGGCCGCCCAGCGTGGGCAGCACCGAGTCGGGTTTCTCCTTCTCGATAATCTGTTCCAGCACTTTCACCGTCAGCGGTTCAATGTACACCTTGTCCGCAATATCCTTATCTGTCATGATCGTGGCGGGATTGGAGTTCACCAACACCACTTCCATCCCCTCTTCCTTCAGGGAACGGCAGGCCTGAGTGCCCGCATAGTCAAATTCCGCCGCCTGTCCGATCACAATCGGGCCGGAACCGATCACCAGTACCTTCTTTATCTCCGGATTTCTAGGCATGCTTTCTCCCTCCTTCTTCCCTGTTTTTATCGATCATCTCCATAAATCTGTCAAATAGGAACCCGCTGTCCAACGGCCCCGAACAGGCTTCCGGATGAAACTGCACCGTAAATATATTCTTTCCTGTGTAGTTCACTCCCTCACAGGTGCCGTCGTTGACATTCACAAAGGCGGGCTTCGCCGTCTCCTCATCCAGCTTCTCCATATCCACCACATACCCGTGGTTCTGAGAGGAGATGTAAACCTGTCCCGTGGAGAGATCCCTCACAGGATGGTTGCCGCCCCGATGCCCGTATTTCATCTTGAACGTATCCGCCCCGGTGGCTAACGCCATGAGCTGATGCCCCAGACAGATAGCAAAGATCGGCACATCGCTCCGATATAATTTCCTGACTTCTTCTATAATAGATACACATTCCTTCGGATCGCCCGGACCGTTGGACAGCATGATGCCGTCCGGCTCATCCGCCAGGATCTCCTCCGCCGTCGAAAACGCCGGATAGACCGTCACCGTGCAGTCTCTCTTCGTCAGGCAGCTGATGATATTGCTCTTTGTGCCATAATCCACAAGCGCCACCTTCCGTCTGCCCTCGCCCACGACGTACTTCTCCCTGCAGCTCACTCTTTCCACCACCTTGCCCGGCGTGTAGGCTTTTAACTTCGGCAGGATCTCCTCCAGGTCAAAGTCCTCCCTCGTGGTTATCATGCCGTTCATGGTTCCCTTCTCCCGCAGAAGCTTCACAAGCGCCCTCGTGTCGATCCCCGCGATTCCCGGAACCTCATATTTATCCAGAAACTCCTGAATGCTCATGTCACTCCGGAAATTGCTGGGCATCCTCGATAATTCCCTGACAATAAACCCATCGAGACAGGGATGGGAGGACTCCATATCCTCCAGACAGACCCCATAATTTCCGATCAGCGGATAGGTCATGCAGACTGCCTGCCCCGCGTAGGACGGGTCGGTCAGTACTTCCAGATACCCTGCCATGGATGTGTTAAAAACAATCTCACTGATGATTTCTTTCTCCGCACCGATATGCGTTCCCGAAAATACGGTGCCGTCCTCCAAAATCAGAAAAGCTTTCATACGGTATGCTCCTTTTTTCATTAGCTGCGTTTTCTGTTCCTCGCGGTATTATATCACAACTCTCCCTGTTTGTCAGTGAAAATTTTCTTCCCGCGGGCGAATCTTTGTACGGTGCAATATCCCATATATCCGGCGAAGATTCCCACCAGGATCCCTCCCAGAATATCCGTCGGGTAATGCACATACAGATACAGTCTGGAAAATGCTATGGCGAAGGCCAGCACTGACATTACCCCGGCAAGTTTCCGCCTCCCGGCCAAACAGAGTGCCGTGACGGACGCAAACGAAACCGCCGTATGTCCCGACGGGAACGAATACTCCAACGGTTTATTTATCAACAGCTGAACCGCGGTGTTGACCTCATAAGGACGAACCCTTGCCACAAGATTTTTCAAAGTTCCGTTGCACAGCACTACATCCCAACAGAGAGCCACAGCTAAGATCACCCCGGATTTTCTCGTCCTGGGAAGCGCCATCAGGATACAGGCGAGCAGGATCCATATCATTCCGGCGTTTCCCAGCGCCGATATCAACGGCATCACCACATCCCCCAGAGGTGTTCTGATGCTCTGGATAAAATCCAATATTCTAAATTCAAACTCCAACATTTCTTAACCCTTTTCTTTACAGCTGGAACTCCTCCAGCTCCTGCAGGCGGTCCTCATATTTTGTTCCGAGGCATTCTTCAAATGCCGCTTCTTTTTTCATGCTCTCCAGCGCCGCGCCCGCAGTCTTTATAGATTCTATTGTCCCCGCTCCCGCGATACAGCCGCCCGGACACGCCATGCCCTCCAGCAGATAACCGTTATACTTCCCTGCTTTTGCCAGCGTCAGGAGCTTCTTGCAATTCTGAAGCCCTTCGGCGCTCGCCACCTTGACTTCCCTCTCCGGCTCCATCTCCTTTATCACATTGACCACCGCTTTCGCCACACCGCCGCTCGCCGCAAAACCTCTGCCGTCCGCGCTGGCGCGCAGGAGCGGCTCTCCCTCCGGCAGCGTTTCAAAATCGATCTCCTTTGCCGCGAACATTCCCGCCACCTCTTCGAAAGTCAGCACAAAGTCCACATAACTGCGGATCGTCCGCCTGCTCGCCTCCAGCTTCTTCGCCGCACAAGGCCCCACAAACACAATCTTGCACTCGGGGTTTCTCTGCTTGATCAGCCGTGCCGTCAGCACCATCGGCGTCAGCGCCATGGAAATACACTCCGCCTGCTCCGGGAACAGCTTTTTCGCCATCATGGACCAGGAAGGACAGCAGGACGTCGCCATAAAGGTCAGTTTCTCCGGCACTTCCTTCAGAAAATCCTTCGCCTCCTCAATGGCGCAAAGGTCAGCCCCGATCGCCACCTCCCGCACATCGGTAAAACCAAGCGCCTGAAAAGCGCTGCGGATCTTTGTATTTTTCAGTCCCTTAAACTGTCCCGCGATCGCCGGCGCCAGAATCGCAAATACCGGCGTGCTGCTCTTCAGCGCCATGATCGTCTGATAGATCTGTCCCTTGTCCACGATGGCACTGAAGGGGCAGCTCACAAGGCACATGCCGCAGGAGACGCACTTGTCCTGATCGATCTCCGCCCTGCCGTACTCATCGGATTTGATGGCTCCCATACCGCAGGCTTTCATGCAGGGGCGCTCCTGTTTGATGATCGCATTGTAGGGACAGGCGTCCAGACATTTCCCGCATTTGATACATTTCTCCTCATCGATATGAGATCTGCCGTTCACCATGCGGATGGCTCCCTTCGGACAGACTTCCATGCAGGGATGCTCCAGACAGCCCTGGCATCCTTCTGTCACCATGATCCGTTTCTCCGGACAGGAATTGCAGGCAAACTTTATCACATTGATCAGGGGTGGCTCATAATACTTCTCCTCGATCACACTCTCCTCCACGCCCTCCGCGATGGGCGCATGTTCCGAGATCTTGCGCAGGGACATCCCCATCGCCACGCGCAGCCTCTCTCCCACGATAGCGCGCTCCAGAAAGATACTCTCCCGGTAGGACGCGATCTCCCCCGGAATGATCTTGTACGGAAGTTCCTCCAGCTTCGCCGGATCGTCTCCCTCGTATGCCAGTTTCGCGATCTCCTTGAAAATGGAGTGGCGGATCTCTGTTTTAGATGAATATAATCCTCTCATATGTAACCTCCCTTTCCGGTTCCGTTCTGTATCGGAACGCTTTGCTTTCTAAAATTCTGATGATAACTCATACAAATTTAAAAAATCCCCACCGCCCGATCCAAAATCCCGTTCAGGCAGGCGATCAGCACGCCGTAATTTGTCACCGGCACCCCCTGCTCCCTGCAGCGCTCCAGGCGATACTGCATCTCTCTTCTGTTCAGCATGCACCCGCCGCAGTGCACCACCAGCTTATAAGATGACACATCTGTCGGAAATTCCGTGCCGGATGTAATAGAGAACTCCGGCTCGCATACGCTTTGCTTATTGCCCGTGTAACGCCGAATCAAATTCGGAATTTTCACCGTGCCGATATCCTCACACTGCCTGTGATGGGTACAGCCCTCACAGATCAGCACCCTGTCGCCATCTCCCAGCCGCTCCACAGCCTTGGCGCCTTCTGCGAGCTGCGCCAGGTCCCCCTTATACCGCGCCATCAGGATGGAAAAAGAGGTAAGGAGCACAGACTCCGGAACGATCCGGCCTACTCTGTCAAAAACCTGACTGTCCGTGACCACCAGCCTCGGAGGAGATACCAGCTTTTGCAGCGTCTTTTCCAGTTCCGAATCCCTACAGACAAGAGCGGATGCACCCGCCTCCAACACCCCGCGTATCACCTGCTGCTGGGGCAGTATCAGCCGCCCCTTCGGCGCCCCGGCATCCAGCGGCACCACCAGCACCACCGTATCCCCCTCCGACAACAAATCCCCGATCAGCGGCTTCTCTACATCCCCCGGCACCAGCGCCGCCACCCGCTCCTTCAGCTCGCGGATGTGAAATCCTGTCTTTGCGCTCACCCGGAGCGTTCTCTCACCAGCCATGCCTTTCTCCGGCAAAACCGTCTCTTCATCCGCCGAAACCTTCTCCGCTAAATCCTCCTTATTATAGACTAACAGCCACGGAATTCCTTTTCTCTCAAACTCCGGGATCAGCTCCCTTTCCGCCTCGCCGAGTGGCACTGTTCCATCCGCCACCACAATGGCGATATCCGTTTTCCGCATCACCTCCAGAGCTTTCCGAACCCGCTTTTCTCCCAATTCGCCACTATCGTCAAGCCCCGGCGTATCGATCAGCACCACCGGACCGAGCGGCAGAAGCTCCATCGCCTTATACACCGCGTCCGTAGTCGTCCCCTCCACGGGAGATACCACCGAGAGTTCCTGCCCGGTAAAGGCGTTCATCAGACTGGACTTCCCCACATTGCGCCTGCCGAAAAAAGCGATATGTACCCGCTCCCCCGCCGGTGTCTGATTCATACTTCCCACTGCTGCCACTTCCTCCCTAAAAATAGAAATCCCTCTGCCCCTGTTTTGTCCTCGCAAGCCGCTCCTTCGTCAGAGCCCGCACTTTCTCGCTTCCGATCTCCTCCATCTGCCGTCCGATCATCTCTTCCCCGATCCGCCTTGTCTCCGGCGATGCATAGTCCTCCAGATACTCCTGCAGAGTCAACAGCGCGTTCGGCAGACAACAATTATGGATCTGCCCGGACTTACACAGGGACATAAAGCGATCCCCGGTCCGCCCCTCCCTGTAACACGCCGTACAGAAGGACGGGATATAGTGAAGCTCCATCAGCCAGCGCACCACCTCGTCCAGAGAACGCCTGTCCGACACATCAAACTGGGCGGAGTTCTCCTGCGCAGGCTCCGGCTCCCGATAGCCTCCCACGCTGGTCCTGGAGCCCCCCGAGATCTGGGATATCCCGAGATGCAGCACCCGCTCCCGCACCTCCTTCTTCTCTCTGGTGGAGACGATCATGCCCGTGTAAGGCACCGCCACCCGGATGCACGCCACGATCTTTGCAAAGATATCGTCGGATATCCCGTTGTCAAAAGCACCCGGATCGATATCGTCCGCGGGGCAGACTCTGGGCACGCTGATCGTGTGAGGTCCCACGCCGTACACAGCCTCCAGATGCTCCGCATGCATCAGAAGCCCCGCAAACTCATAGCGGTAGAGCTCCAGCCCGAACAGCACCCCGAGCCCTACATCATCGACACCGCCCTGCATTGCCCTGTCGTGCGCCTCCGTGTGGTACGCGTAATCGCTCTTCGGTCCGGTGGGATGCAGTTTCTCATAGCTTTCTCTGTGATAAGTCTCCTGAAACAGGATATATGTCCCAATCCCCGCCTCCTTCAGTTTACGGTAATCCTCCACTTCCACGGCCGCGATATTGACATTCACCCGGCGGATCGCGCCGTTTTTGTGATGGATAGAATAGATCGTCCGAATGGACTCCAGAATATATTCCAGCGGATTATGTACCGGATCCTCCCCCGCCTCCAGAGCGAGCCGCTTATGCCCCATATCCTGCAGAGCGATCACCTCCGCCCGGATCTCCTCCTGGGACAGCTTCTTTCTCACGATATGCTTATTTTTCGCGTGGTAGGGACAGTAGAGACAACCGTTGACACAATAATTGGAGAGATATAACGGCGCAAACATCACGATTCGGTTCCCGTAAAAATCCCGCTTGATCTGCTCCGCCAGCGCATAGAGTTCCCGATTTTTCTCCTCCAGCTCACAGGCGAGCAGCACGGACGCCTCCCTGTGGCTTAATCCCTTCCGCAGACGCGCCTTTTTTAAGATCTCATCGATCGCCTCCGCGTCTCTCTTATGGGCATCCGCCCAGGCGAGAGTGTCAAGTATCTCCTGATGGTCTATAAATTCTTCCGCACGTCTGGATTTCGGATCGTACATTTTGCGCCTCCTTTGATGCTGATTTGAACTACTATCAGAATATCCGAAAATACCTGTTCTGTCAATGAAACCGATCTGCTATTCCCTCTCCCTTACCCTGTGCCGATACTCCGGCGCAACATCCGCGCTGCAACGTATCATCTTATTCCCCAGATACTGAAAACTCCCGTCCTCCCGAAACCTGACCGTCACCTCATGAGTGATCGCCGCATCGTCGCACAACAGCATCTCACACACCGCATCCACCATAAGCGTCACCGTCCCGTCCTCATTCTCCCGGATATCCGTGACCTCCGGAACGGCCCCGCTGAAAAAGACGGGAGCGTCATTGGAATACTCCTGCATCTCCCATGCGTAAGTATGGCTCTCCTCGTCGTACACCGCATATTTCCGAAGTTCCTCCTTCGTCACCGGCAGATATTCCGCCATCAGATTCTCAAACTCCTCCTCCGGTATCCCGCCGCGATACTCCTCCGCCGGAAAGTTCTCCCCATACTTCATCTGATACAGATATTCATACAACCCGTTATAATCCAGCTCCTCCATATGCGCCGCGTCCCAGTCGCAGCAGAAGAGATTATTTCCCTTGTAGGCCACCGGCAACACGCATCTTTCAGACATCTCCCTGTTTTCATCCGTCATGGGCTTCACCCGCACCATGCAGCTTCCGTCCACCACCTCCGTCACCTCCGGGTACTCGGGCACACAAAGCTTATAGCAAAACCACCCTTTTTCCGTAACCCGCCACTCCTTTATTCTGGTGCTGGTAAGATAGGCCAGCACCGGTTCCCCTCCATTCTGCCGGGAAGCGACAGCCGATATCACATACAGTTCTTTCCCATCGCTTTTGTACTTCTGCCTGCTGATCATCCCGCTTCGGGATATCTTATAGAGAATCTCCTCTCCTTCCGCCCCATTAGCCGCCCTCTCCAAAAAGGCTTCCAATCTTTCATAGTTTTCCAGATCGGCATACTCACCGGCTGCCATAACACAACAGCCATCCTCCGCAATCTTCTCCGCCGCCCACTCGATCTGCTCATCGGAAAGCTCAATAGAATCATCTCCATCCTGATACGCCGGGAAAAAGTCCCGCACCAGTTGAAGTTTCACAAAACAGTCTTTCTCCGCCTCTTCCCTCTCTCCTTCTTCCACGGGCAGATCATAACCCTTTTCCGCCTGGTTCTCCGGTATATCCGGCTCCCGCCGCTTTTCCTCCGATTCCTGCCGAAAAGCACCGCAGCCTGTCAAAAAAATCACCGCCATCCCCAGCGTCAGCATCCGTATCCTCATTATTTATACCACCCTATATATATTCCACAATACACTTCACAAACACGATTGCTCCGAGCAGGCATAACAGCGTTCCAAACACTCTGTTCATATAACTCACCTTGAATTTCACCGCCCTCTTCTGTACGATCGGCACGACCGTGGCGATCACGCCCCACCACACGTAAGTCCCCAGAAATACGCCGCAGACCATCAGCATCCTCTCCGCAAATGACGCCGCCTTTGAGATGCCGAAGTAGGAAAAGGCCAGAAGAAAAATGAAAATCGTCGCCGGATTTGTCATCCCGATCAAAAAGGAGGACAGACACATCCCGGCGGATTCCATCATGTTCTTTTTCTCCGGCTCGGGTTCCTGTCTTCGCAACAGCAGCCTGACGCCCATAAACAGGATCAAAGAACCGCCCGCTATATGAATCGCCGTCTCATGTCGCGCGATAAAATCGGAGATCAGGGTGATCCCGAATATTCCCACGCAGGCGTAAAAACTGTCGGCACAGGAGGACCCAAGCCCCGTCAAAAGCCCGGCCCTGCTCCCGTAATGAAAAGTACGCTGCACCGTCAGCGCCCCGATCGCGCCTCCCGGCACGCCAAATATTATCCCAACCAAAATCCCCCGCAAAAGATAACTCATTCCATCCTCCTGTCCTTCCCCGCCGCCTCATACACCACATATTCGCGGTCAAAATGATATCCCAGTTTCTCTGCAAGGGCGACGGACCATCTGTTCTGGGCATCCCAGCTCGGATACCATCCCCGCTCAAGGCACTCCAAAATCAGCTTTGCCCCGCAGACAAGCGCTAAGCCCCTTCTCCGATAATCTTCCCTCGTATCGATCTGGACTTCGATCCCGCCGATATAGCCGGTGTAGGAGGAAGCCCCGGAAACCGGCTCTCCGTCCTTAAAGATCACAGCCCCCAGCCCGTATCTCCGGTATGTATTATAGTCCTTGTAGTTCGCCGCCCAGTCCCTGCACCAGTTAGTCTTTTTGCAAAGCTCAAACAGTTCTTTATCTATCTTTTTTAACTCATATCCATCGGAAAGTCTGTCCGCTGTCCTCCGCAGTCTCTCCCTGTCAAAGACATCCCCCTCCTTTTTGATCGCGTAGCGAACATTTTTCTCCACCTTTTCCCCAAGGCATTCCTCTATCCGTTCCGCCCAGCTTTCATCTTTTGGCACGATAATCATGGAACTCTCTTTTTCCCCGAACCGCAAATCCGGAATCCGATCTATAAATTCCCCGTCGGGCCTCCCCGCCAGAAAGCAAAAATCCCCCAGCACCGCCGCCGCGGACGCTGGTTCCTCCTGCGAATCCACATAAATCTTCCCCATCACGCCCTGGAGGCAGGACCAGATCATCGTCTCCTGCCACCCCTCAAACAGAGAGGCGGCTTTTTTCGTCTCTTTCAACTCCTGAATCATCATACCACCATAACAAGCGTCCCGGTCCCGATCAGGACACAGCCGATAAACGACTTCACGGTAAACTGCTCGTGCAGAAACACAAAGGCGAGCACCAGCGTGATCACCACGCTCAGCTTATCGATCGGCACCACCTTCGACACCTCGCCGAGCTGCAGCGCTCTGTAATAACACAGCCACGACGCCCCCGTGGCAAGTCCGGACAGGATCAGGAAGAGCCAGCTCTTTCTGCTGATCGACGACAGGCCGCTCTGCGTCCCCGACAGAAACACGATAGCCCACGCCAGAATCACCACGACCCCGGTCCTGACGGCCGTAGCCAGGTTGGAATTTACGCCCTCTATACCGACCTTCACCAGAATGGAGGTCAACGCCGCAAAAACGGCGGATAACAACGCAAACAAAAACCACATACTCTGTTCCCCCGCATATCTCAATATACTATAATCTTTTCCCATCCTCCGCTATTTTATCACATGTTCCCGCTTTTTTCCATCGATATGCCCGAATTCTGACTTTACACTGTCTGAGCGTTATCCTGCCGCATACGTCATAAGACCCCCACAAAAACCGTGAGGGTCCTGGAAAAACCGTATAAAAATCCCAAATCGCTTAGATCGATCAATAATTCTCTGCGTGCACTTCAAAGTAGCTCTGCGGATGGTTACAGGTCGGGCAGACTTCCGGCGCCTTCGTGCCCACAACGATATGTCCGCAGTTGCGGCACTCCCACACCTTCACTTCGCTCTTCTCAAACACCGCCGCTGTCTCCACGTTCTTCAACAGGGCGCGGTAGCGCTCCTCATGGTGTTTTTCGATCGCACCCACGAGCCGGAATTTCGCCGCCAGCTCCGGAAAGCCTTCCTCCTCCGCCGTCTTCGCGAAATTCTCATACATATCTGTCCACTCATAGTTTTCGCCGTCCGCCGCCGCCGCGAGATTTTCCGCGGTGCTTCCTATTCCGTTCAACTCCTTGAACCACATTTTCGCGTGCTCTTTCTCATTGTCCGCCGTCTTTAAAAACAGGCTCGCGATCTGCTCATAGCCCTCTTTTTTCGCTTTGGAAGCAAAATAGGTGTACTTGTTCCTCGCCTGGGATTCCCCGGCAAACGCCGCCTCCAGATTCTTTTCGGTCTGTGTTCCCGCATATTTTGTCGCACTCATGTTCTTTTCCTCCTATGCTTTGTCTATATTGATACACCCGCAGGCCACGCCAGTGCGCTGCCCGCGTGCACAATATTGGTATGTTCCGATATCTCCCCGTTTACCGTGCACAGATCATCCACGGACAGTCCGTGGATATCCGCATGGCCGGTTATCCGCGCAAATGTCTTAAGTTCCTCCGCCGAGCATTTCAGGTAATTTTCCACCCGCTTCGCCGCGGCGTCAATATGTAACCTCGCCCGCAATTTCTCATCCTGCGTCGCGACACCCACCGGACACATTCCACTGCCGCAGATCCGATACTGCTGGCAGGCAGCCGCCACCATCGCCGCCGAGGCGACCGCCACCGCATCCGCTCCCATCGCAATCGCCTTCGCGAAGTCGGAAGATACCCGGAGCCCACCTGTGATCACCAGATCGATGTCCGAGCCCACCGCGTCGAGATACTTTCTCGCGCGATACAGCGCATAGATCGTCGGAACACTGGTGGAATCCCGTATGATGGCGGGGGAAGCTCCCGTGGCGCCGCCCCGCCCGTCTATCGTGACAAAATCCGGTTCGGCATGGACGCAGAACGCCAGATCCCTCTCGATGCGCCCGGCGGCGATCTTGATGCCGATCGGCCTGCCGCCGCTCCTTCTCCGCAGCCCGCTCACCAGCTCCTTCAGATCGTCCGCGCTGTCGATCCCGGGAAATCTGGAGGGACTGATGACATCCTCCCCGAGCGGCTTGTTTCGGATCTTCGCGATCTCCGGTGTCACCTTGCTGCCCGGCAGATGTCCTCCCATGCCCGGTTTCGTCCCCTGGCCGATCTTGATCTCCACGGCGTCTGCCGCCTGCAGGTTCTCGTCGGTAACGCTGTACAGATTCGGCACGTACTCAAAAATATATTTGTACGCAGCCGCCTTTTCCTCCGGAAGGATACCGCCCTCTCCGCTGCACATCGCCGTACCCGCCGCCGCGCTGCCCTTTGCCAGCGCGATCTTCGTCTCCTTAGAAAGCGCGCCGAAAGACATGTGAGAGATATAGACTGGCATGTCGAGCACCATCGGTTTCTCCGCATGTTTTCCGATGACGGTCTTCAAAGAGACATCGGCGTGCTCCTCCAGGGGCATCGGGTTTAGCTGCGCCCCGAGCACAAACACATCGTCCCAGTTCGGCATTTTCATCCTCGTTCCCATCGCCTCGATCGCCGACTTTCCGGTCAGCGCCATCTCCTGGATTTCCTTCATGTACCGGTAATCGCTGTCCGTCTTTCCCGTCTCCTCCGGGTAGTTCAGATTCAATCCCTCTGTCTTCGTCGAAGCGGGCTTCATGCCCTGTTCAGCCCTGCCCGGATCAGGCTTCGGCTCCTCTGCCGCCCTGAATTTTTCCGGCGGCTGCTTGCACATGGGACACTCCCTCAGTTCGGAAAACGGCTTTCCCTCCTTTTCCTCATCATACACATAGCCGCAGACGCTGCACTTATAGATCATCGCAAATACCTCCTCTCATATTTCTCTGCATTTCGGACAGAGATAAAATACCTTCAGATCGTAGGACAGGATCCCCTCTCCCAGCTGTCTTTCCAGATCCCCGGTCATGTCCCGGAAAGTCATATCAGATAACGCCCCGCATTTTTTACAGACAAGATGGTCATGTTTTTTTATCTTGTCGTAGCGGTCGGGCGAACCTTCTAACGACAGCTTCCGTATCAGCCCCTCCTTGTACAGAGTATTCAGATTGTTGTATACGGTCGCCTGGACGACTTTCGGTTCCGTCTTCTTCAGTTCCAGATAGAGCTGCTCCGCCGTCATATGCTCATCTGACTGATCGACTATTTCCAGTATCCGTTTTGCGTATCTGGTCACCTTCTCATCGCTCCCTTTTAGAATTATTCTAATTATAATGCTTTTGTCGTATTCTGTCGAGAGTATTTTGTAAAATGTTGGAAATTAATTATTACTCAATAAATTTTCTTATTATTTAATTCGCGCTCAATAGATTTTTCCCGCCATATCCGTTATCCTATAATCAGGATCAGACAAAAGAACTCGCACAAAATCACTTTGGAGGAACGCACTATGGATATCGGAAACGTCATCAGGACCTACCGGAAAAAACTCCGACTCACGCAGGCGGAGATGGCGGAGCGCCTCGGCGTCACCACCCCCGCCGTCAACAAATGGGAGAACAATAACACACAGCCCGACATCGGCCTGCTCGCCCCCATCGCCAGACTTCTCGGCATCACAACGGACACTCTCCTGTCCTTTCGCGAGAGCCTCACCGAGGAGGACATATCCCTCTTTGTAAAAGAGCTGAACCGAAAGCTGGACACGGAGACATACGAGAAGGCTTTCGCCTACGCCAGAGAAACGATCGAGGAATACCCCGCCTGCGCAAAGCTGATCTGGAGTCTCGCCATCGTGCTGGATTCGAGGAGCGCGGTGGATTCACAGAGTGAAGAGGACGGTCAGGACACAGCAAACTCACAAAACACAACAGAAAAAACGGACTACGACGACCAGATCCGCCTCTGGTATCTCCGCGCGCTCGAAGCCGACGATTACGCCATCCGAAAATCGGCCGCCAACTCCCTCTTCAGCCTCTATATCAGAGAAAAGCAGTATGAAAAAGCGCAGGAGTGCCTCGTCTATTTCCCCGAGGACGATCCCGAGCGAAAGAGGCGGCAGGCGCTGCTCTACAGCCGGACGGGCAAAAAAGAGGAGGCGTACAAGGCTTACGAAAACCTGATGATGTGGTCCTACAACTGCCTGAAAATGGTGCTGAACGATCTGCGCATCCTCTATATGAAGGACGGGGATCACCCGATGGCGCATCAGCTTGTGGAGGTGGAGAGCGGTCTTGCCTCCCTCTTTCAGATGGGCGCATACCAGGAGGCCTCCGCCGGACTGGAACTCGCTGCGCTGGAAAAAGACGTGGAGGAGACGGCGCGCATCATGAGGATACTACTCGAGGACTATGACACTCTTATGGATTTCACCCGCTCGAGCTTGTACCGTCATATCTGCTCCACCCCGAAACCGATGCCCGCCTTCGCCGGACGGGTGAAAAAAACGCTGGCGAAAGGCTTCGTGGACGAGGAGACTTTCGGCTATATGCGCGACAACGCTTTCTGGGAAAAATTGAGACAGGAAGAAAACAAAAGAGACCGCTGAGACTTAAGGTGGACGGCGTCGATTCCGCCGGAAACACACTGTATTCCGACAAGTGACTTTTCCGCTCGAAAGAAGTGAGTAAACATAATCATGATTCCCGAAAGAGTGGCAGAGTGTCAATCCCTGTCACTCTATCAACCATTCTGTCAGATTTTTCACTTTGATCCCTTCATAAGAAGTCTGCACACCTGTTTCCAGCGAGAGAATAATCTTTTCATAATTATCATTTATTTTTCGCAGCAATGCCAATTCTCTGTTTCGGACATTTTCACTTAACATCGATTCCGTCACCTGAATATACAGCCGCTCATCCGCTTTCGCCGCGATAAAATCCACCTCCGCGTTATCCACCTTGCCAATCGCCACATCATATCCCCTGCGCAGCAGTTCAAAATATACAATATTCTCCAACGCATGGCTGCTGTCTCTCTCCCGAAACCCCAAAAGGTAATTTCTCAGTCCGATATCTACTATATAGTATTTACCCAGAGTGCGCAAAAATTCTTTTCCCTTTATATCAAATCGTTTAATATCATAGAAAAAATATGACTCTGCGAGAGCATTTACATAATTCTGTATCGTGTGAGCGCTCGGCGTTCCTTTTCGCTTCCCCTCCTCCAACAGTCCCTCACGAACAAGTATATTCCCAATAGAGGAAACAGAAATATTGCTTTTTCCTGTTCCAGCCCCACATCAGCAATACCGGGCATTCCGCCGACACGCATATAGGCATCAAACACTTCACGCAGTTCATAGCGTTCATTGTTTTTATCAAAAGCGTATCTCCTTATACCGCCCAATGCACTTTTCATTTCCCTGACAACAAAATCATGAAAAAATAGAAACTCCCGAAAGGACAGAGGATATACTTTTATTTCAATATATCTGCCGGACAAATACGTGGAATATTCTGAAGAAAGCAGATATGCGTTTGAGCCCGTAATATAAATATCACAATTAAAATCCACCCGAAATGAGTTTACGGCATCTTCCCATCCCTCCACTCTCTGCAATTCATCAAAAAAAGATACATTCGCCGGTCCGGAAGAACACGCTGTTTTACAGATTCATACAATGCATCACCTGTCATTTTTTTCCACTCATAAGATTCAAAATTCATCTCAATAATCTGTTCTTCCGCTTTTCCGCTTTCTCTCAAATGAGCAGCCATCAGCTTAAGCAGACTTGATTTACCGCATCGTCGAATGCCGGTTATCACTTTAACCGGTTCCGTATCCTGAAAAGCGATCATCTTATCCAGATACAGATCCCTGTTCTTTAATTTATGATTATCAATCATTTTCCATCCCTTCTGCAGGCTTATCTCCCAGACAGAATCTCTTTACCTGCCAAAAATATAGAATATTTCGACATTTTTTGCTCCGAGCAATCCATATTTAATTATTTGTCCGCCGCCTGCAGTCCCCTCTGTCTACCGCCACCCGATAGCCGACAGCCTCCATCCGCCGCCGCAGGTCACTTAACGCCGCCCGCCGCCCCGTTTCTCCGCGCCCTTTTCCCTCGTACAGGGCGTACTGTCCGCGCACCTGATCCGGCGTCAGGTTCGGCATACAGACATTCGCACCGGCCATCATCCCCTTCTCCTGCCCCCGGGGATCCAGCGTGCCGAGCGCGGTCGTCGCCGGCAGCAGCACATCAGGCAACATCAGCCGGAGGATCCCCAGCAAAAACAGCGTCAACTCTATGCTCCCGGCAGGCTCCTCCCCGAAGGGCGTGTCCCGCTGCGGGATGAACGGTCCGATCCCCACCATTTCAGGCTGCAGCTCCCGGATAAACAGCAGATCCGACACAAGAAGTTCCGCTTTCTGCCCCGGAGAGCCTACCATGAACCCGCAGCCTGTCTGATAGCCGATCTCCTTCAGATCATGCAGGCATCGCTTTCGGTTCTCCGGCGAGCAGGAAGCCGGGTGAAGGCTCCGATAGTGATCGTCGTCCGCCGTCTCATGGCGCAGGAGATACCGATCCGCACCGGCGTCAAACCATCTTCGGTAAATCTCCCGCGAATGCTCCCCCACCGAAAGTGTGACGGCGCAGTCCGGATGGTTTTTCTTTATCGCTTCCACCAGAGAGGCAATCATTTCGGAGGAAAAACCGGCGTCCTCCCCGCCCTGCAGCACAAAAGTCCGGTATCCCAGCTCATATCCTTCTCTGCAGCACGCCAGAATCTCCTCCGGAGTGAGACGATAACGCCCGATTTTTCCGTTGGAGGCGCGGATCCCGCAGTAATAGCAGTCATTTTTACAGCAGTTCGTAAATTCGATCAATCCCCGGATATAGACATCTCTCCCGTAATACCGCTCCCGCAGACGCCTTGCCCTCCCAAACAGGTTTTCCGCAGACGCCTCATTCCGCCCCTGCAGCAGTTCCATAAATTCTGAGCGGGAAAGATTTCTTTCCCGCTCCAGTTTTTCCAACAATATTTCCATTATTTAAAGTACCGCACTCCCGCCTCAAAGATCTTCAGGTCCTGCTCGCCGTATATATTGATCGCGACGCCCTTTCCGCGGCGCTCCGCATGCGCCATCTTGCCCAGGCACCTGCCGTCCGGCGAGGTGATCCCCTCGATCGCGCGGTAGGAGCCGTTGATATTGTACTCCTCGTCCATGGATGCGTTGCCTTCGATATCCACATACTGGGTCGCAACCTGTCCGTTCGCAAACAGTCGGTTTAACCATTCCTCCGACGCCACGAAACGTCCCTCCCCGTGGGACGCCGGGTTTACATAAGTTTTTCCAAGTTCCGCCAGGGAAAGCCAGGGCGATTTGTTGGAGACCACTTTGATATAGGTCATCTTGGAGATATGGCGGTTGACCGTATTGAACGTGAGCGTCGGCGAATCCTCCTTCTGCCCCGCGATCTCACCGCAGGGCACCAGCCCCAACTTGATCAACGCCTGAAATCCGTTACAGATTCCCAGGGCGAGGCCGGCTCTCTCCTGCAAAAGTTTCTGCACGGACTCCCGGATCTTCTCATTCTGAAAGGCTGTGGCAAAGAATTTTGCGCTGCCGTCCGGCTCATCGCCCGCCGAGAATCCGCCCGGGAACATGATGATCTGGGATCCCGCTATGGCCTTCTCAAAGACCTCCACGGACTCCCGGATATCCTCCGGCGTTCTGTTCTTAAATACTTTTGTGACAACATCCGCCCCCGCGTTCCGGAATGCCCTCTCGGAATCGTACTCACAGTTCGTCCCCGGGAAAACAGGAATAAAAACGGTCGGCCTCGCCACTTTATGTTTACATAAGTAAACCGAATCCGCCCGATAGACGGGACTTTCCACCGCAGAGGTATCCCGCGTCGCTTTGTACGGGAATACTTTGTCCAGCGTTCCCTTCCAGCTGTGCAGAGCCTCCTCCATGGATATCTCGGTCTCCCCGTAAACAAACGCCGGATTTTCTGTTACCTCCGCTATGATCCGATAGTCCACATCCAGATCATCCGCCAGTTTTTCCAGTTCCTCCAGTTTCGCCCCATCCGCCTCCGCGACGATGTTGCCCAGTCCGCAGGCAAACAGTTCTTCCTCATCTATCCTCTCCGTGTCGAACCGCACGCCCATCTGATTGCCGAAAGCCATTTTCGAGATTGCCGCGCATAAACCTTTGGAGTCCAGCGCATAGGCGGAAACCAGAAATCCCTTTCTGATAAGCTCCGTGATACCATCGTAAAGTTCCAGCACGTTTACATAATTCGGAATATCATACTCATCCACATCTATCTTAAAGTATACCAGCTTATTCCCGGCCGCTTTCAACTCCGGCGTAAGGATATCTCTTTCTCTCGCCACATCCACCGCGAAAGAGACCAGCGTGGGCGGTACGTCGATATCGTTGAATGTGCCGGACATGGAGTCCTTGCCGCCGATGGAGGGAAGGCCAAAGCCCACCTGCGCGTCGTAGGCGCCGAGCAGCGCCGCGAAAGGCTGACTCCATCTCTCCGGTCTCTCGCTCATCCTGCGGAAATACTCCTGGAACGTGAAACGAATCTTTCTGCAGTCGCCTCCGGCCGCCACGATCTTTGCCATGGATTCGGTCACCGCGTACACCGCCCCGTGATAAGGGCTCCAGGACGAGACATCCGGATCAAATCCGTAACTCATCATCGTCACCGTATCCGTTCTCCCGGAGACGACGGGAAGTTTCGCCGCCATCACCTGTGTCTCCGTCAGCTGATATTTTCCGCCGTAGGGCATCAGCACGCTGCCCGCCCCGATGGAGGAATCAAACATTTCCACCAACCCCTTCTGGGAGCAGACATTCAGATCGGAAAGTTCCGTGAGCCAGGCTTTTTTCAGATCCCCGGCCTGCAGCGCCGCAGACGCCGCTGGAACAGCCGCCTTCTTCAGCTGATTTTCCTCCCTGGACGGAATCGCCACCTTCACCGAAGTCTCCTGATGGGCGCCGTTGGTATCCAGGAAGGCTCTCGCAATATTGACGATCTCCTTCCCTCTCCATCTCAGGACAAGCCTGGGTTCCTTCGTCACCTCGGCCACCACGACCGCCTCCAGGTTCTCCTCCTCCGCGTACCGCAGAAACTCCTCCGCGTTCTTTGGAGCAACCACAACAGCCATGCGCTCCTGGGACTCGGAGATGGCAAGCTCCGTGCCATCCAGACCGGCATATTTCTTCGGCACTCTGTCGAGATCCACCACCAGGCCGTCCGCCAGCTCTCCGATCGCCACCGAGACGCCGCCCGCTCCGAAGTCATTGCATTTTTTGATCAGACGGGACACCTCCTCCCGCCGGAACAGTCTCTGGATCTTTCGCTCCGTGGGCGCATTCCCCTTCTGCACCTCCGCCCCGCAGACAAGCGTGGACTCCTCCGTGTGGGCTTTGGAGGAACCGGTGGCGCCGCCGCAGCCGTCCCTTCCCGTTCTGCCGCCCAACAGGATAATATAATCGCCGGGATCCGAAGTTTCCCGTATCACATTCCTTCTCGGCGCAGCGCCCATGACCGCACCGATCTCCATCCTCTTCGCCACATAGTTCGGATGATAGATCTCCTTCACATAGCCTGTGGCAAGTCCCACCTGATTTCCGTAGGACGAGTACCCCCTGGCCGCCCCGCGCACAAGCCTCGCCTGGGAAAGCTTTCCCTTCAATGTCTGAGAGGCCGGCACCGTGGGATCAGCCGCGCCTGTGACCCTCATCGCCTGATACACATACCCTCTCCCTGAGAGGGGATCTCTGATCGCGCCGCCGAGACATGTCGCCGCGCCGCCGAAAGGTTCGATCTCCGTCGGGTGGTTGTGCGTCTCATTCTTGAAAAATACCAGCCATTCCTCCTGGAGAGGCCCGTCGCCATAGTCTATCTCCACCGGCACCACAATGGAGCAGGCGTTGATCTCATCGGACACTTCCATATCCTCAAGCCTGCCCTCCGCGCGGAGTTTTTTCATCGCCATCAGAGCGATATCCATCAGACAGATAAATTTGTCGTCCCGCCCTGCATAGATTTCTTCTCTCGTGTCGAGATAACTCTGGTAAGTCATCTCCAGCGGTTCCCTGTAATACCCCTCGCCGAATTCCACCTCTTTCAGCTCCGTGGCGAAAGTGGTATGCCGGCAGTGATCGGACCAGTAAGTGTCAAGCACCCGTATCTCGGTCATGGACGGATCCCGCTCTTCCTCCTCCCGGAAATAGCGCTGAATATGCTGAAAGTCCCGAAATGTCATGGCGAGATTCAGCGAAGCGTACAGCCCTTTCAATTCCGCCTCAGGTTCCCCCCGGAAACCTTCCAGAATCTTCACATCCTCCGGCTCGTCGTAGACCACCGTCAGCGTTTCCGGTTTCTCCAGACCGGTCTGCCTCGAATCCACCGGATTGATGCAGTAATGTTTTATCTGCTCAAACTCTTCCTCCGAGACGCCGCCGAGGATCATATAGGTCACGGCGGTGCGGATGACAGGCTCCTCATCCTCCTTCAAAAACTTCACACACTGCACCGCGGAATCGGCCCTCTGGTCAAACTGCCCCGGCAGATACTCCACGCTGAACACCCGCGCCTGTTCCGGAATCTCCAGATTTTCCTCATAATATGTATCCACCGGCGGCTCCGAAAATACACTGCGCAGAGCCGATGCATATACGCCCTCGCTGATGTTCTCCACATCATAGCGGATAAATATCCGGACTGCCTCCACGGAAGTGATCTGAAGATAACTTCTGATCTCCTCCTCCAACTGCCTTGCCGCGGCCGCGAAGGGCGGCTTCTTTTCCACATAAATCCGTTTTACGTTTCCCATGCTGAGATAAACTCCTCCTTTATTTCAGTAATATGGGTGTTCCAAAACCCGTCATTTTGAAACACCCTTTTTTTCGTCACTCCTCTTCTATTACAAGCCCCTGCATAAGCATATAAAGTTCATTATCCACCGTCTCCCCCGAGACTCCCATCGTCAGGGACGCTATCTTTAACCCCTCCAACACATACATGATATTTTTTGCCGCGATACGGGCATCCACGTCATAAAACTCTTCGTTCTCGATTCCCATCCGGATCAGTTTTTCCAGCATCGCCACACCGGTATTAAACTGTTTTTTCAGAGTGGTATCTTTCGGGTTGGCAAACGCGTACTCGTACGCGGCGGCCGCCAGCGTCTTTTTGCTGCGAAGAATCTCCTTTTTCTGTTCCTTCAAAAACAGGGCGAAAATTTCCGACACCGTCGCATTTTCTCCAACGCTCTCCGCCAGTACATGGTCCTCCTCCTCTTTTGTCAAAAGCACTTCCCGAAAGATCTCCTCCGTACTGGAAAAATACAGATACAGCCCGCCTCTGCTGATCTCGCAGGCATCCACAATATCCTTCATCGTCACATTGCGGAATCCCTTTTCCACAAACACCTCTTTCGCTTTCTCCAAAATCAACTGTTTCTTTTGTACCGAACGTTCTCCCATACCTGATCTTTCTCCCCGACTCATTGCTGCCCGTTTATTTCCAAGAGTTCCCGCAGCTTATATAAAATTTCCAAAAACACACCGTTTTCCACTCCCTGTGCCCAGAGTACGCTTTTTGTCATACCGCCGAGCACATATCTGGAAAGAATGCCTGACAATATTTCCAGGTCCCGCAGCGTGGCTTTCCGGATCATCTGTTTTTCCTGCTCCGCCGTTTTGATCCGATTTCTGTTGTAGACATACTGATAATTGCGGGTGATAAACCGCGTCGTCTTTGCCGTCTTCACAAACCCTAACAGCGCGGAATCATACACCGGAAAAGTGAAGGCCGTCTTCTGCACTCCTTCTCCCTCATAGCTGTTCATCACGGCGGCGCCGCGCTTCTGCTCCAGCCAGGAAATATAGCGCACAAGAAGCTTCGCATCCGGCTGATACTCTTTTATAAGTTTTTTTCTGGCATCGATATCCAAATCCTGCGGATGATTCTGTATTACCACAACATTTCTCCCGACCATATGTGATAGCCCCATGCGTTTGACTCCTGCACGAAACACATGACCTTTGGGCTTTGCTACCATCATATCAAAAAAAAAAGAAAAAGTACAGAAAGACTTCACAAAAAAGTCTCAAATTAGTATAATGGAAGAAAAATATTTTGAAAAACAGATAGGATGGTATCGTATGACATCAAAACATCTCTCAGCAGGATCAATTTTTATACAGGCCGGACAGACCTTGGATTGCTTTTGGTACGTCGCGGAGGGCACTCTGCAGGCGGAATATTCAGGCGGTTTCATCACACTGGAAAAGGGAGATATTCTCGGTCTGTGTGACTTCAACCGGGACACCCACTCGCTCACCTACAGGGCGACGTCAGAATGTTCCGTCGTCCCCTATGGTTCTCCAGCTGTCCTTATCCGGACAAAATTCTTCGGGGAACACCCAGACAACCGGATGCGGGTCGCCCTGTCGATGAACCGCTTTGTCCGGAAACTTTTAAATAAATATACGGTGACTTACCGCTCCTGTAAAGATCTCTACGATTTTCTGGTCTCCTCCCACACTTCCTACCGGAAGTTGTGTGAAGAACTGCACATCGTGATCAAGGAACTCCCGGGCATCGAATCCCTGGAGCCTCTGGAGGAAAGTTTCGTCCCGAACGTCTGGCAGACCGCCCACTATACCGGTCTGCACAATATATTCCTGAACAAGGCTTTCGGTCCCGCTCTGCATGAAAACCAGTTTGTCCCCGGCTATCTCTATCACGCCGCGGACGACATCCACATCATGCTGGAGAGACTCC
>ERZ779622.315-NODE-315-length-30952-cov-5.882060_pt1 | contig 30952 bp, 38 predicted proteins | sample MGYA00514188_ERZ779622 | MGnify/ENA primary metagenome ERZ779622 (study PRJEB29562, sample SAMEA4376702) | mouse gut metagenome | isolation source: Cecum | study: EMG produced TPA metagenomics assembly of the A DSS colitis mouse model was used to assess the... | reverse complement strand
TTGGCCTTACCCCTGGCAAAGAGTACAATATCAAGGGCGTTTTGATGGACAAATCGACGGGGGAAAAGCTTCTGGTAGACGGCAAGGAAGTTACCGCAGAAACTACCTTTATAGCGCCCAAGGCCGAGGGCAGCATCGACATCCCCTTTATCTTTGATGCTTCCGGTCTGGCCGGGAAATCGGTTGTGGTGTTTGAAAGCTTGTATAGGGACGGCCTGGAGCTGGCTGCTCACACCGACATTGACGATGAAGGGCAGACCGTTGACTTTGGCAAGCCGGACATCCAGACCACAGCCACCATCGACGGCAATAAGGTCACCGACCCCATCGGGGAAGTGACCATCGTGGACACTGTGGAGTACACAGGCCTTACTATCGGCAAAACCTACAATGTTAAAGGCGTTTTGATGGACAAATCCACAGGGGAAAAGCTGCTGGTGGATGGGAAAGAAATTACGTCCTCCGCTGAGTTTACGGCAGAAAAGGAAAATGGAACGGTTGAAGTCACCTTTACCTTTGATTGCTCTGGGCTGGCGGGCAAATCCATCGTAGTCTTTGAAACCTTGTACCAGGACACCCTGGAAGTAGCCGTCCACGCGGATATCGAGGACAAGGCACAGACTGTAACCGTCAACGCAAAGGGCGGCTTGCTCATTAAGAAAACCGCAGAGGACAACTTTGTGGAAGGTATCTCCTTCCTGGTGACGGGCAAGGATTACGCCGAAACCTTCAAGACAGACGCGCAGGGGGAAATCTATATCCAGGACTTGCCCCTTGGCGAGTACACTGTCACCGAAATAGAAAACGATATTACGGACCGTTACGTGATTGAGGACGGAAAGACTGTCACTGTAGAAGCTGGCACAGAACCCGCTACAACCGAGTTTTACAATAAGTTAAAGCGCGGTTCCCTGCGCATTGTCAAGGTAGAAACCGGCACCGACACCCATCTGGAAGGGGCAACCTTCTGCTTAAAGGACGGGGACGGACAGGTAGTGGCAGACGGTAAAACAGACAAAAACGGCGAGCTGCTTTTTGGGGATTTGCCCTGGGGCGCCTACAGCCTCCATGAAGTTTTCGCCCCAGAGGGCCACTCCCTGGATACCTCCCGCATTGAGGTGGAAATTTACGGCAAAGAGGTTGTGGAAATCACAGTGGAGAACGACAAACTCATCCCGGAAGAACCTACCACCAGCATCCCCAAGACCGGCGATACCCGCGCGAACCCTTGGCTCGTGGGCCTTGCCATGGCGGGTATGCTGGCAGGCGCGGGCGGTTTAGTCTCCTATCTCATTAAAAAACGCAGAAAGTGAAAAGGAGAAAACAATATGCAAAAAAGGAAACTGGCCTCTGCCCTTTTGGCAGGGGCCTTGCTTTTTACCAGTACCATCCCGGCCAGCGCCGCGAAAGCTGCAGGTACGCCCACACCCCACCAGGTTTTCTACAGGGAAGAAGCGGGCCAGACCTTCGCAGGCAAAATTGACATGGAAAAGGATGTTACAGAAGTGGAGGCGGGGCAACCCGCCTTTTCCCTTTCCGTCCAGGACGGGGCGGTTTTGTTTGATTCCCTCTATACCAGCACCCAGCAGGCTATCAAGGCCACCTGTGACGGGGAAAGCGTCAGCCAGGAGGTAAACCTGGCAGTCTATGACACGCTGGACATAGCCCCGGCCACCGGCTGCGCCATTTTAACTGTAAAGGACGCCCGAACCTTGAAGCCTATCCCTGGTGCAAAGTATACGCTGTACTGCGGCGGGCGTATTGTAAAACCCAGCGTGGAAAGCAACGCAAAGGGTATGGTTTCCCTTGGTTTGCTTACCCCCGGTTCCTACGAATTGCGCCAAACGGCTGTGCCTAAAGGGTATCAGCCATCCAAGGCCAGCGTGAAATTCACGGTCACGGGCCTTAGTGTTTCCGGCGGTGATACGGAAATCCATACCAGCGGGGGCAGGAAAATCACGGTTGGCGGGAACGAGGTTTTGATTGCAGGGCCATTTTCCCCTGATATCACGCTTACCGCTGAAAATGAAAAGCAGATTGAGGGCGTTACCGTAACGTATGAGAACTTTGGGGCTTTCCTGGGCAAACCGGGCACGGAAAAATCCTTCGATTATGTGACCTTGCGGGCCGCGCAGGAAGAAATCAACCATCTAAAGGACGAAGAGGAAATCTGCGGCGCGGTACATATCGCCTACACTTTGAAAGAGCCTGCCTGTAACCTCACGCAGTATCTGGCAGAGAAGCCCGCGCCGAAACCCACGCCCACTCCCCCGGCCCCCAGCCAGGGCGGGGCTTCCGGCAGCGCGGGCACAACAGCGGCCCCCGCCGCCACGCCTGCTCCCACGCCAGCGGCTACACAAGCCCCTCCCAGCGTGAACCCCATTGCCACCCCGGCCCCTACAGTCGAACCCAGCGCAGAACCCGAAGAAGTCAAAGCTGATAAGCGGAATTTGGCTATTATTGTACTGGACACGGACGGCAAGCCTGTACCCGGCGTGACCGTAGGCCTGTTTGAGCCTATGGAGGATATGCCCGTGCCTGCAAGCACAGCCGACCCCGCCGACATCAGCCAGTCGCTCTCTAACCTCCATAATCAGCGGGAGACAGAGAAAATCAGCCAGGACCCCTATAAGAGAAGCGCCGCTTTGCAGGCCGCACGGACGGATGAACAGGGGCGGGCCAGCTTCCCAAAAGCGCCTGCCACCGAGCTTATAGCTGTACCTGTCAAAGTGCCGGACGGCTACTCTACAGAAAAAATACCCACCGAAATCCCGGCGGGCATGGAGGAGGATTTCACCGTCACCTGCCCGTATATTGCCGTGGATTTGTCCGTCTACAGCAACGCCACAGACAGCCCCGTTGCAGGTGCCGATGCGGTTCTTTGCAGCGAGGACGGGGACGAATTAGCAAGCTGGGTTACAGCGGAAAGCCCCCGCCGCTTTATCCGGGTTCCCAAAGGGGAATATACCCTGCGGATAAAATCAAAAGACGGGGAGGACAAACTATCTTTTTCTGTGGGTGGGGACAAGGCTTTGCAGGAGGTACAAGCAGAAACGTATCTGCCAGGTATCCGTGAAGAAAGCACCCAGGTTTTTTAACTTTGCTGGAATGCTCCCCTTGCTGCCCTATGTGGGCGGGGCCGCGCTGGTACTGGCTGGCGCGGCTGTGGGCATCTTCGTTTTCCTCCGTAAGCGCAAGCGCGGCAGGGGGGTGAAATGAGGAAGGCCCTGGCGGCAATTTTGGCAGCGGTTTTATTGGCTGGTTCTGTTTGTGCAGGGTTGTGGCTGGTAGGCTTTTACCGCGAGGGGCAGGAACAGGGGACGAAAATGGAAGCTCTGCGCAGGTTGGCCGCAAGCCCCATTGTTACGGATATAGGGCAAGGGCCGCAGGAAACCCCTTTGCCGGGAAACCGGCAAAGGGAGCGGGAAGCGCCCACCATGCAGCACGATTTTACAGCCCTGCAAGCCGAAAACCCGGAGTGTATAGGCTGGGTATCCATTCCCGGTACAGAGGTTGATTTCCCCATCATGCAGAGCCAGGATAAACCCGAATTCTACTTAGACCATGACTTTTCCCGCGAGTATGACATGTACGGCCTGCCCTTCCTGGACGCCAGGTGCAGCCTGGACAACGGCAATCTGCTGGTATACGGCCACCACATGAACGACGGGAGTATGTTTTCCTGTCTGCATAAGTACCAGGACAAGGAGTTTTGGCAGGCCCACCAGGAAGTGGTTTTTGAGACCTCAGCAGGTGAAGACCTCTACTGTGTGGCGGCTGTTCTCCGCTTGAAGGGCAGTTATAAACCGGGTGAGTGGAGCATTTTTCAGTCTGCTGAACCTGACGGCAGGACGATGGAGGAAATAGCGGCACGGCAGCTTTACGACACGGACGTAGAGATATTGCCGGGGGATAAGCTGCTGACGCTGGTGACGTGCGAGTATTCCCAGCAAAATGGAAGATTGGCGGTGATAGCAGTTAAAGAATAGCTTTAGGGCTGTGGGAAACCGCAGCCCTTCCCTGTGCCCCCAGGCTTGGGGGTAGAGGGAAGGGCTTTGCCCTGAAATTCTTATAGTAAAGAGGGTGGTTTTCACGGAGGACATTTACGACATATGCAAAAGGGTGTGGGAGTGGGAGAACCAGAACCATATCCCTTACGAAAAGCGGTTGACCGAATGGTACGGCGACATGAATATGTTTGTGCCATTGCCGGGTGTGACGGACGGGCAAATCCAGCAGCGGGAGCGGGACATTGCGGGCGGAAAGGAGGTTTGGGATATTCTGAAAGATGCTGCCGGGCATCGTGAAAATATCCCGAATATTCTCGCTGAGCTGGAACGCCTGCACCAAAAGACGGAGAGTACCTTAACGGAAATGGAGAAGAGCACCATGAAACCCTCACGGAACAAACGCTTTCGCCCCTTGAAATACAACTCCCACATATTTATCGGCACAAAACCGGCCGCTGTACAGTTCCCGGACGGCCGCACCATTTCAGTTAAGAAGTGGCGTGAGGCTGCTTTGGCGATCCTCAAGGATTGCAATGCCGACCCCTCAACTATGGACGCTCCCATGGAAATCGGCTCTTCTTTGTATTTTGAGGGGCATTTTGGCACGGAGTACCTCTTGAAAATGCTGTGCCGTACCTTAGAGTTGGTGGGCTATAACTATAGAGCCGTGCGGTTTCAGTTATGCGAACGGAAGGAGCTGAGTTTATAGAATGAATCTTGAGATTATTCCTATGACACTAAAGGAAGCCAACGTGTTTGTAAGCCAACACCACCGCCACCATGGCCCGGTAACAGGTCACGAATTTTCTATTGGGTTATCAGATGGTGGGAAGGTAGTGGGCGTAGTCATTGTAGGCCGTCCAGTCTCCCGCTATCTTGACGATGGCTGGACGCTGGAAGTAAACCGCCTTTGTACCGACGGCACCCGCAACGCCTGCTCCATGCTGTATGCAGCGGCTTGGCGGGCGGCACGGGCTATGGGCTATAAGCGGCTTATCACCTACATTTTGGAGAGCGAAAGCGGCGTAAGCCTGCGGGCGGCTGGATGGAAATGCGTTGGGCAGGCAGGCGGCTTGCGCTGGACGGGCAGGCGCAGGCCGGAAGTGGATTTGTACCCAGCAGAAAAGAAACGGCGGTATCAGATGGAGGTTTCATCATGAGCGCCCTTAAAATCGGCCTGCATGACGCGGAAATGGAGCACTTCAAAGGCAAAAAGCAATTCCCCAATTACGCCTTGATGAAGCTTGCAGCCTGGCATAAGGCCCAGGGTGACCTTGTAGAATGGTGGGAGCCTTTAAACTCTTACGACAAGGTATACAGCAGCAAGGTATTTGACTTTACGCCAGAAAATCCGTATTTGCCCCCGGATACTGTCAAGGGCGGCACAGGGTATGGGCTGTTTACGGAGCTGGTCCCAGAAGTGGAAGCCATGTTCCCCGATTACAGTATTTACCCCTCGTGCGATTACGCTATCGGCTACATAACACGGGGTTGCCCAAATCACTGTAGGTGGTGTGTTGTGCCAAAGAAGGAGGGGGATATCCGCCCCTACCGCACATGGCGGCAGCTAGTGCGGCCCGATACGGACAAGCTGGTACTTATGGACAACAACATTTTAGCTTGTGACTATGGCATAGAACAGTTGGCGGGCATGGTAGGCAGCGGCTACAAAATCGACTTGAACCAGGGCATGGACGCCCGGCTGGTAACACCGGAGATTGCGGATATCCTGGCACGGCTCAACTGGATACGGTATCTGCGCTTCTCCTGCGACCAGGAAAGCCAAGTTGAACCAATCCTGCACACCTGTCAGCTTTTAGCAGAACGGGGTGTGAAACCTTATCGGGTCTTTATTTATCTCCTGGTTACGGCTGATTTAGGCAGCGCGGCCCGCAGGGTAGAAGCCTTAAAAAAACTGCGGGGCATAAGCCTTTACGCCCAGGCGGAACGCAATGGGGGGATGGGCATTATCCCCAACAAATTGCAACTGGAATTTGCCCAGCGGTATGTGTATGGCGGATGTTTCCGCAAAGAGACATGGGAGGAATATTGTGAAAGAAAGGGGTTTTGAACACGATGGATTTGCAAGAAAAGATTAGGGCTCCATTGGGCTTGGCAACGCTGGATGAATCCCATGCAGAAACCCAAAGCCCGGAGCAGTACGCTATAAACACAATAAGCGGCAGAGCGCTACAAACCACGAATCTGCTTGTCAGAAAGAGTGAACAGGCCATTAAGAACGCTTTGTCTGAACCGGATACACCCAGGGCTGTACAGGTTGCAGACGGGCTCGCCTATGAGAAAACACACAACAGCTCCTATCACCTTACTGAACCGAATAGGGGGAGTGAACCCGCCCACACAGAAAATCCACCTGCTCAAGCGGAGGATTTCACCACTCGGGACATCAAGGCAAACCCTTTACCCAACAGTCCGCACCCCTCCCCGCCAAGGAAGGACAAGCGCAGTACCCCAAATCCTCAAAACCAGTACACCTCTACAAGTGATAGGGAAAAGCCGTCAACTCATGCTGCCCCGTCCCACAGCAGTCCGGATGCACAGGATGGAGCCGATAGCCTGCAAATTTATGAACGTCCCAGCCTTGCTACATATCAGGGTGAGCCTCTTGCTTCTGGCATGCACAGCCAGGGGCCAGGGCTGGCACTGGCCGAGGAATCCGGCGCGGGCTTGCAGACCTTCCAAGCGGCAGAGCAGGCCGCAGGGGATAGTACATCCGCTGCATCTGCCATTGCGGGGCTTGCCGCGATTGCCTATCAAGTAACGGAGAAAGCCGTCACAAAAGCCAAGGAAACCATAGAAAATATAGCCGCCAGGGCACAATCCAGCAAGCAGGCGCTGGGGGCCCTGGCGGCCCTTTTTCTTATTCCGTTGTTGATATTAGCTGGTATTGCTGGGGTGCTGCGGGGCGGCGGCTTTGCCAGCAATGTCAACCTTTCGGCGGATGTGCTGGCCCTTATGCCCCAGATAAATGCCGCTTGCCAAACCCATGGCATCCCCGAATACGCACCTCTGGTGGCGGCTGTGATGATGCAGGAATCCGGCGGCAACGTGGCCCTTACGAATGGGGACGTAATGCAATGCGCCGAGAGTTTAGGCTACCCAGCCGGTACGCCTGTGCCGGTGGAGGAATCCATCAACCACGGCGTGGGTGTGCTGGCCCACAAGCTGTCCAGGGCAGGCTCTACCGGGCCGACGGATATTCCCCGTATCAGCTTGGCCCTCCAAGCCTACAACTATGGGGATGGGTATTTTGATTGGGCCGCGTCCCACGGCGGGGGATACAGTAAGGAAAACGCCTTGAGTTTCCAGCAGTACCAAATGTCCCATGGCTACCCAAGCGGCTATGGAGATGCAAACTATGTTGACCACGTCCTGCGCTACTATCAAATCGGCGGGGGCGGCATGGGCACGGCAAGCGCGATTGCAGGCGGGGCCTTTGCGTACCCCTGCGAGGGCCACGGCTGGAATACCTACCCTGGCCACGAAGGGATAGATATACCTATGAACGTGGGTGAACCCGTCTATGCCTGTGCGGCAGGCACGGTAACTTATGCGCAAGCTGGCTGGCACAGCGGCATGGGGATTGACGGCATAGCCTCTTATGGCAACTGTGTTTTCGTTGACCATGGAAGCGGCTGGCAATCTCGATATGCCCATATGTCCTCCATTGTGGTGGCTTCGGGCACGCCTGTCCAGCAAGGACAGCTTATAGGCTATGTGGGCAGCACGGGCAACAGTAGCGGTCCACACCTGCATCTGGCGTTATATTACAACGGCAGCCCGTCCTCCGGCGGTGTGATTTATGCGGAACAGGCGTGGCCGCAGTACAAACGGTAGCGATGGCGATGTTTATAATAAAAGGCAGCGGCCCCAAAGTGGGCTGCTGCCATATTCTTTGTTGGGAGAGATGCACATGACCTATGGATACATCCGCGTTTCCAGTACAGACCAGAACGAGGACAGGCGGAAAATCGCAATGGACGCCAAAAATGTCCCAAGGAAAAACATTTTTGTAGTTGAACACACCCTCTTCGCGCTCAATCATTCCAGACATCTCAGTAAAAATGATGAGATGTCTGTTTTATCTGCCGAAACTATGGTCAAGATTTCCCACTTCCACACTCTTTTCAAACACTTATAAATACAGATTCTTAGAGTGTTGGCACTTGTCAGCGGATGTCCGAAAGCTCGATGCGCATCTTAACATTTTTTCGAACAGGATAAAGACTCACATCCAGTGACATCTTTACATCCTCTCTGCCGGATATCTCTTCCAGATATGTCACTCCGTCCGCCCGACCAATTGTTGTGTATACTATATAGAAAGAGGCTTCCGTACCAGGGCGCACCCGTACCCCATCGGGAACCTGCTCATGCTGTGGATTCGCGATGGCCATGTAGATGTCATCCCTGCAAAAGTAAGCGGAGCGGTACTCGTTAGAAAGCCAAAAGTCCCGGATAAAGATGCCGCCGTCCGTATTGTTTTCATTTTTGACGTTCAGTTTTAACAGGATCACGTCCTGCCGGGAGTTTTCTGCTAGGTAATCTGGTGCCCTATCGAACCGTTCCATAAACGTCTCATAGCGCAGCGCCTCAGCAGATTCCACTTGAATGGAGTAACCATCTGTATGCTCCTGCGCGCTGTAAAAAAAGCTGCCAGAAAGGGGTACCCAATCGCCCACTTGATAAATCTCCGTTTCCATGGAAAAGGCGGATGCATTGACAGAAACAATCCTTCCGATTACAACAGCTAAGGCCAGTACGATGCACACAGCAGCTATCTGTTTTCGCTTATTCTTCATAGCGAGCCACCCTTCCCTCCCGCACAAGATACAATTCGTCTGAAAGCTCCTTCAAAATTGGGAAGTCGTGGCAAGCTAAGATGATAAGGGCTCCACGCTCTTTTTCGGCCCGGACAACTGCCTTGACCATTTCGACGCCGTCCGTATCCAAGGCGTTTGTGGGTTCGTCAATCAGCAGGAGCTTCGGATGCTCTAAAATTGCCCCGGCAATCCCCAAACGCTGTTTCATTCCTAAAGAGAATTGCCGGAACTTGCGTTTGTCCGTGAAGTCTAGCCCCACCTGTCCCAACACGTCACGTACCCGTTCCTCCCCCACGGTCCTGCGGATTCCCGCGATAAGCTTCAAATTCCGCGCCGCTGTATAGCTGTCAAGAAAAGCAGGGCTTTCAATGAGCATTCCAACTTCCGGAGGAAAAGATATCTCCTGCCCGAGACGCCTGCCATCAATCAAGATCATGCCGCGGCTTGGGCTTATCAGCCCCGAAATAGCGCGCATCAGCATGGTCTTGCCTGACCCATTTACACCCCGTAGGCCATAAATTTTCCCGCTTTCCATGGACAAAGAAACATTCTCTAAAACTGTTATGCCCCTGATGATTTTTGTTACATCCTTCACTTCTATTCTCACAGTTAGTCTCCTCCCAACACATCTTTATAATTGAACAGAAAAAAACCCGCTAGGATGCTTATTGCGGCTATCCATAAAGAGAGCAGCAAACCCAGCCCGGGATCAAGGCCGGTAGTGACTAATACGCTGCTTCTTGCCCCCATCATAAAATTGCCGAACAGCCAGGGGCTTTGTATATATGTTCCGGCAAACATATAGGCCGCTAAGATAAAATAGCTGAATATGGGTCTCTTACAGGGCAAACAGGAGACTTATAATCATAAGCTGAAAAATCTAATCAACAAGCCCGCAGAGGAATGGGTGCGAACGGAAAACGCCCATGAACCCATCATTCTGCACCGGGATTTTGAGTTAGTCCAAAAAATTTTGTCCCTGGACACCTGCACGGCCCCGGACGGCAAAGAGGTCTATCTGTTCTCCGGCCTGCTGATTTGCGGCTCCTGCGGCGGGCCTATGACCCGGAAAACCAACACCGTGAATGGAAAGAAATACGTCTATTACTACTGCCCCACCGGCAAAAAACATGGATGCCCCCGGCCCGTCATGCTGCGGGAGGATGTGTTGACTGCCTGCGTTTTGAACAGTTTGCAGGCCCATATCAAGAACGTAATTGAACTGGACAGCCTGCTGGACAGCATGGGGGAGGAACAGGTAAACCGGGAACTGGTGGACGGCTACCGGGCGCAGATACACGAAAACGAGATGCAGCTTGACCGCCTGCGGCACTTTAAAACCGCCCTGTATGAGAGCTTCATTTCCGGGCTGCTTACCAAAAGGGACTACCGCGACATGAAAGCGGATTACTCCCAGCAGATGGAGAAACTGCAATCCGCTATTGATAATTTGCGGGAAAACATCGAAAAGGCACAGCACAATGCCGATGCCCGCCAGCGATGGATGCAGCATTTCAAGCGTTTCTCCACCATGACGCAGTTGGACAGGCGGGCTACCGTTGCCCTCATCCAGTCTATCCGGGTGCGGGGTAAGAAGGATCTGGACATCACATTCCGTTACCAAGCGGAGTATGACGAGCAGGTTGACCGTCTTTCCCCCAGAAAGGAGACGGTTTGAGCGGCGAGGAAATCCAGGAAAAATGTTGTGGTAGAAGCGCCTGTAATGCAGGAAAAATTGTGGCAGGCGGCACTTTATATCCGTCTGTCCGTTGAGTTTAACGGCAACCGGGGCGATTCCCTGGAAACCCAGCGGCAGATTATGGAAGCTTACCTGGCCCTATGCCCGGACATTGAGATTGCCGAAGTTTACACGGACAACGGCATTTCGGGCCGCACCTTTGAGCGGGCGGGTTTTCAGAAGCTGCTTGCCGACATTGACGCAGGGAAAATCAACTGCGTTGTAGTGAAAGACCTTTCCCGCCTGGGCCGCAATGCCATTGATTCGGGTTACTACCTGGAAAAATATTTCCCCTTGCACCATGTGCGGTTTATTTCTGTCAATGACCAGTATGACAGTGAAAATGCGGACAGCAGCAGCCACATGATTGTACCCCTGAAAAATATGATGAACGAAGCCCATGCCGCCGACATCAGCCGGAAGGTCAAGGCCCAGCAACGGCAGGCCATGCAGGAAGGGCAGTTTGTGGGGGACCGACCGCCCTATGGGTACTCAAAAGATCCGCAGGACTGCCACAAGCTGGTTGTAAACCCGGACACAGCCCCCACGGTCAGGCAGATTTTCCAGTGGGCTGTGGACGAGATGCCCCTCAATCAAATCGTGCTGCGGCTGAACGAAACAGGCACCCTTACCCCAGGCCATTACCAGGCAAGTATCGGGCTTATCACCCATCAAAAGCTTATGGGCAGCGGCATATGGCAAAGTTGGACGGTAGGGAAAATCCTTTCAGACGAGGTTTACACCGGCGACATGGTACAGGGGAAGTACGAGCATGTAGGCCGCAAACAAACACCGACTGCACGAGAAAAATGGGTTGTGGTGTGTGACACACACGAGCCGTTAGTCAGCCGGGAAATGTTTGCCAAAGTACAACATATTCGGGAAAAAGCTGCGGCGAAATACACCCAATCAGAAAAGGCCCCCTATACCCCCAACATCTTAAAAGGGCGCATTTTTTGTGGGCATTGCGGTAAAAGCCTCCACCGGGTACGGGGCAATAGTCGGTATTACTATCGGTGTATCACCAATGATAGGCAGGGCAAAGGGAGTTGCCCTGGGGATATCCGCTATCTATTGGAAATTGACCTTTTCTCCATGGTTTTAGCTACTGTCCGGCAAAAGGCAGACGTAGCCATGGGCAACGCCTTGCACCTGAAACAAGAAAGCCCCCGGATTGTGGCGCAAAAAAGGGCGGTGGATGCGGAAATCGCCGCCTTGCAGAAGGAAGCCGGCCAGAACCGGAAATTTATAGCTGGCCTCCATGAAACCTATGTGTCTGGGCTTTTGACCCGTGACGAGTTTGTAGAGATGAAGGAGGGCTACTCACGGAAATTTGAAGATGCAGTTGAACGCGTCCAACACTTGCAGGAACAGCAAAACAAACTGGAAAAGCTGGCGCGTGAATACACCAGCCTTGCGGAACAGTTGAAAAAAATCGACGGTAATACCCAGTTGACCGCACAGTTGGTAGATGCTCTGATTGAGCGTGTCACCGTCAACAGCCAAGAGGACATCGTGATTGATTTCCGCTTTGAGAGCGGCTTCGATGAACTGATGGAGGCGCTGCATGGATAAAATAGCGGCACTATATATCCGGCTTTCCGTATAGGACAGCAAGGTGGAGAGTATGAGCATCCAAAACCAGCGGCTGGCCCTGCACAAATTTGCAGACTCCCTAAATGAACTGGATGGTTTTGAGATACAGGAATTTGTGGATAACGGTTACTCTGGTACGAATTTCGAGCGGCCCGCCGTACAGGAACTTTTGGACGGGGTACGGCAAGGGAAAATCCATTGCATCCTTGTCAAAGATTTCAGCCGGTTCGGCCGGGACAGCCTGGAAGTGGGCTACTTTATGGAGAAGGTGTTCCCGCTCTATGGGGTACGCTTTATCTCCCTTAACGATGAGTTTGACAGTGCCAAGCTTCATAGGGACACAGGCGGCATCAATGTGGCCTTTAAGTACCTGATAAGCGAGTTTTACAGCCGGGACCTTTCCATTAAGTATAAATCCACAAAGCATGTGAAATTCAAGCGGGGTGAGTACCAGAGCAAAATATGCCCCTATGGCTATCAAAAAAGCGCGGATGGGCGCATGGAGCCAGACCCGGAGACGGCCCCCAATGTCCGGCTTATTTTTGAAATGGCGGCACAAGGTTACAGTATGAGGGGGATTGCGGCGGCTTTATTCGAGCGTGGGATATCCACGCCCGGCGAGTACAAAGCGTCCCAGGGCTTTACCGCCCACGATATCTCCCGCACAAATGGGGTATGGCAAACGGCCACCCTTACCCGTATCCTGGATGATGAGCGTTATGCAGGCACTTACATCATGGGGAAAACGGAAATCGTCAAAGCTGGTGGGAGGCAAGCACGGAAGAAGGAAGAAAGCCAGTGGATAAAAATCCCAAATCACCACCCTGCAATCGTTTCAAAAGAAGAATTTCAAGCAGCGCAGGCAAAACGGCGGCATTTCAAGTGTCCGAAGAAAAACAGAAGGGTTTATCTGCTTCGCAGCAAGATTTTTTGTGGGCTGTGCCATCATGCACTCTCCCGGTCAAAAACAAAAGAACCCTATTTCTATTGCCGTCAAGGCGGGTCCATACCGGTATCCCCCTGCCACAAGTTATCTATTACAGAATCAGACCTGCATGGCTTATTGTACGAAATACTCTCGAAACAGGCCCAGGCAATTTTAAATAAGCCGGATTTGTATGTACCCGATCAGGTAAACCCATGGCTGGCCCAACAGGCCGGTTATGACAAACAGCTTGGGGTAATCCAGCAGAGAAAGCGCCTGCTGTTTGAACAGATGGTTTTGGGTGGAATCAGCGAAGAAGGGTATAAAGGGCAGAGGGGGGCGCTAGACCAGGAAGCCACCCGCCTGCAACAGCTCCACGACGCCCTGGAAGCACAGATAGAACAATCCAGGCTGGATGAGCAGGCAAAAAACATAAAAACAAAGCTGGCGCAGAAGGTGGCCCATGACGGGGAACTAAGCGCAGAATTGGTAGATGCGCTGATTGAAAGGGTATATGTTTATCCTGAAAACCAGGTGAAGATTGTCTGGAAGACGAGCGATTTTGCCTTTGAATCCACCGAATTTCAAAAATGTTGAAAAATCTTTTGTCGTAGGCTTGACATACGGGTGGCGGAGCCTGTGGAAAGGTATCAAGGGCAGCTGTTCCTTTGCTGGCTGGCTCTTATTATAGCGGTTTATCGTGTCTTGCAGCGCCTGGTACGGCGTACTGTAATTCATCATCCTGCCGTTGTCCTGGGTGAAAACCCAGTTGTCCCCCCGCCAATAGTCGCCAACCTTTGCTTTGAAAGCATCTTGTGATTCACGCAGCTGTTCAAGCCGCTCAGACAGAAAATGGGGAATGGACACGGTGCGGGTAGAAGTCTTCGTCTTAGGGGCCTTACAGACAGGCTTGCCGCCTACCATCGTGACGGATTTACGGACTTGAATAAGGTCATCATGACAATTTATGTCCTCCCATTGTAGCGCTAAAAGCTCACCCTTGCGCAGGCCTGTGTAAATAGCCAGGTTAAACAGGATGCGGATTTGTTCGGGTATAGTCTTGGTGACTGTATAGTCTCCCACAGTATAGGGCTGCCCAGTATCGTCTATGCGCTTGTGCCCGCTGATATGTACGGCGTAGGGCTTTTCAATATAAGCCAGGAATATAGCCGTTTGTTCCGGCGTAAAGAATTTCACGGTTTCCGTCACATCCATAGCTTGCAAACGTACTTTATCGCAGGGATTGCTGTCGATGATCTCCCACTCGACTGCTGTGCGCAGGATAGAGGACAGGACGTTCCGTGTTTTCCGTATGCTGCCTTTGCTGTACCCTCCGGGTTTGCCGTCCTTTCGTGCGCCGTCCTGAGTAAGAGAGGCAAAGAAGCTGTTTACCCGGTGGGGGCGCAGTTCTGCCAGTTTTAAATGGCCCAGGGCGGGGAGTATCTTGTCATTCAGCTCCTGCTGGTATTTAGTGACGGTTCCCGGCTGCAAGTTGACGTTTGCATACTCCGCGATCCATCGGTCAGCGAATTCTTTCAGTGTGATCTTGCTGCCAGTCATGGCTAGGCCGCTTTTGACCTTCAACTCGAATTCATGTGCGAAATCCATGACCGCTTTCTCCTGTTTCTTGGGAGAAAGTGTGGGGTCTGGGGTAAAGGTAGTGGTTGCTGAGAGTTTCTTTCAGTAGATGTAATAGCCACAAGATACAGTAATCCTGTAGTGTCCATTTCGTTTTGTGATACCAGCCATAGCAGTTCCTCCATAAATAAAATTGGGCCCCTGTCTGCATACGCATGGCAGGGGCCTTGATAGGTTTATCCTCCAAGACGGAGGTTAGCTTGCGGCGTCTCCGCAGATATGTGCGCTGAACCGTTATTGAGGATGTCGAGCACCTTATCGAACGAGATTAGCGCCTTACTGCCCACGAACACGGCATCAAGCTTCCCGGTTTTGACCCACCGCCGCAGGGCGTATTCACTGATGAGGAAACCCTCATCGTGCAGGCGCTGGTGGATCTGGCGGATGGTTCCGACTTTACAGGGCATGTGGTTACCTCCCAAGCGGATTTTTAATATAATTTATGGGGTAAGATTCTTGAGGGTTTTGTCCTTTCAAACGGATGAACGGGAAAAAACTATATAAATTGTTATCGTAGGCATGCCTTACCCAGGCCCGCTTTGTGCCATACAGAACCATTGCGCAGCGTTCAAACAGGTTTGTAAACTCTGTGAATGTGATATAGCCGTATTCCCGGATAAATCTGTCATAGAGTAGAGTCGCATCCGTCCCTGTTTCCTTATTCCTTTCACAGCGAGTTTCTGCGAACTGTTGGACGGCCTCTTCTTTATTCGTACAGATTTTCTCGCAAGGAGGCGGCAGTGGTATGCAGTTTACCGGATAGTAGCCGCTGAACCGCCCGCTCATCTTGTGGCAGCATTCGTAAGAGCGAATGGCAATGGTCACAATAGCATCCCGCTCTTCTTTGATTTTCTCGAAAAAGGCCGGTTCGCGCATTTCCTCCGGTATCTCCCCGGCCAGCGGGATGACAACGAGTTCGTCCAGAAAATCTTCCGCCATCTTATATGTGACAACGGGGTAACTGCTGACCAGCACATGCTTTGTGTAGCTCGGCAGATTCCTGTCCGCCTGCTCCTTTCCAAAGAAGGCAGTCTCCATGTGGACAGCTTGATCCAGCAAAGAAACCGTATCCATTTGGAGGGGAGACGGGCCTATTTCCGGCCAGATGCAAACGCCCGGCCATACCAGTCCGGCACACCAAACCCATACTTTAGTTTGCCGCAGTCCATAAATTTCATGGCCTCTTCGTCCAAGATGTATTGTAATAACTGTAGGAGGATATCTTTCCCGGAGTGTACGGACCCTTGTATCAAAAAGAGCGATTTGCGATCCACATAGTAGGATAGCAAATAACCTAATGCCTCCATGACTCGCTTTATTAGTTCAATTTCGTCCCGTGTGGCTACCCGCAGGAATTTCTCGAAATGCGGGCACGGTGGATAATAGTCACTCAAATATTGTGCCTTTACATACTTGGGCAGAGTATACTTGTTATACATGACACTGGGCATTATATTGAACATGAGCGATTTGTTGCCCTCAGGGTCAAAAACCAAAGAGTCTTCTGGATAAAAGGGTACTTGCACGTCAGTTTGATACAGTTTTCTACTCATTATAATTTTCCTTTCTCGACAAAAATATTTTTCTGTTCTTATGTTTTTTAAATTCCGGTTTGCTCCCACCGGAGGCGACCTGCTTTTTTGGATACCCATAGACTATCACATCCTTTCTTTTTCTTGACCAGGATGGTCTCTTCTTTATACGTGAATCCCCTTAACCCGCAAGCCTTTTAGGCAACTGAGCGGCGTGCCTCCTTTCACCCTGCGGTTCTTGCTCTTTTTAGCGCCCAACAAACTGACTGCCAAACTGCCAAATTGCCCGCCGAACTGGTTCAGGGGGACATCTACGCCCATCTGCGCGAACATGGCGTGGGCATCTGACATGAAGACAGTTTCCTCCTGGGGCGCTGCCTCAAAATAGGTGAGAAGGAAATCCTCTATCAATGGCCTCATATCTACGTCACCGCTGTCAGATGCATCTAGCAGGAATGTGCCGCTGTTCAGCGGATAGTCGCCAGAGAATATGTAGTGGCGCGCTTTAAGCCCCCAATAGTACCCGATAGCCTTACTGACTATCGAATCTTTTTCCGGCAGAAGCCGCTGGGCAAATTGGGTATCCCACTTTTCCCTCGGGATAGAGTAGGGGAACGGGATAGCCACCAGCCGGTCTTCAAAAGCATCGTCCTTCCCATTTGTGCGGAGTTGATAGTTCGTGACCAGGATGAACTTCCCGCCAAAGCGGAACTGCACGTTATCCCGGTACTTCTTGGGGGCTGAAATCAAGTCATTCCCCAGCAGTTTCTTTATGTTAGAAACTACCTTGCTGTTTAAGGGATCAGACGGCATGTCCCCCGACACGCAGAGCTTTTTTCCTTCCAGCTCCGATGGGGCAAATTCTTTCGAGAGCTGCTCCACATCCAGGCTGGAGACCGTCTCAGCAGGAAAGATTTCCTCCTCCAGGAAGTTACACAAGAGGGATTTCCCGGTATGCTTGCGGCCTTGCAATACAAAGCCGGTCTTACCACCAATGTCCGGCACCAGGCAATACCCCAGCATCTCCCATAGCCTTGCGATAATCGCCGCATCTCCCCCGCTGATGCCCCATAAGAATTGGTCGAACTCGGGGCAGATGCACCGGGCAGGGTCGGGGATATAGCGGCATTTAAGAGCGTAGATCGTGAAAAATGTGGGGCTGAGGGAATAGAAGGCACCTGTTTCAATATCTAGGTTGCCGTTCTGGAATGTCAGGAGCCTATGGTTTTCCATCCTCTCGGTGTACTGGATCATCGGCTCGGCCCGGATAAACTTGATTGTGCCTGTAACCAGGTCAAAGTAACCATTCTCATCCACTTCGGCCCGGCAAGTTTCTATTACAAGCTTCTGAAGGGCTGCATCCTCCTGTGGCTGATAGCATATACCGTTGTATTTGTACACAACGCCATCCTTTACAAGAAGAGTGCAAGACCTTATCACCCTGTCTTTCAGCATCGCCGGTGTGATTTTTGCCTTTCGGCCCTTACCATACTTTGCGAGGCTGATCGGCTGGCCCCTGTTGAGGGTAGGCATAGGAGCTAGCGTCCTTCCCGGCAGGGGAGGCTGCACCGCTAATGCGCTTGGTAGCTTCTCCACCTTGCCCAGGGCGTCATTATTAAATTGACCCTCCCGTTTCTGCGCTGCTTTTTGCAGCTTCGGTGCCCGAATTGTCTGGGGCCTCCGGGGAAGGCAGGTCAACGGCTGTTGTCTCTATCAAACCAAGGAATCTGCCGGAAGCATCACCAAATCGCAGCTCGCCTGTTGCTGGGTCGATAAGGACTTGAAAGCCCTTTTCCTTAGCGTGTCCCAGCATTTTTGGGCCAGACAGACCTGTAAGCCCATTCTGGTTTTCTTGTGGTGGCTTGTAGTTTCGAAGATATTCCTCAGATACACGTGTGGCACCGGGGACTCTCCCATTTTGATCTACCATGCGATACCGTCCAGTGCGGGCGTCATAAGCTGTCTTCATGCCAGCCTTTGCCGCTTCACGCTCAAATTCCTCCTTAGTTTCAAAAAATACCAGGCCCAGGTTGGTGCCCTTAGAGATACCTTGTTCATCCTGGTTCCTTGGGACGGTTTCCTGGGTAGGAGTTGGAACGTTTTGGCTCGAAGAAGCCGGTAGGCTTTCTGCTCCGTTTGTCGGTGGGTGGTTTCCGGCAGGTCCGCGTGGGCTGCTGTTTTGGTTTTGGGGGACGCCTTGGCCAAAGGGGTAAGGTATTCCGTTGGTCATATTATTGATACCTCCGCTGAAAATTCAGGGGCATTGGGCCTCCTGTAAGAATATCCTATCACAAACTTGAAGGGGAAAAAAACGCAAAAAAAGAGGCCCCCTCCGATAGGTGTATACCCTAGGAAAGAAGCCAAAAGATAGAAGCAATTCGTCTAATTGTGAGTGTATTAAAATATCACTTTACTAAGACAACCTCCTTTGTCAGTTTTCGTTTTTCCAGTTGTATACTGAACTCTTGCTGCATCCAAGTTTCTTCATAATCTCCCTTACACTCTTCCCAGATTTAAGCATTCTCAAAGCCTGTTTCTTTGTGGATTCTGAGTATCGGTTTTTCTTGGGTTCTACAGTATAAGTCCTTCCGCACCTATCGCAGATATATCACTGGACACCAGCAGAAGTGAAGCCGATTTTAACCATATCCGTTCCTCTTTTGCATTTTGGACAGACAATCTCTCCTCCCGAAATTTCGCATCGAACAAATCCGAAAGTGTCATGGAAGAGCGGATCGAAATAATCCCGGATGCTCTCTATCACAGAATGAGACCATTTCATGGGATCATCAAGATCAAGGGATATATGTTTTTCAATAATTGGGTATTCATTATGAAGAAAATCGCTTGCGGCGATGTAGTCGTCATCTGACCACGTTCGGTGGAAAAGTTCATAGAATACTTTCCTGGCTTGGACATCACCTTCAAGTGGATTATATAACCTTACCGGATAAGATGTTTTATCGCCGAGTATTGCGAGAAATCTGATTTCAGTGGCCCGAAAAAGCGTCCTTAACATGTCATCCAATAAAACTTTCTTGATATAATGAGCGTCTCTATATCCGACCTTTTCATATAAATTCATAAATAACTGAGCACACCTCCCGGCAAATAGGGCCGAATTCATAAGATGAGAATAGTCATCTATTGTCTTAAAATACAATTTTCTTTTTATCTTTTTCTCAGCAAATTGAAGGGGGAGGATTTCGCAATTCCAATAACTTTTTGTAAGCAAACGCAAATTTTCCATAGTAACATTATAGGACAGGCGTTCCCGGCATTTCGCCAAACAAGCCGCTATCATGTGTTCAAAGACGGGTTCAAACTGTTGGATCAAGAATGCTCCGAGAACATATTCCTTGGGGTCACGTGATTCCTTTAGGCTTTTTATGGCTTGAAAATAATCAGCATATGCTTCTTTGAGTTTACGGTCAGAATAATAACTATCATGTCCTTTTTGAAATACTTTTCTATAGAACAACAAATTGATAAAAGGAAATTTGTCGTGGGCCATCCATTCTGTCAACTCTAATGCTACAGGGCTAAGCCAAGCTCTTTTATACGAGCGGGACAAATCTTCGTCCAATGCAGTGTATTCTTCTAATTCTTTATTGACTTTTTTTAATGCATACAGAAAATCATAGTATGGGAATCCATCGTTTTTTTCTTTTAATATCATGGCAGAAATTACATCGGTATACTTTCTTTTTGCTGCGTAAAGTTTTCTAGAAATGCTTTCCATACCAGCTTCGCGATACTTGTCATTTTTTATAGATTTTGCGTCTAGGTGCTCATGAGTAAATTCCTCTGAATATTTCCGAATGGTTTTTCTGGATTTTAAATCATAGCACATCGACAAGTTCAGGTAGTATGATGTGGCACAATTAACCATTTGTTGTTTCCACGCCAATGGGTCAATTTTTATGGGCACAAAAGCCCGGTTACTTGAGTCTGTATGATCTTCATATATTTCCAAATAATAATTCCCATTCCCTATCAAACGGTCAAAAACCATGCCAAAGTATTCTTGCACTTCTTTAACCCTGTTTGCTGCCAATCGAGTCACGCCCTTCCTCACATATCCAGAAATCAAAAACATTGTTCCGCTGTGCCACTGTTCCAGCCTTTTACAAGAGAATTCTACCATCTATCCCCCAAAAAAGCACGAAAAAACTTTAAAAATCTGCCGGAACACCGGAACTCGGAACAGATTTCAGGGAGTTCTACCCTATCAAGGCTTTACTCAACAGAGCTTGCGGGAAGACGGCATGCCCTTCCGCATAACCCTCGAAGCCTGGGGCGAATTGATCAGTGCAGATGTTTCGGCTAAGCTAACCCAAAGCACGGTGGATTTAGCAGCTGGTCAGGCGTGGGCATAAGAGGAGTTAGATACTCATATAAAAAAGATTCCCAATAGAGCCGAATGGGGCTGACCCTATTGGGATTTTCGCACAAGTAGAACATGTTTTACTGCTTCTCTTTTTCGAGGCCGTCTATGTGAAGCCCATACACATCGTCCACGTAATACTTCCCCACAAAGGGATTGTAAATTGCCGTACACCGAACGCCATTATACTCCGCGAGGTAAAGATTATCCCCGATTTTTCGGATGATTTCAGCCTCGCCAAGGACGCAGCGGTCATGTTCCAAATTTTTTAGGCTGTGGATATATGCTTGTACTTTCATGCCTCGTCACCTCCATGTTTTGATATTCCTACCAGCCACAAGCTGTCTTCCAGAATCAAGCCGTGCTCCCATGTAAGCTTCAAGTGCCGCGAGAGCAGCTTCTCCGACAGCACCATGCCCAGACCATCAACTGCTGTCCTTCCCTCGTCGGGCAAGGAATCCTCCCAATCGCCCAGCGAAGCCTGTACACCTTGCAGCAGCAAACAAAGCTTGGGCAAAGGCAGACGGCAGCCACCAAAAGTGATCTCCCAGTATTCCAGCTCCATCGGCTTGACTTTGCAGATGGCCTCCACGCCGATAATGTTCTTGATTTCAGCTGCCACCATCGCGCATACGTCTTCCCAATCCAGCTTGATAGCACGCTTTTCAATCATTGCCATACCACGACCCCCTCTCTGCCCGCCATTGCCTCAAATTCCTGCTCGGACAAGATAGGGATGCCCAGAGCCGCTTTGCCCAACTTGCTACCAGATTTCGCACCTACCAGCAAATAATCTGTCTTCCGGTTCACAGCGGAAGCGGGGTAGGCACCCAGCTCCAGCAACCGGGACTGGATGCTGGTTCTGGTGTAGTTTTTCAGCTTGCCTGTAACGGCTACGGTTTTACCACAAAACAAATTTCTATATTTCATAAATTATTTCTCCGTTTCATAAAAAGAAATGGCCCGGCATCTATTTCAGATACCGGGCTATATTCATTCTGTTTCAACTGGCCTCTGCCAAATCTGGTACAAGTTCCGCAGCATTGACCAACTCCACAAACTGCTGGCCGAAGGTCTTTGCCTGCGCTGCTTCTTCCGGGCTGAGAGTGCCGACCGCTTCGAAGTTAAAGAGAGCGTAGGGCTTGCCCTGCTTGCTAGTCGCCCTCTCAAGAGTGATTTTCGTCACCACACTACTGATCGGAGTTAAAGTACTCAACAGCCGGGTTGCGTACCGTAAGAATCGCGGCTTGCTGGTAACAGGGACGCGCACCAGCAAAGGGATGATGTTATCGGGCCGCAACAGGAACAACAGCACGGATTCCTTGCAGGCTTTTGCGTTGCTTTCACCGTCTTTGGAACCAAAATCGTTATAAGGGCAGTGCGCGCAGGCTTTGCCGTCGTGGGAAATGATGCTGTTCTGGCTCAGGCAGGTGGGCGGAGTTCCTTCCACCGGATCAGGGGTATCCCAATAGGCCCTGGGCGTAATGTAATCTAAAACGATGCCGACCAACTCCTTTTCAGCCTCGTTGCCTGATAGACTTGGCACTTCAAACACCGTGGCACCGCCCGAAGGGGATTTCACGATGTCGAACAAGTCAAAAGAAAGAGGCTGGCTTTTCAGATTGGAGCGGATGATGTCAAGAGCGTTGTTGGTCAGGGCAATGTAGCTGGAGTGGGGAAGGGAGAAAGCCGCACTTTCCGCAGGCTTCTGCAACTCCTGTACCTTGCCCTCTAAACGGCCTTTCAGCTTTGTTGTGTCCATAATAGTCCTCCTAAACCGCCGGCCTGATAGAGAACCGGCGGTACGATGTTTTGTTTGCGTATTTTTTGTATAGAGCGGGGTGTTCCGCTTTCAAGGTCTTACTGTCCAAGCGCTCCTGCGTGACGCTTTTCCAGGTGATGATTCTCTCGCCAGCGGTACCAACCTCATTGTCGCCCAGCATCTCTTTCAAAAGATTTTCGGCTTGCTGCTTCTGCTCGGTGATGGTTTCCAGTTGTTCACAAGCTTCGTCATACTGGGCCAGCAAATCTGTAGCGGTGCCTGGCAATTCAACATGAGAGGGGGCTTACTGCTTGGGAACCGCTCTGCCAGGAATTTTGCCGATACACTGGAACCGTCCAGCGGTGGGGGAGTGCCCTCCTGGACATGGCTCCAGAAATCGCTTTCAAGCTGAATGAGCATGGAAATCAACTCTTCGTCCCTCTCCACGAATTTCCAGCGAAAAGTGTTGCCGCCAATCAAGACGGCAATATAAGCTCCTGCATAGCCTGTTACCGCCATGTAGTGCTGGATCTGCAACTGGTACTCATCGGGGATGCCGTCCTCCCACTCGCCTGCCTTGTAGGCAGAAGCGGTCTTGGCCTCGAAAATGCAAGTACCGTGGTCGGGTGATTCGCACACGCCATCAAGATTAGCCAGCATAAAAGGGTGTTCCGCGCTCTGCAAAAGCTGGTGCGGTTCGGATACTACTATATTGGTGCGTTTGCTGAACTCTGCCCGCACAAGGCTTTCTAACTGGGTGCCCCAGTAAGCGGCTTCGCCAGTCTCTTGTGGAGGAAGTTGCCCCGTCTTATCCAGCCACAATTCCACGGGAGACTTGTAGCGGTTAATCCCACAAACAATGGATGCATCCGAACCGCCAATGCCCTGTTTACGGTGCTCTAACCATTCTTCATAGGGCATATTTCCTGTAGACGCTAACACTTTGAATGACATTATAATCCCCCTTTACGCCGCCGACAGTACCATCTTATAAGCCTTGTCGATCATGGGATTGCCCTCAACAGTCCGCAGGAACAGGTTCTCGTTGTAGTTCTTGGTTTTGCGTATGGGATCGGCATGGGTGGCAAAATCGCTGATGGCGTTGATAAAGCGATAACCATTGCGACCTACCTGGGCCAAGTCAGGAGCGTCCCAATAACGGCGTTTCAGGTCGTCCAGCAGACGCAAATTATTTTTCTTTTGCACGTCGTTCATATCTTCTGTGACAGGGAAGAACTCCTGCATAAACTCCATAACCTTCTTGTCGGTCAAGCGGATTTTAGACAGGGCATCAATGCCTTTGCCCAGCTCACTCATTTACGTCTCTGCCAACTCTAAAGTTTCCCTGGCTTCGTATACACGGCTCATGACGTTCTCGGTGTGCTTTGCAGTCCAAACACGTTTTGCACTGCCCAAAGCCAGATTCAGTGTATTCTGGCATACAACACGCACCGGGGTCATAGCCACTTTGATGCCGCTGCTGCCATCGTGGGAATTCATCACCACCAGATAGGGCGCAATCTCGTCCCCAGCGATGATATAGCGGTGGGGCATCCGGGCCAGCATCCAGACCTTGCGACCGCCTTGCAGGGAACCGGCAGTTTCGTAAGTCACACCAGCACCCAAAAGATCGTCTGTAAACTGGAAAGCATCCTCATTTTGCACCACCTTGTAGCGGTCAGAAACGATGCCAAGGGCAGCATCATCCGTGCTGCGAAGATTGACCTCGTAGCCGGGAATCTGAGTGCCCTCCTCAGTGTAGACATCCCTCTGCATGACTTGCCAGTCCAAACCGGCAAGTACCAAAGCATCGATAGATGTGGGAGCGGCTTCTACACGAGTGCCCAACCCATGCCAGGGTTTTTCGCGGACATAGAACATGGTTTCAACATTTGCAGACATAAAATTTCCCTCCTTTGAATTTTTACTTGTCGTCCATCACGGCATCGACTACAGCATACAAAATCGTCGCTGCTGCCGTGACGACAACGGTCCAGAAGCTTTTGCCTAAAAAGAAGCCCATACGCATTCACTTCCTTTCTTTCTATAAATAATAAGTAGAAGCCTGATCGGCGTACTAATCAGGCTTCATAGATATAATATATAATTGAAAAATGTGACTTTTACGAAATGATTACACTTTCACTTGATTGCTACAGGTACTCCCACCATTCTCCATGCACTCCTCACGCTCGTCGCATTCCGGACACAGACAGCCGCTTTTCTTTTGTCGCGGCGGGAGGATCCGCTCATAAAGTCCCATCTCGTTAATCTGGGCCATGATAGCCTTTTCGCTTCGATGAAAATTTTGCGCCATTTGCGTGATGCCGACGCCTTCATCAAACATTTCCACAAGCCTGACTTTATCTTCCTCTTTCCAACGCTCCCGGCAAATCTCGCGATTTCTCCGCATTTCTTGAACTTCCTTTTTTATTAACGACATAATAAAAGCCTCCTAATATTTTTCACCATTATGTTACATTATCTTTTGTTATTTCAGCTTTTCAAAAGATTTATAACAGTTTGTAGCCCCAGAAAAGCTTTCAAGCTGAATGGAATTTGCACAAAAAATCCCTCAATAACAGGGGATACATGCACTTCTATCCGGTGCTGTATCATCCTTATCAAGTTTCAGAAAGGTAACATTATCAATAAAAACCATAAAAGGAGCGTGATCATGATGCTAGAGGAATACGGAGATCTCTTAACCGTTGACGAGTTGTGCGAGCTGCTTATGATAGGCAAAAACATGGCTTATCAGATTTTGAACTCTGGGCAAGTGAAAGCCTTTCGGATAGGGCGGTGTTGGAAGATACCCAAAAAATCAGTGCAGGCCCTGCTTGAATTGATTCCGACCTCTTAAAGTACAAAAATGAATCCACTGGGAGTGGTGCTCTCAGTGGATTTGCTCTTTTGTTCTTATAGAAAAGTGAGTAGTCATGCAACAAATTACAAAGCAATTTTTCAAGTTTCCTCTGCTGCATCTTGCCCCTTTTTGACCGGTATAACAGGACGTTCAATGATAGTCCGTATATACCTCATAAAAGCATGATAATCTTGTTTCTTTCCTGCATATCGATGCCCGTCAATGAAGGAAATCTGGTTCATCACAAAGTGTATATGCACTTCGTCTGTATTGTCGTGGACTGCATAGACGATCTGATACTCGGCCGCGTAAAACTCCTTGATGCCCAAAGCGTAATTGTTTGCCAGGGCGGCTGTTACCCCTTCCTCTTTTGAAAAAGATAACATCGAGTGCCTAAGCCGCTTCCCACTGTTTTTGCCGAAATAATTCGCTATGTACAACATTTCATCTGCTGCCGTTTCGGCTGAATGTGTGCTTCCTCCGATGCTCACGGCGTGGCTAAAGATGTAATTGATAACGGAATGATAGGAGTTTTCGTCAAAATATTTCTTGTGTTCCCCTACGCCAATTACTTTATATGTGGCCATTTGAATGTCTCCTTTATATATTATAGGGTATTGATGATGTTATAATTTCTTCCTTTCTATCTTTTATTAAATTCTTTGATTTTAATAAATTTTCTCTTTTGATTTAATAACCTCCACTTCCTTATTTCTCGCAAGGGGAAGAAAATCATCCCCAGGGGCCCCGTTACATTTATGTTACTAGATAATTAAAAATAATTTTAAAAGGCGTTTTAAGGTTCTTATAAAGGTTAAAGAGCAATAAAAACCGCCGTACACACAGCGATGTGCCACAGCGGTTCCCATACAAATTATTGCGCATTTTTTAATTCTGGAGACTGATTAGCCCTAGATTTTCCGATTCTTCACCCAGGTATGAGGGCCCTTACCAGGCTTCCTCGGGCACGTTCCCGGCGCGGGCCTGCCTATGGATTCGGCATGCGTGATCTTCTTTCCACAATGCGTACACATCCACTCAATTCTGACAGTTTTTTTAACTATAGCCACATTTAGTCCCTCCTTATAGCTGAGTAATAAACTTAATCGTCCAAATTGATTTCATGACGAACGAAGTTAGAGCCCCCATCAGAAGCCTTGAACACGAACAGCGTCTCATCCAAATCTTTAAGCTCAACCTTTTTTGTGGTACCTTTGGAAACTAAATAATTCAAAATTGTTGCTGCCACTGCCTGTGGATCCACACATATGGTAAAGCCTGTATCCATGGATTTGCACATATTGGCAAACTCGACATCGGTTGCGGCACCCGCTTCTTCGAATCGTGCTATGTAGGTATCTTTCAGGCTATTGGAAAAGTATATTGAATCTGTGCCCGATATGGGGAAAAGCTTGTCCGTATCAGAAAAGTGGTCAAGAAGAGTCCCGGAATAATCCGGTTGGAAATATGGGGCGAACTGTAAGCAGCCATTCTGAAATGTCTCTTTGGATAGAGCCAGCGGCTGGTCAAGCCAGTGAAGCAGTTGGTTATAAAACACAGTAGATACGATCGGCCCGAAGTTAAGCGTCGTGATGGAACCATCCTTTGCAGCCAAATCCAGGATATGTTGGTTAACGTTCGCTTCGCTTTTATTTGTGATTCCCACTCCATCGATCCATAGTAGGAATTCCCCTTTTTTCTTCCGTACTGTGTATTTATACGCTCCAAAGCAAGCCACTATAATCAATAGCATTGGCCAAGCGCTCAAAGTCCTTTTCCAGCCCGTCCATATAAACTGCCAGATCTCAGGTAAAAAACATATCAAAGCAATCAAGGCAACAAGGCAGAAAAACCCAAGAACGGCTTCTTTATGGTCGGAAACCCACTCAAATAAACGGCTAAGAATGTACAAAATTACAAGGATAACAGCAATTACAATAAATAGCGACATTTCATTTTACTCCTGCCTCAGGCGGCTCTATTGACAGCTCTAACCTTCCGCTTTCTTGAAGTTTGATCGCATCGGCATCGGTGTCCCAGTCTCTAAACCGATCTGAGGAAACCTGCCCTTGCCTCTTCTTCTCAACCCATTGTTTGTTAATCTTCTGGAAATAGAGATCGGCAGAAAGGAGGAGTGTCGCAGGCATTTCCCCTCTACTTTCTTTCAATTCCAGAATCATTTTCCCGCCAATATAGTTCAGATACTCCTTTCGGGAAATATCCAAAATACACTGGTCAAAATAGTCCGCCCGTGTATTTCAAAAATTTCTGAAAGGACAGTGGGCCGTTCCCGCAGAGCAGATCCATAAATTTTGTAAAGCCCAAAGCAATCAATTTCAGCAAATCATTCTCTTCCCAAGCCGTCTTCATATCTTCTCGCGTTTTTTGTTCTTTTGATGGCAACACGATAACATTCCTCCTTATCAGGCGCTTTCAAGCTGCATTTCCAATTCATCCGTAATATCCACTTCGTTGCTGCTCTCTGCTCGTTTTAGTATTTCAGGCGGTACGTCATTTTCTGAAATCGTTCTCGTAATGGTCGTTTCTTCCCAATGCTGCTCGACTTTGGAATAGTGGCGGGAAATCTCCTTAACGCCCTCTGCCAACTTCTTTATAAAAACTTTGAAGCCATACACAACACCGGAAATTAAATTCTTTACTTTTTCAATGGCAGATTTAAGGAAATCAACCATATCATTCCAGAACGTCGCGACAATTCCTATTCCCGCAATAACGCCTACAGTAAGCAATAAAGCTGTTAAAATCATACCATTCACCCTTCGCTTCCTAATTTTTGTTTAACCTCTTCTTCGCTGACGATTCGCTTGGAGACCAAAAGCTTCTCGCCTTCATTAGCCTTTTTCACGGCCAGACACCGCCGCACTGCATCCTCGAACCGGCTTTGCGGAATGATCCGATCTTTGTCTTTGGCGGCACCGACAGCGGTTGAAAATACTGCATTGGCAATATCGCTTCCGCTGATACCGGGGAACGCCTTTGCAAGATAGGAATAATCCACTTGGCAGGGCATTTTTCTGGGGATGTACGTCCGCCATAACTGCTCGCGCAAAGGTTCATCTGGAAGATGAAACTGGATATGGTACTTGATCCTGCGAAGGAACGCGGCATCAAAATTCTGGATAAAGTTCGTTGCGAACAGAATGACGCCTCGGTACGTGTTCAAGAGGTTCAGCAGTACCGATCGTGTCTGATTTACACTGACATCTGTAGCAGAAGTCATATTCGACACGCGTTTGCTTAACAGGGCGTCGGCTTCATCAAAAAATATGACGGAATCTTGTTCGTTGGCAATTTGAAAAAGCCTGCTCAGGTTTTTGGACGTTTCGCCTACATATTTTGATTCTATTTCAGCATAATCCACACAAATCATTCTTTTGTGGAGCGCGTTGGCAACTGCATGGGCCGCCATGGTTTTACCCGTCCCCGGGGGCCCATACAGATTGACTGCCAGACCATCTTCTTGGGAAAAGCGTTCTGCAAGGCCCCAGGTTATAAAAATCAACTCCCGGTTTTCAAAATAGGATATAACCTCCAGAAGCTTGTCCCATGTATCCGCATCCAAAACTAAATCGTCCAGCTTATATTTCGGGTATGTGACCGCCCACTGGATGACTTTCTGTTGACGTGGTTGTGAAGCAGCAAATGGAACTTGTGGGCCCCCTGCTGTTTCAATTTTTTTTAAAGACATATTTGCACCCTCCTCTCAAAGGCATACAGCTATTTTCCATGTAGATTATATCATGGCTTTTTAACTCATGTCAACACTATTAGACAACTTTACACTCTAATCGAGTGTGTATACTTCCAAGCCTGGAATCTATACTAATGAGTAAACAGCCCCACTCATAGGAGGTGTACAGTTGGAGCTTAACTCGATTGGGAAGAACATACGCAAATACCGGCTGGAAAGGAACCTGCGGCAAGAAGACCTGGCGGAATTGGCGGGACTGAGCACAAATTACGTTGGCGCCGTGGAGCGTGGGGAGAAGCTGCCCGCCCTTGAGACGTTCATTGAAATCGTAAATACTTTGGGGGTATCGGCGGATATGGTGTTGTCTGAGGTCGTGCAAGCTGGGTATAGGGTTAAAGCAACCCAACTGTCCGAACAGCTGGAAAAGCTTTCGGAGGCAGATCGAAGGAAGATTTACGCGGTGGTTGAGGCTTTGATAAAGTGCAGTACATGAAACCTAGTTTTGAGTGCGAAATAGAACATGGGACAAGGCAAAATCCTTATCCCATGTTTCAACTCCCTTATCTATCTTGTGGTTACTTCGTTTAGAAAGCTGCTCTTATTCCCCAAGATGGAACACCTTCCCCCTGGGCGCAAAGGGCAATTTCCTCCCCTTCGGCAGCAAAAAGGCGTGTTCCCGCCGGATGTGGAGCCTATCTTCTACCGCTCCATCGGTTATAAGGAGTATAGGCCCCGCCGTCGGGAAATCCTTGGCCTTTTCCAGCAAGTCTACGGCGGGCTGCAAAATCGTCCCGCCCCGGCCGGTTACCTTTACGCGGCCTGCCAGATCTTCGGGGGTCAGGTAACCGGCATCATAAGCCTCCGTGTCGCAAAAAACGACCCGCACCCGGCCCACGTCCTTTGCCGCCGCGTAACTGGCAATGGCCCCCAGCGACAGCCCTAACAGCCTCGCGCTCACCGACCCGGACGTGTCTACCACCACCCCAAAGGTGCGGCCCTTTAGCTCCTCTTCCCATAACATGTAGCTTGGCCGGGGAATGTGGGGCGTCGCCGCCTGCTGGGGCGGGTATAGCTGCGGTGTTTCTCCAAAGGAGGGAATTGGCTGTCAAACCACTGGGCCAGCTCTACCTCCCAGGGGATGGGCGGCGTGGTCAGGGAGCGGATCTCCTCCACCAAACTCGCTGGGAGATACCCCCTGCCGCTGCCAGTGTGGAAGTCCAGGCCCTCCCGCAGACAGTTCCGGAAAAACTCGTCCAGGGAAACCGATTCCCGCAAGCCGCCGAATTGGGACAGCGGATGGGACAGGATGTCCCCTTTGCCGTAGCCCCGAAAGGTGCCCAGCCTGCGGTACTTGCGCATCTCATTTATTATGATATCATAAATACTCTCCGCGGACATGCCAGCCAGTTCTTTGTCATAGAGCAAGCCGTCCGGCGGCATTTGACCGATTCCCATCTCCACCAGCCAGCTGTTCACGCAGAGATCGCAGGCCACGTTCCACAGGTAGCGGTCGCGGCCCGCGCAGCGGTTGTGGTGCATCAGGCCGGCATGCAGGTATTCATGGGCCAGCACAAAACGCCATTCCTCCGTGGAAAAATCAGCGGTAGGGTTGCAGTATATCTCCCCCTACACAGGGTCTACCGCCGCAATATAGATTTGGCTTTTCTGGCAAAGCTCATAGTCTTCAATCACCTTAAAAGAAGCCGCCAGCCCGCCCAATAAAGGATAATGTGTAAGGAACCACTAGGCCGCCCGCTTGATGGGTGTCTCGGATTTTGCATCCCAGCTATGCCCGCCAGCCGTGCTCACCGCGCTGTTGACAGAACGGCTCAGCGCCTCCGAAAAGGCGGCGGCAAACCGGTTCGAAGAATTAGGGCCATAGACGATGGGCCGCTTTAAGAGTATATCCACGGCACCGCCGTTTGTACCGTAAGGGTTCGCG
>ERZ779622.311-NODE-311-length-31180-cov-5.681285_pt1 | contig 31180 bp, 28 predicted proteins | sample MGYA00514188_ERZ779622 | MGnify/ENA primary metagenome ERZ779622 (study PRJEB29562, sample SAMEA4376702) | mouse gut metagenome | isolation source: Cecum | study: EMG produced TPA metagenomics assembly of the A DSS colitis mouse model was used to assess the... | reverse complement strand
CGATCTCCAGCGTGGTCACGAAGATCACCTTGGAGAAGGCCACCAGCAAACAGGGCAAACCTTACGCCTTATTCAACTTCCAGACGGTCAGCACTCTCAGCCCGGAGGAAGCGGCCCAAGCCAAGGCGTTCGGGCAGCAGTTCATGGAGATTGTGAACGCCGCCCAGTTGGTTCCCGATCTGGCCGAGGCCAGCTAAAATAGGATGCGCTATGACGGCCCGGTGTCCCTGCCCTGTGGTGGGGATGCCGGGTCATTTATTTTCTGGAGGAACCACTATGAACTATAGCGAACTGAAACAGATATTCCGGGAGTTAAAAAGGACTTCTCCCAGGGAGGATCTGACCGCACACATCATCTTCACAGAAGATAGTTTTGCCACGCAGTATCCGTTGTTGAGCCGTACCTATAGCGTCAGCAGCGACAACAAGGCGTTCTGGCCCAGCATGGGCGGCTACTCCATCTTCGCCTGCTGTCTGGACAAAACTTCAGATCAGGGTATCCGGCTGGACTGGTACATGGCTGAGGAGGGAAACGCCAATGGCTGGAAGGTGGAGGAGTGTTACATCCTGGAGCGGATGCTGGATGTTGAGGCCATCGGTGATCTCACTCGGATAGAGTTGGAGGATGACACGATCTGCTACGGTTTCGGTAGCAGCAGCACCTGTATTCGTGTTTGCGAAACCAATGAAAATAGGAAGAGCAGTCTGGAACCATTGGCCGGAAATCAGATGATCGATGGGAAATGGGTGGATCTGTCCATCGACCAGGTATATGGGTACTGTACTCTACTGGAACGACATTTGAACAGGGAGGGAAGAATGTGAGCCGGACTAGGATTCATCGGGTCAGCCAGGAGAAGGTGCTGAACGTGATAGACTTCCGTACTCCGTTGGGCCTCTTTCTGACAAAGGAAGGCCGGAAATGGGTGGCGGTAGATAATACCACTGGGGACGCATGGACAGAGGAATTTTCCAGGAAACGTCAGGCCACCCGTTGGCTGCGGGGTAAGTTTGAGATACAGAAGGAAGGTGTTGCTATGCGTGTGTTAGTAGTTGAACCGGAGCGTAGACCGGAAGTGCGTGAGATTGACGACTCCCTGAAGGCCATGCAGGAGATCGTAGGCGGCTTGATTCAGCCTATCTATCCTTTTGACGAGCCTGTTGCCCTGATCTGCAACGATGAAGGCAAGATAATAAATCTGCCAATGAACCGTGGACTGCGGGATGAGGACGGGCAGATATATGATGTTGTGTCGGGGACATTCTTTCTGTGCGGTGCTCCGGCAGACAGCGATTGCTTTACCAGTCTGACACAGGAGCAGATCGAACGGTACAAAGAGTGGTTCCACACCCCTGAAATGTTCTGGGGCATGGATGGCCTTATCGTTTGCCTGCCGTTGGAAGTCGATTGAGGGGTGAGCGCATGAAGTCTGATAACCCTTTCACTGGGAAGTCTGTAGCTGTCACGGGTAAGTTGAAGAACTACACTCATGCCGAAATTAAGGCCCGATTGCTGGAGTTAGGAGCTAAGCCTGTATCCAAGGTGAGCAGAAGGACGGACTACCTGATCCTGGGAGAGCGACCCGGTAACAAGCTGGTCAAGTCTCTGGCACTAGAAGTCAATATCCTGTCTGAGCAGGAATTTGAAGTTCTGGCTGGATGAGGGAGGTTTGTCGATTATGGGGGATATAGCTGAGAGACGTGCTGTCAGACTGGGCTGGGATGAGGTGTGCAGTATCGTGTCAGATGAAATCGAGGACATCCTGGGCCTTCAGGTCCAATGCAGGATCAATGTTGTAGAAAGCTCGTTCTGGGATGTGTTGTTCGTTGGCTGTCGTCTTCCCCTTCCGAAACTCTGCCAGCTCTTACAAGATACACAGGCTACCCCAGAGGATTGGGAGGATGCTTTGCCTGACGAGGGAGGGATGGATGTCGATGGCATCGGGATCGTGCTGGGTGAGAAATTGATCGGACTGCATCTGAACCTCACCTGGGAGCACCATCTGATCACCAAGGACAGCCTGTGGTTGATCGGAGCATGAGTGCAACCATCAGGAATCCGGTGCGGGAGCGGCAAGTCATAGAACTTTTCGCTAACCGGCAGTCGTAAATATACAATATAAAAATCTGTTTCGGAGAAACGCTGCGGTTCGCAAAAAGTTCTATGACTTGTCGCTCCCGCAGCCTTTCTCTATCGTTTCATCATGATTGGAGGTAGAAAATGAAGGTTCAAGCATATATTCACAGCCTGAAGGATCATGTGCATGACCGCCATGTGTTGGGCGAGGCTGAGATCATTCAGCAGATCGGTGACAATCTGTATCTGGCAGAGGTCAACGGTGTTCGGTGTACAGCGATCTTCAACCCGTTCACCGGTCGGTATTTCGTTGACGATGTGTACGGCGTTCAGAAGGAGGGCACCTGATGTGAGACAGTATATTTTCAATCTGGAAACGACCAAACTTGAGCTTCATTTCGAGAAGTCCGAATACGGAGCCCTGACCGATGAACAGAGATCAGACCTCAAGAGCGCGTTCCTGTGGAGCCGTACCGGAGGATGCTGGGTAAGCAGGGCCAAGGAGCCCAACCTGTGGAGAGCGAAGCAGATCGCCGCCAAGCTGGGGTTCATCGAGGAACAGAGGGAAGGTGAGAGGCTTTCCTTCTCTGAGCAGGTGGAACGTCAGACGGACCGGGCTGAGAGAAGGGCCGAGCGTTATGAACAGTACGCCGAGAACGCGGAACGCCGAGGAGCGGCCTTACAGCAGCCCCTGAACCGGATGCGTGGCGATATTGCGTTCTTTACTCAGCCCATCATTGCGGGTCACGCTGGCAGTCAGGCGTTTGCACGTCAACGTGAGCGGATGTTTGCACAGTACGAGCGTGGATTTGAAGAATACCGTAAGAGTGAGTATTTCCAGAACAGAGCACAAACTGCCAGAGTGACAGCGGACGGAGCCAAATACCGGGATGTTGCATATCTTGACCGCCGTATCAAAGAGTGCAAGAAGGAGATCAAGGCCAGGGAGAAGAACATCATCCACTATGAGCAGACCTTATATGCCATTGAGAACGGCGAGAAGAAAAAGCGGTTTGATGGCACTCCCATTACCGCCGAGGTAGTAAATGACTGGATCAAGCGGGAACTGGAACTTGTGGAAAAGGCCATGGACAAGCAAGCGTTTCTGGAAGCCTGTGTTGACCAGTGCGGAGGTATCCAGTTCAGCAAAGATAACATCAAGATTGGCTTTCAGGTCCGGTTGAATGATGGATTTGATTCCGAGGTTGAAGTAATTGGAGCTGGCCCACAGAATATCACCTATCGTATCCTGACCGGGGGTGCAAAGGGAATGGTTCTCCAAGCTGCCTATGCAGAAATCAAGGAAATCATTAAGGCAGAGGAACTTCGAGAGACACACCCTTTCACTGTAGGCGAACAGTTCACAGCGGAGCAGTTTGTCCAGGATGGTACGCACAGGTGGAAAACCGTCCGTGTCACCTATGAGATTATCAAGGCCACCGCCGCAACGATCCAGCTAAAACCCGTTGATGGGAGTGGAAAGGCTATCACCCGTAAGCCGAAGAAGTCCTACAACGGAAAATGGTGTTTCACTCTGGACGATAACTACCGCAATACATTCTATAAGGTGGCAGCAACAAGTGAAGCTGATTAAATAAAAGGAGGACGAACCATGAGTCACGAGTGGGGCAACTACCCGGAGAACTTCACCCCGAAGATGTACTGGGGTGCCAGGGCTATTCTTGAGCGACAGAGCGGCTATCCTAGAAAGGCATTGTACCTTCTGCCGGATCGTCAGAGCTTTGAGCAGTTGGAGGGAAGCCAGAGGAACCAGAATGTGTTTCTTGCCTGGATCAACGAAAAGGTCCTGCCCGAACTGAAACGACTTGCCAGAGAAAAACGCTTCTATGAGTGGAACGATTTGGCAATAATCCAGTCCGAAGACGGAACTTTTATGTGTCAGGCCACGCCGAAGGGCAGCGGAGGGGAGTATCTCTACATCGGTTGCTGGGAGGTCGAGCAGGAGTCCACGATAACAACGACCACAGATGAAGATGAAGATGACGATCACCACACAGTTCCATCCAGTACGGGCGGCGATTACAGTCCTGCCAATTCATGGGATTGCACCCGGGATGAGTATGTCTGATTTCATATAGTGTCCCGTTAGGGTACACCTTAACGGCACTATAAAAAAGAGTTCCATTAGAGTTGGTTTTCGAGTTCTGGTACGTTCCAGACTGGAAGCCGGCCCTAGTGGGACTTTTACTTTTATTATTGGGGGGCTGGATATGAAGATCGGGTACATCAGAGTCAGCACACAGGAGCAGAACACCATCCGGCAGGAAGTTCTCATGCAGGAGTTAGGTGTGGATGAAGTCTACATCGACCGTATGAGTGGAAAGAACACCAATCGTCCCGAGCTGCAACGGATGATGGAGTACGTCCGCCATGGTGATACCGTGATCGTTGAGAGTATTAGCCGTTTTGCCAGGAACACCCGTGATTTGCTGGACTTGGTGGAGAGGTTGACTGCCAAAGACGTTGAGTTCGTCAGCAAGAAGGAGGCTATCGACACGACCACGCCCACAGGAAAGTTCATGCTGACCATCTTCGGAGCCGTGGCAGAGCTGGAACGAGAATATATCCTGCAACGTCAGCGGGAGGGCATCGCTATTGCCAAGGACCAGGGGAAATACACTGGAAGAAAGGCCAAGCATTCACCTGACTTCGACCGTGTAGTGGCCCAATGGCGTAGCGGGGAGATCACAGCAACAGAAGCCATGCGGACGTTGAAAATGAGCAAGACCACGTTCTATCGGCGGATAAAGGCATTAGCATCAGAGGTTGTAACGTGATATTTGGCACGACGTTATGTGGAAATCCAGAGCATGATGTGATATACTTAATGCAAAGGAATCAGAGATGGTTCTAATGGTAGGGGGTGAATTGCCCCCTACCATCACAGATATTTATAACCTGAACTCGATATAAAGGGCTATGATCGTTATGAAAAGAGATGACAAAAGCATATACGAGAGCAAATATACGATGGGGAATCCCCATGATTTGAACGAAGAAGACTGTACATATTACCAGATTGCTTTTGATATCATTTCCACGCAGCACAGGCAGAAAAATGCCGGAAAAAATATGGACGAACGTGACAGACATTCAGATGCTCTGGATATTGCCTATGAGGCCCGTGATTTTTTTAACAGGCGAATGAAGCGCAAGGATGCCAATATTTTCATCAGGATAAAAAAATATTTGAACCTAGATTTGGAGCAATACGACTACACAAATTTTCAAAACAACAGAGAGCGGGCCAAGATTCTATACCTTATATGTACGCTTGAGCTTATACGTTATCCAGATCGGGACGTGTTACAGTTGCTTAGTAAACCATCCATGGAAAACGTGGATAATTTCTCTTGGGGGTGGGAGACGAGTAATGGAGAAATTATTCGCTATATAAAGACCAGCATTGAAGAAGAGCTGTCATCAACGGAAGTAGGTAGGGTTCAAGGAATAGTTTCCGATATATGGGAGAGGTGGAACCGCATTATACATTTAGCACGCAATGAGATTGAACTGTATTCAGCAGATAGAAATATTTTATCGAAAGTTTTGGATGATATCCGGGAGATAAAAAGGCATACAGAAAGCGTATCGTTTTCCTACCCCAAATCTGTTGGATCTTCGCCTTTGAAGGATCTATATCTACGAATCTTGCAGTTAGAATACCTTGGGCATGTGAATGACACGCTTGCCATTTTGAGCAAAGCAGAGGCAAACACATATAAAGTGCCGCCAAAATTCTGGTTCCAAATGAGAAAATTCCGAGCCTGCCCGTTTGAAATGGGAGACTTAGAATGGTTCTTTGAGCAAGACAATGCGGTGAAAATAGCAAAATATGTTTATCTTAAAGATGACATTACCCCGGAAGAATGCAGAAATATATACAGACAGGATAGCAAATCAAATGTCAGAGAAAAAGTTCAACGTTTTCTCAAGTTCTGGGAGTTCACCAATTCCCCTGGGGTGCATAGAGCGGATACTGTTTCTGTGTTGCTGGTGATTTCATGTTTACAATGTATTTTTCTTGATGACCGCAATGAAATATTCCGCTACTCGTATCATGGATTTGAACGAGAAAACAGCACAGGTAAATTTCATGTACAGGCCGCATTGAAGAAGGATGAGTCGCCCCGTAAACATATATGTGATGTGGAAAAACTGTATTGGGTTCGCAAAGTTTTAGACCGCTGTTATGTAAATATGGGTTGCAACGATGGGCTGCAAGCAATAAGAGAATTTGAGAAAATCTGTTGTGCAATAGTCAAAGATGTCTTTAATTCCGACAGTTTGGAGGAAATGGAAAACAAAAGCAATCACTATGCAGAACTCATAGGTTGATGGTTATACAAGTTGAATATAGAATGGGAAATAAATCGTATCCTGCGGTGATGTGGGATGCGATTTTTTTTGCTATCTTTTTATTTGCCGGAGGGAACTCTGGAAAACAAATACCAGAAGGAGGCATAAATAATGTCTGCAATTGATCTTAATATTACTTCGGGAAGCACCAAAAATCAGCCTGGTGATGGTGGCCAGGACAGCCCACAAGTCGAAGCCAAACTTTCTGAGATAAGCAAAAGACTTTCGCAATTGCAGGAGGAAAACGAGCGTTCCTATTTGGAGCAAGGTCAGCTGCTGCGGGAAGCGAAGTCGTTGTTCTGCAAGCATGGAGAATGGCTTGACTGGTTGAAGGAAAATTTCCCCTTTTCCACTAGGCAGGCGCAACGTTTGATTCGTATGGCCGAGTGGTTCACAAATACGACACCGGTGTCGCATCTGGATTTCTCAAAAGCCTATATTCTAACTAGAATTTCCCCTAATAGAGTAAACGATTTTTTGAAACAGTATGAGACGGCAGATGTTGATGTAAAACCACTTTCTCGCATCCAAAATATGAGCAAACTTGACCTTGAGAAAGCTATTCGTGAATTTCTGTTATGCCAAGATGCTGCTCAACGTACTGGCAAGAAGAAAAAGACCGAGACAAATTCTTCTGTGCAATCATCGGAAGACAATGCGCTGGCCGCGCTTTGTCTTCTGGAAACTACCATGGCGAACCTGATGGGGAACCTAAAAAGTCAGCCACGCGATGACGAGACATACGATACACTGGTTTCAGAAATTCGCAGGCTATGTGAGGACACCCTTGGAAAACTTCCGTCAGAGGATGTGAAGATTGAGTAAACTGGTGTACATAGGGCAATCAGGAGCAGCCCGATTGTCCTATGTGTCCAAGCTGTCGGCATCAGCTCTTTTCCAGCACTTTTTGAAGTGCGCGGTTCCTCCTTTCTGCATCTTGTGATTGCAAAAAGAAGTTCCTGTGTTTGTAAAAGGGAACCTTCTCTACACGAAAGAACCCTTCCGGCGTCACAACAGCGATGTCCTGCATAGTCAAAAACTCTGCGGGTTCTATGATTGGCACTTTAGTATCAGAGAATGGGGTGCTGAAAGAAAAGATCTCGTCGATCACGGGTGTACTGAAGAGACTGGTGTACTTCGCGGTAGCTTCAACAGTTCCCACCAGTTTTGACCAGTATTCTTGGCTTGAGACATCCGAGGCCCCTAGTATGACCTTGTAAGGGCAATTTTCGGCAATGACCTTGCTCCCTGCCATTCCATAGTTTTCTTCCAGATCAGCCAAACTCTGTATGAATAGTGCAAACGTCACCCCACGGCTTCTCAAAGTACGAAGTCCTGATTTGATGGCTGGCAGCGTACCAATTCGGGAAAATTCGTCCAGCATAATCAGCACTGGCGGCAGTTTCCTTGCAAGGTAGTCCAATTGGGAACGCTGTTCTAGCGTTTTGATAAGTTGGTTGACCATTAGACGGATCATCGGCGCAGAGCGTTCGATGGTCATTTCCGGGATGGTCAGGATCACGTCTCTCGGTTCCTGTAGCGTATTAAACTCCTGCCAGTCCAGAAGTTTGCTCTCTCCATTGGCGGTAGGAAGAACGCTTCTTATTGCGGAATCTGTCACAAAGATGGCCAGATTTGATAGTTCCATGCCAATGTTGCTGATTACATTCCCGTGTACTTCATCCAACTTATTCATGTAGATTTTAGCGGTATCATTCTCACTGGAGCACACGTCATCAATAATTTCCCCGATAGAACGTGTTTGAATTTGTACCATCGTATCCAGAAAGGAAACATCCATCCCATAGTAGTAGATGATTGCACCAGTCAAAAAGTTCTGGGCGCACTGAATCCATATTGGATCGGAGACGGATGGAGATGGCGGGATGAGTGCCATCGCTAAATCTCTGGCATTTCCCCCCAGATTATCTGTTCCACCGTGTCGCAAGGGAGCGTAAGGATCGTATTTCCAGTTGGATTTTCCCAAGGAAAAGTGTACACACATTTTCCCAGTGCCTCGGTTCAACTTGTCCCAATAGCCGTATAAGTCCCCTTTGACATCAAGGATGATCTGACTTCCCGTCCAGGTCGCCATTGTTGGCAGAACAATGCACTGGGTTTTTCCCCGCCCGCTCTCGCCAGCCACCAGAACATGGGCATCTTGTTTTACAGGTTTTCCAACATATTCTCCAGACATCAACATTGATTCCGATTTTATTCCAAAGAAGAACCCCGGTTGTTCGCTGTATTCCAATATAAAACTTTTTGGTATGTCTTTTCCCTGGCATACCTCGCGTTGGTGTTCCAGTATGCTGCACCAATATCGAGTTCGATTATCACTAAACATATATTTGTCCTTTCTTCCCATCATTTTCCTCCATCAGAAAGGTGAGTGTTACTTTGCAAACAAAAACATTTCTCCAAGAGTCTGCACAGAGAACGGAGCAGTTGAAGCGCCAGCAGCTAATGAAATCGAAACGTGACAGCGACGCTAAGCATAAAAAGGATACCCGGCAATACATCCAGATTGGGAAATTAGTTTGTAAATATTTCCCGTTGCTGTTGGATTGTCAACCCTCAGTACAAGAAGAACTATCCCCCGAAGTTGCTTTTCTTGAGTCCATTCTGAAGCTGCACCAGAGCAATCCTGACCTGATGCGCCGTCTGCGGGATGCGTTTGAACGGCAGAACTTGTGAGTCGTTTAGGGTGGGGCAGAACGAGCAGAGTTCGCTCTGGAATGTTCTTCTATTTTCTCCAGCGCACTTATACATTGCCCTCATTTTGCCCTACCAGCAATCATCCTAACATTCAAAAGGAGGGAAAGTCTATGGCTTGCTTTCATCTCAATGCCAGCGTCATCAGCAGGGGGCATGGCAAATCCGTTACAGCCGCTTCAGCATACGTCAGCGGCGAGAAATTACGAGACATGTATAACGGCCTGATTTATGATCGCTCCTACCGCCAAGATGTGGTATATAAAGAAATTCTGCTGCCTCCAGAAGCGCCGTCCGAACTTCTGGATAGGCAAACACTGCTGGATGCCCTCAATTACGCAGAAAGGCGGAAAGACGCACAACTGGCACGCTCCATCCATCTAGCTCTGCCAGACGAGCTTTCGCTTCCCGAGCAAATAGCTTTGGTCAGGGAGTTTGTTCAAGTCAACTTTATCAGACGCGGACTGTGCGCTGACATAGCGATCCACCAAGGGAAGCTTGATAAAACCAGGAAGCCGCTCAGCATCGAGCCAGTAGTTGAGCGCAAAGACAACCGCCACGCACATATTATCGTTCCATTCCGCAGTGTGAACAAATGTGGATTTTGTCCCACAAAGCAGAAAAACAGATTTATGAACAGCCTGTCTTATCTAAATATTTGGAGAAAATCGTGGGCAGATCTCCAAAATCGAGAATTTGAAAGGAAAAGGCTATCCGTCAGGGTTTCTCACGAAAGTCTTGCAGCGCAAGGAATCGACCGGGAGCCCACAAAACATCTTGGCCCAGGCGCTATTGCACTGGAACTCCGCGGGGTGCAGACAGAGCGCGGCGATATGCACCGCGAAATCATGGAGCGCAACCGTGTACGAGAGGACATGAAACAAAGGCGACACAACCGAAATAGGGACAATGTACGCAGCCGATAAACTGAATTACATGACTACCACATGCTTCGGAAAACGGATGTGTTTTGCAGTGGATTATATATTCTCTCTTCAAGGAGGTGAACACCATGCAAAAAAGCATCCTGAAACTGGAAACGTCCAGCAACGCATCCAGTTACAGGACAATTTTCAAGACCCGCCATGGGCGGACGTTGTTCCTATCTTTGTCAGTCAACGGCCACGTTTACACCATTACGGACTGCTTTTACACGGATCGCAACCAGGGCGGGGCAGGAGCAGTGCGCTACAGTTCCAAACCCCACAAGCTGCGGACGCTTCAATTTCCCGCCGAGAACCTGCTGGCGGTAATCGAAGCAGAGCTGGACAAAAAGTTTTACGGCGTGGAGTTCGTGGAGACGGAGCAGACTAATCTTTCTCTGGACGAGTACATAGACTTCAGAGCCAGCAGCTCCAACAGGAAATACCGTTTCCTGATTATGGTCGGGGATGGTGGCAATTATCATGGCCTTCCCATGCGTCTGCGGACAAGGCTCAAAACCAAACTCCACAGATCGGTGTATGTGGAGCTGGCTTACTACAAGGACGGGAAAGGCGTGGTCAGGCAGTGCTGCTACTATGACAGGCAGTACCAGCGGCACGGCGTCAAAATCACACCGCCAACCCTGATTAGCTGCTTCTTTCCCTATACCCGGGAGGGCATCCTAAATCTGCTCAACCACGAAATATGCTGTGACTTCACGCATATTATCGTAACGGATGGGATCGACGTTGATGCTAATACTACGCCCCTGTGTGGGGCCATCTAGGAGGTATTGCAATGGCTAATCTAAAAGATGAATACACGGACATCAAAGACCGGAAACACCGTGTAGAGCATTTTACTGTCCATGAAGAGGACCCAGCCAATCGGGAGCGGCTTAAAGAAGAGCTGTTTCTGGCTTTGACCAGAACGGAAAAACGTATTCCCGCATAGGGAGTGCATACATTTTACCATGAGGGAAGGGGGTGTGTCAAATGGCGATCATTCTGTATGCCCGTAAGTCGGTGGAGCGGGAGAACAGCATCAGTTGCGAAACCCAGCTTGAGTATTGCAGGTCTGTTATCAAGCCCGATGAGCGGGATGAGAAGGTACTTACGTTCGTGGACAACGGCTTCTCCGGCGGCAATGTCAACCGGGACGGCTTCCAGAAGATGATGAAGCTGGTGCGGCAGGGGAAGGTCAAAAAGGTCATCGTTTACAAGCTGGATCGTATCAGCCGTTCTCTGTCAGATTTCGTGAACATTTTGCAGGAGTTCAAGGAGCACAAGGTTGAGTTCGTGTCCTCTCAGGAGTCTTTTGACACATCCTCGCCTTATGGTGAAATGATCGTCAAGCTCCTGATGGTGTTCGCCGAGTTTGAGCGGACATCCATCATCAACCGTGTCACCCAGGCATACGCCCACCGCAGTGAAATGGGGTTCTATATGGGCGGCCGCCAGCCCTATGGCTTCGAGTTGGTTCCGACAGTCATTCATAATGTCAAGACTAAAAAGCTGAATCCAATCCCCGCTGAGGTAGAGCAGGTACGCTACATCTTTGAGGTCTACGCTCAGGAGAGCGTGTCCCTGCGGCGGCTTCTGGATATTCTGGTAGCCGAGGGGAAGCAGCCCTTGAATGGCAGCAGTTGGACAACGGCGAAGCTGTCCACACTGCTAAAGAACCCTATCTACGTCAAGGCCAATTCCGATGTGTACGACTACTATGACCGCCACGGCGTTCAGATGGTCACAGACGTATCTATGTTTACCGGGGAGAATGGGGCGCAGCTCTACGGCCACACCAAGCATGACCCCAGCAACTCGGATTGGTCGGATATGAAGCTGGTGCTCTTAACCCACCCCGGTATTGTTGATTCTGACATCTGGCTCAGATGCCAGCGGAAGCTGGAGAAGAACCGTCAAATTGGGAACAGCGTCAGCAACCCTACCAGTTGGCTGGCGGGGAAGGTGGTCTGTGAGAAATGCGGACACACCATGACCACCATCAAGGGGAAGATTAACAAGAGTGGCGAGATGCGGCGGTATTTCAACTGCACCGGAAAATCCCACAAGAAAACCTGTACAGGGCCGAAGGTGACGATCTATGCTAAGGATTTGGAGAATATGGTTTATGAGTGCATCTCCGTGAAGCTGGCAGATCTGAAGGAGATGAACCGCACCACCCGAAAGGGAGACACGGCAGAGGTCAACGAGCTGAAGCTGAAAATCAAGGCTATTGAGAAGTCGGAGAAACAGCTTTTGGACACTATGCTGGCGGGTGGATTCAACGATGACCTTCTGGCGCTGGCGAATCAAAAGGCTACCCAACTCAAGAGGGACCGGCTGACTCTGTATGAGCGGATAGAGGACTTGAAAAGCCGTGATGATGAAACCGATGTTGTTGTCAATCTGGCGAAGTCATGGAGGACTGCCGACTACAAGCGCAAAAAGGCTGTCGCTATGATTATGATACATAAAATTGTTATCAGCGAGGATGGCAGCACGAAGGTGCTTTGGAACATATAGCAGACCGTCAGGGCTTTGATGCCCTGGCGGTTTTCTGTATGCTGACTGTTGAAAATTTCATGGTTTTGTGGTAAAATTGACATATCGAAATGAAGGAGGGCAGATATGGCAATCAGTGACCTGCTCCAGAGAATTGATGATTATGCGGCTATGATCCGTGCATACCGCCCGCTTTCCGAAGCAGAGGTAAGAGAACTGGATGCTTACTACCGTATAGGAATGACTTATAGCTCCAATGCGCTGGAAGGAAACTCTCTGACCCTCTCCGAAACAAAGGTGCTGTTGGAGGACGGCATTACTGTGGAAGGCAAACCCATCCGGGATTGTTATGAGGCTACAGGCCACGCCAGGGCCTACGACTATATGCTCACATTAGCCAGGAGCGGTAGCCTTTCAATCACAGAGGATGTCATCCGGCATTTGCACTGCCTGTTTTACAATGGCATCGACCCGGAGACAGCAGGGGAGTACCGAAAAGGGCAGGTGTTCATCACAGGAACCGACTACGTCCCGCCCACCGCTGAAGACGTTCCTCAATGTATGGCACACTTTGCGGCAGAGCTGGCAGAGCGGCAGGAGAGCCTTCATCCAGTAGAACTTGCCACTTATGCGCACCGACGTTTGGTGGATATTCACCCGTTCCAGGACGGCAACGGAAGGACTGCCCGGCTGTTGATGAACCTGATCCTGATAAACCAGGGCTATTGTATCGTATCTATCCCTCCGGTGCTGCGGCATGATTATATTGTGGCATTGCAGCAGGCCCAGAGGGAAAACCGGCCATCTGACGAAGCTTTTCTCAAGCTGATTGCGGAGTGTGAGATCGAAGCCCAGAAGGACTACTGCCGGATGTTCCGTATCAAGCTCCCGAAGGTATAAGGGCAGTCAACTTTTTGGAAGATACGGCTATCGAGTTGATTTTGCATTGCAATAGGAGTATAATAGACATAGAAAACTGGAAGGAGCTTTTGCTATGGCAGATACGACTAATTTTAGTGTCCGCATGGACAGCGAAGTCAAGAAACAGTGTGAGGCTCTCTATAACGATTTAGGTATGACGCTCACTACCGCCATCAATGTGTTCCTGCGCCAGTCCCTTCGCGTGGGCGGCCTGCCTTTTGAGCTAAGGCAGGAGAGGCCCAATAAGGAGACGATTGCCGCTATGTTGGAGGCGGAGAGGATTGCCCATGATCCATCCGTAAAGGAGTACGATGATTTAGACGAACTGTTTGCGGAGTTGCGCTCGTGAGGAAGACAAAATATAGGGTCAAGCCTACCACGCAATTTAAGAAGGATTTTAAGCGGGCAATCAAACGGGGCAGAGATATGTCCCTGTTGGAAAAGGTCATCGCCGCGCTTACTATGGGCGAAAAGCTGCCGGAGAAAAATAAAGATCATAGTTTATCTGGAAATTGGGCAGGGCATCGGGAGTGTCACATACTCCCAGATTGGCTGCTGGTGTACCGTATTGACGATGATGTGCTGGTTTTGACGCTGGTTCGCAATGGGACGCATAGCGATGTGTTTGGAGAGTAGGTATCGCTGGATGACTACCATCTGCGCTTGAGTATTACGATATAAAATGCGTTGAAAATATCCCCTGTGAGCTGCCGCCCACAGGGGATAAAATCTGCTTAAATCAGTATGGTTTGCTTCGCCGAAACGCTGGAAGTGTACAATCTCCCGCGCCCGCAGGAACTTGATGGGGTCCCGCACATCCGGGTCGTCCGCAAAACGCAGGATATTGTCATAAGTCATGCGGGCTTTTTGCTCGGCGCTTAAGTCCTCGTTCAGATCGGCAATGGTGTCCCCAGTTACCGCAAAAGTAGCAGCGCTAAAGGGCGTGCCAGAGGCCGCTACCGGATACACGCCGGTGGTGTGATCCACAAAATAGGCGTCAAAGCCTGCCTCCTGTATCTGCTCCGGAGTCAGGTCCCGGGTAAGTTGGTAGACGATAGTACCTACCATTTCCAGGTGGGCCAGTTCTTCTGTGCCTATATCCGTCAGTATAGCCCGCAGCTCTGGATAAGGCATAGAATACCGCTGGCTGAGATACCGCAGGGAAGCGCCTATTTCACCATGAGGCCCACCATACTGCAATAAGTGACAGAACCCTTTCGCGGACTAAAGGCCCATACGTCTGTGCTTTGACAGATTAATACCTATTATTTTTATATATCCTTTTTGTTCGACAAAATTCACCTGCACAACTCCCTCTCATCCGAGTATAATAATTCCAAAAACGCTAGATAGGGGATGTTTTCTGTGCTGACTCTCGCTAACCCTGTAAAGCATGGTTGCAATCATTCTAATCATACTTCATTAGGGGCTTTGCCTCAACCAAGCGGGCCGCTGGATTTATCCGACTTGCAGGCAAAAGTCGATGTCTGGCTAGGGGGGCAGCCCATGGTTGGAAGCCTTTTCTCCCACCCCCTGGCAGATTTCGATGTTTACAAGGATGCCGAGCGGCTTGTAAACAGGATATATTATGCTGTCTTCCAATTTTCATACACCAGCCGCAGGTTCAGGCTTTTTGTGTTCTTTGAGGAGGTCACTTTCCTGGAGGATGAGACGGGCGATTTGGTTCCGGTGAACTCTGAATATTTTGTGCCGGAGGAGTTTTGATTCTAAGAAAAGAGCAATTGGGGGATGGTTTCTTTCTCTCTAAGAAACCAGGACAAGTGGACTAATTATTTTAAGTGCCACACAGGCTATAGATTTGGATATAAAGAACCGTTTTGCCACTTTGCTTTTCTATCATCTGGCACCAATTTTCTATTCCTGCAGCGATGAAGTTCCGCTATGCCTTGGATTCTGAGGACTTTGCGTATCTGCTGAAACGTTCACCTTTTTATGTGCCAAGGAGTCTAACTGGCTGCGAATGATTTCCATATAAATTACATCTTGTTTGTCCGGGCTGAGATTGCCCACAAGGTTTACTATGGAGAGAAATCTCTCATTTTCGTGAAGGGCATCATAATAATGGTTTAGCTGTGATGATGATTTATTATATATCCAAAGCACAGTCCCGGAAACTACTTCTGTTATCGCCCCGCTGGCCGCTGGTATCACAGCCAAGTCAACTCTTTGTGTACTCAGCAACATAAGAATGGCTATAAACAATAGTGAAACGCCAGCGGTACATGCTATAAGAGAAATCATATGGGATTGTTTGACCTGGCTCTTGCTTATTATAAAATATTCTGTAGTCTCTTCTAAATTTCTCATCATATGGGCATAAATATCTGTATTTCCTTTTTTATAAGAAACAGGCTGAGAGGAAACTTCCTCTTTTGAAATGCTTTCTTCGCCATCTCGCTCAACCTTGTCACATACCGTATTCTCGTCAAATTTTTCAGACTCTTTTTGTGCGATTTTAGACTTTAGATAATTATAATAGTCAGAATCATCGTTTTCTTCATCTTTATTTTTCTTATAATAGATATAAATATATAAAGAAGTTAATAAAGCAAGCGAAGTTAGGCCTACTATAAGTATAAGTATATCTAATGACACAAATTCTTTTTTATCTATCAAAATTGATTCTATTCTGCTAATTAATACACTTAATAGTCCTTGATCTCGCATAAAAGCATATGTAACAAAAAACACGATAATTAAAATGGCCGTTAAAACAAATAGTATTGTCCAAAAATATTTCAAAAACTTATTAGACATATTCAATCTCCCAATATGTTATAAAATCCTGCTTTTTAGCATATTTTATTACATATTTTTCCATGTGTCAACAAAAACAACAAAAAAGCCCCGATTCTCCCTCATTTGGGAAAGCCGGGGCTTTTTTGTTTACATTGTCTTACCTCCCGCTGTCAGGCGCAGGCACAGCGCCCATCATCTGGGCGAACCAGTACAGCACTGTCACAAGCTGCTCCCGGGTCATCAGGTCTTCCCACATGCCGTTGAAGCCCTCTGTGCTGCCCCCGGCAATCAGCCCGCTGTCCACCGCCCACTGCCGGGCCTCAGCGCTATAGCTGCTTGCATCGTTATCACGCCACTGCTGGCGCATTTCGTCGAAGAGCTTCTTAAACTGTTTTCCTTCCATGATAGTATCCTCCTTTGCCGCCGGGTCTTGGGCTGACGCAATTTTGGTGATATAATCCAGGCATACCCAGCCTTCCCCGCAAAAGCCCCAGTTGCCCTGCTCTTGGGTGATAGTCAGCACCGTACCGTCCGGGTAGGTCTTGAGGACTTGCCCGCTTACAGGGCTTGTCCGGCAGTTCAGGCCGTCGTCGGCGTTCACCTGGCCCTGATAGGCTTTAAAAGGCCCAGCGGGGGTGCCGCCCAGCTTCTGGTTGACCTCTTTGGCAATCTGCCCCAGGCGGTTATAGATATAATCCCCGGGGCAGGACTTGTTGGCAAACCAGCGGTGCACCGTCATATTCTGCAAGCCAACCTGCCCAATGAGGCCCTTGTCCCCCATCCATTTCAGCTCTTTTATGTTGTGGCGCTGGCAGATGTCGGCGCACAGGTCAATGAGGGTGTTCCACACGTTTGCGTTGATGGCGTAGGGGTAAAACCCATCGCTGGCACACTCAATGGTGACGGCCCGGTGGTCGTTTTCCGGGCTGGAGGAGCACCAGCTCCTGTCCCCTTCCGGCACAATCTCCGCCACCCTGCCGTCAAAGCCGATGGCCCAGTTGCAGCTACAGTTTGCAACCTGAAAGTGGCTGCACAGGGATTCCGCGCTCATCTGCCCCACCACGCAGTGGATGGTAATGGTGTCTATCACATGGTTCCTGGAGGTGTTGCGGAAAGGGCTGATTTTGGTTATCCAGTTCTTGATACGGTTCGCCATACTCACCCCTCCACTTCCGGAAGCCCCGCGATGCTGGTCAGCAGGGACAGTACCCCGGAGAGCAGCGCCGTGCTGCCCACCACCAGCCAGTCCACCTCTGAGAGCATGGCTGTGGTGCCAATGGCCGCCACTGCCGCCTGGGCTACAGTTTTAACCGCTCTTACTCCCGCTGCTTTCCACCAATTCTTTGTCATAACAGTTTCCTCCTTTGTTTCTTATAAAAAATCGTGTTTTTTCAGCCGGTCGTCATAGACCCGGCCTATGTTCGCTATGGCATGGACAGCCCGCCCGTTCTGGTAGTCTGGGTGCTCCCGGCAATAGCGTTCATAGCAGTTGATGTTGTAGAAGATTTCGTTGAAATCTTCCTCGGTGTGCTTTTTCTCCCGGAGCAGCTCTGTGTTAAACTGCAAAATCCTGGCCCGGTGCATGTCCGCATCCCGCTCGTCGTCGGCCTGGATGTGCTTTTCCAGCCGGGTTTCTACCTTGCCCAGCTTGTCCAGCACGTCTCCGTTGACCGCCCTGCCCACCCATCGGGCAGCAGCCGACCAGGGATTTATTTTCACAGGGGCAATCTGCACCAGGGTCAACAGCAGGAATACGCACCCGCCGCCCCAGGCGAAAATCTGACTTAACTGCATGGCACCACCTCCTTTTCTTCAAAATAAATACCCGGCCTTGTTCTTGACAAAGCCGGGGTATATGGTATAATAATGATAAAGAGGGCGCTGTCACATGGCGGTTAGCCCTTACCTTAAACTAACAAAAATGTTAGCCGTTCGGGTACCAGCCGAGCGGCTAACACGCTTTTGGGGCTAAGTAAACTAGCAGCAGGGCTGCCAACACCAAGCACACTGCGAAACGCAGCAGCTTTTGTCCCATATCGCGCCACCTCCCTTCGTGTAAAACTCCGGGAAATGTACGTCTCGCCCCCCTCTCATACGGGGATGAACTAACCGCCTTTTATGTATACAGCGTCCTCCAGCGCAAATGTGCGCCTGCCCCTCTTTTTGAAGGGGTACTTTATTATTATAGCTGTGCTGTCGGATTTTGTCAATTTGCGCTTTCCCATAACGAGCTTTTGATTTATGTGCAGAAGCAGAGCGAAACACCACCTCCAACGTATGCCACACCGTTAAATGTACCTTTGCCTTCACGATCCACCATGTAAAAATCACCCTTATTATAACCAGAGCGCAGCCGCCACCCCTTCGCGCTTGCAGCGCCTATTTCTGATTTCTTTCTGCTTTCATTATCCGGGAATAGCGCCTTATACCTGGGCTGATTTGTACTGCCGCTGCTCCCAAACATTTCATTGTGAGATGGTGTCCACAGATCATCTTCCGTTGTCTGCGTGAAAGATTTCCCTGCCGTATCGTATGCAGTGTGAGATTTTAATACTGTCTTGACCCCTGCTTTTACATTCCCCGGTATCAGAGGTTTTAGTGTCCCTTGGTAATACTTCCGCAGTTCACTCTTTTCCCAGCCCCCAATAGAGCCAGTGCCTAGCTGGTAATCGCGGAACACGCGTTTAGTTCCTTCTTCAATATCTGCTGTAATAGTAATACTACCAGTTCCAGTAATACGGATACGACCACAGGAATTTGTCTCATTAAGGAGAGTATAAGCTGCACTTACTGTCACAGTGTCTTCCGCTTGCACATCTATTGTATGCTTAGCGTAAGTAGAAGAATGGTAGTCTTTTGCTATTTTCTCTCCATTTACTTCTACAGTAAGCTTATTGTAGTAAATCACACCACTTGAAGTACTATAATCTATCTCTACAGTTCCAGCCTCTTCTGCTGTAATTGTCCAGGTTGCCCTTGCAACAGAATCTTTACAGTAATCTATCTGCGTTGTCCACAGATTTGCATTACTCCCTGTTCCTGCCGCCCAAGATGGCGCTTGGGGATAATCATAGTTTGTTACCAGAGCCGGATTCATGCTCTTCCCAGTCTTCAGCAGCTCAATCCCCACCCAGCTAAGCGGCGCCATACCAGACCCATCCGCCAGGGCATCCACGTCCCGCCCGGCAATCTGCATATTGATAATCCCCTCTGTGCCCATGTCCAGGGGCTTATAGTTGCCGATTTTGTACTTCTGCTTATAAGTGCCATCCGCGCAGGCCGCCAGGATGTCGTCCCAGCTATCCTCAATCTCCTTGATTTCCAGAGGCGACCCAAACACAGCCATGCACTTTGTAGTGCCGGTGATGTTGGTGGGCTGGGGATTCCAGCCTTCAAAGGGGTAGTCGTCGGCGGGGCCGTCCGGAGAGGCGGGCGTGTCGCCGGTATACTTGGCCGAGCCGCCATAAGGCACATTCTGCACCGTCTGCAGCAGGGTAGAGCCGTTGTAGAACGTCACCGTATACTTGCGCACAGTGGAGGTGAATTTCGCCTCTATGTCCACAGGCCCCGTCACATTTGTATAGTTTCCCTGCCACCCGCTGAAGGTATAGCTGTATTGGGCGGTGCTGGCCTTTGCAGGCGTGCCGCTGGGCGTGCTGGCATTTGCCCCTGCCGTCACCCACTGGGTGTTAAAGACGCTCTCGCCGTTCATAAACCGCACCCGGTACTGGGTGTCGTACTGGGCCACCACGCTTTCGTTTTTGCTGACTGCCTGGGGCAAAGCGCCAAAGTCCCGGAAAGCATAGCGGGTGTCCCCGGTGCCCTCTTTGGCAGGGGCTTCCAGCAGGCCCGCTGCCACAGGGTTCGGAGCAGCGCTGCCTGCGCTCACCACAGCCCGGTACAGCAGGGTGTTGTCCCAATCCACATACCGCACAATGTACTGAGGCTCCCCGCCTGCCACGACTACCAACTGGGGAAAGCTGTCGTTTATCTCCGCCAGCAGCTCTGGCGAAATAGAGGCCACCAGCACCCGGCCCGTCACCACAGCAGAGGGCGTGTTCTGCCCGACAGCGTCCAGGCCAATGCAGCCCTTTAACTTTGTAATGCTTTCCTGCAAAGATTCTTCACTCTGAGCCTGCCACTCCACCCCCAGCAGGCGCACGCGGTTAAGATTCTCCGCGCTGGTGATAATCTCGTCCAGCGGCACATGGGGCGTGTTCTCGATGCGCAGGGTGGTAAGATTTCCAAAGCCTGCCATGTCCAGGCTCTCAAAGTGCGCCTGTTCCCGCAGGGTCAAGTTCGTGACGGTGCCCGGCAGTTCCAATACCCGCAGCCTGCCGCCTACAGGCAGATTTACGCCCGTTATGGCCGAGCCTTTGGCTTTGACCCGCTCCAGGCCCACGCAGCCGGACAAATCAATCGACATGGACAAATTCACGCAGTTCTGCACATCCAACTCCGCCAGCAGGCCGTTGTTTCCCACGTAAAGCTCCGTAAGCCGGGTGTTTTGGTAGCTGGCCCCGCCGTCCCCCAGCTTGAGGCTTTGCAGCTTGCCTGCCATAGAGAAGTTGGCATAGCCCACCTGTAAGGGTGACAGGTCGCCAATCGCCGCCAACCGGTCGGCAGAATAGATATATACTTCGGTGTCGTTCATGTCCTCCAGAGGGCAGGCGAGGGTACAGGGCAGGTTGCGCTTGCCCCGCCGGGTGACGGTATAGCTGCCATACTGCACCCGGGGCCACACGTGGCTGTAGGGAGTGACTGTGATGTCCCCGGCCTGGTAGCAGCGCAGGGTGATGAAATTCCCCTGTGCGTCCCCGCAGCGGTATTTGCTGTCCCGGTACCGGAAGCCATTATAAAGCCACCAGGCCCGCTGGCTGGCCTTGGGGCCTTGCAGCATGGCAAGGTAGGATCCGTCGCCTCCATGCTCCAGCGGTTCGAGGTACTTTTCCCAGGCGTCCTCGTTCCACACAGCCTGGGGCCACACGTCCTGATGCGCTTCAAAACGCTTTGCCAGCGTGTCAAAATCAAACTGCCCGCCGCTTCGCAGGGAATTGTACATGATCCGTATCTCGTCCCCGAAAGCGTCCCGCACATTGCACCAAAGCACACTTTCCTGGCCGTTAAAGATGTTGGCCCCGTCCAGGTGGTCGGTGTCCTCCAGGTCGTAGTCAAAGACAAGCTGGCCCTCGTTGTTGATGCCCAGGGCTGTATCGAAGTCGTAAGGGAAAGGCAGCCAGTGGGTGCCGTCAAAGGTGGTGGGAAAGAAGTTTTTCGCCCGGCTGTCCACCATAAGGAAGACTTCGGTAAACAGGTAGTAAAAGAGCATGGGGGCCTTTACAAAGTGTTCTTCAAACTCTGTTTTGAATTTTTGGAGACGCGCCGCCTTTTCTTCCTCTGTGCCCACTGCCCCCCGGTCGGTAGAAGCCACCCAGGCGCACAGGGCTGCTAAGTTTCTGCAATCCAGGCTGCCTTCTGGATATCGGGCCTCAAAATCGTCCTGCCAGGATGTACCGGTGAAATCCGCCGACTGGAAGAGAACCCGGGGCGAGGTGTTGTTCTTAAACTCCCAGCTCTCGCAGCCAGGGGTTAGGCCAAATACGTTTTCCGCGCCCTTGTCAAAGTTAAAATTGTATTTGCCCCAGAACCGCGTCTCCCCGGTGTCTGTGTTGTGCCAGAAGAGGATGCAGGGCACGCCGTCAATGCCCACCCGCACTTTGGGGTCTGCCTCCTGGGGCGGTGTCTGGTGGGGGACGGTGTCGTTATAGAGCCGCACCAGCTCCACGTTGTTGGCCCCTTCGGAGGAAGCCACGTCCGCCTTCATGCAGAAAACGCTTGCGGGCAGGGAATCTTCCCGGAGTTTATAGGTCTTGCCGTCTTTAAAGGAAAACTTGAAATTCTTCTTTTTGTACCCGGCAGAGGACGTGCCCTGCACGTTTATCTGCGCCCCCTCTGCCGTAAAACTCCGGGCGGTGTCGGCAGGGTTTACATACGCAATGGAGCAGGCCTTTTTGTCGCCTTTGTACTGGGGCAGTTGGGGGCAGGAAACCACCATATAGGGCAGGGTGGGCGGCAGCTTGGAAATGGTGATGTCCTCCGCCAGGTCAAAGATATCATTTTGCCGGGCCAGGTCAAGGCGCTGGGACAGCAGGGGGCGGTCGGCAATGAAGTTGTCGAGGATTTCCTGCCGGGTCAGGCCCTTGGCGTATACCCGCAGCTTGTAGATGTCGATGCCCGAGGATGCGGCCCCCATGGTGATACCCGCAGGCGGGTTCTGGGAGAAGTCATCGTTTTCCGGGTACTGCAAAGCCCCGCACAGCACGCCGTCCACATAGACGGAAATCAGCCGGTGGAGGTTCCTTGGCTCCATCACAAAAGACACCCGGACTTTTTCATCCTCCTTGAACTGCATGGAAAGGCGGCTCTGTTCAGAAGAAAGCGCCGCGTACTGGGAGGCCACTTGCAGCCCCCGCCCGCCGGACAGGCAGGACAGCACCACTGTGTCGTAATCCCGCACGTTGTGAGTAGCCATTTCCAGCTCCACCGTCAGGCCGGCACTCCGGGCGTCTGTCTCAAAGATTTTGTAGGGGATGGTAAGCTTCCCTCCGGGCAGCAGACGGAAAATTGCCGCGCCGTCCCCGTCTGTGAGCCAGCCGTCTGCCGCGGAGAAGCCCACCCCTGCAAAAGAGGCCGTAACATTCCCGTCCGTCCACTGGGCCGGGGCGTCCTCGTTGTTGCTGCGGCCCGCAGGGTCAAAGCAGAGGGCCAGGGCGTCGGTAATGGGTTCTATGGTTTCAGTGGATTCGCTTACCTGCACCACCTGGGAGAAGGACGCGCTGCCGCAGGAGATACGGAGGGTGACCGCCCCGGCAGGATAGTCCTGCACCGCCCAGGCCTGGGGTGTGCGGTCTACGGTCAGGCTCTGGGCGCGGCAGACTGTGCCGCCCGCGTCCAGAATGTCCAGCGTCACCGCAGCGCTTTCGGCCTGGGGGTCGTAGGCAATATAAGGAATGGTGAGGATCTCCCCCTGTTTGGCTTCTGTCTGGCTAAAGTTGGAGAGAACCGCCGGGGCGCTCATGGCGGGGCTTATCCACAGCATCCCGATTTGCAGGGTGTTGCTCTTGACAGACACACCGCTTTCCGTAACTTCGGCAAAGGCAGTCAGCTTATGGGCACCGTCGGCCTGGGCAGGCAGGGCAAAGCTTCTGCTGCGCCCGGAACTCTGCACCACCTCGCTGCCTATCTCTGTACCATCCATGAGGAAATGCACGGTCTTGGCCCCGCTGCCTGTGACGGTATAGCTGAACACGACCGCCCCTGTATAGGTGCCCAGCGGGGCAAAGGTGGTGGTCATGGAGAGCGTCACCACTGTCACCGTATAGCTCAGGGTGCGGCTGGCCCCCTCCGAATTTTCCACTCTGATTTTAACTGTATTGGCCCCAGCCGTCAGGTAAGGGGAGACATCCAACTCATTTTCCCCCTGGGAGATGGAAAAAGTGGCTTTCCTGGCCCCGCCCACTGTGACTGTGCCCACGCCGGGGCCGTCATCTTCTCCGTCCTCGTCGGCGGACGTGTAGGCAAAGCGCAAAAGGGCCGCGCTTTCCCCGGAGACAGTAAGGGTGCGGGAGGGAAGTAAGTTTTTCAAACTCACAAGATACCCGGAGGAAGTGCCGCTTCCCCCGCCGCTTCCGGAGAAAGGCCCCAGCGGGCCGGCAACTACCTCGCCGCCAGAGGTGAGATAGAGGTATCCGTTTTCCTCATAGGCCCCGTCCACCTTTGCCGCCATGCCCTCTACTATGCCGGCCAGGTGGCCATTCAGCGCACCCACCTGCTCTAAGGCTGCGGCAGCTTCGTCCCCAGCGTTTTCGGCGGCAGATTGGGCGGCTGCCGCTTTATCCTGGACAGCCTGCACCTGGGCAACGGCATTTTCAGCCGCCTGTACGGCATCTTCTGCTACCTGCGCGGTGGCTTTTTTCAGGGTTGCTACTTTCATATTGTAGGTGTCCTCTGCTGAGGAAACCAGAATCAGGTCGTCGTCCTGGGCGTCTGTCAGGGTGGGGAAATCGCTGATGCGTTTATCTGCCATTGTCATCCTCCTTTTCCAGTTTGTTTACGCGGTCTTTCAGCGCCTCAATCTCCCGGCGCTGTTCCTGCAAAAGGGCCAGCATGGCCGGGAGGATATACCGCTCCTGCCAGTTTTCCGCCTTCCCCTCTGCGTCATAGGTGACGGCTGCGGGGTAATGCCTTTCCACGTCCTCCGCGATAAGGCCGATAACGGTCTGGCCTTGGCGGGGGTCGCCGGGGGACAGATAATCTTGATTAAAAACATACTGCCGTACCGGCAGGCCGTAAAGCCGATGGGGGTCAAGGGCTTCCTCCGTCACAGGGGCTATGCTGTGCTTGTAGTGCCGGGAAGAAGCGCTCTGCCGCAAAAATTCACCTGTACTGCTGAGAGTGAGGGTATAAGTGCCTGTGCCCACACTCAGCGTGGACAGTGCGCATTTCAAAGTACCAAGGAGTTTGATCAGGCCCGAAGTGGTAGACAGGGTAACGTCCTCGCCATCCAAAGCAATATAATTTGTATGTGCGGAGGATGCAGACAGCCGCAGTTCTGTATCGTCCAGCACAAAAGAGCCACCCCCCTGCCCGATCTGCAGCTCTGTATCCGCATATATGACGGTGTTGGAATCCGATGAAGGCCGTATTTTTAAGGCGTTCCCTTCGTATCCCTCTACAAAGAAAGAAATCATACCACGATAAGTGCCTACATTCCGATCACTGGAGCCTACGGTGACAACAGCGCGTGGGATATTGTACACGCCGGGGCTTACCAGCTTGCTGCAGGCCAGTTCATTGTTTTCCAAATCAAAACAGACCCGCCCGTTTTTCGAGCTTATCTTCCCGGTCTGGATATTCCCCCCGCTGATAACGGTTTCGCCATCGGTAAGGTTTGAAGCAAAGAGCATCTCCCCAGTAAACTTGATTTGCTTACTTTGGGCCGTAATGCCGTCACCTGTAAGCTTGATGGTAGAGCTTTTCTCCCCGTTCTCCACCGAAAGGGTGATGCTTTTTGCCGTCTGCTCGATCTTGCTGGAAAGCGCCTGCTCCTGCCCCTTGGCCCGGGTGACTTCGGCAGTGATGGCCTCGGCTGTCTGCTCCACTGAACTGCGCAATTCCTCCATAGCCGCGCCGTCCGGGATTTTCTTATCCACTTCCGCCAAGATGTTGTCTGCTGTGATGGCAAGGCTGCTGGAAACCTGTTCTTTAGTGGCATAGGTGCCGCCCACCTGCAAAAGAATATCTGTCCGGGTCTGCAATATCTGGGAGTGAATCTCGTCCTTCTGTTCCTCCATGTATTTTTCCAAGAGCTTGTCCTTCTGCTTTAGCTGCCGGATAGCGCTTAAGTAAGGATATTCACTGGAAACTTCCTCCTGGTAAGGCGCTTCGCAGTCGGCCCGGAAGTCTATCCCGAAGGTTACCGTCTGCTTATAAAGGACGCTCCGCACCTTATCCCCGCAGAGAAGCCAGTCCCCCAACTCGGCGCAGGGGTCAAAACAGGCCCCGGTGAGGGCAAAGGGCGCGTATTCCAGGCCCTTGTAATCGGTATACAGATCATCGCAAATAGCCTGGCACGCGTAGGGGTTATCTTCGATGCGTATCTCCCCGCCAGTGCTGTCCCCCTCTGTGTAGCCCAGATCCTCGTCGGCGCCCAGGGTGGTGCGGGTGACGGCGATTCCCGGCCCTGTGGAAATGGAACCCGTCACCACAGGCACCTGGACAAGCCCGCCGCCTGCCGGGTGCTCCACTGTTTCACCGGTTTCCGTATGCTTCCACACCAGCTTGTACCCATCGTCTGTAAAAATTTTGTTGTACGCATAATCAACAACATGAAACGTCTCCGCAGGGGGCGAGACAAGGGGCACCAGCCGCAGCTTGTTCTCCGGGGTGATGATCCAGTTGCCCCCATGGCAGGCCCCAATATGCCCCAAAACCTGCTGCATGGTGAGCCTGTCCGGGTAGGGCACCTGATAAGGCGCTGCCGACTTGATAACCGTGCGGGGATCTATCTCCACGCCTATGCGGGCTGCGACTTCCTCCACGCAGTCCTGCATCGTTTTTGGCCAGCCGATGCGGTCTTCCGGGTCGGTGGGGTCGGCATATTGCTGGGAGGCTTTCAGCATGGCATCAAAGCACTGTAGGGTGATAAGGCCTTCCTGTTCCTCCCGGCGGTCGATGAAGAAGGTGCCGAACTCCTTCCACTCGTCGGCATTCTCCCCCCGCACAGCCTGCGCCCATATCTTCACTTCGCTTGCCGGGGGGATGGCGTCCTCCGTCAACACCGAAAAGCGCAGGGAAGCCGCACAGCAGTTGCCCACAGAAAGGGCGCTGTCGCACAAGGCCCGTTCGATGACAAGGGCGGAAATAGCCGTATAAGCCTTGCCGCCGATCTCTGCCTGCACGTGAAGCCCAAAATCCCCCTTGGCACATATTTCTTGCCATAAGGCGCTGCGTTCCTGCATCTTTATCACATCCTTTCTGAGTTTTGTGGTTTGCGCAGCAAATCAAGGCGAAGCCGCAGAAACAAAACTCCATAGCGGAAAAGAAATTTCCGCTTCACCTCTCTGTCAGATTAAATGTCACCCCGTCGTATACTGTCTCGCCGCCTATATACCGCTGTACCCCCTCGTTTATGGTGGAGGTGTAGTAGCTGCGCTCCACATAGCGGTTTTCCTTAGCGTCCAGCAGGGTGATTCGCACAAACTCCGCGTCCATATCTTGTTCCAGCCGGGAAAGCGTTTCCCCTCTCAAGCGGTTAAAGGAAACCGTCCATTTCTGCTTTGTGGCAATGCGGCTGCGGTACATAAGCCCGTCTAACAGGTTGCGGCCGCTGCCGTTTGCGTCCAGGTCATTGCGCACAGGCTTTAGCCCGTCTTCTGCCAGATACCGGGTGTAGTCGTGACCGTTTATGAGAAAAATCGGCTTCATGCTCTGCCCCCTTACACCAGCAGGGGCGTTTTGCCCCGCATTTTTGTTTCTTTGCTCAAGTCCTCTTTTATGGCCCGCACAATGGCCGCCGCGGCCTGGCTGACCACCTGAATAATCACAGAGCCTAATTCTTCATTGGAGGCTTCGATGGCCTCTGCGGCCTTGGTGTCCCCGCCTGCGTGGGGCGAGGATACCTTGTAAGGCACCACAGTCCCCGCCACAGCTGGCATGGTGAAGGTCACCCGCTGGGCAATGGCTTCCAGCCTTTCCAGCAGATTTGCAAAGCTATCTGCTACAGTGTTGGAAAAACCGTCCAAGGCCCGGGGCAGGCCGCTGGTTTTGTCTATGGAAATAGGCTGTACGGCGTATTCCTGGGCTTTGAAGCCTGCCGCAATGGAATCTGCCACGCCGGATACAGACTGCAAAATGGCGGGCTGGGAGGCTTCTATTCCCTCCCCCACGCCGTAGCCGATGTTCAGGCCGATGATCTTCTTGAACAGGACAGAGGGCGAGTGGATGCCCAGGGCTGATTTAGCTGTAGCTAGAAGGCTGTAAGAAAGGTTTGCTACAGTCAGGCTGAGCCACCACCAGTTAGATTGCAGGCCGGTTTGGATGCCCGAACAGATCCCCGCGCCCACCTGCTGCCAGTTCTGCCCGCTGATGGACTGCATGGCGCTGGCCATTTTGTTCACGATGCTTGCGCGGGCGCTCTCAAAGCCAGAAGAAACGGTGCTCCTTATGCTGTTGGTGTTGCTGGAAACCGTATTTTTGATGCTGCTCCATTTACTGACGGTGCTGCTGCTTGCCTGGTTCCAGGCGGTCTGCACGCTGTTTTTCACCTGAGACGCGCTGGTCTGCGCGTTTTGCCTGATGCTGGAAAAGGCCATGTACAGCGCGGTTTTGATGGCGTTCCACTTAGTGGTGGTGTCCTGCCTGATGCCGTCGTTTTCCTTGCCCACAGCCTTGCGGGTGTCCTGCCATCCCTGGGTGATCTCGTCCATAGACTGCCCCATGCTGGCGGCGCTCTCCTGGGTGGCAGACGCCATACTGGCCACGCCCGCGCTGAAGTCCCCGCTGGCCGTGAGCCAGGCTGTGCCGCTTAATTTCTTCCCGAAATCCGCTATGGCCTGCCCGAAGCCCGCAAGGCCCTTTGTGTCTATCCCCTGGGCCTGCTTTGCCATAGAGAGCAGCCCGCCGGCAGCCTCTGTAGTGCTGGTGATGGTTTTAGCGGAAATGCCCGCAATATAGTCGTAATACTCCTTGAAATACTTGCCAAAGGCCGCCAGGGACGCGCCGAAAGAATCAATGGAGTTGTTGCCTGTGAACCAGGAGAAGATGCCGCCAGTAGTGGGCACATTCTGCGCCAGCTCTGTTAAAGACTGGGCCGCAGCGGCAGAAGCGTCTACAACGCCTGCATCAATGCCTGCAACGCTGGCGGCATAGCTTGCAAAGCCCCTGCCAAAGGCTACGAGTTGATTACCAAAGGCTTCCAGGTCTTTTTCCCCCATGAACCATTGCAGAATACCACCTGTACTGGGGATATCGCTTGCTAAGGCCGCAAGGGATTTTGCCGCTGCGGCAGAAGCGTCCACAATAACCGGATCAACATCCTTTACGGAATTATATATTTCTTGAAGGATTGTCCAAAGGATACAAGCTGTTGTCCGAAAAGCTCCATATCCTTTTCGCCCATGAACCACTGCAAAACCCCGCCGGTTCCGGGAATATCATTCGCAAAAGCCGCCAACGCCTGGGCGGCAGAGGCAGAGGCCGTCACCACGTCAGGCGCAATATTTTTGATTTGCTGATAGTAACGGTTAAAGTAGGGGGCAAATTCTGCCAGCTGCTGGCCGAATTTCACCATGGCATTGTCTCCCGTTATCCAGGAGGCTACTACATCAAACAGGCTTGCCCCGCTGATAGCCAAAACGGCATCTGCCAGGGTCTTGGCGGACTGGGATACCCCGCTGTCCACATGGCCCATAGCAGATAAGAAAGGCTCTAATTTTTCCGCAAACTGGGAGAGGTTGTCCGCTACTTGTGGGAAGCTGTCCGTAACTGTAGTGATAAGCCCACTGACTATGAAACCCGCAAAGCCGCCTAAAATCTCCCCCAGTTGCATAAGCACCTTGCCGCCCTCGCCTACAATCCAGCTAAAGCCAGGAATCTGGTTCAGGGCGCCCAGGGCCACCAAAATGGCCTCCAGGCCGCCGACAATGAGGGCGAATCCCCCAATCCCGGAGAGAATCACCGCAGGAGAGGCAAACCCCAGGCCCACGACGATAGCCGCCATAGCGCCCAAAGGCCCTGCTACCTTGCCAAGGCCGTTAAAACAGTCCTGCAAGCTGCGCACGCCTGTGGACAAGAATTCGCTGAACCCTGGCACAGAGAGCAGCGCCCCCAGCGCCGTTATTACAACGGGGATACCAAACAATATGGACGCCATGCCCCCTAACCCCTGCAGGACGCTGGAAATGCCTACCTTGCCCAAAGCACTCACCGCAATGCAGGTGCCCGCCAAAGGCAGGGCCACCTCTGCAATGCCGCTGAACACCTGCTTGAGGGCTGCAAGGCCGCTTTGGGCGGTTTCCGCAAAGCCGGGTATCTGGTTAAGCGCCCCTAACGCTTCTATCAGGCCAATAACGCCGCCGATAATGAGGGTAAGGTCGGCAAGGCCCTTAAGAACCGTCCCCGGGGAAGGAATCTGGAAGCCTCCTCCGCTGCTTGTACCGCCTTTTTTCCCGAATAGGCCAAACACCTTATTGAGGGCATCAGTAATCCCGGAGCCTATCTTCCAGGCGGCAAAGGCCGCGCCCACAGCGCCCACGATGGGAAGCAGGTCGCCCAGGCCATCGTGCAGGCCGTCTAGGAAATCCATCAAGGCCCCGCCTGCGGCTATGGCTGTATCCCACAGGCCCGACCAGATGCCGTCCCACTCGATGTTCTTAAAGAACTCGCCCACCTTGGAGCCGATGTCTTTCCAGTCGGCTGTCTCAAAGAAGAGCCGGGTAGCATCCAGCAGGCCGGTAATGCCCTTGCCAAACGCCTTGCCCACCATGGCCCAGTCGATTTCCTCAAACCAGCCCATGACCACGCCAGCAAGCCAGATGCCGAACTCCGGCCACTTAAAGGTGGTGACAAAGCCATAAGCCAGCTTTATAGCCACATTGAGTTGGGAGGCCAACAGCGCCCCCACGTCACGGGGATTTATGCTGGCAAGGAAGCTGTTGAGGAAGGTCGCGTCCCCCGCGCCCAGGCCCACCCAGTTTGTGGTGCGCAAAAAGCCCAAAGCGAAATCCAGGCCCTTTTGTACCGCGCCGCCCAGGCGGGAGCCCCATCCGTCCCAATCGAAATCGTCGATAAAGCGGTTGAACGCCTCCCCCAGGATTTTTCCGGCGCCGCCCCAGTCCCCCTTTTTGATTTGCTGGGCCATCAGCTTTACCCAGTCCGGCAGCTCCACTTCCGGCAGGGCCGGGGACACGTCCCCGATACCGCCCCCGCCGCTGCCGCCTGCGCTGCTGTCCTGCAGGATGTTCAGCTCATCAAAGGAGGCAAGCTGCCTTTTAAGCTCTTTGGAGGCCCCTGCTGCCGCTCCCCCGGCGGTGCTAATAGCCTTGCTGGTGCTCTTGCCCACAAAGCCCAATAGCTGCAAGAACCGGGTAAAGTAAGCCGCTGCCAACGCCACCAGATTCACCAGGCGTTCGATAACAGGCCCCAACATATTGCCTATGCTTGACCAGCAGGCGTTTAAGGTGTTCGCCATCTGCTGGTTTTCCTGCATATAGGCGCTTACGGCCTTGCGCAAAAGGCCCATGACGCCCTCTGCCATGAGCAGCGCCGGGGTCAGGCGCTTAATGGAGGCAAAGAACCCCTGCGCCCCCCGGGACGTATCCCGGCTGTGAAAGGCCATACG
>ERZ779622.307-NODE-307-length-31353-cov-10.093105_pt1 | contig 31353 bp, 33 predicted proteins | sample MGYA00514188_ERZ779622 | MGnify/ENA primary metagenome ERZ779622 (study PRJEB29562, sample SAMEA4376702) | mouse gut metagenome | isolation source: Cecum | study: EMG produced TPA metagenomics assembly of the A DSS colitis mouse model was used to assess the... | reverse complement strand
TCCTGCTGTACTTAAAGCCGATTATTAACGGTGTGGGGAATTATTACATCGAGGCACAGACAAGAGATGCGCGGCGCACGGACGTTATTGTGGATTATCGTGGGGAGCAGTTTATCATTGAATTAAAAATCTGGCACGGAAATGAATATAACGAAAGAGGCGAAGAGCAGCTGAGCGGTTATTTGGACTATTACCATAAAGATAAAGGGTATATGTTAAGCTTTAATTTTAACAGGAATAAGGAAATTGGCGTCAAGGAAATAAAGCTTGGAAATAAAACCATTGTGGAAGCAGTTGTGTGAAATCAACGAATAATATTGAACCCTAAAATCCCGATATATTATACATAGGTTTGCGCAAAATCAAGGGTTATTGCGAACGTAATATGTACTAAAAAGTTTTACTATCTGAATTTCCATGTGTTTTGTGATAATTTTCTTGCAATTTACTCGTTTCAAATGCTATTTTGTAGTTCAAATTTGATAGGGAACTAATCACGACATATGTATAATATCAATGGTTTTTAAATCAATTATACATATTAAAATTCTAAATAATTCTTTATGTAAGCCGTTTAGACCGACCTATGTATAATTTTTTCGGGAGATTAGGTTGAATTGCAAAAACCCCCAAGTACAACATAAACTGGGGGTTTTTGCACGCTGTTTTACAACTCCCGCATCAAGCCTAAAACGTATGTTTGAAATTTTATCAAAAGTATTTGCAATGTTGGAAAGATATGTTATACTCTATAAGTCAAGACGAAAATGAAAGAATTAAAAAAGAAAGGCATGGTTTTATTTCATGGCAAAGACTGAGACAACAACATATGACGCTTCCAGCATCACTGTTCTCGAGGGACTGGAAGCCGTAAGAAAAAGACCCGGAATGTACATAGGAAGTGTATCCACAAAGGGATTGAATCATTTAATATATGAAATTGTTGATAACTCCGTAGATGAACATCTGGCGGGTGTGTGCAGCGAGATTCGGGTCACACTGGAAAAAGATGGTTCTGCCACGATCTCTGACAACGGCAGAGGGATTCCTGTCGGAATGCATCAGAAGGGCGTCAGCGCAGAGCGCGTGGTCTTTACGACACTCCACGCGGGCGGAAAATTTGACAACAATGCATACAAGACCAGCGGCGGACTGCATGGCGTTGGCTCCTCCGTGGTAAATGCGCTCTCGACGCAGCTTACGGTCACAGTAAAAAGCGGCGGTCAGATTCATCAGGACAAGTATGCGTATGGCAATCCTGTAGTAGAGCTGATTGACGGTCTGCTGCCTGTAATTGGCAAAACCAAAGAGACAGGAACGACGATTAACTTTACACCAGACCCCACGATTTTTGACAAAACCCGGTTCAAGGCGGAGGATGTAAAGAGCAGGCTACACGAAACTGCTTATCTCAATCCCAAACTCACGATTATTTTCTCGGACCTGCGCGGAGAGGTGCCAGAGACGATTACATACAGCGAGCCGGAAGGCATTATCGGATATGTCAAGGATTTAAATAAAAATAAAGAAGCACTGCACGATATTATCTACTTTACAGGGGTCAGTGAGGATATTACAGTAGAATGCGCATTTCAGTATGTCAACGAATTTCATGAAAATGTGCTGGGTTTCTGCAACAATATATATAATGCAGAAGGCGGTACACATCTGACAGGGTTTAAAACCATGTTCACGACCATCATCAATAACTATGCGCGCGAACTCAATATCTTGAAGGAAAAGGATGTCAATTTTACGGGTGCTGATGTGCGAAACGGCATGACGGCTGTCGTGTCGATCAAGCATCCGGCGCCCCGTTTTGAGGGACAGACAAAGACAAAACTGGACAATCAGGATGCGGCAAAATCTGTCAGCAAAGTGACAGGCGATGAGGTTCCGCGCTATTTTGACCGCAATGTCGATGTATTAAAAAATGTAATCTCCTGCGCAGAGAAGGCTGCCAAAATACGAAAGACAGAGGAGAAAGCCAAGACAAACATGCTCACAAAGCAGAAGTTTTCCTTTGATTCCAATGGCAAGCTCGCTAACTGCGAATCCAAGGATTACAGCAAATGTGAGATTTTTATTGTCGAGGGAGATTCCGCCGGCGGCAGTGCCAAGACAGCCCGAAACAGAAATTATCAGGCAATTCTGCCCATCCGCGGCAAAATCCTCAATGTCGAGAAGGCAAGTATTGACAAAGTGCTTGCCAATGCTGAGATTAAGACAATGATCAACGCCTTTGGCTGTGGCTTTTCAGAAGGATATGGCAATGACTTTGACATATCCAAGCTTCGGTATGACAAGATCGTGATTATGGCAGATGCCGATGTGGATGGCGCGCATATCAGCAATCTGCTGCTCACACTTTTCTACCGTTTTATGCCAGAACTGATCTATGAGGGGCATATTTATATCGCAATGCCTCCTTTATATAAGGTCATGCCTGCAAAGGGAAAAGAAGAGTATCTGTATGATGATAAGGCGCTTGAAAAATACCGCAAAACCCACAAGACCGCTTTTACGTTGCAGCGATACAAGGGGCTTGGAGAGATGGATGCAGAACAACTCTGGGAAACGACCTTGAATCCAGAGACGCGGATGTTAAAAAAGATTGAGATCGAGGACGCGCGCATGGCATCTGATATCACAGAGTTGTTGATGGGTACGGATGTTCTTCCGAGAAGGACATTTATCTATGAACATGCCACTGAGGCGGAACTTGATATATAGGAGTATAGAGAGCAATGGAAGAGAGAATTATAAGAACAGAATACTCAGAGACAATGCAGCGGTCCTTCATTGATTATGCGATGAGCGTCATTATTGCCCGCGCGCTGCCGGATGTCAGAGACGGACTCAAACCAGTCCAGCGCCGGACTCTGTATGATATGCATGAACTTGGCATTCGGTATGACCGCCCTTACAGAAAGAGTGCGCGTATCGTCGGCGATACGATGGGTAAATATCATCCACATGGAGACAGTTCGATCTATGATGCGTTGGTCGTGCTGACGCAGGATTTTAAGAAGGGCATACCACTGATCGACGGACATGGAAATTTCGGCAATATTGAGGGCGACGGCGCAGCGGCAATGCGTTATACAGAGGCACGCCTGCAAAAAATTACACAGGAAGCGATATTGTCCGATCTGGATAAAGATGTCGTCGATTTTGTGCCGAACTTTGATGAGACAGAGAAGGAGCCAAGCGTCCTGCCATGCAGATTTCCGAATCTGCTTGTCAATGGTTCAGAGGGAATTGCCGTGGGCATGGTGACAAGCATTCCGCCGCATAATCTGGGCGAAGTCATCGAGGCGACCAAGGCGTATATGATGAATGAAAAGATCACGACACGCGAGCTGATGAAATATGTAAAAGGGCCTGATTTTCCGACAGGCGGAATTGTGTGCAACAAGGATGACCTGTTATCCATCTACGAGACGGGCGCTGGAAAGATTAAGCTGCGCGGCAAGGTGGAGGTTGAAAAGACGAAGGGCGGGAAGCTGAATCTGGTCATAACAGAGATTCCCTATACAATGATTGGAGCAAATATTGGAAAATTTTTGCAGGATGTCGCCTCTTTATACGAACAGAAAAAGGCGCCGGAGATTGTAGATATCTCGAATCAATCCTCAAAAGAAGGAATTCGTATTGTCATCGAGTTAAAAAAAGATACCGACGTAGAAAACTTTAAGAATTTACTATATAAAAAGACGCGCCTTGAGGACACTTTTGGCGTCAATATGATTGCAATAGCAGACGGCAGACCAGAAACCTTGGGACTCAAGAGCATCATTGCCCGAAATGTGGCATTTCAGTATGAGATTGCCACACGCAAATACACGACCTTGTTAAATAAGGAGCTTGAGAAACGTGAGATACAGGAAGGTCTGATACGCGCATGTAATATCATTGACTTAATCATAGAAATCCTGCGGGGTTCCAAAGACCGGGCGATGGTCAAAAACTGTCTGACAAGCGGCGTCACGAAGGGAATTAAGTTCCGCTCCAAGGAATCTTCTGTGATGGCACAGCAGTTAAACTTTACAGAGCGTCAGGCAAATGCTATATTGGATATGCGGTTATATAAATTAATCGGTCTGGAAATCGAAGCACTGATGAAGGAAAATGAGGAGACCAATGCCAATATCTACAAATATGAGGATATTCTGGAACGCAGGGATTCGATGGCGCAGGTCATCATACAGGAACTGGATGCCCTGAAGAAAGAATACGCCAGAAAACGCAGAACACACATTGAAAATGCAGAGGAGGCCGTCTACGAGGAGAAGAAACCAGAGGATGTGGAAATCATGTTCCTCATGGACAAATTCGGCTACTGTAAGACAATTGACATGGCAACCTTTGAGCGCAATAAGGAGGCGGCACTTGCTGAGTTTAAATATGTGGTCAAATGCAGAAGTACCGGCAGAATCTGTCTTTTTACCAACAAAGGACAGCTTCATACCATAAAAGTGACCGATATTCCGTTTGGAAAATTCCGGGACAAAGGACTTCCTGTTGACAATATCAGCAATTACAGCTCTGCGGCAGAGGATATCGTCAATATTGCCAGCCAGTCGGAGTTAAATCTGTACAGGTTATTGTTTGTCACAAAGCAGGGGATGTGCAAGATCGTGAGCGGAGGAGAGTTTGATGTGACAAAGCGGACCGTGGCAGCAACCAAGCTTGGCGAAGAAGATGAACTGCTTAGCATTGAGGTTGTGACAGAGCACCAACATATCATCTTGCAGAGCAAAGACGGCTACTTCCTCAGATTTGACACCGATGAGATATCAGAGCTGAAAAAGACAGCGGTCGGCGTGCGGGGGATTCGGCTGGGAGAAGGCGACTATATCGAACAGGTGCATTACTGCCAGCCCGGTTCCGACGACACAATTCCATATAAAGACAAGCTTGTGCCAATAAATAAATTAAAAGTTAATAAAAGAGATTCAAAAGGGACCAAAATTAGAGTATAATGAAAAATAAAGTGTTTTAGGGGGAGTTCTATGAGAGTGATCGCAGGAAGTGCAAGACGTCTGTTATTAAAGACACCGGAGGGACCAGATACCAGACCGACGACAGACAGAATCAAGGAGACACTGTTTAATATGCTGATGCCGGATTTGCCGGATGCTGTATTTATTGATCTGTTTTCAGGAAGCGGCGGTATTGGCATCGAAGCGTTAAGCCGCGGGGCAAGAAAGGCATATTTTGTGGAAAATAGTCCAAAAGCTGTCGCGTGTATCACAGAGAACCTTGAACATACGCATCTGGCGGACAAGGCTGTCGTGCTGAAACAGGATGTGCTTGCTGCACTTAGGGGAAATATCCGGGAAACAGCGGATATTATTTTTCTCGACCCTCCTTATCATCAGGAATATGACAGGAATGTGCTGGAGCTGCTACGGGATGCTTCCTATGTAAATGATGATACGCTCATTGTGGTAGAAGCATCTGCCGCAGCTTCTTTTGATTATGTAGAAACGCTGGGTTTTGTGGTTGAGAAAATCAAGCAGTACAAGACAAACAAACATGTATTTATCAGAAGAAATACACAATAACCGTATTTTGGGGAGGAAAATTATATATGAATGCTGCAATCTATCCGGGCAGTTTTGACCCTATGACCCTTGGACATCTCGATATTATTCAGCGTGCGTCCAAGATGTTTGATGAGCTGACTGTAAGTGTTTTGGACAATAAGGCTAAGAATGCGTTGTTTTCTGTCGAGGAACGTGTTAGTATATTAAAGGAAGCCACAAAGGACCTGCCCAATGTGACAGTGGATTCCTTTAACGGTCTTTTGATTGACTATGCAAAACAAAAAAACGTTCATATCTCGGTGCGCGGACTGCGCGCAATCTCAGATTTTGAATATGAATTGCAGACAGCACAGACAAACCGTATGCTGTCAAAGGGCGGACTTGATACACTCTTTTTGACGACAAGTCTCGAATATGCATATTTAAGTTCATCGAGCGTAAAAGAAATTGCTGCATTTAATGGAGATATCTCCCAATGCGTACCTGATTTTGTGGCGGACCTTGTATATGAGAAAATGAAAAAAATATTGAGATAGATATTGGAGGAATATTATGAGCAGCAGAATAGAAGAGCTAATTGATGAGATCGAGGAATACATAGATACCTGCAAATACAAGGCTTTTTCTACAGACATTATCATGGTAAACAAAGCGGAGATGGATGATCTTCTGCGGGAACTGCGCATGAAAACCCCAGAGGAGATCAAGCGATATCAGAAAGTTCTCGCAAATACAGAAGCAATTTTGGCGGATGCCAGATCTAAGGCAGAAGAATTAATAAAAAATGCGACCGCTCAGACGACTGAATTAGTCAATGAGCATGAAATCATGCAGCGTGCATACGAACAGGCAAATGAGATTGTAGCGATGGCAACCGAACAGGCACAAGGGATTCTTGACAATGCAATGATTGAGGCAAACAACATGAAAGCCGCTGCAATGCAGTATACAGACGATATTCTTGCCAACCTTGAAAATATTCTAAAACAATCCATCGAGATCTCTACGCGCGATTACAATACACTGGTTGGCAATCTGCAAGAGATTGACCATGTTGTTACATCCAACCGGGCAGAGCTGGTGCCTGCGAACGATTCGGTCAATGAGACACCGGCTGCTGAGAACGCGGAAACAGATGGTATCAACGTTATATAACATTATTTTGAGGAGTACATTGTGATGAAAAAATTTATCAGACAGACTATTTCGGTCATTTTATCTATTGCTGTATTGACTGTACCGGTCTCTGCTGTTCCTGTGGAAACAGTGAGCGCAGCGGAACCGGTTGTTGTTGTGATTGATCCGGGACATGGCGGCCCCAATCTTGGCACAGATTATTTGCCAATCCCAGAAAAGGTTTACACGATGGCAGTTGCCCAGTACATGAAAGAGGAGTTAGAAAAGTTTCAGAATGTTGAAGTATATCTGACCCATACAGAGGATGTCAGGATGGATCTCGACGAGCGCGCCGCTTTTGCACAGGGTGTCGATGCTGATTTTCTCTTTTCACTGCATTTTAATATGTCTCTTTCCCATACACTCTACGGCAGCGAGGTGTGGATTCCATCAACGGGACAATTATACAGTCAGGGATATTCTGCTGCCAATGAATTTCTGACACAGTTTGAGGAGATGGGACTCTTTAACCGTGGCATTAAGACAAGAATCGGCAGCAATGGCAATTCAGATTATTATGGTATTATACGTGAGTGTTCGATTCGCAGCATTCCCGCTGTGATTGTAGAGCACTGTCATGTAGATCATGCCAACGATACCCCTTATATTCAGTCGCCAGAGGCGCTCAGGGAATTTGGTGTCCGCGACGCGCAGGCAGTTGCGCGGTACTTTGGGCTGGTGTCCAAGGATGGCACAAAAGATTACAGCGCCTATGCGCCGCTGGCAGTACCCGTACCCACAAGCCGCGTGCACAATGACACGACAGCGCCTGTGTATGTCAGCGCGAATTTATTAAACTATGACCAGACAGGCAAATACGCAACCGTAGAGCTGACAGCGCTGGACGCGGAATCTCCGATACAGTATTATGCATATTCGTATGACAATGGTCTTACATGGTCTGTATTACAGCCGTGGGCTAAGGGCAGCCCTACCGTTACGGTTTCCCTCAATATGGGCTATGGCAAAAAGGACACGCTGATCTTTAAGGCATACAACATGTACGATATGAGCACGCAGTCCAATATAATACAGCTCCCGTAATATTGGTATCAGGAAATTTGGCATCAGGATTTCAGAAAAAGCGGACAGGACGGGTGAGAACGAAATAATACACAGCAGACAACAGCGTGATCAAAACTTTATGTTTCAGATAGTGACCTAAAGAGAGTGCTGATTTTTCAAGGAAACTGCTCGTCTGTAGAATGCAGGATACCCCGCCAAAGCAAAGTGCCGTCATAATCCAAAATACCTTCTGTGCAGGAAAAAGGCTGGTCGTATAGATTGCCTGAACGCCGCCAATGATTTCCAGAAAACTTGACAGGACATTTTTACTGTTGTGAGATAACGGCATAAAGTCCAGAAAAATCCGAAAGGCATTGGTGAAGGTAATATATCCGCCCAGTATAATTAGTGACTGTGTGTTGTCCATGCATGATTTTTTGAGCGTTGATGCCAGTGAAGTATGCGGCTTTTCAGAATGCAGTTCTTCGGAATGCAGTTCTTTAGTATACGGCTGGATTTCTTTGGAAGAATGGGCATCTGCGTGTAAATATCCTATTACAATGCCATAGACTGCTGGAATGCCGTACATGCCAAAGACAAAGGGCAGGGTATTCTGATAGCCGCATTCATGCAGTATCGGAATGATGATACCCATAAAATATGCTGGACCAATATTGTTGCAGAAAGCAAGCAGGGTATTGGCTTCGGATTTGCTGAGCTTCTGCGCTCCGTACAGATCACTCACTACCTTGGCACCCATAGGAAAACCGCAGAAAAACCCCATAAAGATTGCATACAGACCAGAACTGCTGTATCTGTATATCTTTCTCAAAATGCGGCTGAGCATCCTGCCAAGTTCCAAATCCGCTCCACTGTATACCATAATGGAGCTGATCATCATAAATGGAAAGAGCGTTGGAACCATTTTTGCCGCCCATTGGTACAGTCCTTCATAAGCATATTGAAATGTAGCGTCAGGTCTGCTCAATATGATCAGGATCAGCAGAAGATATGCCAGTGTTTTGAACAGCATACGAAACCTCCACATTACTCAAAGAACGGTCTGTTATTATATTTTATAATAGGAGGGCAGAATTTATGAATCGGATGAGACTGGATAAGTTTTTATCTGACATGCAGATTGGCACGCGAAGTACTGTCAAGGACTTGATCAAAAAGGGTCAGGTATCTGTAAATGACACCCTTGTCAAAAACCCCGGTTTTCAAGTGGATACAGAGCAGGATCTAGTTACCTGCATGGGCAATCCCATCACATACCAGCGCCTGTATTATTATATGCTCCACAAGCCTGGCGGCGTCGTCACTGCCACCAGAGATCATCATGCGTCTACCGTGATGGCGCTGCTGCCGGATGCCAGCGGAAAGCATCTGGCACCTGTGGGGCGGCTTGACAAGGATACAGAGGGTCTCTTACTGATCACAAATGACGGTGAACTTGCCCACAATCTGCTGTCGCCCAACAGACATGTGGAAAAAACATATTATGCGGAATGCAGGGGAACACTGACAGCAGATGCTGTCACTTTGTTGGAAAATGGCGTGGAGATCGGTGACGAAACACCCACACGTCCTGCCAAAGTAAACGTGTTAACACAGTCGGCGGATTTTTATACGATGGAGCTAACGATAACCGAAGGGCGGTATCATCAAGTCAAAAGAATGGTGCAGGCTGTGGGCGGTTCTGTCACGTATTTGAAACGTCTTTCGATGGGAACACTGTCGTTGGATGAAAACCTTCCTAAAGGTTCCTACCGGGCACTCACAGAACAGGAAATTGCAGGATTAAAAACACGATAAGGAGGACTGTGAATTGTCAGTATCAAACGGCTTTCTGCCTATGACAATGGAAGAAGTAAGAGAACTTGGCATAAAGCAGCTGGATTTTATCTATGTCACGGGGGATGCTTATGTAGATCATCCTTCCTTTGGACATGCGATCATCACACGGCTGCTTCAGGCACATGGGTATCATGTTGGCATCATCGCCCAGCCAGACTGGAAACAGGATGACAGTATTGCCGTGCTTGGCACACCGCGCCTTGGTTTTCTGGTGTCCTCCGGCAATATGGATTCGATGGTCAATCACTACTATGTGTCCAAAAAACACCGTGAGACGGATGCCTATACACCCGGCGGCGTGCCATACAAAAGACCAGACCACGCGACAGTCGTGTACAGCAATCTGATTCGGAGAAGCTTCAAAAATATTCCAATCATCATAGGCGGTATTGAGGCAAGTCTCCGGCGTATGGCGCATTATGATTATTGGTCGGACGCCTTCAAGCGTTCGATCCTGCTCGACAGTCAGGCAGATTTGATCTCCTATGGGATGGGTGAGAAATCCATTATTGAAATTGCAGATGCGCTAAACAGCGGTCTATCTGTAAAGGATTTATCCTTTATCGCCGGAACGGTGTATAAGACAAAAGATATTTCAGGTCTGTATGACTATGAGCTTCTGCCTTCCTATGATGCGATGACCGCCGATAAACTCCAATATGCCAAAAGCTTTAAGATACAGTACGATAACACCGACCCTTTCAATGGTAAGACGCTGGTCGAACCGTATCCGAATGGCGTCTATATCGTACAGAATGTACCGTCAAAGCCGCTGTCTGTGCAGGAGATGGATGATGTATACGCACTGCCGTACCAAAGAACCTATCATCCATCGTATGAGGCACAGGGCGGTGTGCCGGCGATCTCTGAGATCAAATTTTCACTGATCAGCAACCGCGGATGTTTTGGCGGCTGTAATTTCTGTGCGCTCACCTTTCATCAGGGACGCACAATACAGGTGCGCAGCCATGAATCGATTCTGGCAGAGGCCAATTCCATTGTGCAAGACCCAGACTTTAAAGGGTATATTCACGATGTGGGCGGTCCGACAGCAAACTTCCGCCAACCCTCCTGTCAGAAGCAGATGCAGGCTGGCGTCTGTAAGCACAGGCAATGTCTGTGCCCCAAACCCTGTCCGAATCTGGAAGTAGACCATTCGGATTATTTGTCCCTTCTGCGTAAGCTGAGAGCCCTGCCAAATGTCAAAAAAGTATTTGTGCGGTCAGGAATCCGCTTTGATTATCTGATGTTAGATCAGGATGATACCTTTTTCAGAGAACTTGTGGAGCACCATATCAGCGGGCAGCTCAAAGTGGCACCAGAGCACATCTGTAATGCCGTCCTGTCCAAAATGGGCAAACCGGAAAACGCTGTCTATGAGGCATTTACTGAAAAATATCACCAGCTGAATCAAAAACTTGGCAAGAATCAGTTTTTGGTGCCCTATTTGATGTCCTCCCATCCCGGTTCGACACTCAGGGAAGCGGTGGCGCTGGCTGAATATCTGCGAAAGACTGGCTACATGCCAGAACAGGTACAAGATTTTTATCCAACCCCGTCAACAATGTCAACAGTTATGTATTATACCGGCGTGGATCCTGTGACGATGAAGCCCGTCTATGTCTGTAAAAATCCGCATGAAAAGGCAATGCAGCGCGCGCTGATACAATACCGCAATCCCAAAAATTATGAACTTGTGCGCGAAGCCCTGAAACTTGCCGGGCGGGAGGATTTGATTGGATATGACAAAAAATGTCTCATCAAGCCAAGAAAACCGGCAGGCGGGCCCGCAAACCAGCAAAACAAGCAGGACAGACAGAAAGCGTCAGCAAAGAACATGCCAGCGAAGAAAACGATAAAGAAAAAAACAATACGAAATATTCATAAACACAAACAGTGAACAGGAAAGCATTCATAATTTTATAAAAATTTAAAGGAAGATAGAACGATGAATATTATTTTGATTACAGGTGCATCCTCTGGCATGGGCGTAGAGTTTGCACTGCAACTGGACAATGTGTTCAAAAATATCGACGAAATCTGGCTGGTCGCGCGCCGCAAAAAAGAAATGCTGGAAGTGGCACAGCATCTCGAACACACGACACGGGTGCTGGATATGGACGTCACAGACGATGAACAAATCAAACGGCTGGAAAAGCTGCTCTCAGACGAAAAACCAATGATTCGCATGCTGGTCAACGGTGCCGGATATGGCATCATGGGAGATTTTTCTGCCTCTAATATCAAGGATGCGCTTGGCATGATTGATGTAAACTGTAAGGCATTGACCCAGATCACGCATCTGTGCATTCCCTATATGCGCCAAAACAGCCGCATCATACAGCTTGCCTCGAGTGCCGCCTTTTTGCCGCAGCCCAATTTTGCAGTTTACGCGGCGACAAAATCTTATGTGTACAGCTTCTCGAGAGCGTTGAATCAGGAGCTGCGCCGCAGGAAAATCTATGTCACCGCAGTTTGTCCGGGACCTGTGGACACGCCTTTTTTTGACATTGCGGAAAAGACTGGCAGCACGCTTGCCGTGAAAAAACTTACGCTGGTTCGTGCAGACCAAGTGGTTGAGAAGGCGATTGCAGATTCTTACCACAAAAGAGAGCGGTCTGTGTATAGCGCTTGGATTCAGAGCTTTGAGGTACTTGCAAAGGTACTTCCGCACAGAGTGCTTCTGGAAGTTATGCGCTTCTTAAAATAATTTCATGAAATAATTTACTTTTATATTTAATAAATCAGGAGACAGCAGATGAAAATGCATAAGCAGCAAAAAGGAGAGTATGCATATCCTCCTTATGAACGTAAAAGAGTAATTATCCGCACCGCAGCATATTTTTTGATATCCCTTGCAGTATTTTTGCTGGGATATTTTTCCACAGGCAAGAAGGAAAATCTCCTTACAATCGTCGCTGTTTTAGGACTGCTGCCATCGAGCAAAAGTCTGGTATCCGTCATCATGTACTTCAAGATTCCAAAGTTCAGCGAAATCGTTTATCAGGAAATTTCCGCACAGGAAGGTGCTGTGCCAGTTCTGTACAGCATGTATCTGACTTCTTATAAGACAAATTTTCCGATAAACTGTTTTGCTGTGCGCGGCAATCATCTGATTGGCTATACAGAGTTTGCGGACTGTGATGCTGCTGCGTGTGAGGAACATATACAGGGAATCTTGAAACAAAACAGTGTGAAAAATGTAACGATCAAAATTTTTCATGATAAGACGCGCTTTACAGAGCGTCTGGCTCAATTGCAGGCACTGGAAGCCAGCAGGAAAGAGGCGGAGATTCTGACGCTCTTATGTGATATCTCATTATAAGCTCAGGAGACAGCAGTTATGATTGCAACAAAAATTGCAGCAAACGAGGCAGGACAGCGCTTTGACAAATATCTCAAAAAGCTGCTAAAAGATGCCCCGGACAGCTTTATTTATAAAATGCTCCGCAAAAAAAATATTGTCTTAAACGGCAAAAAAGCGGATGGCAGAGAAAAGCTATGTCTTGATGATGAAGTACAATTTTTCCTTGCCGGTGAAACCTTTGAAAAGTTCTGCGGAAACAGTCAAAACAGCCAGATGGACACTACCTCTTATGAACGCGCATACAAAACATTAAATGCTATCAAAATTGTATACGAGGACGATCAGATTCTGGTAGTCAACAAGCCTTGCGGAATCTTATCGCAAAAGTCAAAACCAGAAGAATGCAGTGTCAATGAATGGCTGATTGGATACCTGCTTGCCACGCACTGCATCACGCCAGACTCCCTTGCAACCTTCAAACCCTCCATCTGCAACCGGCTGGACAGAAATACCTCCGGCATGGTTGCCTGCGGCAAAACACTTGCCGGGAGCCAGTATCTAAGCCATATTATCAAGGACAAATCCCTTGAAAAATATTATTATTGTCTGATTTCGGGAGCGTTGGCACTCGATGCGCGTGTGACAGGCTGGCTCTGCAAAGACCGGATACAAAATAAAGTCAGCATCTATCATCAGGAAACGGATGTGCCAAGATCTCTGAAACAGGACGCTGTCTATATTGATACGGCGTTTCATACCGTTCGGACGGCACACAATAGGACTTTATTGGAAATCCAGCTTTTTACCGGAAAGACACATCAGATTCGTGCGCATCTGGCGTCATTGGGATATCCTATCATTGGCGATGCCAAATATGGCGATGCGAAAATCAATCAGTTTTATGCACAAAAAGGCGTTCATGTACAGCTGCTTCATGCACACAAACTGATTTTTCCGGTGTGTCCAGCAAAGAATGGCGAACAGGACTTTGTTCAGACTTCGGGCAGAGTACTTGAATGCCCGCCACCCGAGATCTTTGAAAAACTTCTGAATGGAGAGTAATAGATGGCTACATGGAATTCAAGGGGACTTCGCGGCTCCCTTTTAGAAGAAATGATTAATATGGCAAATGAAAAGTATCGGGACAATGGACTGGCGCTGATTCAGAAGGTGCCAACGCCCATCACGCCGATTAATATTGACAGGGAAACAAGACACATTACTTTGGCTTACTTTGAGCAGAAGAGCACCGTCGATTACATTGGTGTTGTGCAGGGGATTCCTGTCTGCTTTGACGCGAAGGAATGTGCGGTTGACTTGTTTACACTGCAAAAGATTCACCCGCATCAGGTGCAATTTATGAGGGATTTTGACAAGCAGGAAGGCATCGCGTTTTTTCTGATTTATTTTACAGCGCGGGATATTATGTACTATATGAGCATCCGCGAGCTGAATGTGTTCTGGGACAGGATGGAGAACGGCGGACGGAAAAGTTTTCGAATCGAAGAACTCAAAGACCAGTATTTCATGAAACACAAAAACGGACAGATGGTGCCCTATCTTGATATGATTCAGTTGGATTTAAACGAGAGAGATGGTTGACACAGGGGTGAAAAAAGTGTATACTGCGTTTATTGTATCGCGGTGCTATGGTAACGAATTAGCACGTTAAATCACTAAAGTGATTAGGTGAAAATGAAACTGGAAAGGACTGACAAAGAATTTATGGGAAAAAGACTTGTGCACACGCCGGAGGGCGTTCGTGATATCTATGGAAAAGAATACGCGAATAAGCAAAATATTCAGAAACTTTTTGGTGAGATCCTTCACCGTTACGGTTATCAGGAGATTCAGACGCCGACTTTTGAATTTTTTGATGTGTTCAGCCGTGAAATAGGAACGACACCCTCCAAAGAATTATATAAATTCTTTGACAAGGAGGGAAATACACTGGTTTTAAGACCTGATTTTACGCCGTCCATCGCGCGGTGCGCCGCGAAGTATTTCATGGACGAGACGATTCCGCTCCGGTTCTGTTACTCAGGAAATAATTTTATCAACACCAACGATTTGCAGGGCAAATTAAAAGAGACAACACAGATGGGGGCAGAACTTCTTGGCGATGCGTCTCCAGAAGCCGATGCAGAGATGATCGCGATGCTTGTCGAGGCGCTGCGCAATACTGGATTAGAAGAATTTCAGGTATCCGTAGGACAAATCGAATTTTTCAAGGGATTGTGTGCGAAGGCAGCACTTGATGAGGAGACGGAATATGAACTGCGCGAATTCATATCCAACAGAAATGAATTTGGCGCACAGGAGCTTTTATTGGAGAAAGAAATACCGTCAGATTCCATCAAGGCACTTCTGAGTGTAAACAGCCTGTTTGGCTCTTATGAAATTCTGGACAAAGCCTTGGACAGTGCAGACAACCAGCGTTCCCGAAAGGCCATAGAGCATTTGAAGCAGGTGTATGCGCTGTTAAAGGTTTATGGCGTGGACCAGTACATATCGTTTGACTTGGCTATGGTCAGCAAATACAACTATTACACGGGCATCATTTTCAGCGCTTACACGTATCAGGCAGGAAGCGCCATCGCAAAGGGCGGCAGATATGACAACCTTCTTGAAAAGTTTGGAAAGCCAGCGCCAGCGACCGGATTTGTCGTCATGATTGATGATCTTGTCTCAGCGCTGACGCGCCAGAACTGTTGTCCCACACCGGAAAATAACAATATCCTGCTGGTGTATGCAGATGATTTTGGCAAAGCTGTGGCAAAAGCGAGGATGTACAGAGAACAAAACTATGCCGTTGCTTTGATGAAACAGGAACAGCCCAGAGAGCATTACTCAGAATTTGCAGAAAACAACAATATTTCACAAGTCATTTTTATATAAAAGGGAGGTATTTTGAGATGAACAGACAGACAGAAGAGATACGATACCTTACCTTTGCGCTCGGTAAGGGACGGCTTGCCAGCAAGACCTTGGAGCTTCTGGAACAAATCGGGATAACCTGCGAGGAAATGAAGGATAAAAGCTCGCGGAAGCTGATTTTTGTCAACGAGGACTTAAAACTCAAATTTTTTCTGGCAAAAGGTCCCGATGTGCCTACTTATGTGGAGTACGGTGCAGCGGATATCGGCGTGGTGGGCAGTGATACCATCCTCGAGGAAAACCGGCGCGTATACGAAGTCCTCGACCTTGGTTTTGGCAAATGCCGAATGTGTGTGTGCGGCCCGGCTTCCGCAAGAGAACTTTTGCAGCATCATGAGATGATCCGCGTGGCGAGCAAGTATCCCAAAATCGCCAAGGATTATTTCTATAATCAAAAGCATCAGACCGTGGATATTATCAAATTAAATGGTTCTGTTGAATTAGGCCCGATTGTCGGACTCAGCGATGTGATTGTGGATATTGTTGAGACAGGTTCCACTCTGAAAGAAAATGGTTTGGAAGTACTGGAAGAAATCTGTCCGCTTTCTGCGCGGATGATTGTCAATCAGGTCAGCATGAAGATGGAAGCGCAGCGAATCAAAAAATTACTACAGGCACTCAAGGAGGCAAAGTAAAACGATGAAGATCATACAATTGACAAACGATACCAAGCAGAATCTGCTTGAGACATTGTTAAAAAGAAGCACAAATGATTACGGTGACTACGAGAAGGTGGTTGCTGAGATTATCGAAGCAGTCAAGGAGCGCAAGGAAGAGGCGGTTTTTGAGTATTCACTGAAATTTGACAAATGCAATATGACAAGGGAAAACTTCAAAGTCACAAAAGAGGAAATTGAGGCGGCTTATCAGGAATTGGATACACATTTTATACAGGTTATGAAAGATTCTGCTGCCAATATCCGCGATTATCATGAGAAACAAAAAAGAAACAGCTGGTTTGACGCCAAGACAGACGGAACTATTTTAGGACAGAAAATTACACCGATGCAAAATGTCGGGGTCTATGTTCCCGGCGGAAAGGCAGCCTATCCCTCCACAACCTTGATGAATGTCGTTCCGGCAAAAGTTGCAGGCGTTCCGAATATCATTATGACAACCCCCGCAGGCGCAGATGGGAAGGTGAATCCCGCAACGCTTGTCGCTGCGGACATTGCAGGTGTAGATGCCATTTATAAAGTAGGCGGCGCACAGGCGATCGCAGCGCTTGCCTATGGGACAGAAATGATTCCAAAGGTTGATAAGATTGTAGGACCCGGAAACATCTTTGTGGCGCTTGCCAAACGTGCAGTATATGGACATGTCAGCATTGACTCGATTGCCGGACCCTCCGAGATACTGGTACTTGCAGACGAGAGCGCGACACCGCGGTATGTGGCGGCAGATCTATTGTCTCAGGCAGAGCATGATGAGCTGGCATCCGCGATTCTGGTCACGACAAGCGAAACACTGGCAAAGAGCGTCTCCGAAGAAGTGGACCGTTTTCTTGAAACGCTTGAACGAAAAGAAATCATACAGAAATCGCTTGAGAATTATGGATATATCCTTGTGGCGCCCGACATGGAGACAGCGATTGATGCCACAAATGAGATTGCTTCTGAGCACCTTGAAATATTGACTAAAAATCCTTTTGACACCATGACAAGAATCCGAAATGCCGGCGCGATCTTCCTAGGAGAATACTCTTCTGAACCGCTTGGCGACTACTATGCAGGTCCCAACCATGTTCTTCCTACCAACGGCACTGCGAAATTCTTCTCTCCGTTAAATGTGGATGATTATGTGAAAAAGTCAAGCATTATCTGTTATTCGAGAGAAGCGCTTGAAAAAGTACATGAGGATATCGAACTGTTTGCCCAAAAAGAAGGGCTGACTGCGCATGCTAATTCCATTCGTGTGCGTTTTGATAATTAGCTGGTGATGGAGGAGGAGCATGGAACGAATCGCAGAAGTAACTAGAGAGACAAAAGAGACTTCCATTTTTATGAAGCTCAATCTTGACGGTGAGGGAAAATCATGTGTCAATACAGGAATTGGTTTTTTTGACCACATGCTGGAGGGTTTTTCAAAACATGGTTTTTTTGACTTAGAAGTCAAGATCACAGGAGACTTGCACGTAGACGGGCACCATACCGTTGAGGATGCCGGAATTGTGCTTGGGACTGCGATCAAAAACGCCGTCGGAGACAAAAAGGGAATCAAGCGGTATGGATATTTTATTCTGCCAATGGATGACGCACTTGCGCTCTGCGCTGTAGATCTCTGCGGGCGCCCATATCTGCAATTTGACTGTACCTTTCCACAGGCGATGGCTGGCAGTTTTGACACCGCTCTGGTAAAAGAATTTTTCTACGCGGTATCCTACAGCGCTGCCATGAACATTCACATTAAAATGCTCAGCGGCGAGAACAGCCACCATATGACCGAGGCGGTATTCAAAGCATTTGCGAAAGCGCTCGACGACGCAGTAACAATAGATAAACGCATCAATGATGTGCTTTCCACGAAAGGGAGTTTATAAATGAAAAAAATGACACGTTTTCTCTGCACGCTGCTTGCAGTATGCATGCTTTGCGGAATTCCGTCAATGACTTCAGAAGCGGCAGTTGTGGAGCGAGGGATTGATGTCTCAAAATGGCAGGGACCGATCAACTGGCAGGCAGTGGCACAGAGCGGTGTGACATTTGCCTTTATCCGGGTTGGCAATACGTTAAAAGGTATTGACGAATACTTTTATTACAATATGCTCGCAGCACAGCAGGCAGGAATCAAGACAGGCGTCTATATCTACTCTTATGCCAAAAATGTGCAGGAGGCAGCGATGGAAGCGCAGTTTGTATTAAACGCAATCCAGAATGTACAAGTATCCTATCCTGTCGTGTGGGATGTGGAGGATAATGTACATAAATCGCTGTCCCCTGAAATGCTGTCGCTGATGGCAAACACCTTCTGCGCGACGATTGAGGCAGAGGGCTATTATCCGATGGTTTATTCCAGCGCTAACTGGTATAAAGACCGCATTGGCCCCGTATTTTATGACAAATGGGTAGCGCAGTGGGCTGCTGCCTGTGATATTCCTGATGCAGCGGTATGGCAGTACACCAGCAAGGGCAGCGTTCCCGGAATCAATGGAAATGTCGATATGGATTATGCACTCAAAGATTATTCCACAAGCATCGTCAACACGGGCTGGGTTCCCAGAAAAGGTTTTCTGTATTATTACATCAACTATAAAATGCAGCGGGGATGGCTTGATCTGGGCACTGCAAAGTATTATCTCGACCCGGCAGGGCGCATGGTCACTGGCTGGCTGCCATTAGAGGACAGTCTGTATTATTTGCAGCCTGACGGTGTGATGGCAGTTGGATTTACACCGATTGGATTAGGAATGTACTGTTTTGGCGCAGATGGAAAAATGCTCACAGGACTTCAGAATCTCAATGGTCTGTGTTATTATTTTGCACAGGACGGTGCGATGTACACAGGATTTCTTGATTTTCCCGAAGGAAAACGGTTCTTTTCTGTAGATGGGCATATGTTTACCGGACTCAACATTGTCAATAACCAATATTATTATTTTGATGCAAACGGTATTATGCAGACAGGATGGCAGACACTTGGCGACCAGACATTTCTATTTGCAGCGGATGGTTCTATGGTGTACGGCTGGTTTAACGATGGAGTGTACAGCTACTATCTGTCCATGGCAGACGGGCACCGATCGACAGGATGGCAGACCATCGAGGGCAGAACTTATTTCTTTGATGAAGCTGGACATATGATGACAGGCGCCGTGACATTAAACGGTCTTTCCTATCTCTTTGCAGCGGACGGCACGATGTTTACAGGCTGGTTCAACGATGGGGTCTCCACAAAATATTATGAGGCGGGCGGACATATGGCAATCGGTCTGACAACAATTAACGGAAGTGTGTACTACTTTGATATCAATGGAAATATGCAGACAGGCATTGTTGAGCTTGATGGCATTCCGTATCTATTTGATGTTGACGGCAAAATGCTGCCACAGCCAGAGCCTGTACAGCTTCCACAAGCAGGGTAGGTAAAGTATGAGAAAATTAGCATTAAGTGATGAAATATTAATGAAGGTTGAAAAACCCGCACGCTATATAGGAAACGAAGTAAACAGTGTAATAAAAAGCAAACCTGACATCTCTGTCAGGTTTGCAATGTGTTTCCCGGATGTCTATGAGATTGGAATGTCACATCTGGGGATACAGATTTTATATGACATGCTGAATCAGTTTGAGGATACATGGTGTGAGCGCGTCTATTCTCCGTGGCCGGATTTAGACAGGGTGATGCGCGAGAAAAAAATCCCGCTGTTTGCACTGGAATCGCAGGACCCTGTCAAAGAATTTGACTTTTTGGGTATTACGATACAGTATGAAATGTGCTATACCAATATTCTGCAAATTTTGGATTTATCGCAGATTCCTCTCACCGCCACAGAGAGGACATGGGCGCATCCGATTGTCATTGGCGGAGGGCCCTGCTGCTCGAATCCAGAACCCATTGCAGAATTTTTTGATATCTTTTATATCGGAGAGGGAGAGACACAGTACCGCGCACTATTGGATTTGTATAAAAAGTGCCGTGATGCAGGAATGTCCAGAACATCGTTTCTCGCGGAAGCTGCCAAACTGCCCGGAATGTATGTTCCGCAGTTTTACGAGGTAGTCTATCACGAAGATGGTACGATACAATCCTTCGAGCCAACACGCGCAGACATTCCCAGAACCATCCTAAAAGAGATTGTCACCGATGTGTCCCATACGTATTATCCCGAAAAACCAGTAGTGCCTTTTATCAAGTGTACACAGGACAGGGTGGTGCTTGAAATCCAGCGGGGATGTATCCGCGGATGCCGTTTTTGTCAGGCAGGACAGCTCTATCGTCCTGTGAGGGAACGCGATGTGGAAATGTTGAAAAACTACGCAGTAAAGATGCTGGAAAATACAGGCTACGATGAGATTTCACTCAGTTCTTTGAGCTCTAGTGATTATTCGCATCTTGAGGAGCTTGTCACCTTCCTGATTGATAAATGCAAGGAAAAGAAGGTCAATATCTCGCTGCCTTCTCTTCGAATTGATGCTTTTTCACTCAATGTTATGGAAAAGGTTCAGGATGTCAGAAAGAGCAGTCTGACGTTTGCGCCGGAGGCAGGAAGCCAGCGTTTGAGAAATGTGATCAATAAAGGCCTGACGGAGGAAGTGATCTTAAAGGGTGCCACCTTGGCATTTGAGGGCGGCTGGAACCGCGTTAAGCTCTATTTTATGCTGGGGCTGCCCACAGAGACAGAGGAGGATATCCGCGGAATCGCGGAACTTTCCAATAAGATTGCTGTCGCTTTTTATGATACCGTGCCAAAGGAAAAGAGAAACGGCAGGGTACAGATTGTAGCCAGCACCTCCTTCTTTGTTCCCAAACCCTTTACACCGTTTCAGTGGGCGCCCCAGTGTACCAAAGAGCAGTTTTTAGAGAAAGCATACAAGACGCGGAGAGCCATTTCAGAACAGCTCAATCAAAAGAGTATCAAATATAACTGGCACGAAGCAGATGCAAGTGTCATGGAGGGAATCCTAGCCCGCGGTGACAGACGTTTGAGCCAGCCGATATTAAAGGCATATCAAAAAGGCTGTATCTTTGATGCATGGGGAGAGTATTACAAGCATGATGTGTGGGTAGAAACTTTTGAAGAATGCGGTATTGATACCAGTTTCTACACGACACGGGAACGCAGTCTGGATGAAATCTTCCCTTGGGATTTTATTGACTGCGGGGTTTCGAAAGAATATTTGAAAAAGGAATGGCAGCGCGCGTTGAACGAACAAGTCACGCCAAACTGTCAACAGCAGTGCAATGCCTGCGGCGCTGCCAGATACCAGTGCGGTATATGCAGCACAGCGCGTTCCTGTCCATAATGCCAGATGCAAGGAGGTTCTTTGTGAAATTAAGAGTTAAATTTTCAAAACACGGGGTGCTTCGCTTTATAGGACATCTTGATGTCATGCGGTATTTCCAGAAGGCGATACGCCGCGCCGGGATTGATATCGCCTATTCGGCAGGCTTTAGCCCGCACCAGATCATGTCCTTTGCCGCGCCGCTTGGCGTAGGGCTTGAGAGCAATGGTGAATATATGGATATTGAAGTACATTCACTGACAAGCTCAAAGGAGTTTGTAGATGCCCTCAATGCACAGATGGTTGAGGGCATCAAGGTGCTCGAAGCCCGCCTCCTCCCAGACAATGCCGGAAATGCCATGGCAAGTGTCGCGGCAGCACAATACACCATCACCTTTCGTGAAGCGTACCAGCCAGCCTTTTTGACGCAGTCCGTCATGGATGACTTTATTCGTCAAGAAACCATTATGGTGACAAAAAAGACCAAAAAAAGCGAAATAACGTTCGATATCAAGCCCTTGATCTATGAGTGCCGTTTTCAGGAAGAAAGCCGCGCAGTTTTACTGACTGTCGATGCAAGCAGTGCAAACAATATCAAGCCGTCACTTGTCATAAAAGCCTTGTATGAGTTTTGCCAACAAAGTTTTGACGAGTTTGGTCTGCTGATTACAAGGGAGGAAACCTATACCAATTGTGGTACACCAGACGCCGTTTCGCTCATACCGCTTAGCGCAGTTGGGAGTGAATACGGATGAATGATATGCGCTATATTATTACAGAATACTGCCATCGAGACATAAAGGGGATTCTGGCATTTTCCCTTGACACCAAAACGGATAAAATGGAATCCGTCAATTTTACTTCTTATGACCAGTATAATGAGAGTATAACGATAGGCGACATATTTGTGGCAAAGGTGCTCAATGTCTCAAAGCAGATTCAGGCGGCATTTATTCTCTATGCGCCCGACAAGAAAGGATATCTGCCCATCCATACAGACTACACACCCGTCATCACCAACCGCAGCTATGACGGAAGAATTTTAGCCGGGGATGAGATTCTTGTTCAGTTGGAAAAAGAGGCAGTGCGGACAAAAGAACCTGTATTTACCATGAACTTGTCTCTGGCTGGCAGGTACAGTGTGATTTCCTACGCCAACACCTACAAAGGCGTCTCCAAAAAGTGTACCAGATTAGAGCGCGAACAGCTTCTGGCTGCGATTCCTAAGGAGCTTGAGTACGGTGTCGTGATTCGCACAAATGCGGCATCCTTATTACAGCAACCGCAGGAATCTGCTGACCTCCTACAGCCTGTCAAAGAGGAGATTTGCTATCTAAACCAGCGGATGAACGCATTGATTCAAAACGGCATCCATCGGACATGTTTTAGCCGCATATGGCAGTCACCGCCGTTATATCTGACAAAACTGCGTGATGAAAATGCCCAATGCCAGCAGATCATCACAGATCAAAGCGTGCTTTATGATGAACTGAAGGACTTTACAGCGCTTTATATGCCTGAACAGTCCGCAAAGCTTTCTCTATATCAAGATGCCTCCTATCCGCTGCAAAAACTATACCGCATAGAAACACACCTGTCAGAGCTGCTCTCAAGAAAGGTGTGGCTGAAATCCGGTGCCTACCTCATCATAGAAAAAACAGAAGCCATGTACGTTATAGATGTTAATTCCGGCAAAAATATTACCAAGAAAGAGACGGCGGAATATATCTATCAGATTAATCGCGAGGCAGCACAGGAAATCATGCGCCAGATACGGCTTAGAAATCTCACAGGCATGATTTTAATTGACTTTATCAATATGGAAGAGCAGTGCCGCATTGATGCACTGTTGCAGGAGCTAAGGATTTTGGCAAAAAAAGACCCCATTCAGACCACCGTCGTTGATATCACCGCGCTTGGACTTGTCGAGATCACACGCAGAAAGACCACGAAATCACTGGCGGAGCAGCTCATCACCCATCAATATCAGGAGGCGTTGAAATGACGATTAAAAGCAACCAAAATGTAGTATATAACAGCACTGCGGAAAGAATCACCGCAGCAAGGACAGAGCTTGGTATGGCTGGCGATATTACACATCAAATTTATCAGTCCCGGCAGTTAGAGCCTGATGAAAACCAACTGATAAAAAATTTTTATTACAGTATTTACCATTTAATAAAAGGAATTTCTATTATTGATACGGGAAAAGAGTATCACTCACATCATGCACTGATTAGTTATTTTAATCGTGAGAGCCGAAAGGCCAATTTCCTTCATGGTGTGTGTGTGGAAGATTTGTTTCGCGCCGGGCTTGACAGATTGTTTGTACTTCGTGATCAATACGATTACAGAGAACGGTATGTAGATGAGGAGGATTATCTGGAAGCTGAGCAACTCTGGGAAAAAATGTATCCTGAGCTGGAAAACATTCTAACAGCCCTGATCAACAGTGAAGGAAAAGCTCCTAAGGAGGATCTGGAATGAGAAAAAAACTGCCTGTCATCATTGGCATCTGCATTTTTGTGTATATTGGAATATTTCTCATAATTATGGTAGGGACACACTCTCTGCCATCGTATGTTTATGAAAATGAAAAGCTCATTGCCAAAGACCTGAACTCCTTCAATAAAATAAACTACCGCGGCTATGTGAAAGATGGAATCACTACCGTGACATGTGAAAAAATGACAGGGATGGAGATTGTCTGGAACTACAATGCTCCTGAAGATATGACAATGCAGATGAATTATACATTGCAAGTGACACGCGGAAAAGCAAAATTAGTCCTGATACAGCCCGGCAAAACCACTGTTACACTGGTGGAACAAAGCAGTGCCGCGGACAAAGATGCTGTCTCTGACACAACATCTGCTACAGAGCAACAGTGCACATTGGATTTAAAAAAGGGCGAGAATAAAATTAAGATCGTGTGCGGGAAAGGAACCTCCTTTTCCCTTTCGTTTGATGTCGAAAATAACGTTGAAATATAGAAAAAATCATTGACAAGCGCTCCCAACGATGCTACTATATATGAGTATGCCGCATAACTAGGTTGAAACGTATCCATGATACTACCAAAGTTAGCGAGTAAATTTTTAGGAGGTGCAATATGTACGCAATTATTGCAACAGGTGGAAAGCAGTACAAGGTTTCCGAGGGAGATGTTATCAAGGTAGAAAAACTTGATGTAGAAGCTGGAAACACTGTAACTTTTGACAAGGTTATTGCTGTTAGCAATGATTCTCTCAAGGTGGGCGCTGATGTAGCAAATGCAACTGTTTCCGCTACAGTTCTGGAGCAGGGAAGAAGCAGAAAAGTCATCGTCTACAAGTATAAGAGAAAGACAGGCTATCACAAGAAGAACGGTCATAGACAAGCATACACACAGGTTAAGATTGATAAGATCAACGCTTAATAGATGTTGTTAGTGAAATATTATGACTACGATTGTAATTTTTAAATCCAACGACACTTATAAAGGATTTACCTGTATGGGACATGCAGGCTTTGGACGGTCTGGAAAAGATATCGTATGTGCTTCTATTTCGATCTTGGTTATCAATACGCTCAATGCCATCGAAGTGCTGGCAAATGAGCATATGATTACAGAGAGTGACGAGAGTGAAGGATATATTGAATGTCGGTTTCCTGATGAGATCAATGATAAGACAAAGCTCTTAATGGATTCTTTGGTAATGGGTTTAAAAGAAATCGAACAGAACTACGGTAAACGAAAAAGATTTTTTCTCAAGGAAAAACAATTTTTCGAACTCATAATCAAGGAGGTGTAATACCATGATGAAGTTAAATCTTCAGTTTTTTGCTCATAAAAAGGGAGTTGGTTCTACAAAGAACGGCAGAGATTCCGAGTCTAAAAGATTAGGTGCTAAGAGAGCAGATGGTCAGTTCGTAAAGGCAGGCAACATTTTATATAGACAGCGCGGTACAAAGATTCATCCGGGCGTAAATGTTGGGATCGGCGGAGATGATACATTGTTTGCGTTGGTTGACGGTGTACTCAGATTCGAGAGAAAAGGAAGAGATAGAAAGCAGGCTTCCGTTTATCCTGTAGAGGAGAAATAGAGTCATACTTACGGATTTACTAAGGCTTCAGGTTTCACCTGAAGCCTTTTGCATATGATTGTCAGAATAGAAAGGTAGAAATAAATGTTTGCAGATAGAGCCAAAATATATATCAGAAGCGGCAAAGGAGGAGACGGACATGTATCCTTCCGGCGCGAAAAATACGTACCGAACGGCGGCCCTGATGGCGGCGATGGCGGCAATGGCGGAAGTGTGATTTTCGAAGTTGATGAAGGCTTAAACACCTTGACAGACTTTCGCCATATCAGAAAATATTGTGCTCAGGATGGAGAACAGGGCGGCAAGAGAAACTGCCGCGGAAAAAATGGTGCAGATATCATTGTGAAAGTACCAGAAGGAACCGTCATTAAGGAATTGGAATCAGGCAAAATTATCGCTGATATGTCAGGGGAAAATCGCAGACAGACTATTTTAAGCGGTGGAAAAGGCGGAAACGGCAATCAGCATTATGCCACCTCAACCATGCAGGCACCCAAATATGCCCAGCCCGGACAGCCCTCCAAAGAGCTGAACCTGTTTCTTGAATTAAAAGTAATTGCAGATGTAGGGCTTGTAGGATTTCCTAATGTTGGTAAGTCTACACTTTTGTCCCGCGTCACAAATGCAAGACCCAAGATTGCCAATTATCATTTCACAACACTCAATCCAAATCTCGGTGTTGTAGACCTTGAGGGCGGAAGAGGATTTGTCATTGCTGATATTCCGGGACTGATCGAAGGAGCCTCTGAGGGAGTGGGTCTTGGCCATGAATTTCTCCGACATATTGAGCGTACAAAAATTCTGATTCATCTAGTTGATGCTGCCTCTACAGAAGGGCGCGATCCTGTAGCGGATATCTACGCGATCAACAAGGAACTGGAAGCCTACAACGCAGAGATCGCCCAGAGACCGCAGGTAATTGCCGCCAATAAAATAGATGCCGTCTATACCGAAAACGGTGAAGATCCGATTGAACGGATCAAAAATGAGTTTGAACCAAAAGGAACCAAGGTATTTCCGATCTCAGCAGTATCGGGGCAGGGATTGCAGGAGCTATTATACTATGTCGCGGATATGCTAGCTGAGATTGATGAGCCGCCAGTTATTTTTGAATCCGAGTTTCATCCTGATACGGATATTGTTGTGGGAAATGAGCCTTATACCGTCGAGTATGATGAGAAAAACAAGGCATATATTGTCGAAGGCCCCCGTATCGAAAAAATGCTCGGATATACCAATCTGGAATCTGAGCGCGGATTTAAATTCTTCCAGCAGTTCCTCAAAGATAATGGTATACTGGATGAACTAGAGGCGCTTGGCATTCAAGAGGGCGATACGGTGCGGATGTACGGTCTGGCATTCAGCTATTATAAGGAATAAGCGAAGAAAGGAAATAAACCATGACAAGCAAACAGAGATCCTATTTAAAAGGATTAGCGATGAATATTGAGCCAGTATTTCAGATTGGCAAATCCTCCGTAACACCGGAAAATGTTGAGGCGATTTCAGAGGTATTCAATACCCATGAACTCATTAAAATAGCAGTATTAAAAAACTGTATCGATGAGCCAAAAGAAATTGCGAACGTTGTTGCAGAACGCACCCATTCACAAGTCGTACAGGTGATAGGCAAAAAAATCGTATTATATAAACCATTTAAAAAAGATCCTAAAATTATCTTACCCAAATAAAATGGAGGACATTTATGGGAAAACGTGTTGGCATTATGGGAGGTACGTTCAATCCCGTTCATTATGGACATTTGAGATTAGCCTTAACGGCACAGGAGCAGGTCTTGCTGGATAAAGTTCTCTTTATGCCAAGTGGAAAGTCCTATATGAAAAATAATGTTTTGGAGACACACAAAAGGGTTGACATGGTAGCGCTGGCAATCGAAGAATATCCACAATTCGAATTGTCATTGATAGAAGCGAACAAACGGGGCAACACCTATACCGTTGAGACATTACAAGATTTAGCCAAGTCAACCCCAGATACAAAATATTTCTTTATTATCGGGGCAGATTCTTTATTTCAGATGGAGCAGTGGAAGTGTCCTGAACAGATCTTTCAATTGGCTACATTAGTCTGCGCAGTGAGAGATGACTACACGCTTGACACAATACATCAAAAAGGAGAGGCGCTGTCCAAATTAGGAGCAGACATTATTTATCTCAATACTCCCAAATGGGATGTATCATCAACTACGATCAGAGCGATGGTCAGACAGGGAATGCCGATTCACGATTTGGTGCCGCCTAAGGTTGTATACTATATAGAACAGGAGCATTTATATGAAGAAGATTAAGAAGTATTTAAAGAAACATTTAACCAAAGACCGCTATCATCACACGCTTGGCGTTGCTTCTACAGCCGTAGCGATGGCAATGCGGTACAATCCTGACCCAAGTAATTCTAACTTCATAAAAAGAGCTGAGCTTGCCGGGCTTTTACATGACTGTGCAAAATGTATGGACAATGACAAAAAACTTAGGATATGCGAAAAAAATAACCTTTCCTGTAGCAGCTTTGAGAAGAGCCATCCCTATCTTCTACATGGCAGGGTAGGCGCATATATTGCCCAACCAAAATTTCATATCGAAGATACAGACATTCTTCAGGCAATTACTTGGCATACTACAGGACACCCCAATATGTCACTCCTGGAAAAAATTATATTTATAGCGGATTATATCGAACCTTCCCGCAATCCAATTCCAGAGCTTGATTTAATACGACAGCTCGCCTTTGTCGATATTGATAAGGCAATGGAAAAGATCCTGTCAAACACATTAAAATTCCTTGAGTCGAAAGGCAACCCTATAGATAAAATGACGCAGACGACGTATGACAGTTACGTGAGAACTGCTGTGACAGTGCCCTATCAATCAAAGGCGCTGAACTGTTAATCAATCGTAAAGGAGGAACTGTTATTTGAATCATATTAACGATACCCTAAAGTCAATGATTGATGCTCTTGAAGATAAGAAAGCAGAGAATATCCAGCTAATAGATATCAGCGAAGTATCAACAATCGCGGACTATTTTATTATCACAAACGGCACAAATGCAAGTCAGATTCAAGCATTGTCAGACAATGTAGAAGAGCGGCTGTCAAAGAATGGGATTCGTCCCAAAAACATTGAAGGCTACAATACAGCAAATTGGATATTGATGGATTACAATGATATCCTTGTGCATATTTTCGACCGTGAGAGCCGGGGGTTCTATGATTTAGAACGGATTTGGCGTGATGGCAAAATCATAGATATCACACAAGAGCGATAATGCAAAAAATAATATTTACAAGACAATGGTCAGAAATGCAAATTCCGACCATTGTCTTTTTTATGCACAGACTTTTTAGTGATATAAGCGAAAAACGCCATAAACTTTTCCCAATATTTCTACATCATCTAAGATAATAGGGTCCATTGTATCATTTTCTGGTTGAAGTCTGTAATGCCCATCTTCCTTGTAATACGTCTTTACCGTTGCAGAGTCATCGACCAAAGCGACGACAGTATCCCCATTTTCTGCGGTATTACATACATGAATAAAGATGCGGTCTCCGTTAAAAATACCAGCATTGATCATGCTGTCCCCTTTTACTTTTAAGACAAAGGACTCGCCAGCCGGCACCATTTCAGCCGGAATAGGGAAGTAGCCCTCTATATTCTGTTCCGCAAGAATCGGAAGTCCAGCAGCTACAGTGCCAATAATTGGAACACTTGTCATCTCATGTCTTACCATCTGGAAGCTGTCGTCCATAATCTCAATCGCACGGGGTTTGGTCGGATCTCTTCGGATATACCCGTTTTTCTCCAGAGTCTCAAGATGTGAATGAACAGAAGAAGTAGACTTGAGATTTACAGCCTCACAGATTTCCCGGACTGATGGCGGATATCCTTTTCTAAGAATCTCTGCCTTGATAAACTCCAATATTTCTTTTTGTTTTGCTGTTATTTTTCCATATGCCATATGTATTTCCTCCTAAATTTTTTTAGATATATCTTCTTTACCATCATAACACATTATTCCCCAAAATGCAAACGTATATTCCGAAAAATTGTTTGGAATATTTTCGGAATATATCTTGACAAGCAAAAATTTGTTCTGTATAATCTGTTTTAAACAGCTGTTCGGAAATTTTGTTTGGAAATTTTGTTCGCCATCCACACTGCAAAGGAGAAATGTTTTATGATGAATACAAACTATGTAACCAGAGCACTTATTAACAGACAAAGGCGTCTCAATCAAATCAAACTGCATACGCTTGCCTTGGCAATCTCGATCATAACAGTGATAACCCTGTCCATTCTGCTTATTTCTTTTTCGACAGAAGCAAATGACAGGGTACATCAGCCATCTTGCAAATACTACAAGAGTATTGAAATTACAAATGGAGACACTTTATGGTCTATTGCAAACGACCATTTTGATTCGGCGTACTACAAAAATACACGCGAATATGTCTCGGAAATCAAAAAAGTAAACAATCTGGCGTCTGATGAAATTGTTGCCGGGAGTTATATTATTATCCCTTATTATTCCGCTGAATCAGATTCGTTTCTCCCTTAAAGTAACCGCTTTGGCAGCCTGACGGCGCCGGTCCTCCTCAAGGGCAGCATAATGTTTTCTGGTGGTATTTACATCTTTGTGGCCCAATACATCTGCCACTAGATAAATATCTCCTGTTTCCCTGTAGAGTGTGGTACCATAGGTGCTTCTGAGCTTATGAGGTGTGATCTTTTTCAGGGATGTAACCACGGATGCATATTTTTTGACCAGATTTTCCACAGCGCGCACAGTGATTCGTTTGTTCTGCATTGACAGGAATAAAGCGTTTTCGTGTCCTTCGACGGGCTTCATAGCGGAACGCTGCTCAAGATAATCAAGGAGTGCCAGTTCAACTTCCTCGCCAAAGTATATTACAGCTTCATAGCCGCCCTTGCGCCGTATTTTGACACCATTATTTTTGAAATCGAGATCTTGTATATCAATGCCGACACACTCAGATACACGAATCCCGGTTCCAAGCATCAATGTAAGCAGTGCAATATCACGCAGTTTATTTTTTTCGTGATATTGCAATTGCTTCTTGGTCAGTTTTTCACCTGTTTCCACAGTGTCAAGCAGGATTGCAACCTCGTCAGGATCAAGCCGGATGATTTCCTTTTCATGCAGTTTTGGCATTTGAACAAGCGCCGCTGGATTTTTCTCTATCATTTCATTTTTGAAGAAATAGTTATAGAAGCTCCTCAGAGACGCGAGTTTTCTCGCCTTGCCGCGCTCGTCATTCATATACTCTTTGCCATCTTTGGTATAGTATGCGCAGTGTTCCAGATATTCTTCGATATCCATGCGGGTAATCTGGTCTAAGATTTCAAGGCGGTATTCTTTGATCGGGGTCTTTTTGAAAACGGGATTACTGTCGTGAAGATATTCAAAAATTACGCGGATGACATAGGCATAAGACACGCGAGTC
>ERZ779622.306-NODE-306-length-31435-cov-8.573709_pt1 | contig 31435 bp, 35 predicted proteins | sample MGYA00514188_ERZ779622 | MGnify/ENA primary metagenome ERZ779622 (study PRJEB29562, sample SAMEA4376702) | mouse gut metagenome | isolation source: Cecum | study: EMG produced TPA metagenomics assembly of the A DSS colitis mouse model was used to assess the... | reverse complement strand
CCTCCGGCGGCAAGATGAGCCAGGAGGACATTGAGAAGATGCTGGCTGGCTTGGGAACCGCGGAGCCTGAGTCGCCCAAGCCCGTCGAACCCGCCCCCGCTCCCTCCGGCGGCAAGATGAGCCAGGAGGACATTGAGAAGATGCTGGCTGGCTTGGGCTCCCCAGAGTCCGAGCCGGAGCCCGCCGACGCCTCCGGCTTCCCGCCCCCCGCTCCGGAGGACATGGAAGACATTACCTATGTCAACGTCATACAAACTCTGGTGGAGGAAAAGGCCCCCCGGTACATTAAAATGTTCGGCCTGTGTACCTGCAAGCACTGCGCGGCGGACGTCAAGGCCCTGACCCTGAACAATCTGGTGCCCAAGTACGTTGTGCTCTCCAAGCGGGACACCATCCCCATGCTGACCGTCTACGAGGGTCGATACAGCTCTACCGTCACTGCCCAGCTTACCCGCGCCTGCAAGGTCGTCATGGATAACCCCCACCATGGCCGTCTGAATAAATAATAAAAGCCCGCCTTATGGCGGGCTTTTATTATTTGTATTAGCCTTTTTCTCCCAGCAGATGGTCCATTACATCCACCAAGTGGCCGATCTCCGGCTTGCTCATCTGCTCGTCGGCGCCCAACTGGCGACCCTTGATCCGCATCTCCTCACTGATGAGGGAGGAGAAAATAATCAGCGGAATGGGCTGGAACCGGGAGTCGCTCTTTACCAGCTTTGTCAGCCGGTGTCCGTCCATCTGAGGCATCTCAATATCGGTGATAATCAGCGCCACCTGGTCAAACAGACGCTTGTCCTTAGGCAAGGCGTTCAGCGACTCCCACAGCTCCTTGCCGTTGGAGAACATGTGCAAATTGACATACCCGGCCTTGTGCAGGCAGTCCTCAATCATTTTGGACAGGAGAATCGAGTCCTCGGCAATCCAAATGGGGGCATTGCTCCGACCCCGAGGGCCCATCTGGTCAATCTCTTCCATCTGGATGGTGGTCTCGGGGGCGATCTCAGCCACGATACGCTCAAAGTCCAGAATGGTGACCAGATCTGAACCGCACTGGGCGATACCGGTGGCCACACCCTCGGACCCGCCGGACACCGTCTTATCCGGCTTGTGGATATCCGTCCAGGATATCCGGTTAATGCCTACCACGGTGTGTACCCGGAAGGCAATAAACATCTTGTTGAAATTGGTGATGATAAACAGGTCCTTGGGCGTCTTTTCCCGCTCCACACCCAGATATTTGGGCAGGTCCACCACAGTAATCACAGTATCCCGGGGCTTAAAGATACCCTCCACCGAGGGGTGGGCATGGGGCATGGACTTAACCGGCGCGGACAGGATAATCTCCCTCACCTTGGCCACATTGATGCCATACAAGTTATCATCAATGGTAAATTCCATGATCTCAATCTCATTGGTGCCTGACTCCAAAAGGATACCGTTGTTATGTACCTCCGCCATTGCTGACACTCCTCACTCTATTTAGGATGCGCCCCTTCGCGCTCTTGGGATCAACTGTCAAAATATGATGTCCTTCAACCCGTAGGACCGGATACAGCCCTGGCCGGTGCCCACATTGAACAGCAAAGTCCTGGCCACCGTTCCCCCCACGTTCTCCGCCACAAGGCGGACATTTTCCCGCTTGAGGATCGTACGCACGCTTTCTATATTGCGCTGGCCTATATTGCCCAGCCCGGCTCCTGAGACCTCGAACATCTTTGCGCCGCCGGCAATCTTCACCGTCATCCGGCTGCGTAGGGCCCCTTTGGCCTCCATATGCTTCAGCGTCTCCTTAATGCCGGTATCCGCATATTTCAGCGGGTGGGTCCGTCCGGCTTCCATATTCAGCGGGAGCATGATGTGGAGCAATGCCCCCAGCCGCAGCTTCGGATCGTGGAAGCACAGGCCGATACAGGAGCCCAGCGCGTAGGTTATCAGAGTTCCCTCTCCTTTGAGCATCTTCATGTCCGCGATACCAACCGTGAGTTTTTGCTCAATCATTGCTAACGCCCAACTTCCTTAATAAGAAATCCAAAGAGCGCAGATCGGGAGAAAGGATCAGATGACAGGGAACCTCTTTCCCGTCGCACACAAAATTTCCGCCGATGGCCATCAGGTAATCGGACATTCCACCATACTCCGCCATGGGTACCGTCAGGATGGCGCCTTGCATATCCACCGCGAAAGCGGGCACGGTCAGTTTGATATTTACATCGGCCAGACCGGACAGTGCATTAATAAAGGTGGAAATCATAATGTTGCCAATCTCGATCATGGCGGAGCGCTCCAGCTCCGTCAGATTCTCATAGTTGTCGATATTCTCTCCCAGCATGGCGTTCAGCACCACGTTGACCAGTTCCAGCTTCTGCACCGAAAGCATGATCCCGCCGATGTCGCCGCTCATTTTGACCAGCACCCCGGCGGTGACCTCCTCCGGGCCGCCAATCCACTCGATAGCCTCATTATACTCCATGATGCGCACTTCTGGCAAGGTAATTCTTACGGGTTTATTCATCATTTGGGACAGGGCTGTAGCAGCGTTTCCCGTTCCGATGCTGCCAATCTCCCGCAGCGTGTCGATCTCCAGGGAGGACAACTGATCGTAATTCTTAATCATATCCTGACTACCCCCTTATGCTCAGCCCGGCAGACCGTTGATGGTCTGCTCGATCTCATCTGTGGTCTGTACCATCCGCAGCGCGTAGCTGTAAGCCCGCTGGGACTCGATCACCTTCACCATCTCCTGGGCCAGGTCCACATTGGAGCGCTCCAAAAACTTACGCTTCACCTGGCCAGTGCCCAGATACAGGTCGCCGTTCTTCTCAATGGGAACAAACCGGCCGCTGTCGGCGTGGAGCATCCCGTCATAAACGCGGTAATCAAAGACGCCCACATCCAGATCCGCCTGACGGTTCTGGGGATCAATGACGATAAAGTTGCCCATGGGGTCCAGCACGCAACGCCCCTCGTTATCGCTGAGCCGCCACTCCACGGTGTTCTCCAGAGGCAGCTCCTCTCCGGTGTCCGGGTCGATCTCAGGCTCGGCGTCCTCTGCGGGAGGAATCTCAAACTGGGCCATCATGAAAGCGCCGTCCCGAGTGAAGGATATCTCCTGGGTGGACAGGTCGTACAGCCCGAAGAACCCATCCCCGGTGATGGCGAAGTCGAACAGGCGGCCAGTCTCCACATAGCCGGCGCTGCTGAAGTCGGTGCTGGCTTTGGCCATCTTGGTGCCTGAGCCCTTGGGCAGCTGCTCCTGGTCAATACCCGTCACGTTGCCGTACATCAGGTGGTGAAAGGTGGCCCGCTCCGCTTTAAATCCGTAGTTGTTCACATTGGCGATGTTGTTGGCCTGGACGTTCATCCGCTTGTTCTGCATATACGCGCCCACGGCTCCGGTATAAAAGGACATATTCATATTCGCTCACGCCTCTCTTTTTCGCGGGCGCAGGAGTGCCAGCGTCCGTATTCGTTGCTGCTTACGCCATCCGGCCGATGTCGTTGACGGCCCGCTTGATGATCTCATCATAAATCTGGCTCATCTGGGCGGCGCTCTGGAGGGCCCGCTGGGTGGTCATCATGCTGACCATCTCCTTCACCAGCTCCACGTTTGACCGCTCCACATACTTGTTTCGAATGGTCACGTTCTCGTTGACCTGAGCGCCCTGGCCGATAAACAGGCCGTAGGGGTTGCGCTCCAGCTCCTGGTTGTCCTCAAAGGTGAATACCCCCAGCGTACCCAGATACTCTCCGCCCTGGGTGTACAGGTTACCCCGGGTGTCCGGGTCCAGCTTGTCGGTGGGCAGCTGGATGGGGTTGCCCTCCCGGTCCAGCACCCGGCCCAGCTCGGACAGGCACAGGTAGCCCTCATTGTCCAGGGTGAAAGAGCCCGCCCGGGTGTAGGCGGTAGAGCCGTCCGCCATCTGGATGGCAAAGAAGCCCTCGCCCTGGATGCAGAAGTCCAGGGGCAGATTGGTCTCCTCTGGAGCGCCCTGAGTGAAGTCGGTATACAGGTGGTCCGGAGCCAGAATATGGGCCTGATAGGTGGGCAGCTCCTGATAGGGGGTCTTGATCTTGTTGCCGATGCGCACCGCCATCACCTCGTCGAAGGTGCGGTCGGTGTACTGCTCCGCCTTATAGCCGGCCGTGGCCACGTTGGTCATGTTGTTGGCCACCACGTCCAGCCGCCGTCCCTGAGACAGCATCCCGGAGGTAAGGTTGTAAAACCCCTTCATCATAGCACAAAACTCCTCTCGTCTCCGGCCTCATTTTCTGCCGGTCAAGTACTGGTTCATATACAGCTTCAGCTTCTGAATGGCCCGGGAGTGGAGCTGGGAGATGCGGGGCTCGCTGACCTCCATCACCTGGGCAATCTCCTTCATGCTGAGATTTTTATGGTAGTAAAGGGAGATGACTGTCTGCTCGTTCTCCCGCAGAGAGGCCACCGCCTTTGTCAGAGTGTCCAGCAGCTCCTGCTGGAGCATGGCGTCCTCCGGGCGGCCGTCCTGACTGCTGTCGGGCAGCTCCGCTCCGCCGTTCAGCTCCCGGTCCTCGAAGAGCGCGTCCAAAGAGAGGACATTGCACATGGAGGAGCTGGCCAGGTCCTCCTGATACTGCCCCTGAGACACCCCCAGCCGCTCGGCCATCTCCTGATCGGTGGGATAGCGCCCCAGCTCGGCGAACAACTCGCCGCTGGCCTGGTCGATGTCCCGGGCCTTCCGCCGCACGCTGCGGGGCACCCAGTCCTGCCGCCGGGCCAGGTCGATGACCGCGCCCCGGATGCGCTTGGACACGTAAGTCTCGAATTTGATTCCCTTGTCCGGGTCAAATTTGTCCACCGCGCCGGCCAGGGTGAGCAGGCCCTCGTTGATGATATCGTCCACCTGGGCAAAGCTGGAGTAAACTCCCCGCACCTGGAGGGCAATGGTCTTTACCAGCCCCGCGTAGCGCATGACCAGAGGCCACTTCAGCTCCTCATTGCCGGTGCGCTTATACGTCTGCAGCAGCTCTTCGGTGGTCATGGCGTCCAGTTCCTCCAGACTCCAGGTCAGCTTCTCCCGCCTGGCGGAGACCGCTCCCCCGGTCATACGGGGGCCGCCCTTCTCTCAGGCCTGGAGGACGCTGGGTTCATGGTGATATTACCCAGGGACTGGATCTGCACGTCACTGGTGATCTCATTAAAGGAGAGCACATAGACGCTGGGATAGAACTGTGACAGCATCCGGCTGAGATAGATCCGGATGACCTGACTGGTGAGCACGATGGGGGTTTGGGACAAATCGCTGAACTTTTTCAGGTAGTCGGCCAGCTGGTTGACGATGGACTGCATAAGATCGGGGCCCATAGCCAGGTAGATGCCCTGCTCGTTCTTGCTCAGCGAGGAGATAACCCGCTTCTCCACCTCGGCGTCCAAAGTAACCACACGGAGCTGGCCGTGCTCGCAGAAGCGGCGGGTGATGGTACGGCTCAGGGCCACACGGATGTTTTCGCACACCATATCCAGGTCCTTGGTGGTCATCAGGGAATCGATGGCGGTCTCCAGAATGGTGCCCAGGTCCCGGATGGGGACGCCCTCCTTCAGCAGGTTTTTCAAGATACGCTCCAAATTGGCGTAGGACAGCACGTTGGGGATGGCCTCGTCCACCAGCTCAGGGGCGGTCTTTTTCAGATTCTCCACCAGTTGGATGACCTCCGCCCGGCCCAGCAGCTCATAGGCGTGGCGGCGGACCACCTCGGACATATGGGTCTGCATGACGGACAGGGGGTCGATTACGGTGTAGCCGTAAATTTCGGCCATCTCCTTGTTCTCCGGCAGAATCCACCGGGAGGGGATGCCGTAGGCGGGCTCGATGGTCTCAATGCCGTCGATTTCGCCGGCCGGATTGGCAGGCTCCAGGGCCAGGTAGTAGTCCACCAGAATCTCGCCCCGGGCCACCTCCTCCCCCTTGATCTTCACCACATACTGGTTGGTGCCCAGAGCGGAGGAGTCGTGGAGGCGGATGGATGGGATCACGAAGCCCATGTCCTGGGCGTACTGCCGGCGGAAAATCACGATGCGGCTGATGAGCTTGCCGCCGCTGTTCTCGTCCACCAGGGGGATCAGGCTGTAGCCGAACTCCATCTCAATGGGGTCCACGGTGAGCAGCCCGTACACGTTGTTGATGTCCTTATAGTAGTCGGTTTCGCTGGGCACGGCCAGCAGGTCGCTCTGGGCCGGCTCCTCGGACTGGAGGGCCTCCACAGTCTCCTTTCGGTCCAGCCGGCCGCTCATCAGGTAGCCCAACACGGTCAGTCCCACGCCCACGATGAGCAGCGGAATGGTGGGTGTGCCGGGAATGAGGCCCAGGATAATCAGCACCAGGCCGGCAGTGAGGATGGCCCGGGGCTGCCGGGCAAACTGCTGGATCACATCGGTATTCAGGCTGCCATCGGACACCGACCGGGTTACGATCATGCCGGTGGCGGTGGAAATCATCAGGGCGGGGAGCTGGGAGACTAGGCCGTCGCCGATGGTGGCGATGGAGTAGGTGCTGGCCACGGTGGCCAGGTCACCCACACCGTTCATGGAGCCGATGATGATGCCGCCAATGAGGTTGATGGCGGTGATAATCAGGGACATGGTGGCGTCGCCCTTGACAATCTTGGTGGCGCCGTCCATGGCGCCGTAGAAGTCGGCCTCCCGCTGAATTTTACTCCGGCGCTCCCGTGCCTGCTGCTCGTTGATCAGGCCGGAGGAGAGGTCGGCGTCAATGGCCATCTGCTTGCCGGGCATGGCGTCCAGGGTGAAGCGGGCGGCCACCTCGGCCACGCGCTCGGCGCCCTTGGTGATGACGATGAACTGCACCAGCACGATGATGAAGAAGATGATGATGCCCAACACCACATTCCCCTGGGTAATCAGCTGGCCGAAAGTCCGGATTACCGCCGTGCCCACCTCGCCGGAGCCGTCGTAGCTGAGGATGGACCGGGTGGTGGATACGTTCAGACCCAGACGGAACAGGGTGGTAATCAGCAGCAGGGAGGGGAAAATGGAAAATTCCAACGCCTCTGAGATCGTCATGGTGACCATCAGGATCACGATGGACAGAGAAATATTGATGATAATCAGAATATCAAGCAAGCTCTCATCCAAGGGAACAATCAGGAACATGACGATGACCACGACCATGAGGGCTATGCTGTTTTGAAAAATCCGCCGCATGGTGTCATCCTTTCCTGAGAGCTTGTCAAAACGCCCTTGCGGGCCTTGTTATCGAATTTATTAAATGTTCTGGTCCAGCTTGAGGACGTAAACCAGAACCTCAGCCACCGGGCCGTAGAGCTCGGGGGGAATCTCCCGGTCCAGCTTGGTGGATGCGTAGAGAGAGCGGGCCAGGGGCACGTTCTCCACCACGGAGACGCCGTTCTCCTCGGCCACCTGGACGATCCGGAGGGCCAGCTCATCCATACCCTTGGCCAGAACCACCGGGGCGTTGTCCTGATCCGGCTTGTACCGCATGGCCACGGCGAAGTGGGTAGGGTTACGGATAACTACGTCAGCACCGGGCACCTGCTGCATCATGCGCTGCTGAGCCCGCTGGCGCTGGATTTGCTTGATCTTACCCTTGACCTGAGGATCGCCTTCTGTCTGTTTATATTCCTCCTTGATCTCCTGCTTGGACATCTTCAACTGGCGTTCGTAGTCCCACCACTGGTAGAGGTAGTCAAAGAAGGCCAGCACAGTAAACGCGACGGCAATCTGAATCACCAGCGTGACGCTCTCCTGAAAGAAGATACCGCAGGACTGGGACAGATCCATATCCAAAAAGCGGCTGAAGCCCAGCGCGGCCTTTTGAAAGTAGTTGTAAATCAGTACCAGCAGGATGGTAATTTTCAGAATACCTTTAAAAGCCTCGATGATGCTGCGCAAGGAAAACAGCCGCTTAAAGCCCTGAAGGGGGTTGATCCGGCTGAATTTCGGCTTGATGGACTCGCCGGCCACCAGCATTTTGGTCTGGAAGAACGTGACGCCCACGGCCAGCAAGGCGGTGACCGCCAGAAAGGGGCCGGCCATGACCACAAAGCTCAGGATCACCTGCTTCAGCAGCTCCTTGAGCACGCCGGAAGTTACTCCGGACACACCGCCGGCCGCGTAGGAAAAGCAGAGGTTCAGCAAGCCCTTGATCTGCTCCAGAAAAAGACCGCTCATAATCTGGACCATAAACAGGCTGCCGATCAGGGTAGCCACAGCCACGGCGTCCTTGCTCATCAGGACATTACCTTTTTTTCGTTCGTCCCGTCGCTTTTTTGGTGTTGCCTTTTCGGTCTTGGAGTCGCCGGCCATGGAGTGATCCCCCCTTTGTCAGCCGCGTTTGTCCAGGTCAGCCCGACATAAGGGGCAGTATCTCCTGGAGAGACACCAGCATCTGGGTCTCGGCCTCCAGCAGAAACTGACTGAAGGGAAAGAGCATCAGCATAATCAGCACCAGGCCGATAATCACCTTCAGCTCAATATTGATGGCAAAGACGTTGATTTGCGGGATGGCCTTCATCAAAATACCCATCCCCACCTGGCCCATCAGCTCGGCCGCCAGAACGGGCATGGCCAGCTTGATGCCCAACAGGGTACAGTCCACAAAAATCTGGATTACAGCCCCGTAAAGGTTCTCCCCCAGCGCCGCCGTCCCGAAGGGAACCACCCGCCCTGAGGCCAGGAAAATCCGAATCAGCGTGTGGTGGCCGTTGGCCGCGAAGAACAGCAAGGACATCAGCACGTTAAGCAGCGTGGAGGTGGCCGTCACCTGGATGCCCGAAGCCGGGTCATAGGTAGAGGCCATGGACAGACCCATCTGCATGTCAATGACCGATCCGGCCATCATGGGGATGTAGAAAAACAAGTTCACAATCAGGCCCAGTATATAGCCCAAAAACAGCTCCATCCCGAACATCAGGGCCAGCCCCAGCAGAGTGGATGGCGTCTCAACGCTTACCGGCGTGATGAAAAAGGCGCTCAGAGACAGCAGCAGGATCAGCCCGCCCTTCACCATGTTGGGAATCCCCCGCCGGCCCAGCAGAGGATTAAAAGCCACACAGCCCGTCATCCGGGCGGTAATCAGCAGAAACAAGGTAAGCGCGTTCCAAAACAAGGGCGGTCCCTCCTCTCGTCCGTCAGACGCCGACCATCAGCTCGAAGAGCCCCCTGGTATAGTCCAGCAAGGTCTCCATCATCCAGCCGCCGCCGACCAGAAGGACCAGAATCACCACAATCAGCTTGAGGATAAAGCCCAGAGTCTGCTCATGAATCTGGGTGACCGCCTGGAAAATGGCGACCAGCACGCCAACCGCCATACTCAAAATCAGCATAGGTCCGCCCAGCTGGATAGCGACCCAAACGCCCTCCCGCATGATCCGGGTAACAACACTTGTATCCATACGCCCTCCTTACCCAAGGCCGAAGCCCCGCACCAGCGTGGAGAACAGCAGCTGCCACCCGTCCAGCAGGATAAACAGCAGCAGCTTGAAGGGGGTGGAGATCATGGACGGCGGGAGCATGACCATACCCATGGACATCAGGGTGGAGGCCACCACCATGTCGATGAGCATGAAGGGGATATAGAGCAGAAACCCAATAAAAAATGCCTGCTTCAGCTCACTGGTGATAAAGGCGGGAATAATGACCGTAAGGGGCAGGTCCTGGGTCGCCTCCTCCGTCTCAGGGATGGGGGTGCCCGACATGTTGCAGTACAGCTCCATGCTCTCCACTCTGGTCCACCTTATCATAAACCGCTTCAGCGGGACCTGAGCCCGCTGAAAAAACTCCTCCTGAGTGATCTCCTCCTCCTGATAGGGCTGAAAGGCCTCCTCATTGATGGCGGAGAGGGTTGGACTCATGGTGAACAGGGTGAGAATCAGGGCCATGCCCACAAGCACCATGTTGGGCGGGGTCTGCTGAGTACCCATGGCGCTGCGCAGGAAGGAGAACACCACCACATACCGGGTAAAGGAGGTCATCATGATGATGAACGAAGGCAGAAGCATCATGATGGTGGTGAGCAGCAGAATCTCCAGCGCCTGCACGCTCTCCCCGTTTACGTTAATCAGTGCGTCGGTAGGCATTCTTCTTCACCTCGCTTCGCTGCCCCGGCAGGTCAATCTATTTCTTCTCTCTCAGCCGCCGCAGCAAGGCCAGGAATTCCGCAGGCTTCTCCGGAGCGCCGGAGGGCGCGGGAGGGTTCCAGTTCTCTCCCTCCTCCGCCGTCAGCTCGGACAGTAAGGTCAGCCCCCCCGGGGCGCTGCCCAGCAGCAGATACCGCTCGCCCGCCCGAATCAGCAGAATTGCCCGGTCCCGGTCCAGATTGGTCCGGTCCAGCACCTCAATGCGCCCGCTGCCGCCAAATCCGGTGAAGCCGCCGCCCAGATTTTTCCCCGCCCAGCGGGTAAAAATCCAGGCCCCGGCCAGCACCAGAAGGACAGCGGCCAACAGGCCGACCGCGGAGAGAAGAGGCCCCATGAACTCAGGGCTCGCCCACGATGGAGGTGACGGTTTTCAGCACTCGCTCGGGCTTGAAGGGCTTGACGATGAAGTCCTTGGCGCCGGAGCGGATGGCGTCGATGACCATGGTCTCCTGGCCCATGGCGGAGCACATGACCACATTGGCGCCCGGGTCGGAGGCGCGGATGGCCTTGAGGGCCTCCAGGCCGTCCATGTTGGGCATGGTGATGTCCATGAGCACCAGGTCGGGCTTGAGCTCGTTGTACTTCTCCACCGCGATGGCGCCGTCCTCCGCCTCGTAAATCTCGGTGTAGCCGGCCTTGGTCAGAGTGTCCTTAATCACCTTGCGCATAAAAGCAGCGTCGTCAGCCGTAAGAATCTTAGCCATAGTTTACCATCCTTTTTTCATAAACTTAATTTTTGATGTGATAATATGGATAAGGGCCTCAGCCCTGGGTCAGCTCGTTGATATCCGGCTTTTGCAGAATCTCGGTGATGCGGATGCCGAAGTTGTCATCAATCACCACCACGTCGCCCTTGGCGATACACTGCCCGTTGACCAGCAGGTCCACCTGGTCGCCGGCCAACTTGTCCAGAACCACCAGAGAACCCTTGGAGAAGGACAGGATATCCTGAATCTTCCGCCTGGTCCGGCCGATCTCCACCGCCACCTCCAGGGAGACGGACAGGATCAGGTCCAGATTGTCCTTCTGCTCCTGGTTGAGCCGGTTGTCGGCGGCCAGCTCGCGCATCTTGGGCTGCGCCGCGTTGATAACCTTGGGCTCAGGCTGGGGCGGATACATGGGATAGGGCGGATAGGGATATGGGTACTGGCCCGCCGGGGGCATCTGTCCGTAGGGGGGATAGCCCGGGTAGCCGGGCGCCTCCCCGCCCGCCGGGGGCATCCCGGGAGGAGCGGCCGCAGGCGCGGGGGCCGGGGCCGCGGGAGCGGCAGCCGGGGCGGCGGGGGCAGGAGCCGCAGGTGCGGGAGCCGGCGCGGGGGCCGGGGCCGGAGCGGGCTCCGGCTCCTCCACGTCCAGTCCGAAGCCGGCAATCAGCTCCTTGGCCAGCTCCACCGACATGACGTTCATGAACTCGCTGTCGATCACGTCCTCAATCCGCAGATTGAAGCGGACCACCACCACCGGGCCGTGGGTGACGGGGAAGTGCTCCTCCTTCACCTTGTCCAGATCGTCCAGCTCAAAGGATTCGGGGGTGGAGATGTTCACCATCCGGCCCAGCAGGTCGGACAGGGCCGTGGCAGAGGAGCCCATCATCTGGTTCATGACCTCGCACACGGCGCTGACGGACAGCTCGTTGAGCTCAAACTCCTCGTCGGGGGTCTCTGTGCCCAGAAGAATGTCTACAATCGCCTTCACGTCGTTGCGCTTGAGGAGCATGATATTGCTGCCCTCCAGGCCGCACACATACTTGATCTCCACACCGACCGCCGGCTCAATCTTCCCCAGGGCAAAATCCTCCGCGTTGACAATGCTCACCGTGGGCGTTGTGATATCCACCCGGTGATCCAACATATTTGACGCCGCGGTAGCCGAGGAGCCCAGGCTGATGTTCATGATCTCCCCGATGGCGTCTATTTCCATCGGGTTAAAAATAATATCTTCCATCCAGATTCGCTCCTTCTCGCCTACATCTTAATGTAGGTCTCTCCGATTTTCACGGCCACCTGCTTATTGCTGATGCCCATTTTTCCGTCAAACCATCTTCGTCCCCCGATATTCAGGAAGACAGGCGTATCCTTTGGCCGCTTGATATCCACAACATCGCCCACATTCAGGTGGTACAGGTCGCTGAGCAGAATGCGGGTGCGGGCCAGCTCGGCCACAATCTCCAGTTCAGATTCCCGTAAGGAACCGAAGATTTCCTCGGACTTGTCCTCTCCCGTGCTCCGGCGGCTGGTGCTCTTGCTGATCTCGGTAAAGATGTTGGTCAGCATCTCGCCGGGCAGGCACAGGCTCATCCGCCCGGTGCAGTTGGGGAACTTGATGTTCAGCCCTATGATGACCACCGTCTCCTCATAGCCGATGAGCTGAACCAAGGTGGGATTCTCCTCGGTGCGCACATAGTCGAAATGGATCGTGATATAGTTCTCCCAGCTGTTGCCCAAAATGGGAATCAGATCTGAGATCAGGTTCTCGTACATGTTCAGCTCCAGGTCAGTCATCGTGTATTCGCTGGAGAGGGTGGGGTCCGGTTCTCCCTCGCCGCCCATCATGCGGTCCAGCATGGACAGCACCACCGGCGTGTCCATATGGACCAGGATGGGGTCCTCCCCCTGGAGCTTCTCCAGGTCGATCTTGGCCAGGGCGACCACGTCGCTCTCGGTAAGCGCGTTGGAAAACTCATAATACCGCTGTTCCTCCACGCTGTCAACCTCAATCTCACAGGTGGAGTGGAGCAAGGCGTTGATCCTGGAGTTGATGACCCGGGCATAGCCCTCGAAGATGCTGTTGAGCATCTTCAGCCTGTCCTTGGTGAACTTGCGCGGGCTGTAAAAGTCATATTTACGATATTTTTTCTCCTCAGACTTTTCCGCCGGTTTGTCAACGTCCAGTTCTCCGCTCCTGGCCGCGTTCAAAAGGGCGTCTATCTGACTTTGTGATAAGACTTCAGCCATATTGTTCCCTCATTTTTCTGATTCCTTGGCTCCTGCCGGGGGCGCATACGCTCGGTCAGACCGTCGTTCTGAGCCGCTACTCCGTCTGATATATGGTCCGGTACTGTTCAATGCTGTCGCCCAGCTCGCTTTCCAGGTCCAGGCCGGTAATCATCAGTTCCACCCGGCGGTTCTTCACCTTGTTTTCCTCCGTGCCGTCATGTTCTGCCACATTGAGCCACTGGCCATGCCCCTCGTCCACGATCCGGGCCGGGTCCAGATTGTCTATGGTGCCGTCCTGGATATAGGCCGCCACGGCGGCCGCCCGCCCGCCGGCAATCCGCCGGTCGCCTGCCGCCTTGTTGGGTGTGTTCCCCGCCTGGGCGGTATGGCCCAGCACCTTCAGCTGGTCGATGGAGGGGGCGCACTCATTCAGGGCGGGCATGATGCCGTCCAGCATCTGCTTGCCGTCCTCCCGCAGGAGGGTGCTGTCGCCGTCGAAGAACACCGCGTCGGAGAAGGAGATGAACACATACCCGTCTCCCTTGCTGACCACGATATCGCCGGCCTCCTGATTGGCGGCGGCGTAGGAGGCCAGAAACTCATACAGCTCCGTCAGGTCCTGCTCCACCTCGCTCAGGGCAGGCATTCCGCCGCCGCCGGAGGTGTCTCCGCTGCCGTCCGGTCCCACGGGAACCTCGCTTTTGACGATGGCGTCCTTGTTAAAGCTGCGCACCACGATCATCCACTTCTCCGCGTCGAGGCTGGAGATGGAGTACAGCAGCACGAAGAAGCACAGCAGCAAGGTCACCATGTCGCCATAGGTGTCCATCCAGTTGGCTCCGCCGCCCCCGGAGCTTTTCTTTTTTATGCTTGCCATGGTTTCACCTCAGTTCACAGGTAGGCAGGACTTATTATTCCTTGCCCTTTTTGCCGCCCTCGCCGCCGCGCTGCTTCTGGCTCAGGAAGGTGAGCAGCTTCTCGCGCAGGAACTTGGGGTTGGCGCCGGACTGAATGGACATGATGCCCTCCACGATGATGAGCTTGCAGAGCATCTCCTCCTCGTCACGCTGGCGCAGCTGGGTGGCGATGGGGCCAAAGATCATGTGGGCCAGCACGCAGCCGTACAGGGTGGTAATCAGAGCGGTGCCCATGGAGGTGCCGATGCTGCTGGCGCCTCCGGCCTCGATATCCATGCCTTTCAGCATGTTAATCAGACCGACCAGCGTACCCACCATGCCGAAGGCCGGGGCCACGGAGGAGGCCTTGTCGTACATGCCCGCGGCGGACTCATGCCGGGCGGAGGCCTGCTCGATATCGTTCATCATGATCTCGCGGGCCTGGTCGGCGTCGTTGTTGTCCACCACCAGCATGATGCACTGCTTGAAGAAGGGGTCGCTCTCCTGGTTGCCCATCTCCTCCAGGGCCAGCAGGCCGTTTTTACGGGCCACCTGGGCCAGCTCCACCAGCTTTTCAATGACGGACAGAGGGTCGTACTTCTTGGTGTTCATCAGCACCGCGAAGTGCTTGGGGATGGAGCTCAGGGTGGGAATGGGAAAGCTGGCGATCAACACCGCGAAGGTACAGCCGATGGTGATGAACACGCTGGCGCCGTCCACAAAGTTCATGATCTGGTCAGGCGTTAGAAATTGTTCGCCGCCCTGCATCATACCCACGACCATAACGCCGAAGGCGGCCACCACGCCAATGATATAAGTAATATTCATTGCTTTTCAGTCCACTCCTCTTCCGCTAGGGTTTTTTTCTCTGTTTGGGGCACATTTGATAGGCGTCGGCGCGCCGCAGGCATCTCAACGCCTGTCGAACATGCCCCCGGTCCTTCTCAGCGCCGGTCCTCGACGGTCAGGGCACGGTGCACGTCCTGCACCTTGGCGGTGTACTCGGCGATCTTGCGGATGATCTGGTCGGGGGACTCCCGCACGATGAAATAGTCCCGGTTCATCATAACGATCTTAGACTCGGGGATCATCTCAATGGTTTCGATCTGGTGGTGATTGACCAGGAACCGCTCACCGTTTCTCTTCGTCAGCTGGATCATGTGACAAACCTTCCTTTCATCTCTGCCCGCCCCCGCGGGGAGGCCCCGCCGGGGACGGGCCGGATCAATGCCTTACATCAGGGGAAACGCTTACCGCTTCATGTTCACCAGTTCCTCCAGCATCTGGTCGGTAACGGTGATGATACGGGTGTTGGCCTGATAGCCGCGCTGGGTGGTAATCATCTCGGCAAACTCGTTGGCCACGTCGGTGCTGGAGGCCTCCAGGCCGCCGTTCTTGACGCTGTTGCCGGCATCGTTGAGAATGGCGTCCGCGGCGGGGGGGGCGACCATATCGTCGCCTTCTCCGGTAACCACCTGGTTGCCCAGATACTTGGTGGGCAGGTCCACCAGAGCGGCCACACGCAGGCTGCCCGCGCCGCCCATGGCCTTGTAGTAGCGGCCGTCCATATGGGTCACGCCGTCGGGGCTGTCGGCGCTGGCGATGGCCACATAGCCGATGACCACGGTCTTGCCCTCGCAGGTTCCGGTGATGGAGCCATCGGGGCCGATGCTCATGCCCTTCAGCTGTGTGATCAGCTCATCGGAGACCCGCTTCTCGTTGGTGTTCTGGGCCACCGCGATCTGTGTCTTGCCCGCTACCGCCTGAGAGCCGTCGCCAGTCGTCTTATCGGGGTCAACCGGCGAGGGCACCTCTTTATAGGAGGCGTAGCGGTTTTCTCCGGTGGCGCTCAGGTAGGGATAGACCGGATCGCCCTCCTCCCAGAGGGCTTTCGTAGTCGTCTCTCCGTCTACAGTCACCTCTACCAGACCCCCATTCTTCTCAGTAGGGGCGGCGGCTGACAGGGGCACCCGCAAGGGCACCAGCTCGGTGCTGATGATGGTGGCGCTCTCAATGTCTATGCCCTTGGCTTTCTGTTCCGCAATCTCGGCCTTCGTCGCGCCGGGCTTATAGTTGGGGTTCTGCACCCGGGCAAAGCCGTAGAGCACCTTGTTGTCACGGTTACAGATATAGCCGTCGGCGTCCACCCAGAAGTCGCCCACCCGGGTCAGCAGAGGCTCGTTCAGGCCTTCAGCGTTTCTGATTCCGCTGCCGGTCACCGTTCTGTTATAATCATCCTCTCCCGGAGTTCCCGTTTCCTCAATATCATAATTGATCTTATCGCCCACCATGAAGAAGCCCTCGCCGGTGAGCATGCAGTCCAGCGCCACGCCGGTGGGGGCGTAGGTGGAGGGGGCCATATTCAGGTCGATGGAGCCCACGGAGCAGCCGTAGCCGATCTGGGAGGGGTTGTTGCCGCCCATGGTCACGCCGCCGTCGGAGCCGGAGCGGCTGGTGGTGTAGATGGACTCCTGGAAGGTCATGCGCTGGGCCTTGTAGCCGTGGGTATTCACGTTGGCCACGTTGTTGCCGATCACGTTCAGCTTGGTCATGTGGGACTTCAGGCCGCCAATGGCGGCGTACATTGCACCTGTCATAGATTAAACTTCCTTTCCATAGGCGCTGCCGGCCCCCTGTCAGTCGGGCAAGGGGCCAAAGCATCCAAAAAGGTCCTGCTTTTGCCCTATTTCAGCAGTACAGCGCCGTCAATATTGGTGAAGATGTTCTCTTCCATCTCCTCCTGAGACATGGTGGTAATCACCCGCCCGTGGGGAACATTGATGATGAACGCCCGGGTCGCGTCAAAGGCCAGGATATTGGTGGCTCCCTTGGCCTGGGCCCGCTCTACCGAGTCGGCAAGCTGGTCCATGAGGGCGTCGTCAACCTGGATGCCCCGTTCCGCCGCGCGGTTCTGGGCGTGCTTTGAGAAGGATATCGCGGGCTCCGCAACCCTGATCTCCTGCTGGAGCAGAGCGCCGAACTGTCCGCCCGTCGTCCGGCTGACCGGGCTGACCTGTTGGACGCGCTCCACCGGGGACACGCCCTGGATGGAATTGATGCGTTCTGCCATAGTGTTTCCTCAACTTTCTCTGCGGACCTCCTGTCCGCTTACTGCCGGCTTCCCTTCCGGCCAACCGGCTCAGCTCTCGGAGCCGTTGTTGTCCTTGTCGTCCACCGGGGGAGTGGTGGTGTTCTCATCGCCGCCGCCATCGGGATCGGGGGTCTCCTCCTTGGGAGGCAGCGTGCCCACGGCCATGATGTCGCTGAGGAAGTAGCCCTTTCCATTATCCAGGTAGATAACCTGCTGGCCGTCGTAGGTGCCGGTTCCCTTCACCGTGCCCACGATCTCTTCCATCTCCTTGGTCTTCTCGTTATACACGCCCACGGTGACGGTCTTATCCACCAGGGAGGCGGCATAGCTCATCACGTTGGCCAGGGCCAGCTCTTTCATGTTGCTGGTCATCTCGTTCATGGCCTGCATGGAGCTCATCTGCACCAGCTGGTTCATCATGTCGGTGGTACTGGCCTGATTGTCCATGGTCTGGTTCTGGAATTGGGCTACCATCAGCCCCAGCATGTCGGTAAAGGATAAGGTGCCTCTGTCCTCGTAGAGGGCGTCCTCCTTCTCCTTCTCCTCCCAGCGGTTGATATAGGCGTCAAAATCAGTCTGAGAAGTACTGGGCGTGCTGCGCCTCAAAATATCGATCCCACTCTGAATCAAAGGGTCTGCCATTTTTGTTTCACCTCCGTTAAATTTTACATATCCTCCGTGCCGAACAGTCCCAGCCGGAGCTTCTGGAGAAAGTCGCCGCTGTGGCTCTCCTCCTGAGACCGCTGCTGTTGCTGCTGGCTCTGACGGTTGTGGCCGTTGGGGTCGGTCTGCTGCTGCTGTTGCTGCTGCGCCTGCTGGCTGTCCTCGCCGCGCTGGACCTCCACCCGGACCTCGTTCTGGCCGTAGCCCTGCAAGGCCGCGTTCAGGCCGTCCGTGTGCTGGCTGAGCAGGTTGGCCGCCTTGACGGTGCTGGTGCGCAGAAGCACCTGCAAGGTGCCGTCGGCGCTCTGAGTCAGTCTGATGGTCAGGGCGCCCAGATTCTCGGGGCTGAGCCTGATCTCGATCTGCCGCAGTCCCTGCTGGGCCGCGAAGCGGATGGTTTCGGCCAGCTTGGCCTCCATATCAGGCTGCTGGGTATCCAGTTGGAAGTTTTCGCCCACCTTGATGGGAGCGGCCTTCACATCCTTGAACAGGGGCTGTCTGTCTGCCATCGCCGAGGCGTCCAGATCGGTGTCAGCGTCGTCCTGGCCGTCAAACTCCGCCATTGCTTCCCGCAAAGTGGTGACTTTGCCCTCTCTGGTGACCACCGTCATATCCAGATTTTTCGGGCTGCTCAGAAGGTCAAGCTTCGGCTGCTCCGGGAAAAGATCGATCTGCTTTTTCCCGCCGTCATCGGTAAGCTGGAACAGCTTGTGATCGCCGTTCTCCAGGTCCAGATAGACCTCAAACTGCTCGCCGTTGCTGTTGACCAGCGTGATAGGCTTGCTCGGGTCCCGCATACCGTTGGGCAGCAAGGGCATGACAATCGCGGTGGGTCCGGCGTCAACCCGAAGCAGAAGGGTTCCGTTCGGCGTCTCCACCGGGGTCAGGAAGCCCGCCGCAATCTGCGCCTGGGTCTCGGGGGGCATCGCCTGAATCCGGGGGTCGCTCATGCTGACGGCGGTCTTGCCCTCGGTGTTCTGGCCCGGTTCCTTCTTCTGGACGGGTTCCCTGCTCTGGACAGGCTCTTTCTTCTGAGCCGGGTCGCTTTTCTTAGGGGCCTCCAGCTTCTGGTCCTTGGCTTTGTCCATCATGTCCTTGAAGCTCTCGCCCTTCCCGGCCTCGGGGGTATCGGCGTTCTGACCCGCCTGGGGCAAGGACGCGGCCATATTGGCGGCCATCTGCTGCATTTTCTCCAGCATCCATTGGTCGTTTACATTCATGTCTTGTTCACCTCCTTTCAAATACTGTCAGGGTCAACGGTGTCGCTGGGGTCGCGCGCTTCTGTGACTTCCAGACGTTCCTTTTCGGTCTCCTGCTCCTGATCCTCCCGTGCCCTGTCCTGATTCTCCTGAATCTCGTCAACCTGCTCAAAATTGAACCGGTCTCCAAGACAGGACAGCAAGGCCTGGACCGTCAGGGTATCCTCAGGGGCCACCTTGCCGTTGTACCGCTCGTTGATGGCCTTGCCGGCGTTGGCCAGGGACTCGGTCAGAGTTCGCTCCGTCTTGCCTGACGCCTGATCCTCCTTAGATGCGTTCATGGCGTCGATCATAGCCATCAGGGCGTCCTCTTCGGCGTGCTTGGCGTTCTCCTCCCGCTGTTCCCGGACCTTTTGCAGGTAATCCAAAAAGAGCTGTCTGGGGTTCCAGCCGGTCTGCTCCTCAATGCTCTGCTGAGGAGCGGGCGTCTGCCCAAACCGTGCGCTGATGTCACAGAACGAAAGCGGCGTACTCATTGCGTTCACCTCCTTCCTGTGACCCATATATAGAGAAACACGAAAACGTGCCGCTCCCCTTTTAAATGCCCATCGCCGCCATGGCGCGGGCGGTGGAGACAAACTCCTCAATGCGCTGTTCCTCGGCCTTCTGCTCCGCCTTGCGGTAGCTGTCCAGCTTGTGCTCTCTCAGCTTCTCGATGGTGGCCGTCTCCTTCCTGGCCTCCACCACCTGGGTGCGCTTCTGCTCCTCCATGTGCCGCAGCCGCTCCAGCTTCCGGTTCTCCTCCCGGAGCTTCTGCTCCAGGGAGCGCAGATAGGTTTCGTAGCTCATGGCGTCCACGATATTGATTCCCTCCAGCTTGCGCTGGGTGAAATCCATATCCGCCTGACGGTGCTCCTCCTCCAGGTCCGCGATCACTTCCTCCTGAGCCCGCACCTGGGCCAGGATGGCCGCGTGCTCCGCCCGGAGGGAATCCAGGGCCTGCTGCTTATAGTCCAAAACCGTCTCCAGCGAGAAGCGGAATTTTTTCATGGTCCGCGCCCACTCCTTTATATGGTCTATCTCAGAATACGTTCCATCTCGGTCAGACTTTCCTCATAGGTGAAAGCCTCGTCCACGCCCTGCATCAAAAACTGATTGATGGCGTCCATCTTGGTCAGGGCGTGGTCCAGCTTGGGGTTGGTGCCCGCCTTGTAGGCGCCGATGGACACCAGATCGGCGTTTTTCTCGTACACGCCCATGATGTCTCTCAGCTCTCCGGCCAGCTTCCGGTGCTCCGGGGGGACAATCTCCACCATCAGACGGGAGATGCTGGCCCCCACATCGATGGCGGGGAAGTGGTTGGAGTTGGCCAGAGCGCGGGACAGAACGATGTGTCCGTCCAGAATACCGCGGACCGTGTCGGCGATGGGCTCGTTGGTATCGTCGCCCTCTACCAATACGGTGTAGACCCCGGTAATAGAACCCTTTTCAAAGTTTCCGCTGCGCTCCAGTAGCTTGGGCATCTCGGCGTACATGGAGGGGGTGTATCCTCTGGCCACCGGCGGCTCTCCGATGGCCAGGCCAATCTCACGCTGGGCCATGGCGAAACGGGTGAGGGAGTCCATCATCAGCAGTACGTCGTAGCCCTGTCCGGCAAAATACTCGGCGATGCTGGTGGCAACGCTGGGACATTTCATCCGCAGCATGGCGGGCTGGTCGCTGGTGGCGACCACCAGCACGCTTCGGCGCATGCCCTCCTCCCCCAAGTCCTTCTGCATGAACTCCAGAACCTCGCGGCCGCGCTCGCCTACCAGGGCGATCACGTTGATGTCCGCCTTTACGTTCTTGGCGATCATACCCATCAGGGTGGATTTGCCCACGCCGGAGCCGGCGAAGATGCCGATACGCTGTCCCTTGCCGATGGTGAGCAGGCTGTCGATGGCCTTCACACCGAACTCCATCCGCTCCCGGATGGGGGGGCGGGACATGGGGTTTATGTAGGTGCTGTCCACAGAGAAGGTGTCAGCCCGCTGGAAGGGCTCACCGCCGTCGATGGGCTGGCCCAGCGCGTTAATCACCCGCCCCCGCAGAAAGGGTCCCACCGGAAGGGTAAGCCGCTTGCCGGTGTTGCGGACGAAATTGCCCGCGGAAATGCCGCTCATGTTGGCATAGGGCATTAAGAGAATGTGGTCGTTCTTGAAGCCCACCACCTCGGCGGGGATCTGGCCGCCCGACTCGTTGGAGTAGATGCGGCAGATATCACCGATAGCGGCCCGGCCGCCGGAGGCCTCAATGGACATGCCCACGATATTTTCGATCTTCCCTGTCCGGCCCACCGTCTCGGCGGAGCGGACAGCGGGAATCAGCTCCCGAAACATGCGGTCTCTCCTTTACTGGGGCCACTGGACGCCGATCTGGTCCCGGATTACGTCCCGAACGTTGGACATCTGGGTGGATATGCTGGCGTCCACAATCTCCTCCGGCGTCTCCACGATGCAGGTGCCGTCCTCGCCGTCCCCCATGGGAATGATCTTGATATGCTGAGACAGGGCGCCCAGGGTGCTGGTCAGGGCCGGGGATATTTTGGAAAGCTGGCGAACGTCGCAGCCGGAAATATAGATATGCACCCACTCCTGGCGCTTCATCCGCTCGGTGGCCGTCTGAATCATGCGGACGACGACTTCGCTGCTGCTCTTCAGGCTGACCCGCACCACCTTCTCGGCCACGGCCAGGCACAGCTCCACCAGCTCGTCCCGGCTCTGGAGGATCATCTCCTCCCGGGCCAGGGAGGCCTTTTCCAGAAAGTCCTTGACCTCCTTTTCCAGCCGGGCGGCGGTGGCCTCACGGTCCCGGACCGCGTCGCTCATGGCCTTAGCGGTGCCCTGAGCGTAGCCGTCCCGGTAGCCCTCGTCCCGGGCGCCCGCCCGAATCTCCTCCTGCTCCTGCATAACCTGTTCCCGGGCCCGGACCAGAAGCTCTTCCGCCTCCTCTCGAGCCTTGTTCAGAATCAGCTCAGCCTGGAGCTGGGCGTAGTGGACGGGGGTCTCCGGAGCCTTCGGCTTCTCCGGCTGTTCCGGTTCCGGCTCAGGCTCCGGCGTCATGGGCTCCTCCTCCCCCACGGTAATGTCCACGGTCTCCAGCTCGGACTCCTCCGGGGGAAGCTGCTCCTCCTCGTCCAGGGAGGGAAGCTGGAAGTCTGAGATACCCTCTTCAAAGTGGATATCGCTGGCGTCAGGCAGAATGTACTTCTCCGCCTGGGGCTCCAGAAAGCCCTTCAGGATGTTACGCAATGATATCGTCCTTTCCGCCCTTCATGATAATAATCTCGTTTCTCTCCTCCAAATCCCGGATGACGCCCACGATCCGCTGCTGGGCGTCCTCCACGTCCTTCATACGGACATTTGTGGTAACCTCCAGGTCGTCCCGGATGCTCTCGGCCATACGGGCGGACATGTTGGTAAACAGCTTGCTGGACACGTCGGCGTTGGCCGTCTTGAGGGCCAGCACCAGGTCTCTTGGGTCGCAGTCCCGGACGAAGCGCTGCACGGAGCGGTCGTCCATGGTAATGATGTCCTCGAATACGAACATCCGTTTGCGAATCTCCTCGGCCAAGTCGGCGTTCTGGGCGGACAGGCCGTCGAAGATGGATTTCTCGCTGGAGCGGTCCAGATTGTTCATGATGCCGGCCACATAATCGATGCCGCCCACCTTGACGTTGGACTGGGTGATGATGCTGGAGAACTTGCGCTCCATCTCCGCCTCGATGGTTTTGATGGCGGTGGGAGAGGCGCTCTCCATGGTGGCGATGGCCTCCACCACCTTGATCTGGCGGCGGGGCTCCAGCTGCTCGATGACGCCGGCGGCCTTGTCCGGGTCCACATAGGACAGCACCAGCGCCACCGTCTGGGGACGCTCGTTCTGCAGCGCGGAGTACAGCGCCTTGACATCCGCCTTGTCCAGGAAGGCGAACTCCCGGGTTTTCAGGGACTTGGTCACCTTCTCCAGCAAGGCCAGGGCGGTCTGATTGCCGAAGGCCTTCTCCAGCACGGTACGGGCGTACTCAAGGCCGCCCTCGGTCACCGCCTTGCTGGTCAGGCAGTTCTGGTAAAACTCGGTGAGCACCGCCTCGGTCTGCTCGGAATCCAGCATCCCCAGCCGGGCCACCTCCAGGGTGAGGGCCTCGATCTCCTCCGGGTCCATGTACTGGTACAGGCCGGAGGCCTTATCCGCCCCCAGGGAGACGATTACCGCGGCCGCCTTCTGCGGAGGGGTAAGCTCAACCTTCATCAATTCAGGCACCGCCATCCTCCCCTTTCAGCCAGGTCTTCACCATCTGCGCGGCGATCTCCGGGTTGTTCTGGGCGAACTGCCGGACCGCCTTACGCAGCTCCATGCTCTTCTCGGTGTTGACCTCCATAATATCGGCGCCGCCGGTGGGGGCCGCCGCGATCACGGCGGCGGCCGCCTCGGCAGCCGCGGCCTCCTCGGCCGCACGCATCTCGGCCTCCAGGGCCGCCTGCTTGGCCAGCCGCTTCTTCTTGGCTCTGCGGCGCAGCAGCAGAATGATAATCAGCAGGATGATAAACAGGATCAGTCCGCCGATGGCGGCAAGGATCATCCAGTCGGGCACACCGGCCAGCAGTCTGACGAAGAAGCCGTCAGTTCCGGCGATGGGCGCGTCGTCGGCGAAGGGCGCGATGGCCACGGACACATGGGAGTCCCACTGCTCGGCACTGGTGCCGATGCCGGCGGCCACTGCCACATGGCGGGTCAATTGCTCAACGGTCATGCTCCCGGCGTTCTCCGCCTTCTGGTTGATGGTAACCGCCACATTCAGGTCTGTAATGGTGCCGGCAAACACCTCCCGCTGGGTCACTTCCTGATCGATGTGGTAATTCCGCTCCCCGTCGCCGCTGGAATAGGGGGCGTCGTCCACGCCGTCGGGCACCCTGTCCGGGTAGAGGGGGATGTCGGAGTTGCTGGTGGTGCCCACGGTGCCCCCCTGGGCGGTGGTGCCGTCCTCGCCGATGACCCAGAACCACTTCTCTGTGCCGATCAGGCCGGCGTTGGCCGCCGAACCCTCGGGCTGGGCGTACTTGGTGGACTCCACCACCTTACGGCTCATGTCTACCGTGGTGTTGACGGCTACGGCCACATTGTCATCACCGTAGATATTTCTCAGGGCCTCATACACCTGGCTGCGGACCTTGTTGTTGACTTCCTGCTCATACTGCAGCTTCAGGGCGTTGGCGTCGGCCATCTGCCCCACGCCGGCGGAGGTGTCGTTATATGTATTATTATAGGTGTCAGAAATGGTGACATCGCCGACATTCAGGTCCTTCACGGCGTGGGACACCATATATCGGATGCTCTCCACCGTCCCGGCGCTGAGTAGCCGGTTGCCGTCCGGGGTGACCAGCACCGTGGCGGAGGCCTCGGAGGTCTGGGGGTCCAGCACATAGACCCGCTCACTCGACAGCGTAATCACAACCTGGGCATCCCGGATCCCGTCCAGCTGGCGGATCATGGCCTCCAGCTTCTCCTGGGTGGCGATGCGCATGGCCTCCCGCCGCTCCGCCTCGGTGGAGAAGGTCCCCACCTTGTTAAAATAAGTCTCATAGAAGAACCCGGAGTTCAGGGTCCTGGAGGTCACCAGCTGAATCTGGAGCTGCTCCTCCCGGCCCGCCGGCACCAGAATGCTGTCGCCCCTGATTTTGTAGTCCGTCACGCCGTTTTCGTTGAGGAAGGATATCACCGAACTGGTCTCACTGACCGTCAGGCCGGTACACAGGCTGGCGTATTCCTTTCGGTTGAGCAGCAGCGCCGCCGCAACAATCAGCACCAGGATCACGGCCGCGCAGACGCCCAGCAAGATCCGGGTTTTCTTATTCAGTTTTGCGAAAAAGCCTTTGATTTTTTCCCAAAAGCCTTTCAGTTTCGTCTGCAACTTGAACCCCTCCGGCCAGTTATCTTAAAAAGCGGGCTCCCGCGCTTTACAGGGAAATGCGCATCAGCTCGTTGTAGGCGTCCACGGCCTTGTTGCGCATCTGCATCAGCAGCTCGGCGGCGGTGGAGGCCTTCGCGATGGCGGTGGTCACCAGGGCGGGGTTGTCGATCTGTCCGGTGGCCAGCTGATACTCCAGGTCCACCTGGGTGGCGTTGGTATCCCGCACGTTCTGGATGGCCTGCTGGAACACGTTGGCGAACATGGAAACGGCGGGGTTCTTCTCCACCTGTTTGGCCGGCTGGGTCAGGGAATCAAACAGGGGCTCAATGGGTCGGATGGGGGTGAATTCCATAAAATATTCCTCCTGAAAGGGCCAAAACGGCCCCATACTCTTCTATCCCAAAACGCAAATCCAGGCCAGACCGCCTTTTCGCCTTTGGGCCTCCTGCCCGCAGGCGAAAATGTAACCTGACCTAGATTCATCTATTTGCCAATCTCCAGTCCCTTGGAGATTACGCTCTTCAGCAGATTAAAGGCCGTGATATTGGCGGAGAAGGCCTGGCTGGCCGCCATACCGTCGGTGATCTCCTTCACCAGATCCACATTGGGCAGCTCCACGTAGCCGTCCTCGTTGGCGTCCGGGTCCTCCGGGTCGTACTTCAGCTTGAAGTCGGAGGGGTCCTCGTTGATCTCGGTCACCCGAACCCCTCCCCGGGTTTGGGCGGGCCGGAGGCCCAGGCGGCGGTAGCGGGCCTGATCCAGCACCTCCTGGAAGCGGCCCACCCGCTGCTCCGCCTCAAAGACCACCACCTTCCGCCGGTAGGGTCCCTCTCCGTTCTCCGTCCGGGTGGTGTTCATGTTGACGATATTCTCTGAAATGATGTCCAGCCGCTGCTGCTGCGCGGTAAAGCCGGAGCCGATCACATCAATGGTACTGACAAATGCCATGCCGCATCCCTCCCATGTTTATTCTTGGCGTTCAAAGCCGTTCCTACTGTCCGCGGATCAGGGTGCGCATCAGGGACAGGTTGCTGTTGATGGCGTCCATGGTATACTGCATCTGGTAGACGGTACGGGTGGCCTCCGTCTCCTGGTCGGTGATGTTGACCCCGTTGTCGTCCATGCGCATGCTCTCATTCTCGGCCACATGGACCACCGGCCGGGAGCGGTCAATGGCGTCCCGAACGGCGGAGGCCCGCCGGTCGGCGCTCCGGAGAGAGGTACGGATGCTGGCGTCCAGCGCCTCCTCAAAGGTGACATATTTCGCCTTGTAATTGGGCGTTTCCGCATTGACGATGTTGTCGGAAATGGCGCTGAATTTGGTCCACTGATAGCCCATGGCCCGCTCCAGCATCAAAAGGGAATTGGAAAACAGATAGCCAGCCACTTGCACGCCCTCCTCAAAGATATGACCAGAGATTCAGAATCTGATTTTAACACGATTCCCCCGAAAAATCAAGGGGCTTCCCAGACTTTTCACAGTTTCCTTGCCATTCTCGCTCTTTATGCCGCAGGATATGCAGCGTACACTTCATTATAGCGTATTTTTTTTCTCATTGCAAGACATGGAACAAATAATGTTCTCAAATTTTACCTGCCATTTTCCTGTGTATTCTCTTTCCTGCACAAACGTTGAAACGGCGGGAAATTTTTGTGGATTTTTAGTACATCATACCCCATTCTCCCGTCGATTGCAATGGTAAATTCCGTCAGTCCCCCGTCCAAACCGCCCCCTCATATCCCTCTGGACTTTTCCGCCCTGTTGGGGTAAACTGTCCTTACCTTTGATTTTATCTGCAAGGAGAACGACATATGGACTTGATGATCCGGACCCTGGCCCGGGAGCTGGGCCGCGCCGAGCAGCATGTGCAAAATGTAGTAAGCCTCATTGACGAGGGGGCCACTATTCCCTTTATCGCCCGATACCGGAAGGAGCTCCACGGCTCCATGGACGACCAGCTTCTGCGGACGCTGGCCGACCGGCTGCAGTATCTGCGCAATCTGGACGCCCGAAAAACCGAGGTAAAGGGTTCCATTGAGAACCAAGGCAAGCTGACGGAAGAGCTGTCCGCCGCCATCGACGCCGCCGCCACCCTGGCCGAGGTGGAGGACCTGTATCGCCCCTACAGGCAGAAGCGGCGCACCCGGGCCACCATCGCCCGGGAAAAGGGCCTGGAACCTCTGGCCGATCTGGCTTTCGCCTTCGGCCCTCCTGTTAGCATGGAACAGGCCGCCCGGGACTTCATCGACCCCGAGAGGGGGGTGGAGACGGCGGCGGAAGCCCTCCAGGGGGCCGGCGACATCATTGCCGAGCGCATCTCCGACGATGCCGACATCCGCAAGGAGCTGCGGGAGCTGTACCTGCGCCGGGCCGTGCTGGCGTCCAGGGCAGCGGACAAGGAGCCGGAGGACACCGTCTACCGCCTCTACTACGACTTCAGGCAGCCGGTGAGCCGGGTCCAGGGCTACCAGGTGCTGGCCGTCAACCGGGGGGAGCGTGAGAATGTGCTCAAGGTGTCGGTGGAGCTGGACCCGGAGACCGCCCATATCGCTGTGCGCCGGGCTGTGGTGCCCAACCGGGCGGCCATGGACTTTGTCCGCTCGGCGGCGGACGATGCCTACGACCGCCTCATTCAGCCCTCCATGGAACGGGAAATTCGGAACGCCCTCACCGACCAGGCCAACGAGGGGGCCATCCACATGTTTGCCCTGAATCTCAAACCCTTGCTCATGCAGCCCCCTGTCAAGGGCAAGGTGACCATGGGCCTGGACCCGGGCTACCGCATGGGCTGCAAGGTGGCGGTGGTGGATCCCACCGGCAAGGTGCTGGACACCGCCGTGGTCTACCCCACCCACGGCCCCCGGCAGAAGGAGGAGTGTGTCGCCAGGCTGTCCGGCCTGATCCGGAAGCACGGGGTGGAGCACATCGCCATCGGCAACGGCACCGCCAGCCGGGAGACCGAGCAGATGACGGTGGAGCTCATTAAAAAGGTCGGGGGCAATGTGTCCTACATGATCGTCAGCGAGGCGGGGGCCAGCGTCTACTCCGCCTCCAAGCTGGCCGCCGAGGAGTTTCCCCAGTTCGACGTGAACCTGCGCTCCGCCGTGTCCATCGCCCGGCGGCTCCAGGACCCCCTGGCCGAGCTGGTGAAGATCGACCCCAAGGCCATCGGTGTGGGCCAATACCAGCACGACATGCCCCAGGCCCGCCTGGGCGAGACCCTGGACGGGGTGGTGGAGGACTGTGTCAACGCCGTGGGGGTAGACGCCAACACCGCCTCACCCTCGCTGCTCCAGCGGGTGTCCGGCCTCACCGCCGCCACCGCCAAGAATTTGGTGAAATACCGGGAGGAGAACGGGGCGTTCACCGCCCGGAAGCAGCTTTTGAAGGTGCCCAAGCTGGGTCCCAAGGCCTTCGAGCAGTGCGCCGGCTTCATCCGGGTACCCGAGAGCAAATCCGTCCTGGACAACACCGGCGTCCATCCGGAGAGCTACGGCGCGGCGGAGAAGCTGCTGGCTCAGTGCGGTTACACCCTGGCCGATGTCAAGGCCGGAAATATCACTGAATTGAAGGAAAAGGCGGAGAAAATCGGCTACGAGGCCCTCAGCGCAGCTTGCGGGGCGGGGGCTCCCACTCTGGCGGACATTGTCAAAGAGCTGTCCAAGCCGGGCCGGGACCCCCGGGACGAGCTGCCGCCCCCCATCCTCCGCACCGATGTGATGGAGGCCAAGGACTTAAAGCCCGGTATGGAGCTTCAGGGAACCGTCCGGAACGTGATCGACTTCGGTGTGTTCGTGGACGTCGGCGTCCACCAGGACGGCCTGATCCATATCTCCAAGCTGCCCCGCCGGGTGAAGCATCCCTCCGAGCTGCTCAGCGTGGGAGACGTGATTACCGTTTGGGTCGTGGAGGTGGACGAGAAAAAGAAACGCATCTCCCTGACCATGAAGAAACCGTGAATCCTGTGCATAGGATAACAGAAAAGGAGTGATTTCCATGTTCCCCCGCGCTCTCATCGACCTGCACTGCGACACCCTCACCGCTCTGTCCCCGGAGGACGCCCCCCGGCTGACCGCCCTCCGGGACCCGCTCCGGCGGCAGGAGGCAGCCGCCGCTCTGATGGACAAGGTCCAGAAGCTGAACACCCTGGACCTGCCCGGGCGGCACTTCTCCCTGTCCGCCGTTCCCCAGGAGGTATCCTGGTGCCAGTGCTGCGCCATCTTCATCCCCGACGGGCTGGAAGGGGAAGAGGCCGTCGCCTATTACGACTTCCACCGGCGCAGTTTTCAAAGGCAGATGGAGGCGCTTTCCGGAAAAGTCCTGCCTTGCCGCACCGCCGCCGATATCGAGGCGGCCTGGAGCCAGGGGAAAGCGGCTGCCGTCCTCACGGTGGAGAACGGCTCTGCCCTGGCCGGCCGGCTGGACCGCATCGAGGCTCTGGCACGGGACGGGGTGCGGATGATGACCCTCACCTGGAACGGGGAGAATGAGATCGGCTCCGGGAACGTGACGGACCACGGTCTGTCTCCCTTTGGGCGTGAGGCCGTCCGGGAGCTGGAACGGCAAGGCGTCATCCTTGATGTGTCTCATTTAAACGACCAAGGCTTCGCCGATCTGCTGGAAATCGCCCAAAAGCCCTTCGTGGCCAGCCACTCCAACGCCAGGGCGGTGTGCGGGCATCAGCGCAACCTCACCGACGATCAGATCGCCGAGATGGTGCGCCGGGGCTGCCTCATCGGACTGAACTACTACAACGCCTTCCTCCGGGAGGACGGACAGCCCGCCGCCCCGGACGACCTGTGGCGCCACGCGGAGCACTTCCTGGAGCTGGGAGCGGAGCACTGTCTGGCTCTGGGCTCCGACGCCGACGGCGCCGACCTCCCCCTCTGGCTGGACGGCCCGGTACAATTTGCCGGCCTGTACCAGTTCTTCCTGGACCGGGGACTCACCGCTTCCCAGGCCGAGGGTATCCTGTGGCGCAACGCCCGGGACTTTTTTAAAGAAATCTGTTAAAACAAACAAATTGTCCTTGTTTATTTCCAGATTTTCTGTTATAATTGCAGTATCGCAAGCCACACTGCGGCGCTTTTCAAGCCCGCCCTCAGAAAGGAGCACGGTTATGTCAAAACGCTGTCCCGGCTGCGGCCAGATAAACGACGATTCCCGTATCTTTTGCAGCGCCTGCGGCGAGCCGCTGGACGCCCAGCTGCGTCTGATTCAGGACCTGGAAAAGCAGAAGAAAGCCCCTCAGAAGAAGAGCGCCGCCCCTCGCCGTGACGATGACGACGACTACGTCCCTCTTGCCCCACGGGAAAAGGAGAAGAGCCTCCTCCCCTGGATTGTCCTGGGGCTGGTGGTCGTCGCGGCCGCAGCCGCGTGGCTCCTCTTGAAATAACGGAAACAGGCCGGAAGGGATATGCCCTTCCGGCCTGTTTGTTTCTGTCAGTTTTCCCTCTGAACGGTCTCTTTTTCCAGGCGTAGCAGCGCCTGCTTCATATCCAGGCCGCTGCCGTAGCCTACCAGGCTGCCGTCCGCGCCGATGACCCGGTGGCAAGGGACGGCGATCAGGATTTTGTTTTCATGGTTGGCCATGCCCACGGCACGGGCGGCCCTGGGGTTCCCGACGGCGGCGGCAATCTCTCCATAGGTGCGCGTCTCTCCATAGGGGATAGCGCACAGCGCCCGCCACACCTTCTGCTGAAATTCGGTGCCCCGGAGCAGGTACGGGAAATCAAATTCCCGGCGCCGCCCCTCCAGATACTCGCTGATCTGCCCAAAGGCCAGATCGGTCAGCGGGGTCCGTCCCTCGCAGCCGGCTGGCTCGTCCGTCCGTTTCAGGAGGGTGACGGCGCCGCCCTCGTATCCGATCTTGAGCCGGCCGAATGGAAAGGGATAAATTGCGCTGCTCATTTTTTACACCCCTATTCGACAAATCCTATTATGAATCCATTGAACTTTTTTTGGCAATAATAATATTTTTAGATATCTCTGATAAAGTATTTTCTCTTAGCTTATCATCATCTATTTTATTTGCAATCGAATTTGCGAGCAAAAGATTATTGCTCTCAGCAAATTTTGCATGAAATTTAACTGACGCTTCAATGTTTTTAGTATACATTTTAATGAAAATAGCTCCTATAAAATCTACTACAATTCCACTCAAACTACCCACCAACAATAGGATTTTATCTGAATCGAAAGATGTGTATATATATAAACTTGCTACCACTATCAATATACCAAATACAATCATCATGATACCAAGTCCAGACAGGAACTTTGTTTGGGCCAAATTCATATCATAATATCTCATTAATTCTTTCTGATTCATTCTGAACATTTTTTCTGCTCTTAAAGCTCTTTTTTCAGGATCAATTTCTGAAAATTCTTTTTCTTCCCTACGAGCGTCTTCATCTAATTTTTCCATTTTCTTTGACTCTTTATAATCAAAGAAACAACTAACAGCAACCATGAAACAAAGAAATGCACAAAATCCTGTCACATATACCAATATCTGTCCGATGGGTAATTCAATTAATTTATTGTA
>ERZ779622.300-NODE-300-length-31755-cov-37.627035_pt1 | contig 31755 bp, 45 predicted proteins | sample MGYA00514188_ERZ779622 | MGnify/ENA primary metagenome ERZ779622 (study PRJEB29562, sample SAMEA4376702) | mouse gut metagenome | isolation source: Cecum | study: EMG produced TPA metagenomics assembly of the A DSS colitis mouse model was used to assess the... | reverse complement strand
TTTGTAACTTATTAACTATATAGCTCTTGTGGCTATATCATTATTATACTAGGAGAATAAACAATGTTATTCAATTCACTAAGTTCTATGATATTTTATCCCATTGTCTTAGTGTTTTATTATATTTTTCCTGCGAAAGTAAGATATGTCTGGCTATTGGTGGCAAGCTATTATTTCTATATGGGGTGGAATCCCAAATATGCGTTGTTGATAGCCTGTTCAACGCTAATTACTTATATATCGGGTTTATGTATAGATAGATGGTTATATAATAATCGAATAAAAAAATTTTAGCTATCAATCTTGTTGCTAATTTAAGTATTTTGTGGCTCTTCAGGGGTAATGGTGGGTAAATAATACCCACACCCCAGTGTTTATGCTGATTAAGCGGTTTTAGATTTTCGGTTGGGAAGCGGAACCTTCAAATCCGAGCAGACCAGATACACCATGTCCAGCATATTCTGGATGTTTCGGAAACCATATGCCTTGCGGACGATCAGCTTGATTTTGTTGTTTGTTGCTTCGATCCGTGCGTTGCTCATCCCCAGCCGTATCGTATTGAGTATGTGTTCCCTGTGGCGTTTGATTTTTTGGTAAAGCTCCTTGAACGCCTTTATTCTGCTGTGGCTTGCCCACCAGAGCCAGCGTTTCAGTTCTGTGGCTGCTTCATCAACATCTTTGATCTTCAGGAGCAGACGGAGGGTTTCCTTCATGCGGTAGGCACGGTAAAGACAGTTATTGTTCTCTGCGATCAGCGCCACCTTTGCCTGCTGGTTCCCTGTCAGGTGCTCAGGCGCTTTGCCGAGCGCATATGCGGAGTTCTTGATCTCCTCCGCTTTTGCTTTGGCAGCTTTGACGAGTACAGCTTCCACATCATCTGCCTTTGGGCGGTCTTTCCCTCTGGGATGCGCTTTGGCAAGCTGCACGGCTTCACTGTAAGCCTCACGCCATACCTCGCGGCGCACGTCGTCAAGGGCTTCCATTGCCCATCCGACGACGTGGAAGGGATCGACACAGCGCTCGCAGTCCGGCGTAAATTCATTGACACATTCTGTGATTCACTTTGCCCCGTCGCCGGTAACGACCCGGATGGATGAAAGCTGCTCTGGTGTAAGCTGCTTATAAAACTGTGCAAGGACGCTTTTACCGTGTCCCTTTGCCGCCCATACAATTGTGTCTGTATCATGGTTGACAATGACTGTGATGTACTTGTGCCCTTTTTTATAACTGGTCTCGTCAATGCCGATATTTACAAGACCGTCCAGCCGTCTGGAACGTTCCGGCTCGATATCGTTCAGGGTGCGGTTGATGCAGCGGCCAACGGTCTCCCAGTCAATGCGCAGGTATTCCGACACAACGCTTCTGGGAAGATAAGTGGCAAGCCATGCAACGGTCAGGTCAAAATCCTTTGTGAACCCGCTGCCGGGGTAAGCCCATGGGACATCCGCTACATATACTCCATGCTCGGGACAGCGGATCCGGCGTGTCTGGTATTCCACCTCCACAAGGATGCCACCGGCATCAAGCCCTCTCCATGTACGGGGACGGAAGAATGTTTATCATATACAGAGCATGGCTTGTGGCAAAACGGGCAGTCATTTTCATGCCATTTATTGGGTCTTGTTTTGATGCGGATATGCTTCACGCCATCAGCATCAGAGTAAACGTTGCAATCTTCAATAACCGTGTTCTTGACATTTAGGATATTTTTGCATAATGTATTAGCAGAAACCATCTGTGGGTACTCCTTTTGAGTTTGGTTTGGTCGCTAATACTCTAAAGGAACACAGATGGTTTTTCAATATGCAGTTGTTAACTGGGCATGGCTCAGTATCCGCGGAGTGTATGATGGAGCAGGTCATACAATTTCTAATCTAAATTGTAATGGAAATGAACTGTCCCATGGCAATGTTGGGTTATTTGGAAAGTTGGGTGGTACTGTGTGCAATCTTGGTATAGAAAGTGGGAAGGTGGAAGGAGCATATATTGGAAGTATTGCTAGTCATTCAGCAGATGAATCGGCACAAATAATCAATTGTTACAGTAAGATGGATCTGAGAGCTTCGGGGCGATGTGGAGGAATTGCGGATAACTTTGGGAAGGGAAAGATTGTGGGCTGTGTATTTGCAGGAACATTAGATTCGGAAGGGTCTGCAGGCGGTATTGTCTCATATACTGCTGGAAACATTTTGGGGTGTTATGCAAATTCACAATTGATTAATGAGCAGTTTGATGGGAATATAGCCAACTTGTTTTTTGATAGAGTCAGATGATGTAAAACAATTTATGAATACTTTAGGGTCACAAGCTAAAATAGATAATAAGAATATGGAATTATTGCCAGATTTATATCAGTGGAAATGATATAGACTACTATAAGAAGTAATTATTTTAATTTGAAGAAATCCATATTATAGTGTTACTTTGTACTATCTATGCATTGTAAGTAGAAGGGTGTCAGATGGAAAATAAAAAAATCGGCATATATATCAATATATTAGTTTACATATATTTAGCATTACCTACTATCATCTTTTTTGCTGGATGGTTGAAATGGTATTTTGCGTTACCATTTGGACTGGTGGCTGCAGTTGCATGCGTAAAAGGATTTTCTAATTCCATACGAGATAAATGTCTGATTATAGATAGCTCTGTAGATATAGAAATCAGGACATTGGTGAAGGTGCTATTGCTAATTGCATTATGGGTGTACATATCAGGAATAGGCGGATGGTGTTATCAGAATAAAGATCATGAAGTCAGAAATGCGATTTTCCGGGCATTAGTACAGTACGATTGGCCGGTTATCTCCTATGATGGGAGCCGAGGGCTTATATATTATATTGGATTTTGGCTTCCTGCGGCGTGTGTCGGGAAGGTTTTTGGACTTGAAGCGGGGTATGCTGCACAGGTGGTTTGGGCTGTACTGGGAATTTTTATTGTATACTATCTGATTTGTGTATACCGCAAAAAGGTGGATTTGCTGCCTATCCTGTTTCTCATCTTTTTTAGCGGATTGGATTATGTCGGGACGTGGATATTGGGAGAGGAGGGCATTGACTTAAGCTTAGCTGCACATTTGGAGTGGTGGGCATATGACATGCAATTTACGTCCACGACGGCACAGCTGTTCTGGGTGTTTAACCAGGCAATACCGGCATGGGTGTCAACTATGCTGATAATGACGCAGAAAAGCTGTAAAAATATGTTATTTATTTTGGCGCTTACCATGTTATCGTCAACGATTCCGTTTGTGGGGCTGATACCGATTGTTCTCTATCTGTATGCAAAGAGGGTGATGGCTGACAGGAGTCGCTGGAAAGAGATATTCACTTTTCAAAATATTACAGGAGTTGTGCTGATAGGTGGCTGCGTATTTCTCTATCTAATCGGAAATATTTCAAGTGGAGTGGTAGGAAGGGATAATGCGGATCTGGTAGTGAGGGAGCCGGCAGCACTGTGTTTGAAGTATCTTTTGTTCTTTTTCCTGGAATTTGGCATATATCTATATTTTGTCTGTAAGTATCGGAAAAAGGATTCAATGGTATACCTGATTACAGGGATTCTGGCTATTTGTCCGTTTGTTATGGTGGGGGACAATCACGATTTCTGTATGAGGGCATCCGTGCCGGCGTTAATCATTCTGATGCTCCTGTGTATCGAGACATTGGAGAAGATTCAGATGGAGGGGAAGAAGTTCTTACTGATAGCGTACTGTAGTGTGCTTCTGCTAGGCGCTATCACGTCATTTAATGAAATTCATAGATCAGTCAAAGAAACGTTCTGGAGAGTTACGAAGGGGGAGTCTGTCAGATATCCTGAGGTTGATATTGAAAAGCAGCTGTTGCGTTATGGTAATTTTTCGGGGGAGGTCAGTGGGAATTTGTTTTATGAGTATTTTGCGAAGAAGTATATTTATCCCGAGCAGTAGATTGATATGTTGAGGAAAGTAGATTGTGAGAAAACTATGATATAAGTTACCCAAATGCAAAAAATGCCTTAGTAGAAATACATATTGCTTATGAAGTTGAAAACGAAAGAAAGCGTGCGCTTGTCGGGAAGGTTGGTATATTTATGGCGGTAAACATAGCAGTTTGACAGTACATATACCGCTATACCATATGATAAGATGCTGGATATAAAGTAGCAGAATGTACTGCCATTGATCTAGTGTGCCGACACGTTGATATTTAGATTTACTACTGCCTCTTTAGGCAGTAGTAAATCTGGGATACAAAGAACTAAGCTTTATCCGGGCATCGTTTGTCCGGAAATGCCAGTTGACTTTTGCCGCGGATGTATTCCTTTCCGCTTCCCATGCTGATAATTCACTGCGTAATAAGTCTATTTCAGCAATACGGCGTGAAAGGCACTGCCTGGTCATTACATTCAGCTCAATTTCAGCAATGTCCAGCCAGCTCCCATGTTTCGGGGTATAATGTATTTCCAGCCTTTTCAGAATGCGTCTTGCTTCTTCCGGCGGATAACGTTTATACAGGGAAGAAGGCTTGTGTGTATTGAGGTTATCCATTACAAGGATAATCTTTTCTGCATCCGGATACATGACATCTGCAAGGTATTTGATTTCCTCTGCCCAGTCAAAGGCTGTACGGTGTTCCCTTACGCTTACATGATGTGCCCCTCCAAGCGGTTCTATAAAGGCAAATATACTGACCGTGCCGTTACGGACATATTCGGAATCTGTTTTCCGGTCACTTCCAGGAATCATCGGCAGCGGTTCCCTTGCCTGACCAAGAAGCTGGTACGGCTTCTCGTCCATACATACAACCGGGCGGCTTTCATTATAGGGAAGTTCGTAAACATCAAGGACATCCTCCATGCAGGCTATGAATTCCGGGTCTCCTTTTGCCGGAATGCACCAGTAGCTGTTTTTGTGAGGTCGAAGTTTGTTTTTTTTAAGGCGCTGCGGATTGCCTCACGGCTTACAGGAGTTTCCAGAATGACTTTGGATTTTTCTTCAAGCAGACGGATCGTCCACCTGGAATGCCCTTCCGGAACAGGGCCGCAGGCAAGCTCAATGAGCCGCGCCTCTGTGCGTCCGTCCACCTTGCGTCTGGCATTATCAGAATTAATATTCCTTTTAAATTCTGTAACAGCACTGACACCACCGTTGATGTATTTTATGACCGTGTTGGCAACCGTTGCCAGACAGACACCGTTTGATTTTGCACACTGTTCGTGTGTCAAAACCTTTCCATGTGCTTCGTCCAGATCAAGTATGATCTGGACGAAGCACATGGAAAGGTTTTTGAAGTTTTTTTCTTTCGGATTGTGGATTTAAGTTCCTTAAATTCATTTTCTGTGAGGTTTATTATATACTTTTTGGGTCTTGCCATTAGATATCACCGCCGTTTCTTTTATTATACCTCAAAACGGCAGAAATTACTATGTTAATTTGTATAAATATCAATATGTCAGTACGCTAGTTTTACTCGGAATCATCACTATGGTTGTTGGGTGTAGACATAGAAAATGCAGGAAATTCGAGGCAGAGTTGCGGAAGGAAGAGAGTGATGGACTAAACTGGATTGCAATTGGCAGGAGGATTTCGTGGAAGAATCTGGGAAGTAGAATCAAGAAAAGAGCTGCGACTGTGGTTCTCACAGTGACCATATTTTTATTGAGCTTTTCTTATGTCATGGGAGTGTGTAAGTTAGAATATTTGGCAGGAGTTCTAAATTTAGAATATTGGAGGAAGACAGAAAATAGAAATACAGATGTTCTGTTTGTGGGAGCCAGTTCCATGTCAGCAAATATTGAGATCGGTGAATTGTGGAAGGAGAAGGGGATTTCCGCCTATTGTATCGGAGGAGCTGCTTCCAGGCTTTACGATAATTATTACAGATTGATTGAGGGAGACAAGGGGCATTCGTGTAAATTAATTGTGTTGGAAATGCGCGGAGCTTCAATGGACTCTTCAATGGATATATATCGTAAAGAGAATATATCAGGATTAAACACGTCCTTCAATAAATTTCGACATATCAATGCGACTATAGAGCCGAAGGAGAGATTGTATTATAGTTTGGATTTTCCACTTTTTCACAACAGATATAATGCTGTGACGAAATGGGATTTCCGGCATGCCAGCAGCTTTGGAGATGATAATAAGGGAATATGGATGAATAATTATGGCACCAACAACACACTTGAACTGAATCCAGCGGCCGATGTGATCGAATACAGGGCATTAAATCAAAAGCAGGAGTATTATTTAAGAAAAATTATAGAATACTGTGAAGCCAACGACCGGGAGCTGCTGCTGTTAAAAACGCCGGACGGAAACAGACCGCTTGACCAGCCGTACTATAATACGGTTGCGTTAATCGCAGAGGAGTACGGGGTGCCATTCCTTGACATGAACCAGTACGATGAGGAGATCGGGCTGACCAGTGCGGATTTCTGGACAGATAATTACCACTTAAATGTGGAGGGCGCCCGGAAATGCACGACCTTCCTAGGTGACTATCTGATGGAGCATTACACGCTGCTGGATCACCGGGGCGACACGGACTATGAAAGCTGGGACAGGTTTGCCGCAAACAGGGAGGATCTCTACCTGCGGGCGATCACGGACAATAAAGATTATTTTGACGAACTGCTTCGCGACCAGAGAAAGATCATTGCGGTACCCAGCGGGATGTCCTTGGAAAAGTCAGAACAGTATTTATCTGTAAAAGAGAGACTGGACGATTTAGAGTATGAGCTGTATGATGCGGAGGATGTGCTCTACGGGGAGGAAAATCAGAATACCTGGACATTGGGGAGCAATACCGTTACGGTGCAGAAGGATTATCAGGCACGGAAGATTTCGATCAATGGGAAGACAAATTTGTCGGTGGAATCGCCGGGTGTTATCCTGATTGTGTATGACGAGGTAACAGACCAGGTCGCGGACGTGGCGGCATTTACGAGTGCGAATGGCTTTTCGGTCCAGCACCTGTATGCGGGAGGTGATGACTGATGGCTACGAACAATCCGTATGAAGCATTTATTTTTTCTGAATGGTGGGACACGCTCAGCACGACGTTTGTTTCGTTCTACTTTATTGCGTTTGTCTTTCTGCTGGCGGCATTGTATTATCTGATGCCCCGCAAGGCCAGATGGTGTGTCTTGCTGGCAGGCAGCCTGGCGTTTTACAGTATCGGGGGATTGCGCCCGCTGGTTACGGTATCGCTCTCCTGCATGATTGTCTATCTGGTGGGTCTGATTCTGGAGATGACGGACCGGAGCAAGAGAAACTGGAGAAGGCTTATCCTTTTTACAGGCGTATTGTCTCTGGTGGGAATGCTGGTATTTACGAAGTGCTACGCGCTGTTTGAGTGGAAATTCCGTTATATTGTGCCGCTGGGGATATCGTATTATACGTTTTCCGCAGTCGGATATATGGCGGATGTCTATTGGGGAAAGGAAAAGGCGGAGAAAAATGTTTTAAAGCTGCTTTTATATCTGCTGTTTTTTCCAAAAATACTGCAGGGACCGATCACGAAATACAGGAACCTTGCACCGCAGCTTGTGGAAGGACACCGGTTTTCGTACCATAATTTCTGTTTTGGCATGCAGCTGGCTATCTGGGGATATTTCAAGAAAATAGTGATTGCAGACCGCATAGCGATTTTTACGTCCTCCGTGTTTGCGGATGAGGTTTCTTTCGGTGGGGCGGTGCTGTTACTCAGCGTTGTGCTGTCGGCGTTCCAGATCTATTGTGACTTTTCTGCCTGCATGGACATTGCCGGCGGTGTATCGCAGATGTTTGGGATCACGCTGGAAAAGAATTTTGACCATCCTTTCTTTGCAAAATCGGCGGCGGAGTTTTGGAGGCGGTGGCATATTACTCTGGGCGTGTGGTTTAAGGATTATATTTATATGCCGATTGTTATTTCGCCGCGTCTGATCAAGTTTTCGGGGAAAGCCGGGAAAAAGTTTGGCAGACGTGTAGGGAAAGGCATTATGACGGTTGTTCCGCTTGCCGTAGTCTGGACGCTGACCGGATTATGGCACGGCACGGGAATGCCTTATCTGGCTTGGGGGATTTATTGGGGGCTGCTCATCATTCTGTCTACGATCTTTGAGCCGGAAATTAAGAAACTGGGCAAGGCATTACATATTAATACGGACAGGCAGGGATGGAAGAACTTCCAGATGATCCGCACGTTTCTGCTCTTCTGTATTGGGCGGATTCTCACGATTCCCGGGGATCTGAAGGTGTCCGCAAATATACTGCGGAAAATCTGCACGGACCCGAAACCCTGGCAGCTTGTGGATAACACACTGTATGCGCAGGGGCTGGACTGGAAGGAGTTTGTTTTGATGCTCCTCATGATTGCCGTACTCTGGTTTGTGGGTTTACAGCAGAGAAACGGAAGTGTCAGGGAGAAGATCGCTAACTGGAACATGGTTGCCAGGTGCACGTTTTACGCTTGCTCGGTCATTTTTGTTCTGCTATTTGGAATATACGGACCGGGGATAGCAACTGGCAATTTTGCCTATATGCAATATTAGCGTGAGAAGTACTTCTGGCCGCTCACAGCAGAGGCTGCTTCGCGAAGAAGTTCTAGGAGTTGCTTAGCAATTCCGTCTCACACAGGAGAATACCTGAAAAGCGGCATTCTCCGCACAGATTTTAGTCACAGCAATCAAGGAATTACACAGCGATCAAAAAAGGATTAGGAGGAGAAAGACATGGAAGAAAAGATTTTGGCGTTACTGAATGAGGAATACCCGGAGATTGATTTTGCAGCGTCCGACGCGCTGGTGGATGACGGTATTCTGGATTCCCTTACGATCACGGGGATCATCGCGGCATTAACCATGGAGTTCGGTATCACGATTCCCTATGAGGAGATCATAGAAGAGAATTTTAATTCGGTTGCGGGTCTGGCAAAGATGGTGGAGAGGCTGCAGGGGTAGAAAAACGAGAAACGATATTCCGTTTATTTGAAACAAAAACCAATATATGGTACAGAGGAATCCGGGAAACAAGGCGATGGAACTACATATGGTATTGTGCAACATCACTATATGAGAAATAATGCCCGCTTTACACATAAGCGATAGCTATGGTATGATAAACCCAGAAATTTGGAAACGATATATTATTAGCGTTTCTGAGGATATAGTGTATACATATCTGGGAGTCTGAAATTCTGATCTATCTGCATGGCATGTCACGGAACCTGAATCCCTTATATGGAAAACAGAACAAGGGAGGAAGGTTTATGGGAAAAAAGGACGAGTACCAGTTCGATTATCTGGATGACAACAGGAGGTTTGCTGATCAGATAAACGGCGCGTTATTTAACGGGAGACAGATCGTGAAGCCGGATGAACTGGAGCCGGATGAACCACAGATAGTGAGCACGGGAGAAAAAAGCGAAACCGGGAGCGTTAAGACGATAGTGGATAAGGTGCGCATCTGGAAGGGGAAAAGGCTGCATATCCTTGTGGTGGAGAACCAGAACTATGTGGATTACCAGATGGTATTAAGAAATATGCTTTCAGAGAGCATCGGCTATCGCAAGCAGTGGAGACGCAAGAAACGTGCACACAGAGAAAAGCGCGACCTGAAAGACCGGGACGAATATCTGTCAGGCATGAAAAAGGGTGAGAAGTTTGCGCCGATCATCACGCTGGTGGTGTATTTTGGAACAGATGGCGCATGGGATGGGGCGAAGTGCCTGTATGACCTGCTGGACATAGATGAAGATCTGAAGGAATATGTGACCAACTACAGGTTAAACTTATATGACTGCCATGAACATGAAACTTTTGAGGAATATAAGACAGGCCTGCGGCAGGTATTTGAGATAGTCCGTTATGTAGAGGATGAAGAAAAGCTGCAGGAGATTATGGAAGAGAACCGGGAGGCGTACAGCCGGATAGACAGCGAGACAAGAGACATGCTGGAAGTGGTAGCGAATTTCAGGATCCCCGATAGGTACAGAGTGATAGAGGAAGGAGAGGAGAGATACGATATGTGTAACGCATTTGAGAAAATAAGAAGTAAGGCATATGAGGAAGGAATAGAAAAAGGAGTAGAAAAGGGGATCCGCATACTGGTGCAGGCATATCAGGAGCTGGGTGTGCCGCAGGAGGTTATTATGGCGAAGTGTGTGGAGAAATATGAAATAACAGAAGAAAGCGCAAGGAAATATGTAGAGGCGTGCTGTGTCTGATATGCCTGACACAGCATTTACAACATATTTCCAGTGAAATAGTAAAGAACAAAATAAACCAATGAACAGAGGATAACTGATTATGGACAATCTTTTCAATCGTCTTATTGATTTGGCGGCTGCCTGCCCGGATAAGAAGGCGGTAGTCTTTAAAGGAGAATATCTTACCTACCGTGAGCTGTGCAGGCGGATCGCCGGTATGGCGGAGCGGTTAGGTAAGGAAGGGGTTGGGCAGGGAGACAGGGTATGCTTTTCGGCTGTGTCGAAACCGGAGATGGTGGCGGCTTACATGGCGGTCCAGGCGTGCGGCGCGGTAGCGGTATTTCTTGATAAAAATGGCACCCCGGAGAATATGGCGGCAATCTGTGAGGAGGCGGGAGCGAAAATCCTGCTGACGGACAAGCCCATGAAGGAGTATGCAGAGAAATGCCGGGTGCAGTCTTTACGTGAACTGTACCGGCAGGCGGGAGAATGGCGGCAGGACGGCGGCGCGGATCTGGATGCAGAATTGCAGAAAAGGAAGACCGCTCCTGCGGAAGAGGATCTGGCAGAACTGCTGTTTACGACGGGAACGACGGGAAAACCAAAAGGAGTTATGTTGACCTATAAAGCGGTGTACCATATTTTGGCCAATACGATTGAAGGTATCGGCATCAGGGAGGATGATATTCTGCTGCTTCCGCTGCCTTTAAATCACTCTTTTGCGCTCAGGGTGCTGCGGGCTGTTCTGTACAGGGGCGCGACTGTGGTGCTGCAAAATGGCTTTACCTTTGCGAAAGAGGTGGAAAATAATGTGGTAAACCATGGATGCAATGCCATGGCATGCGTCCCGGCATCCTATGAGGTGATGAAATCGCAGATGCAGGATGCGTTTGCGGGGACGCTCGGCGGGATGCGGTTTATCGAATTTAGCGCCGGCTCGTTAAGCATTCAGCAGAGGAAGGAGATCACAGCCCTGCTCCCGGGGGTACAGATTTACAATACGTGGGGAAGCTCGGAGAGCGGGGGCGCGATCTTCTGCGATGTATGCGAGGCGGTGAAAAGTGAGGAAAGAATCGGTACACTTGGCAGGCCTTTAGCCGGGAAAGTGCAGGTTATGATAACCGACAGCGGGGGGAAGGAGATGGAGAGCAATGCATCCCACCCTGGACGTATGGCGCTGCGGGGCGACATGCAGATGGCAGGATACTGGAATAACAAAGAGATGACGGAGCAGACGCTTCGGGACGGATGGCTGCTGACCGGCGACATGGCATATATGGATGCGGACGGTTATGTATTTATGCTGGGACGGGCGGACGACATCATCAATGTCGGTGGCGAGAAGGTTTCGCCGCTGGAAGTGGAAAATATAGCAGGACAGTGCGGGGGCGTCAGGGAATGTGCCTGTATCGGGGTAGATGATCCGGACGGTATTTACGGACAGATACCGGTTCTTTTCGTGGCTGCGGACAGCCGTTATTCGGAAGAGGAGCTGCGTAAATTCATAGCGTCCAAGGCGGAGCGTTATAAGATACCGCAAAAATATGTGCTGGTCGAGAGCATTCCGAGGAACCGCATGCAGAAGGTTGACAGGAACAGGCTGAAGTCCCTGTGGGAAGACCGGGATGCCATGGAACTGGTCAATCCCGTTGTGCAGAATATTCTTTCCAGAAGGAGTATTCGGAAGTTTACAGATCAGGAGATTAAGCGGCCGATTCTTGATATGCTGCTGAAAGCGGGGTATCATGCACCCAGCGGACACAACATGCAGACGTGGCGGTTTACTGTGCTCTCCAGACAGGCCGACATAGCAGAGTTGAAAGAGCTGACCAGACAGGCGGCTGAAAAGAATAAGGTACATTTTTACGGTTTTGAAAACCCGCAGGTAATCATCCTGATTTCAAATGATGACAGAAATGCGGACGGCTGCCAGGATGCTTCCTGTGCGGCGGAGAATATCATGCTGGCGGCGGCATCATACGGAATAGGTTCTGTGTGGCTGAATCCGCTGATGACGCTCAGGGCAGAGGAGCCGGTCAAATCGCTGCTTGACAGATATGGGATACCTGCGGGACATACCGTCTGGGCAGCTGTTGCGCTGGGGTATCCGGTAAACGCGGGAGTGGCTCTGCAGAAGAAGGAGAATGTGGTGTTTTTTGTGGAGTAAGGGAAATATATCCATTCATTAAACGAAAGCAGACCTATGAGCCTCAATGAGAGTGCAAATCGGAGGAATGACTAATTGATGAAAGATAGACCTTTGTTTGATAAAGTGAGCTTGGGGATTGCGATTGTTTCTGCAATATTTGCGGGTCTTTCATTCTTTTCTCAAATAGGATTATTGGGAGGTAAATCTACAGACAGTCAAGCCGGTATAGAGGAATTGGCAGATACTATAGTTGCCGAAAATAGTATGACAAGTGAGGCGGTTACTGTAAGTGATAACACCGTTATAGGGGAAGCCAATACTGTCAATGAAGATATTGCCATAGGGGAAAACAGTATTATCGCTGAAAATAACACCATCGGGAATAATACTATCATAGGTAACCATAATACAGTTCTCAATCAATATGATTTAGAAACAGATGAAGAACATGTTATGGGAGTAAATGAAATTCTTTCAAATTTATCTTTAGGCATGAATGAAATATACGTTAAAGATATGCTTGGCACTCCAATGTATCAATTAGAACAGCATGGGTTAAATAACGAGTTTTATAAATTTGAAGAAAATATTATTATAAGATGCATTTTTAAGGAAGAGGAAGAGAAAGGCGTACTGGTTGGTTATATGGTAACCGCAAAGCGGGCGGATGCGTCCGTTGGATTTCCGGATCCGATGCATAAGGGTGAGACGCTTAAATTTGGATATAGTACAATTAGTTCCTCGGAATCTGATACATATAAGGGAGAGATGGCGGCTAACTTAGGAAATGGTGAAGCAAACAGTTATTATTGGCAGTGTTATCATTTAGTACAGGCAGAAGAAGCCAGCGGATTTATTGTTGCTATTTTGCCTTATGGTTTCTATGAAGAAAACTCATATAAGTTAATGATGTTAGCTGGTGCTGATGAAAAAATGTCATCTGCGTATGCTGGAAACGATGTAGATTTGGACAGGGTGATTTCAGAATATAAGGAACAATTACATCCAAATACATATGGGATAATTGATATAAATTATAAAGAATATATTTATCCATGTGTAGATGAGGATGAGACGTATTGGGCAGCTTGTGTAAAAGAATTGATGAAGGATTGATGGGAATTCCAGGATGGAGGTTCTCTACTTCCAACACGCTGGAATGGAATCGTGCCCTGTGCAGGTCTGTTCCTGTTTTCTGTCTCTCGATTTCAAGATTATGCAAGAAATGACATACAAGAAAGACAAGGGAAATCGGTTTAGGAGAAGATGACAGGAAGACCGTATGGATGGAAAAATAAGTAACGATATTTCGCCAATACAGGCTAAATCTGTACGACTGTCATGAGCATGATACATTTGAGGAATACAAAACAGGACTGCGACAGGCATTCGAGATCGTCCGATATGCAAAGGGTAGAGAAAAACTGCAGGAGATTATGGAGGAGAACCGGGAAGTATACAGCAGGATAGACAGCGAAACCAGAGACAAGCTGGAAGTAGTGGCAAATGTGAAGATATTTGAGGAATGCAGGGAAGGGAAGCGGGAGAGAAGAGGTATGAAATAACAGTAGAGGATGCAAGGGGGTATGCGGCGGGTATTGCTGTTGTGGAGATACGCCGTCGGGATGTTTATATACGGGTGACTATGATGCGGCTTGGGCTATTAAAGGCATTTTTATTGAGGGGTACTATGCCGCTCATCGTTACGGAACAGCCCGGCAGCGCAGCCTTTTTTGTGATTGATTAAGGGCAGCTGACAAAACTGGGTGGCAGTCTGCCTTTGTATGTGGTAGACTTGATTGAGAAGGAAGTGAGACAGGCATGAGGGAAATGGAATTTAAGATGGAACGTCCGGGGCTTCTCAAAGAGGGCGACAGGGTTACAGTGACAGAGGGTGTTCTGCCAAGCAATTACTATTATACGATAGACCCGTCGCTTGCCATGTCGGGCAACTTTCCTTTCAGGGAGCGGATGCTGGAGCGGGAGGGCGTGGTGACGGAAGTCATCGAAAACGCCAGAGGTTTCTATGTGAAGGCAAAATTTGGAGAGAGTGAAAAGAACTTTAAAACTCAGCAGCAGAGGCTGCTTCGTTAAGACGTTCTATGTTTCGCTCAAGAGAATGCCCGAAAAGCGGCATTCACCGCAGAGAGTGTAAGATAATATAGAAAGGAGAAGATATTATGTTAACTAAAGTATCGACAGACAAAGCGCCGGCGGCGATCGGACCTTATTCTCAGGGAATCATTGCGGGGGACTTTCTCTTCGCATCTGGGCAGATTCCTATTGATCCTGCTACTGGAGAGATCAAAGGCAATGATGTGACCGAGCAGGCGGAACAGGCAATGAAAAACGTGGGCGCGATCCTTGCTGAGGCTGGTACGGACTACACAAAGGTGGTGAAGACGACCTGTTTTCTGGCGGAGATGGCGGACTTTGCGGCGTTTAACGCGGTGTACGAAAAGTATTTTACAGAGAAGCCGGCGAGAAGCTGTGTTGCGGTGAAGCAGCTTCCGAAGGATGTACTCTGCGAGGTGGAAGTTCTGGCGTACTTAAAGTAAGGAAAACAGGGAGAAGGTTTAATTAAGTGATGAACGAAAAAAATATCATACTGATCGGTATGCCGGGCGTAGGGAAAAGCACGGTAGGCGTAGTGCTGGCAAAGAGGCTCGGGTATTCGTTTGTGGACGCGGATCTGGTGATCCAGAGTTGGGAGGGAAAGCTTCTGCACGAGATCATAGAAGAACGCGGCGTGGAAGGTTTCTGGATGTTGGAGGAGGCTGTGGGAGAATCCATGGACGTGAGGCGGACGGTGATTGCAACCGGAGGCAGCGCGGTTTATGGGGAGAATGCCATGGCGCATTATAAGCAGATCGGCACGGTGGTCTATCTTTCCCTGCCTCTGGAGGGAATTAGAGAGCGGCTTGGCGACCTCACGGAGCGGGGGGTGACATTGAGGGACGGGCAGGATCTGGACGGGCTGTATGTGGAGCGGCAGCCGCTTTATGAGAGGTATGCGGACGTTACGGTGGACTGTGAAGGGCTGTCAATCCGTGAGATCGTAGAGCAGATTGCAGCCGGTTTCTGACGGGCAGGAAACTGCGAAGATATAAGAATACAGAAAGAAAACGAAATGGGAACGTATCCGGGTCAAAAGTGGGAGCGTTCCCTTTTGCGCTGTATATAGAGAAGAAAATAAAATTTTTGATTTTGCATAATCTTTTCCAAATGACAGAAACTAGAATAACGAATCAGTCATTTCTGATATTTAATATTCGCTGTACTGGCAGTAAAAAGATTTTGATGCCGGTTTGAAAAAGGTATCGGAAGGTCTGGATATGGAGGAAAAGATAATGGATTATGTCAATGCATTTTGGGTGGGGGGACTGATCTGTGCGCTGGTGCAGGTTCTTCTGGAAAAGACGAAGCTTTTGCCGGGGCGTGTCATGGTGCTTTTAGTCTGTGTGGGAGCAGTGATCAGCTTTGTCGGATGGTACGAGCCTTTTATGGAATTTGCGGGGGCAGGAGCCAGCGTGCCGCTTCTCGGTTATGGCAATATTTTGATGAAGGGCGTGAAGGAAGCCGTGGACGAGAGTGGTTTCATCGGTCTGTTTCAGGGCGGATTTAAGACGGGCGCGGTAGGATGCGCGGCGGCGCTTGTGTTTGGGTATATTGCCAGCCTTATCTTTAAACCGAAGCCCAAAAAATAAAAATTTGCAAAATGTTGAAGACAAGGCGGGGGCAGCCTCGTTTAAATATATAGAAGCATATAGAAGTGCGGATTTGCGAGTATCAAAACCGCGGGGAGAAAGGAGGCAGATACCATCAACAGGGAAGAACAATTGTCAGCGCTGATTGATTCTTACCAGCATCTTGTTTTTTCGATATGTTATAAAATGACGTCGGATTATTTTGCCTCCGAGGATCTGGCGCAGGAAACGTTTTTATCGGTCTACAGGCATCTGGGAGAGTTTGACGGAAGATACGAGAAGGCGTGGGTCTGCCGGATTGCCACAAACAAATGTCTGGACTATCTGCAGAGTGCGGGACGGCGCAGCATCCCCACGGCGGACCTGGGATTTGAAAGCGCACGGGCGCCGGATGGTGGAATGTTTTCCGGCAGGAGCGCGGAAGCGGTTTCTGGCATAAACGCAGGAGCCGCAGGGGGACATGAGGCGGCAGTGCAGCAGACGCCGGAGAGCATCTGCCTGGAGAAGGAGGTTCGGGAGACACTGCTTGCCAGATGTTTGTCCTTAAAGCCGCCCTACGATGAAATCGCCAAGGCTTATTATTATGACGAGTTGGACGCGGGTGAAATCGCAAGGCGGCGGGGCGCTAAGAAAAAGACCATACAGACGCAGATTTACAGGGCAAGACATTTGCTGCGCAGGATGTATGAAAAGGAGAAGGGCGCATGATACATAATATGATGGAAGAGAGAAAAAAACTGAATAGAAGTGACGTTTCCCTCCCGGCTCCTTTGACTGAGGAAGAACTGGCGCGGCTGATTGAGACGGTTGAGGAGCGGGAGATTCTGCACGCACCGGGACATTTGAGGGCAAATATATTTTCGCAGATACAGGAAGGAAAACGGAGGGAAAGGCGGCGCGCGCTTTTTTCTTACCGTGCTCAAGTGCTGGTAGGTATGGCGGCGGCTCTGGCGGTGCTGTTCCTTGTGCCGGTGGACGGCGTGGGGGCGCCGCAGATACCGCAGTTCGGTATTCCGGGAGCGTTGTATGAGGAAGAGACGGAGGGTGCGGACGAATGGGAGCGGGACACCCTTGAGAGACGGCGGGATATCGAGGAGACATGGAAACGGTATCGGAACGGGCAGGAGAGAGCGTACGCGAGAAAGAAATATTTCAGAAACATTTCGGAAAAGTTTACAAATTATAGAATTTGGGAGGATTGATGATATGAAAAAGCAGAAAAACAAATTTTTACTGTTTGTATTTTCCCTCTGTCCGGGGGCGGGACATATGTATATGGGACTAATGAAGATGGGGCTGAGCTTTATGCTTGGTTTTATGGGGCTGATTGCGGTGGTTGGAATTACCGAAATCGCCGTGCTGTCGGTATTTCCCGTCACGCTCTACATATACGCTTTCTTCCATGCCAACAATATCGGCGGGATGGATGCGGCGCAGTTTGCGGCTTTGGAGGACGAATACCTCTTCGGGATCGGCGAGTGGGATACCAGCCGTTTTAAGCTGAATATGAACAAGAGAAACCGAAATATTGCAGCGGTGGTCTGCATTGTGATTGGCATCTGTATGCTGTGGGATTCGGCCTTCGGTATGGTGAGAAGTTACGTGGGCTGGGATAATCCGATTATGAGGGAGATTTATTACTTTACGAGAAATGAGTTGCCGAGGATTATCATAGCCGTAGCGATTATCTGGTTCGGTGTGTCGCTGCTTCGCGGAAAGAAGTTTGAATCTGCGGAAGTTGACAGACGGGTTGAGGCGGAAGTTGACAGAAAGCCGGCGACACTGCCCGGAGAGAGTGTAGGAGAGCGGAAGGCCGATGCGGAGAACGCGGACGGGCAAAGTGCAGACGTGGAGATTATGGGAGAGCAGAAGCCGGCTGCGGAAGCGTCGAAAGCGGATATGAAAATTGCGGAAGAGCAGAAAGCGTATGGCCAGAATGCAGAAGTGCACAATGTAGAAAGTCAGAGCGATGATGCGGGGAAAGCGGATAAAAATGAGCAGGGGGGGGAGTAGACACATGGCTATTCAGGAAAAAGACATGTACAGGGAGGAATCCGGGACTTTGCGGCCCCGCCGGGTCGGTTCCGTAACCTTTGGGCTGACACTTGTTTTGTTTGGCGTGCTGTTTCTCATACATATCGTGGTTCCGACGCTGCATTATGAAATGATCTTTCAGTTCTGGCCGGTGGTTTTTGTCTTGCTGGGCGTGGAGATTCTGGTGGAAAACCATAAGAGCAACGCGGAGCAATGTAGGTTCGTGTATGATTTTCCGGCGATTCTGATGATGGTAGTGATGCTCCTGTTTGCCATGGTGATGGCGGCGGCGGAGTTTTCCCTCCATTATTATCAGAGGGGCTGGTGGTAGGATTTACGTCTCATCGTAGTCGAGCTGCCGCTTTGTTAAAAATTGTCTGACGGCGTTGTCCCAGAGCGCATCCGGCGTCTTATCCATGAGAAAGGTGTGGAAGGCGGTGCCGGTGATGAGCGTGAGGGCGGCGCCGTCATATTTTATGTTGAGTACAAAAGCCTTCACCTGATCCGGAGTGACGGCAGTGTCGCCTTTTTCCAGAAGGGACGCCGTATATTCGGGAATCAGATGCAGCACAAATTGAAAAGCGGCGGGTGTGCGTTTCCCTTTGATCAGATCAAAACAGACGGGCCGGATTTTCTTCCACTGTGTAAATTCGTAGGGCCTGGTTTCTACGTCCGCCCATTCTTCGGAAGTGTAAAACGCCCTGTTTTCGCGTCCGTCTATGGTGAAGGTATTGTAGGTGCTGATGGAAGCCTGCTCCAGCAAAAAGGAGTCGAAGGCGTCCCCGGCAAGAAACTGGTTCATAAACTGTTTGATGTTTTTTATCTGCAATGAAATCATGTGCAGCCTTTCTGTTTTATTATTCTGCTTATTTTTGTGGTTATCTGGATTTAATCATCTTCTGGCATGGATTGGAATATATCTGTCGATCATCCTTCCACCGCCTTTTAATTGATATGATTATTAATTGGTATAATAATTATAGCGGCTTTGCGGAAAAGTGTAAAGTCTATTCCATTTAGTTGTGGGGTGCTGGGGTGTTCGGATTTTCTGTCATATTTCAGATTTGCAAAATTGGGTATTCTATGATAGTATAAGTAGTAATAAATACTATGTGAGATGGTTGCGGAGGCTTTATGAGTTATAAGATTGTTGTGGACAGCTGCTGTGAGCTGCCCGAAAACTATAAAAACGACAGCAGATTTGAGATCGTTCCGCTGGGACTGGAAGTGGGCGACTATATCATTCAGGACGACGCGAATTTTAATCAGAGAGAGTTTTTGCAGAAAGTGGCGGCTTACCCATTGTGCCCGAAATCGTCCTGTCCTTCCCCGGAAAGGTTTCGGGAGGCGTACCATGATGGAGCGGACGAAGTTTATGCGGTGACTCTTTCCTCCCACTTGAGCGGCAGCTACAACAGCGCGGAGCTGGGTAAGAGTCTTTACGCAGAGAAGTACGGCGATAAGAAAATTCATGTGGTGGACTCTGAGTCCGCAAGCTGCGGGGAGACTCAGCTGGTGGAAAAGATCATCGCCTGCAAGGAGGCAGGGCTCGGCTTCGAGGAGACGGTGAAGGCGGTTGAAACTTTTAAGCGGAAGATGCGCACTTATTTTGTACTGGATAACCTGGAAACCCTGAGAAAGAACGGTCGTTTAAGCAGTGTGAAAGCGCTAGTGGCGTCCACACTGAATATCAAGCCTGTGATGGTTGGAAACCTTGGCGTGATCGAGCAGAAGGGACAGGCAATCGGCATCAACAAGGCGCTCGCCAAGATGGCGGATTGTATCGTGGGAGATGTGGAAAATCCGGAGGAGAGAACGCTGATGATCACGCACTGCAACTGTTCGGAGCGGGCAGCGTTTATGCGGGGGCTGATGGAGAAGAGGGCTTCTTACAGAAGTGTCCTGATCATGGATACCGCCGGGGTCAGCAGCATGTATGCCAACGACGGCGGAGTGATTGTGACGCTCTGAAACAGGCATTCTCCTGTCTGGCTGTGACGGAACATGCTAAGGTGTGTTTTCCCGCAGCGCTTTTTTCACCTTGGGAAGTTCCAGCGGTGACACGGAAAAACTCTGCCCGTCCTTCATGGTAAGTTTTAACAGGGAAAGTTTTTCCACACAAGATATGTTAACTAAACAGTGCTCCGAAATCATGACAAAATGGGTGAACATGGCTACTTGGGAGTAGAGATTAGGCAAGGTACTCAGGATATCGAGAGTGCGCCCTTCGGTCAGCACTACATGGAGATAGTTGCCGTTTTTCACCGCATAGAGAATTTCATCTTCATGGACATAGAGCGTGTCCTTCTCGCCGCGCAGTTCTATGGTGGGAATCGTTTCCGCTTTCAGACTCTGCGCGTGATCCAGCATTTCATCCAGTTCGGTCACCTTGATTGGTTTGTTAAGATAGAGAATCTGCTTTTGGAGCTGCCTGCGCAGAATATCGTGGTTGGAGGCTTCCGTGACGTCATCCGGCACTTTGGCGAGCGCCGCTTCAATGACGGAAGGGTAGTCGATGGTGGAGACGCAAAGCACGATGGGCGCCACAACGCCCGCGTCGATCAGCTTTCTGGCAAGCTGGAAACCGTTTACCGGTCCGTTTGTCATGTCGATGAAAAAGGCATCGTAGAGCATGGGAGAACGTAACACCGCTTCCACATTCCCGTAGGAGTCAATATAGAGCACGCCGGTGGTGTGGATTCTCCTATCGGAGGCGCGCCCGAGAAGGCGCTCCATCTGTTTCCTGTCCGCAATATTATCATCACAAACCGCAATATGCATATAAAATCCTCCAGATTATATTATTGTAAAGACAGCCGGGAGGAGATAAAGTTCCCGGTTCGTTTCGTGGGATTACCGCAGATTACAGGATCATAAATTCAATTGGGGACGACAGCAGCGCCACCACAATCAGAACCTGTATGAGCAGGATGGCGGGCATTCCGTAGAGAAAATACCAGTGTCTTGTCTTGTGGCGGAACAGGTGCATACCGATGATCGAGCCGACGCTGCCGCCGATGATGGCGAGAACAAAAAGCGTTGCCTCCGGGATGCGCCATGCGCGTTTTTTCGCCTTGAGCTTGTCGATGCCCATAACAGTGAAACTTATAAAGTTGATGACTGCTAAATATATAATAATAAGTGTAATTACGTCCATTGGTAACCAGACTTTCCCTTTTGTATTAGTAATTCTTTAATGCCTGTCGCGTACATCATACCACATTTGAGAAGAAAAAAAAAGAAAAAACACCCGCAGGATTCTTCTGAGAGAAAACTGCGGGGAACTTTATTAATTCCGTTATTCAGATCAGAGCAGCTTTTCGCCCTGCTCCTGCATCTTCATGGCGCGAACCTTGCAGGATAAGCCGAAGAGGTTGATGAAGCCTTCCGCGTCGTGGTGATCGTAGAGATCGCCGGTGGTGAAGGAGGCGATGCTCTCGTTGTAGAGCGTGTACGGCGAGGTGGTGCCTGCCTTGATGATGTTGCCCTTGTAGAGCTTGAACTTCACTTCGCCGGTCACATACCGCTGGGTGGACTCGATGAACGCCTGCAGCGCCTCGCGCAGCGGGGTGAACCACTTGCCCTCGTAGACCACCTGCGCAAATTTGTTGCCAAGATCTGCCTTGAGCGCATAGGTGTCGCGGTCGAGGATCAGCTCCTCAAGCTGCTGGTGCGCTTCGTAGAGGATGGTGCCGCCGGGCGTCTCGTACACGCCGCGGGACTTCATGCCGACCACGCGGTTTTCCACGATATCCACGATGCCGATGCCGTGCTTGCCGCCCAGTTCGTTTAAGGTGGCGATAATCTCGGAAACTTTCATCTTCTTGCCGTTTACGGAGGTAGGGATGCCCTTCTCAAAGGTCATGGTCACATACTCGCCTTCCTCGGGCGCTTTCTCCGGCGTGGTGCCGAGCACGAGCAGATGCTCGTAGTTAGGCTCGTTGGCAGGGTCTTCCAGCTCCAGACCTTCGTGGCTGATGTGCCAGAGGTTGCGGTCGCGGCTGTAGCTGGAATCTGCGGAGAAGGGAAGGTTGATGCCGTGCTGTTTGCAGTATTCAATCTCCTCCTCGCGGGAGTTTAAAGTCCACTTTTCATTCCTCCATGCGGCAATGATCTTTAAGTCGGGAGCAAGCGCCTTGATGCCAAGCTCGAAACGGATCTGGTCGTTGCCCTTGCCTGTTGCGCCGTGGCAGATGGCGGTTGCGCCTTCCTTGCGGGCGATCTCGACTAATTTCTTGGCGATCACAGGTCTTGCCATGGATGTGCCCAGCAGGTATTTGTTCTCATAGACAGCGTGTGCCTGTACACAGGGCATGATAAAGTCGTCGCAGAACTCGTCGGTCAGATCCTCGATGTAGAGTTTGGATGCGCCGCTTGAGAGGGCGCGTTCCTCAAGACCGTCAAGCTCCTCCGCCTGCCCGCAGTTGCCGCACACGCAGATGACTTCATAGTCAAAATTTTCCTTTAACCAGGGGATGATAACGGTCGTATCAAGTCCGCCGGAATACGCAAGAACTACTTTTTCTTTCATTTTCGTTTCCTCCATTCGAAATATGTAGTATATTTGTTATTGTTTACACCCACGCCAAAATGCAAAGCTGTTTTCTGCCCGGCATTCTGTGCGCGTCTACAGTTCACACGAAATAATCGTAAATTGACGCAAAATCTGGCGAGTGTGTGAATGGTAACACAGATGGGTGCGTTTGTCCTTAAAACAATATACAACAGGACGGAGAAGAATGCAAGTGTAAATTTATGCATAATTTATATGAATATTTGTGATAAGTATGCATAAAATGAAAAAAAGGTTGTATATTATGCATTTCAGATGTATAGTTATGCGTAAGGGCGTTTTCAGAGGGAGGTTTGACGCAATATGGCGAAGCAGAACATATATGATAATGAAACTTTTTTCGAGGGATACAGAAAGATCAGAGAGAATGAAGTGAATGCAAACAAGTTGTTTGAGATTCCGGCGCTGCTTTCCTTGATGCCGGATTTGCGTGGAAGAAAGGTATTGGATCTGGGCTGCGGTTATTGAACGTGGAAAGTTGTTTGACAAGCCCGGCTCGCATGTTTAAAATAAAATCCGACTTTAGATTAGCCAGAGGAGGGTACAAAATGGATTACCAAATCATACGTCTGGCGGACCAGCCGGAAATCAAGGAGCAGGCGGCAAAATGGTTTCACGAAAAATGGGGCATACCGCTTGCCGCATATCTGGACAGCATGAAGGAGAGCCTTGCCGGCGAAAAGCCTTTCCCGCAGTGGTATGTGGCGGTGGAGGACGGCAGGATCATAGGGGGGCTTGGCGTGATTGAGAATGACTTTCACGACAGGAAAGACCTTGCGCCGAACGTCTGCGCTGTCTATACGGAAGAGAACCGGCGCGGCAGGGGCGTTGCCGGTGCGCTGCTAAACGGTGTCTGCGAGGACATGAAAGCGAGGGGCATCGACACGCTTTACCTTCTGACAGACCACGACTCTTTTTATGAGCGGTACGGCTGGGAGTTTTTCTGCATGGCGCAGGGGGACGGGGAGCCGGAACTGTCGAGGATGTATGTACACAGGGCGTAACGGAATGGCGAAGTGGTTGTCTGGAGAGGCTGATACGGGCGGAGAGGAATCGGGGCGATAGGAACAAGAGAGGGATGGTGTTAGGGTGAGGGAGCGACAGTTTATGAAGACAGTCATTATACACGGGCAGAGCCACCAAGGTTCCACTTATCATATCGCACACGCGTTGGGCGAAAAAATCGGCGGGAGTGCAGGGAGTTTTTCCTGCCGCGGGATTTTGACAGCTTCTGTGTGGGCTGCAACCAGTGCTTTATGGAGAGTGAGAAAAAATGTCCACACTACGGGGCGATTTCGCCAATCACAAGTGCGATGGATGAGGCGGATGTGATCATTCTGGCAAGCTCGGTCTATGTGTATCACGCGACGGGCGCCATGAAAGCGTTTTTAGACCATTACGGGTATCGGTGGATGGTGCACCGCCCCGCAAAGTCCATGTTTCGCAAGCAGGGCGTCTGCATTTCCACCGCGGCGGGCGCTGGTCTTAGCTCGACCAATAAAGATATGGCGGACAGCCTGTTTTTCTGGGGTGTTGGGAAAATATACCGATACGGGAAAGGCGTGGCGGCGATTACATGGAAGGGCGTCAGTGAAAAGAAGCGGGTTTCGGTTGATAAAGCGACTACCGCTTTGGCGAAAAGGATCAGGAAGCGGCATGGAAAAGTAAAGCCGGGAATCAAGACAAGAGTCTGGTTTTTTGCCATGCATCTGATGCAGAGGAAGGGTTTTAACGAGAGGGACGCGAAGTATTGGAAGGAAATGGGATGGACCGGGCGAAAGCGTCCGTGGAAATAATACGGGAGGAATAATATGGGTCTGTTTGATAAAATGAAAAAGAAGAATGAGGACGGATTTTTGCAAGTTGATGTGAAACCACTGATCGACTGGCAGGAACTAAAGAATAGCATAGGAAAGAGGATGTCGCTATGATCCGATACGCCGACGAAAAGGACTTTGAAGCGGTTAGAAAACATGATAAGCATATCAGCGAAGTGGAATTGACAAACGCGATCCGTGCAAAACGGGTTTTGGTTATACATCATAACAATCATTTCGTGGGCTGGCTGCGGTACAATCAGTTCTGGGATGAGATACCGTTTATGAATATGCTGTATGTTCTGGAAGAGTACAGAGGGCAGGGATATGGCGGTCGTCTGCTCGATTTCTGGGAGAAGGAAATGGCGGATTGCGGTTATGAAATGGTATTGACTTCCACCTTGTCGAGCGAGCAGGCACAGCTTTTTTATCGGAAGAACGGGTATGCGGACTGCGGCTCGCTGCTGCTGCCGGGGGAGGTTTTGGAGATTATATTGAGAAAGGAACTAAAACGATGAACATTGTTCCATACTCGGATTCAATAGAAGAATATTTGAAATGTGACAATGTGATTGATTATGATAATGAGACTGTGGCAGAGTTGTCTGACGCATTGTCTCAAACGGCGGATTATGAACTGGATTTTATCAAAACTGCCTATGAATTTGTCCGGGACCATATTTCACATTCGGCAGACATAGGTGAGGATAAAATTACCTGTACCGCTTCGGAGGTGCTGTGCGCCGATTCCGTTTTATGAACGATATGGATTTAGGCAGTACGAGAATGATTCGGCGATGGCGCTGAAGAATTTTAGTTGACGTTGTGGAGGATAGAAGATGGAGAGAAGAGACAAGGTAAACTATTATCTGGACTTGGCAAAAATGGTGGCACAGCGTTCCACGTGCCTCAGACGGCATTACGGTGCGGTGATCGTGAAAAATGACGAGGTGATCTCGACGGGATATGTGGGCGCGCCCAGAGGGAGGAAAAACTGTACCGACGTGGGAGAGTGTATCCGCCAAAAGATGGAAATTCCGCGGGGTGAGCGGTATGAGCTGTGCCGCAGCGTCCATGCGGAGACCAATGCGATCATCAGCGCGTCAAGGGACAAAATGATCGGCAGCGCCATGTATCTGACCGGGGTGGAGGCGGAGACCGGGGAGTATGTGAAAAACTCCTGCAGCTGTTCCATGTGCAAGAGGCAGATCATCAATGCGGGGATCGAGACGGTGTATGTGAGAGATACCGAGGATGAGTACCGGGTGATTCCGGTGCAGCAGTGGATCGACGAGGACGAATCCCTAGAGGGGACGTTCGGCTATTAGGCGGAGAAAATATGGCAAACAGAGCTTATTTGTATGCGAAAAAAAGACGAAGCGTTTGTGGTGATTTCGGGATACAATTTTCCGGAAGCAGAACTGGATGAGAAGATAGAGGAGACAAGGTCGTTTTTGGAGAAGCATCGGGGCTGCCAGTTTTTTTGGCTTGAGGGCGCAGAAAAATACGAGTATAACGGTCCTGCCTTATTCGGCAATTTGAAAATGTGCAGACAGATTTCGCGGATCGAGACGGAGATTGCAAACTTTTACCGGGAACTGGACGGTGTGAAGCCGGATGAGCGTATGGGTATGATCGGCATTCAGGAGTGGGCTGACTGTTTATATTATGAGACGGATTGAGTGGAAAGGACGACATAAATTTTTGAAGAACAATTGATTCAACCAAGAATTTGTGAATGCTTCGGAATGGAGGAAAAGTGAGCGGACAGGAAGAGAAAGAGGGCTTGCAGGCGCGTGAGATGTCAAGAACGCCAGTCGACATAAAACCCTCACCTAAAGGCAGACTTTTGAAAGAAATGGCGGTATATGAGCTGCTTGACAAGCTGGAAATATCTTATCAGCGTGTGGACCATGAGGCGGCGGCGACCGTGGAGGACTGCCATGATGTGGATGAGGCGCTGGGCATTCACATCTGTAAAAATCTTTTTTTGTGTAACAGGCAGAAGACGGATTTCTATCTGCTGATGATGCCGGGTCTAAAAAAGTTTAAGACGAAGGAGCTTTCCGCCCAGCTTGGCGTGGCGAGGCTTTCCTTTGCGGAGGCGGCGTACATGGAAGAATTTCTGGACATTACGCCGGGGTCTGTGAGCGTGATGGGGCTGATGAACGACAAAGATCACAGGGTAAGGCTTCTGATCGACAGGGAACTTTTGCAGGATGCATTTGTGGGCTGCCACCCCTGCGTGAATACATCGAGTCTGAAGCTGCGGATGAAGGATGTCTTGGAGAAGTTTCTGCCCTATGTGGGGCACGGGTATACGGTGGTGGAGTTAGTGGGCGAGTAGTTTGCATCATGCGAAATCGCTTATTCTGAAAATAAGAGGCGAGCGCAGAGGAGCAAATTGCATAATTTGCACATAGGTTAACATAATGATAGAAACGGGGAATACTTATGATACGAAAAATGACGATAGAGGATTACGGCGGCGTGAAAGCGCTCTGGATGTCGATTAAGGGATTTGCCATAAGAAGTCTGGACGATTCCAGAGAGGGCGTGGCACGTTTCCTTGAGAGGAACCCGGGCACCAGTGTGGTGGCGGTGGAGGATAGCAGGATCGTGGGCGCGATTCTCTGCGGGCACGACGGCAGAAGGGGATGCCTTTACCATGTGTGCGTGGCAGAGGACTGGCGGATGCGCGGCATCGGAAAATCCATGGTGGTATTTTGCATGGAGGCGTTAAAAGCGGAACATATTAATAAAGTGTCTTTGATCGCTTTTACGAAAAACGATATCGGAAATGCGTTCTGGAAACAGATCGGATGGACGAAGCGGGAGGATTTAAATTATTATGATTTCACGTTGAACGAGGCGAATATTACGGCGTTTAACAGCTGAGCTTGACTCCGCTTTTTCCGTATGCTATACTCTTTCAAACAACTGAATAGTCGTAATGTCTTCAGGGCAGGGTGAAATTCCCGATCGGCGGTGACAGTCCGCGGGCGCGAAAGCGCGGGGTCCGGTGAAATTCCGGAACCGACGGTATAGTCCGGATTAAAGAAGGTGTATTGAGATTGTCAGAAGAACTCTGGCAATGATTTGTGCACTCTTTATCGCCCAACTGCTCTGATGGCATTTTCGGTACACCTAAAATAATAACACCTGAAAGGCAGCGGTACTTTCAGGTGTTAATCTATTTTAGGAGGAATTGCAAATGAAAAACAGCAGGACAAAGAAACTCGCAACAGTAGGGATGCTGTGCGCGCTCGCGTACATAGCGGTGGCGGTCGGGCGCATTCCCGTTGTACTTTTTCTAAAGTACGACCCGAAAGACGTGGTGATCGTGATCGGCGGTCTGATCTTCGGACCGCTCACTTCACTGGCGATGGCGGTGATCGTCTCGGTCGTGGAAATGATTACGATCAGCAGTACGGGCGTCTGGGGGTGCATGATGAATATGATTTCAAGCTGTTCCTTTGCGTGTACGGCTGCATTTTTCTACAAAAGGCGCCACACTCGGTCCGGCGCTGTGGCAGCTCTTGCCTGCGGGGTGGCGTGCCAGATTGCGGTGATGATGCTTTGGAACTGGCTGGCTGCCCCAGTTTATATGGGCTATCCGCGGGAGGCGGTGGAGGCGCTTCTGCTGACGGCGTTTCTGCCGTTTAATCTCCTGAAGGGCGGGCTGAACGCGGGGATTACCTTTCTGATTTATAAGCCGGTGGTAACGACTCTGCGGCGGTTACATCTGGTGGAGAGATGATGGGGAACATAGGGAGTCATGGAACGGGCGGCATTTTCGTGCCGCCCCGGTTTGTTTTATTACAGATCAAACTTTTTAAATGATCCCTCCTCCCCTTCGTAGCTATAACCGAACCAGTCGATCAGCCACTTTCCATCTACAGGATGCAGTATAAATCTGTGGCATGTATCATTGCCGTCCTCACCTGTAAATGAAGAATGAATGATAATCTTTTTTGCGGTTTTCATGGTAAAGTGGAGCGTTCCGCCGGTATGAAAGTAGGCAAAGGTGCTGGGAACCGTGTCAAATGGCGACACATAAATATTACTGGTGATGTGTCCTTTTAAAAGCCTGTCTTTTACCGATTTACTTTCTTCTTCCAGCGCGCCGATCTGTTCACTCAGACTCCCGTCTGCGTTTTCTTTGCGCATGGCAAGATCCCGCTCCATCAGCGGAGTAATCTGTGAAACATAGTCTTCAAATAGCTTGATAAATGGGGGCAGTACCTGTTCTGCTGTGGAGCGGAAGCGTTCAGGAGTGCATCCTTATCTTACCACAAACACAAACATAAATCTATTGACAAGAGAATGAACGCCCCATATAATTAAACTGTAAGTTTAATTAATGCAAAAGGGAAACTGAACCAATTCTCAAATATGCAACACATTACTTTTCGGAAGGAGGAGCAAATGGGCAGAAGAAAAAAGGAACCACGAAGCGTCCACCGCGAAAACATCGCGTCCGCCGCATCCGTACTTTTTATGGAAAAAGGGATTGCGGAAACGTCCATGGACGATATCGCGAAAGCAGCCGGGTACAGCAAGGCGACGCTGTATGTATATTTCGAGAACAAGGAGGAAATCGTCGGCATTTTAGTATTGGGCAGCATGAAAAAGCTGTATGATTACATAGCTTCCGCGCTGGCGCAGCAGGAAAGCACGAAGGGCAGATACGAGCTGATTTGCCGTGGATTGGTGCGGTATCAGGAAGAGTTTCCGTTTTATTTCGATATGGCGCTCAGTAAGATTAATATTGATTTTGAAAACCGGGATTATCTGCCGGAGGAAAAGGAGACGTATCTGGTCGGGGAAGAAATCAATGAAAAGCTCCGCGATTTTTTGACAGCAGGCATGGAAAACGGGGAGCTGCGGGACGATTTGGAAATCATGCCTGCCATATTTAATTTTTGGGGCATGTTTTCCGGAATGATACAGCTTGCAGCAAACAAAGAAGCATATATTGAGAAGGCGATGGGCTTGTCGAAAGGGCAGTTTCTGGACTATGGATTTTCCATGCTGTACCGCTCGATCGCAGCAAAATAGGGGAGAAAAGTTTTCCCACGAAGCGGAATTACGGAGGTAGTGATGAGAGAAAAATTTACGAAAAGAAGAGTCATTATGTGTATCGCCATTTTCTTATTTTTGATTGGTCTGCTCTGCACGGCTGTCTATCTGAAAAGCGTGGCGGATTACCAAAATGCGGTAAAGGAAACGGTTATAGGCGACGTGGATCTTTCCGCGATTCCCGACGGTGTCTATGTCGGGGAGTATGACGTGAATTTTATCTATGCAAAAGTGGAGGTGACGGTGCGAAACGGGGAGATGACAGACATTATTATTTTGGAGCATAAGCAGGAGCGGGGAAAAGCCGCGGAGGCGGTTATCAGCGACATGCTTGCGGAGCAGAAAATAGATGTGGACGCGGTGTCGGGCGCAACCAATTCCAGCACGGTCATCAAGAAAGCGGTTGAAAATGCGCTCAGTCATTAATGACATGTATCACGTACAAAAATTTTGTAGAATTGTTGTAACAAAACAGAAATGAATCCGTCTAACCCATGAAAGCACGGAAAAAGAGGTGATGGCAGATGGAGAAAGAGGCGTTTGAAAAGTTGTATCAGACGTACTATATGCGGGTGTATTCCTATGTGATGGCGCTTGCGGGAAAGACGCACATGGCGGAGGAGATTACGCAGGAGACGTTTTATAAGGCGTTTACCACAAACGCTTTGTTTCGTGGGGAAGCAAACGCAGTGACATGGCTCTGCTCCATTGCCAGAAATCTTTTTGTCGATGAAATGCGTCGGCAGGCAAAGCGTGCCGCACCCATGCCGTCAGATGCGGATGCCGACAGCGGTATTGATATTGCGCGGGAAGTGGAAGACAAGGACACGTCCTGCCAGATTCATCAGGCGTTACAAGAACTGGAAGAGCCTTACCGCAAGGTGTTTGAGCTGCGGATTTTCGGAGAGATGTCTTTTCGGGAAATCAGCGGGATCTGCGGCAGGACAGAGAGCTGGGCGAGGGTTACATACCACCGTGCCAAATGTAAGCTTATGGAAAGGATGGGGATTCATGAAACTGAATTGTAATGTGATAAAGGATTTACTTCCCCTCTATGCGGATCAGATCTGCAGTGAGGAGAGCAGGGGGCTTGTGGAGGAACATCTGACGGACTGCACGGATTGTTCCGCGCTTTTACGGCAAATGAGGAACGAGGAGATGGAGAACAGTCTGGAGACAGAGGCTGTGGACGTGCTTCACAGGCAGGCAAAGCTTTTTAAGAGGAAGTCTGCTGTGATCGGCGCGGCGATTGCCGGTATTTTTATGATTCCGGTGCTGGTCTGCCTGATTGTGAATCTGGCGACCGGCGCGGCGCTTGACTGGTTTTTTATCGTGCTAGCCGCCTTGCTTGTGGCGGCGTCACTTAGCATTGTGCCGCTGATGATGCCGGACCATAAGCTGCTCTGGACAATGGGGACATTCACGGCGAGCCTGTTTCTGCTGTTTGGGGTGATATGCATTTACACCCGCGGAACATGGTTTTTCCTCGTTTCGGCGACGGTTTTGTTCGGACTTTCGGTCTGTTTTCTGCCGTTTGTGGTATATGCACAGCCGCTCAAGTCTCTGCTTGGGAAATACAAGGGATTGACGGTGATGGCTGTCGATACCTTCCTGTATCTACTGATGATGTTCGTGATCGGGGGGTATGTGAAGGTTCCGGTCTTTTGGCATCTTGCGCCGAAGATATCCTTTCCGTGTCTGCTGCTTGCGTGGTTTGTGTTCCTGTTGATACGTTATGTAAACTTCAACGGATTTTTGAAAGCCGGTATATGCACGACGCTGACCGGGGTTTATGGGTTCTTTGCCAACTATCTGGTCAACAGGTGGATCGGAGTCGAGCATTCCCTTCCCGCGTTCCATCCTTTGATCTGGAATGTGGATACGGTTGACGGCAATATCAGATGGCTTGCGCTGATCGGGTGCTGTGTTGTGGGGCTTGCGTTGGCGGCACGGGGGATTGTTGGTAAGACGAAGGAAATCTGAGACGGCTGACAGATAATGATAGAATGATTTTTGGGAGAAAGGCTATGACTATAATGGTTATAGTCTTTTTTGTTTGTGTCTGTAAGAATGCGTTATCAGGAATAACGAGCCTCTTTACAAAAAGGAATAAGAGATTTATAATGTGCATATATTAATATGGCTTTGCCCGAATAGTTAGCCGAGGTGGTAAATTTCGTAGCGACCACACGCCGATGGTATTGACAGGGGAAAC